>Ga0070713_100002054_pt1 | contig 13010 bp, 8 predicted proteins | sample LARL82metaG_FD_65465 | JGI IMG/M metagenome (GOLD analysis project Ga0070713, IMG submission 65465) | Corn, switchgrass and miscanthus rhizosphere microbial communities from Kellogg Biological Station, Michigan, USA - LAR L8-2 metaG | ecosystem: Host-associated > Plants > Roots > Rhizosphere ... | reverse complement strand
ATCGCATTCTGAAAATTGCGGAAGACCTGGATCTCGCTCGTACCTTCCCGAGTGCCGACGTCCCAGGAGTGATATTCCCCTTCGACATGCTTCATCTCGTTATTGGGAAGCGGGAAATCCGCTTGCTCGTATTCTTTGTTTTCACAGGAGTGGATGATGCTGCCCGGAAAGCGGGTGATGAGCGGTGAGTCCTTGCAGCCTTCGGCGTCGGTTGGTTTATCGTCGTCCTGGGCGACCAGGCTCGCTCCAAAAAGAAGAACCGCACCGCATAACAAGACTCGTATCATCACTTCAGTATATCCGGCGGACTCGGGAGCGCCCTCGCCTTTCCAACCGGGCTGTTAGAATGGAATTCTCCCACCCCAATGCTCAAACGCATCACCGTGCACGGGGCACGCCAGCACAATCTGAAGAATATCGATGTCGAGATCCCACGCAATACCTTCACTGTCATCACGGGATTGAGTGGATCCGGCAAATCTTCGCTCGCCTTCGATACCATCTATGCCGAGGGCCAGCGACGCTACGTCGAGACGCTCTCGCCCTACGCCCGTCAGTTCCTCGATCAAATGGAACGGCCCGAGGTCGACTCCATCGACGGTCTCAGTCCCGCCATCTCGATCGAACAAAAAACCACCAGCCGCAGTCCGCGTTCGACGGTCGGGACCATCACCGAGATCTACGACTACCTGCGCGTGCTCTATTCTGCTATCGGAGTACCACACTGCCCCAACTGCGGCATCGAAATTTCTCGACAGAGCACCGAGCAGATCCTGCAGCAGATCTTGATGCTTCCACAAGGCGAGCGCATTATGATCCTCGCGCCGATCGTCCGCGGCCGCAAGGGCGAATATAAAAAGGATCTGGAAAAACTTTCGCGCCAGGGCTTTGTGCGCGCGCGTATCGACGGTGTGCTGCGTTCACTTGACGAAGAGATTCCTCTCGATCGCCGCAAGAATCACAACATCGAGATAGTGGTCGATCGCCTACCGCTTAAGCCCGGCTCGGAGAAACGCATCGAAGCCTCTCTCGAAACCGCAGGCAAGCTGGCCGATGGGCTGGTCATCGTCGCCGTAGTGAATGGCGAGGAAAAGCTCTACTCCCAAAAGCTGGCTTGTCCGAACTGTGGCGCCAGCGTTCCGCAGCTCGAGCCCCGCTCTTTCTCGTTCAACAGTCCCTTCGGTGCGTGCGAAACCTGCAATGGCCTCGGCAACACCTGGAGTTTTGATCCCGCCAAGATCATCGTCGATCCGTCCAAGCCCCTGCTCGATGGTGGACTCGGCCCGGGCGCCAGTTCCTCTTACATGAATCACACGCTTTCGGAAGCGGCCGAGCGGTTGCGCATCAAGATCAACAAGCCGTTCGAGGAATTGCCCAAACGCACCCAGACGCTGCTGCTCGAAGGCGGCAACGGTTTCGCCGGCGTAGTCAAGATTCTGGATGAAGCTTACCAGGAGGCCAGCTCAGGCTATCGCGAATGGCTCATGGACTACATGTCACCCGCGATTTGTCCGGCCTGCCACGGACGGCGCTTGCGGCCTAGTAGCCTGGCGGTTTCCGTGAAGGGTTTAGGTCTGGCGGAGCTGACTGAGATGTCCATCGATCGCGCTCTGGCGATGGTCAAGTCCTGGGTACTCCAGGAACGAGAACGGCAGATCGCCGGACGCGTGATCGACGAAATACGCAATCGCCTCGAGTTTCTAACCGCCGTCGGTCTCAATTACCTGAGCTTGTCCCGCTCGGCCGCCACACTCTCCGGAGGCGAAGCGCAGCGAATTCGCCTTGCTACGCAGATCGGATCTAAGTTGCGAGGCGTCTTGTACGTGCTGGATGAACCCTCGATCGGGCTGCATCCGCGTGATAACGACCGGCTGCTCGACACCCTTTCGCGCCTACGCGACTTAGGCAACACCGTGCTCGTGGTCGAACACGATGCTGAAACCATCGAGCGAGCCGACTACGTAATCGATCTCGGGCCTGGCGCCGGAAGGCTCGGCGGCGGTCTCGTGGCTGCCGGAACTCCCAGCGAGATCCGCAAGAACCCGGCGTCGCTCACCGGTCAATATCTTTCGGGCGCCATTAAGATCGAGGCTCCTTCGGGACGACGGCACGGCAGCGGCAAGAAACTCATTGTCCACGGCGCTCGCGAACACAACTTGAAGGACCTCACCGTCGAGTTCCCCCTCGGCTCCTTCATCGTTATCACCGGTGTTTCCGGTAGCGGCAAATCCACGCTCGTCAACGATATTCTTTATCGATCGCTCGCGAAAGAGTTGTACGGCTCTCACGATGCCCCCGGCGAGCACGATTCCATCCAGGGCCTCGAGAACATAGATAAGGTCGTCGAGATCGACCAATCCGCCATCGGTCGCACACCTCGGTCCAATCCGGCGACATACACCGGTGTCTTTACTCCCATCCGCGAACTCTACGCCATGCTGCCCGAATCGCGTGAGCGCGGCTATAAGGCCGGCCGCTTCAGTTTCAACGTGAAGGGCGGGCGTTGCGAGGCCTGTCAGGGCGATGGACTCAAGCGCATCGAAATGAATTTCTTGCCCGATGTTTACGTCACGTGCGATGTGTGCCACGCCCGTCGCTACAACAGCGAGACGCTGCAGGTGAAATACAAAGGCCATTCGATCGCTGACCTGTTGGAGGCAACCGTCGAGGACGCCATCCCGGTGCTAGAGAACATTCCTCAAATCCAGGCCAAGCTGAAGACGCTCCACGATGTCGGCTTGGGCTACATCCACCTCGGTCAGTCGTCGACAACTTTATCGGGCGGCGAAGCCCAGCGCATCAAGCTGGCACGTGAATTGAGCAAACGGCAAACGGGCCGGACGCTCTACATTCTCGATGAGCCGACCACCGGGCTTCACTTCGAAGACGTCAAGCGCCTGCTCGACGTGTTACAGCGCTTGGTCGATCTGGGCAATACTGTCATTGTGATCGAGCATCAGTTGGATGTCATAAAGTCGGCCGACTGGATCATCGACATGGGCCCCGAAGGCGGCGAAAAGGGCGGCAATGTTGTCGGCGTGGGCACACCCGAACAGATCTTGCGGTTCAAGAAGAGCCACACCGCGCACGCACTGGAGAAAGCGCTGAAAAACGGAAAGGTCGCATGAGCAAGTACGCTCAGCAGCCGCTCGATCTGAGCGGTCTCCATACCATTCCTATCCAAGCGCGCGGCGGCAAGGTCCGCATCGCCGATTTTGCGCAGCCTTACCGGGGCGGTGGCGTCACTGCATGGCTGAATTCACTCCCGCATATCCTCGCTGCCGATTCGTTGCGGGCTGTCGCTGAAGCGATTGCCATTGCACGCGATCGCAAGAAAATGATCCTGTGGGGTTTGGGCGGCCATGTCATCAAATGCGGTCTGGCGCCGGTTTTGATTGATCTGATGCAGCGCGGTTATGCGACTGCGTTCGCTCTGAACGGCGCCGCTGCCATTCACGACTTCGAGATCGCCATCGCTGGCCAGACCAGCGAAGATGTGGAAGCGGTGCTGCCTGATGGCCGCTTCGGTACCGCCGAAGAGACCGGCCGCGAAATGAACCGGGCACTCGAGAGCGACTCTGGATTTGGCGAAGCGCTCGGCCGTCATCTCGAAACGATCGCCGATTCCAGATACCGTAGCGCGAGCCTTCTCTCTGAGGCCTATCGCAATTCAACGCCTGTCACAGTCCATGTCGCTATCGGCACGGATACGCCGCACACTCATCCCAGCGCCTCGGGTGATGCCATCGGACGAGCCACCCATCATGACTTTCGCCTGCTTTGCTCATTAGTAACGGAGATGAATGATGGCGGCATCTATCTCAATGTAGGGTCCGCAGTCCTGCTGCCCGAAGTTTTCTTGAAGGCTGTCTCTGTGGTACGCAACCTGGGTAATCCGCTTGCGAATTTCACCACTGCGAACTTCGATTTCCTGCAACACTATCGGCCGCGAGTGAATGTGGTTGAGCGCCCGCATGCCCGCTCCGGCGGTCGCGGCTATTCGATAACCGGCCATCACGAGATCATGATCCCGCTGCTCGCCGCCGCGCTCATTGAGTCGCACGCATGACCCCGATCGATCCACAGCCGGAAAATCCCGCGCCGCCTGTCCCACCTCCTACCCCCCACTCCCCACCTCCATTCTGGGATTACGTAGACCTCGGCCTCTTCATCTCACTCTGCTTTCCGTCGCTGCTGATTTCTATTCTTCTGCTTCGTGCTCTCTCTGGCGTTATCCCGTATGGCAAACCATTCCAGGGATTGCTGGCTCAGTTCATCTGGTATGCCCTCGCGTTTGGCTCCTTGTATGCCCTGCTTCGCCTGCGTTACAGGCAACCATTCTGGCGTTCGCTGGGATGGAAGATGCTGCCCTTCTCGACTACCGCGATGTGCTTCATAGCCGGCCCTTTCCTCGCCGTCACCATTGGGTACCTCGGCTACATGTTGCGAACTCCCGAAATTTCCCTTCCGTTTCAGCAAATGCTGGACAACCGTCCCACTGTGCTTCTATTCTCGATATTCGTTGTGATCCTTGGTCCATTGTGCGAAGAGTTGGCGTTCCGTGGTTTTCTGCTTCCTCTGTTCGTTCGCTCGCTCGGCGCCGCGGCCGGCATCATAGTTACCGGCTTGCTCTTCGGCTGCTTGCACGCGCCTGAATACTCCTGGTCATGGCGGCACGTTTTGCTAGTTTCCGTGGCTGGATGCGTGTTCGGGTGGGTGCGCCACCAAACCGGCTCGACGGCCGCTGCTACCTATATGCATTCGACTTACAACCTCACTCAGTTCGCCGCCTTCGTGGCGCAATCCAGAACTATATGATTGAAACCATCCAGTGGACTGACGCGGGTGTGGTCATGATCGACCAGACCAGGCTGCCTCGCGAAGAATCCTATGTCACTTGCACGGATTACATTCAAGTCGCCGAGGCCATCCGGTCCATGGTGATTCGGGGTGCACCCGCGATCGGCGTGGCCGCCGCCATGGGAATCGCGCTAGGCATGCGGCATGCCCAAAGCGCCGCCGAATTCGACAACATCTGCGAGACCATTGCACGCACCCGTCCCACCGCCGTCAATCTGTTTTGGGCCATCGAGCGAATGCGCCGCCGTTATTCGGAATTGCGCGGCCGGCCGATCGATGAAATCCGAAGCTTATTGATAACCGAAGCCCAACAGATTCGGCTGGAAGACATCGCCATCAACGAATGCATTGGCCGGAACGGAGCAGCTCTTATCCCCGACGGCAAGACGGTCCTCACCCACTGCAACGCCGGCGCATTGGCAACCGCTGGCTATGGAACCGCGCTCGGAGTTATTCGGGCGGCGGTAGCGTCCGGAAAAAAGATCGACGTCTTCGCCGACGAGACGCGTCCGTTTCTGCAAGGCGCGCGACTGACGGTGTGGGAACTGCAGCACGACCACATTCCCGCGACGCTGATCACCGATAACATGGCGGGACACTTCCTGCATTCCGGCCGCATCGGTTGCGTCGTGGTGGGCGCCGATCGCATCGCTGCCAATGGAGACGTCGCCAATAAAATCGGCACTTACTCCGTCGCGGTGCTGGCCAAGGAGAACGGCGTACCATTTTACGTTGCCGCGCCAATTTCTACTTTGGATTTGACCCTCGGCTCGGGCGACCAGATTCCCATCGAGCAGCGTGCCGCATCCGAGGTGACGCACGTGCATGGCGTTCCCGTGGCGCCCGACGGTACCGTGGTCGAGAATCCGGCTTTTGATGTGACACCCAACCGCTATGTGAGTGCCATCGTGACGGAGCGCGGCGTGGCACGGGCGCCCTACACGGAATCGCTGCGAAAGCTGGTAAGTTAATTCCATGATCCGATCTGTTCTCTTTCTTGCCCTGTTGATTGCCGGCAGCCTGCTGGGCTCCGGTGAACTTTCCAACCGCCGCGCGCCGGGCTTTGCTCTCCCGGACCCGGACTATCAACACTTCTACGATCTGCAGGATTACCGCGGCAAGGTGGTGCTGATCGACATCATGTCTACAACTTGTCCGCATTGCTTGCTGCTTTCTTCGACGCTCGAGAGAGTGAAGGAGAAGTACGGAGACCAGGTACAGATCTTGTCAGTAGTCTTGCCGCCCGACAATCAGGGCACCATTGCTAAATTCCGGGCCGTAAACAAGATCACGGTGCCGATCATCTGCGACATGGGGCAGATGACCATTTCGTACTTGAATGCCCGCCCGGGTATGAGCAAAATCGATGTCCCGCACCTGTTCATCATCGACAAGGCAGGCATCATCCGCAATGATTTTAACTACAACGATCAGGACAGGGCGGTGTTCGAAGGTCCCGGCTTGTTCCCGCAGATCGACAAACTCTTGAAGTAAGCCCGCCCGCTACTGCGGAATCGCAGCCACGACTGGGATGGTCACGATATTACTCGTGAAGACGTTCTGAGCCATGTACACCTGCGTGTTCGGATTGGTGGTCAACGAGGTGCTGAGTTGGATTTGGACCTCGTAGACACCCAGCATCCCGGGCTTCAATCCCGAGCTCAGGACGTTCGCGGTGCTGCCGCCGGCCTGAACGTTATCCACCGGCGCGAGCGCAACATTAGGCCCTCCATTATAAATTTGCCCGGTGTTGTTGGGAAACGATCCATCGGGCGCCTGCGTGAGGCCCACGCCGGTCGCGTACAACGAAATTACCTCGCCCGGCACTGCGGGATTATCTGGAGTTACCGGAGTGCCCGCCACGCTCGCGCAGCAGGTGGATTGGTTCAACGCCGTCATAACGAGCGATGCGCTGGAGTTGGTGCTGGCCGCGATCGCGATCCCGTTGCCATCCGGCCCCGGTACTTTGGCGGTGAGGACGATACGCGTGAATTGTCCCGCTGCGGAGGCAGTCACCTTTTCATCGGGGTTGGAGTCGATGTTTGCGACCAGAGCGTCGCGAATGGTCTGCAAAGAGTCGCCATCTTGGATCGTGTAGGTGTAGTTGCGATCTTCGATCGTCACCGTGGCTATGTCGCCAGCATGGATCGTTCCATCCACGGAGACCAGTGCAATGGCATTGCTGCTGGCATGGAAGGCCATGGCCGGCCGTGGATCCGATCCTCCCAGAGCGAGTATTCCGGGATTCTCCGGTACGACGGGGATCGCAACTGCCGTGGTCGTGGTCACGCTGCCGTCGCTGTGCACAGTCCGGACGTAAGCGCTGGATCCGTTGGCATCGTTCACTTCGAAGGGAAGCTGCGCGTTGATTTGCGTTGACGATACGTAGATCAACGGAGCTCGTATTCCATCGATGTAGAGTTCCACGCCGCCTAAGCGGCTGGGATAGCTTCCGTTCGCGTCGGGAGTGGCCTTGACCGCTGCGTCAGCCAAATTCGTGCCCGTGATGGTGATCAATGTTCCAGGTGCAAGTTCGGTAGCATCGGCGCCTCCGCTCAGAGTCCCGCCCGAAGACGTCACCGCAATCGTGGCATTGGTGGAGGTCGCAACGGCGACCGTGATCGAGTTGCCCGCCGCGCCGCCCGTCTTAGCGCTCATGATGAGCTGACTGAAGCCAGGATTGGGTCTCGCCAGTACATTCGGATCGGGCGTGGTTCCGTTCTTACCATTAATCAAATCAACAAAGTCCTGAATAATGCTAAGCAGAGTGTCACCAGCCACGACCGTGTGTGTATAGGCAGTCCCGTTGATGGTGATGGTCGCCGTGTCCTTGGCGGTGATTGTGCCGGAAAAATTCACGGCTCCGACCGCATAGGTAGTCAGACTAAAAGCATTGGTGATGCCGTTGATCGGAATATTTGGTGCCCCGACTGTGAACGCCAGTACCCGCCGATCAAAAGGATCCGTGACATAAAGATTGGTGCCGTCCCACGCGAGCGAGAGTGGGGTCCGAATAGTACCCGGGCTGGACCGCAGGACATTGCTGTCCAGGCGGAACGTGTCCGTGCTGTCGCTAACTTGATCGGTGAACTCATCGGGCTGGCCGAGAATCTCGTCGGCAGGCTGGCCATTTTGCGTCGGAATGCTGTTGTACACCAGAATCCGATCATTCCCTCCGTCCGCGATAAACAAGTGCCTGCCGTCCGACAACGCGAATCGTGGGAAGCTCAACGTGCTCGCGCAACGCAAAGGATAGGTCGGGTTATTGGCGAGATCCTTGCCGGTCGACACCGTGCACATGACGGGAGTCTCTTTGTTAGTAGTGTCGGTGGCCGAGGTCGCTGGTGTCCCGGTGAACGCGTTATTGGGAACCGACGACGTCATATCGGGCTGTCCCACTTCTAGATCGGCGGGTTGCTGCGTCTGGGTGGGAATAGAGTTCCAGATCAATACGCGGTTGTGGCCCAGGTCCGTTACGAACAGCCGCTGGCCATCCGAAGTCACCGACACAGGTGAGAACAGATTGTTCGCCAGTGCGGGGGTATCGCTGACAGTAGAAGCGGGCGCCGTATTGAAGTTCGCTTCGCCCAGAACAACGTCGGCCGCTTGGTTGTTCGAGTTCGGGATGTTGTTCCAGATCATCACGCGATGGTTTTGCGTGTCGGCGACGAAGAGGCGGTTTCCTTGGATCCAGACTCCTTGGGGCCCACGGAACGACTTGTTGTCGAGTCCTACTTTCCCGGTCTTGAAGTCGGGCTGGCCCAGAACCAGATCCGCAGGCTGGCCAACCACCGTGGGAATGGACTTCCAGAGCAGTACCCGGTTGTTGTCGGTGTCGGCTACAGCCAGGATTTGGCCGTCAGTTGCGATCCCGGTGGGCGTACGCAAACCGGCTTGCGTCAAATTAACGTCCATGTGCGTGAAGTCAGGCTGCCCTAGCACGAGATTCGCAGCGCCGCCGTTCGAACCACCCACGCAAACGGCACAGCGCTGGCCTTGTTGGGGAATAGGGCTGGCCGGATCCAGATTGTACTGCGAGATGTTCTGGAAGATGAGCACCCGATTCAGGACCGGGTCGGCCTGGACGTGATTGGAGTCGACGACGAACAGCGTGTTGTTGGCATACGCCACACCGCCCACAGCGCCCACCTGAGTAGCCGAAGGATTACCCGTGTCTTGCGAGGTGAAGGTTTGCTGGCCGATAGTAATCCGGGCGGCCTGCCCCGTCAGAAAGTCCGCGGCGAAGGTCACCACCGACGACAACAGAAAAATGCTGAGATGCTTCATGACACTGAATTGTGCGGGTATGCCCTAGTATATCAATCTGTGGACGGTCCCCAACAGTTTCGCGTTCCTAGTTTGTAATTCCTTGAAGTTTCGCGCCGCCAGCCTGTTGAAAAAATCGCCGCGTGTGGAAAAAATCGCTACAGTGTGAATCTCCTGCCACAACTTTCAATCTTCCGGTCTCAGGATCTCACCCCAAACCACCTGATAAGCCTCCACTTCGTTTTCCAGATTCCTGCTGCAGCGGATAAACACCAGTGTATTTACACGTAGGTTGCCAGCCTCGGCCGACTGCCCCTCGTCTGAATAGCGCGTGTCCGCACGCAGGTGAATGGTCTGGTACTCGCCAGTGCGCGACTTCAGAGTTAAGACATTCGATCCGACGCCCCTCACCAAACCACTCAAGGTCATGTTGCCGCGCGGACCGAATACCTCGAAGGGACGGTTGGACGCCTTGGCGCGTGGTCGAACGCCCGGCACGACGGGAGCACGTAGCGGGTCGAAAACATGGACTAGCCTTGCATAGCAGACCATCGAATCGTTCCTGTAATCAGAAACTATTTCCAGGCGGTCACCCTTCTCGGCGCCCGCTATCGTTATATACCGCTTATCCCGCTCGATATAAGTTTTGTCGTCATAGGTACAGGAGTAAATGCGATTCCCGGCAGACTGAAAAACAAACTGCCCGCTGCGCGGCGTGCCGGTCCAGCTCAAAAAATCGCCTTTGAGAAAGCCGGCCGGCGCGTTCTCTTGAGCCCAAACTGGAGCCATCCCCAGCACGATCCCGAAGCTGGCCTTCACCCACCACATGCCGCTATTCTAGCGTAGTAAAGGATGTGGACCGCAGATGCTACAATGAGTTTCTTCTCTTGTCATCCCCGGGGATTCGTTTGGAAAACACGGACAACTTAACGGAGGCGGCGGGCCGCTGGTTTCTCCGCTCGGGAATTCAGGAGCCCAACGGCGGCGTGGCCCGGTATTACCGTTCTGACATCCATCAAAACGCTCCCGTCTCTACCGAAATCACCGGCTATGCAGTCAGTGCGTTACTGTTCTTCCATGGGCGCACAGGAAACGCCGAGTATCTAAGTGCAGCGCTGCAGGCGGCGAGATTTCTGACGTGCACGGCCTGGGACGCGACGCTGCAAACTTTTCCCTTCGAGCACTCCGCCAACGGCGACCGTAGACGGGCGCTGGCATATTTTTTTGATTGCGGCGTAATCGTCCGAGGACTACTGGCTGCCTGGCGTGTGTCCAAAGAGTCTGAATTCCTGCACACCGCCATCGCCGCGGGGCGGGCCATGCTGAAGGATTTTCAGGTGAGAGATGCTATCCATCCGATCCTCGCGTTGCCCGCTAAAGAGCCGCTGGCTTACGAACCGCGCTGGTCGGCGTCTCCGGGCTGTTACCAACTGAAGTCCGCCATGGCTTGGCAGGAGCTCTTCGAAGCCACCGGCGAGATGGATTTCTTTCGGGCTTATGAATCGGCTGTGACCGCTGCCCTGGCAAGTGATTACGATTTTCTGCCGGGCGAAACGAACCGGGAGAGGGTGATGGACCGTCTGCATGCCTATGCCTATTTCCTGGAAGGCCTGACGCCGATGCTCCACCGTTCCGATTGCGCGCACGCTTTTCGGGAGGGGATCGATCGCCTGGCCGCTTATCTCGACGAGATCGCTCCGCTATTCGCCCGATCCGATGTTTACGCGCAACTCCTTCGGGTGCGGTTGCTAGGCGAAGCTTCCGGCGTGGTCCCGCTCGATCAGGCCGTCGCTGCGCGAGAGGCTGGCCAGGCGGCGGCGTTTCAAATCACATCCCCAGATGTTCGTATCGCGGGAGGATTTTTATTCGGAAAGAAGTGCGGCCAACCGATGCCGTTCGCGAATCCCGTCTCCACCGCATTCTGCGTCCAGGCGCTGGCTTGGTGGGATGATCGCAAGAACAACGCACTCCAGGCTCGCCGGCAGCTTTTGATTTGAGCCAGGCCTTGCCGGAGACGATCAAAGTACTTTTTGCCTCCGGGTCCGAAGACTTGATTCCGACTGCCATCGAGCACATGCAGAAGCTCTTTCCCGAGCTTCCCCTGGTGGTGGTTTCCGAATTTTCAATAGCCGGCGCACGCTGGATACCCTATCCGCTAGCACGCGGCTTCTGGGAGAACCTCGCCCTCTTCCGCTGGCATTTTCGTGACAAACGCATTCGGCTCTGTGCTGTGATTCTGCAACCGCGGATGCCGTATTGGCGGATGCGGTTAATCGCCTTTGCGCTTTCACCTTGGAACTTTCTGGCGTTCAACGAGGCGTTCGGCCATTTCATGCTGCGGCCGAAAACGTTGGGCACGATCGCGAAGCACCTGGCGTGGAGAACGCGCAATTTCTTCGTATGGGAATTCTCGCCGGGCGGCTGGACTTATACGTGGTTGTGGCGGCTGGCTCATCCGAAGGCGCTGTGGCGGCCATCGCATGTCCTGCTGGCGAAGATTGCCGGATTGGTAACCGCGGGGCTCAAGGCTACAATTCCGGATCGCGCGCCAGTGCCCTACTTCTCCGAAGCGCGGCCCCGCGGCATATCGGTAGTCATCCCGTCGCGCAACGGCAGGGAACTGCTCACTGACCTGTTGCCGAAAGTGGTCGGCCAGATCGAGCGCATGAGCGGCGAGATCATCGTCGTCGACAACGGCTCCGATGATCAGACCGATGATTTTCTGCGCCGCTGGTATCACAACGTCGAACTGGTGCAAAGCGGCGCTCCATTGTCGTTTGCGCGAGCCGTCAACGCCGGCCTTCGAAAATCGCGCTACTCGCACGTCTGTCTCCTCAACAACGATATGGCGATTGGGGAGGGATTCTTTGACGCGTTATTGGCGTCGTTCGATAAGGTCCCCGATCTTTTCTGCGCTACCGCGCAGATTTTCTTTCCAGAAGGCGTGCGGCGCGAGGAAACGGGCAAGGCGGTCATGCCTTTCGTTTCGGACCGCAAACCAGCCGATTTTCCGGTGCGATGTGAACTCCCATTCCCAGGTGAGGATTTGAGCTACGTTCTCTATGGGAGCGGTGGGTGCTCGCTGTTCGACGCCGGCAAGCTCCTTGCACTCGGTGGACTCGATGAAGTCTACGAGCCGGCTTACGTCGAGGATCTCGATCTCGGATTTCGCGCCTGGCAGAAGGGTTGGCCGTCGGTCTTCGTGGCCGCCGCGCAGGTGATTCATAAGCATCGGGCGACAACTTCCCGCTACTATTCGCGTGAGTTTCTGGATCGAACTCTGGAGTTGAACTATCTCCGGTTTCTGGCGGGCGCGATCGACGATCCGCGGCTTTTTCGATGCTTATGGCGCGAAGCGGTGCGGCGCTTGAATCTGGCGAGCGTTTCGCACACGCCAAGTCCGGCGGCAGTTGGAGCTCTGGCCGAGTCCTGGCGCGCGCCATTCTGGTGGCGGCGGCGCGAAGCAGCAGCCCTGGATGACGGTCACATTTTGGCGATCGGCAGCGGCGCGGTATCCATCGTACCGGGCTCTGCACTGCGCCACAGGCCCGTTGTGGTGATTGCTACACCGTACCTGCCGTTTCCCTTGGCGCATGGCGGGGCGGTCCGAATGTTCAACCTGATGCGACGCGCAGCACAGGACTTCGATCACGTGCTGGTTTCGTTCGCCGGGGAAGTGCGTGAAGTGCCTGCCGAGCTTCGGGAGATTTGCTGCGAAATCGTCCTGGTGAGACGCTCGGGAAGCCATCTGCTGCCGTCCACCGATCGCCCCGATGTAGTCGAAGAGTTCGATTCTCCCGCGTTTCACGCCGCACTCCGCCAGACGATTCGCAAGTGGAAGCCCGGCGTGGTGCAGCTCGAGTTCACCCAGATGGCGCAGTACG
>Ga0070713_100002053_pt1 | contig 13011 bp, 8 predicted proteins | sample LARL82metaG_FD_65465 | JGI IMG/M metagenome (GOLD analysis project Ga0070713, IMG submission 65465) | Corn, switchgrass and miscanthus rhizosphere microbial communities from Kellogg Biological Station, Michigan, USA - LAR L8-2 metaG | ecosystem: Host-associated > Plants > Roots > Rhizosphere ... | reverse complement strand
CTGGCGCGACCACGCCCCCACTCGCGAAACTGGCCGCGTTCACAACCCCTGCCGAGGTGATCTGCGGATTCGCCGTGAAGATCCACGCTGCTCCAATACGGCTGTTGTCGGTGGGCCCTCCTTCGATGAGCGTGTTTCCGTCCGCCGACAGTGCCACAGCGTAGCCTTGCCAAGGTGTCCCCACGGTACCCGTTCCAACCAGCTTGCCGCCTCGTTGTGTCCATACACCGGCCGAGCGACCGAATACCCAGGTGGCTCCTGCGCCATTGTTGTCGACGGTTTCACCCATGACCGCGACGTTGCCGTCCGCCGATAAGGCCACCGATTGCCCGAGGGAAGTACCCGGAGTTGGCCCGGCTCTCTGGCTTCCGACCAGCTTGTCGCCTTGTTGGCTCCAGACGCCGTTCGCGCGCGTGAAGATCCACATCGCCCCCAGGTTGCCGGAATCCGCGCCGCCCTGAACCGCCGCCGTACTGCCGTCCGATGACAAGGCCACGGACCAGCCTTGCATTCCTTGTCCGGATGCGCCCGTTCCCACCAGTTTGTTCCCTTGCTGCGACCAAGAGCCGCCCGAGCGTGAGAAGATCCAGGACGCGCCCGTTTTGTCGTTGTCGAAGGCGCCGCCAACGATGGCCGTGTTCCCGTCAGAGGACAAGGCCAGTGACCAACCTTGAGTCGGTTGTCCGATTGCTCCAGCGCCAACGAGTTTGGCCTGTTGGTTCCAGCCACCGCCGGAACGAGTGAAGACCCAGGCTGCTCCAATGTAATTGTTATCGGCATGCCCACTCACGAGGGCAGTGTTCCCGTCGTATGACAAGGCCACGCGAAATCCTTGTGAGGCATTGCCACTTACGCCGTAACCGACAAGCTTGGTCTCTTGGCTCCACGCATTTCCGGAACGTGTGAAGACCCACGCTGCACCCACTCCGCCGTTGTCGCCATCGCCTCCGAGAATGGCTGTGTTGCCATCGCCTGAGAGGGCCACTTGAATGCCCTGATAACCAACGCCGCCGAGTACGGGGTAGCCGACTAATTTGTCGCCCTGCTGGCTCCAGACACCGCCGGCGCGCGTAAATACCCAGGCTGCTCCGGTGTGGTTGTTATCGGCTAGAGCGCCCACCAGCGCCGTGTTGCCATCGGCCGAAAGCGCTACTGAAACGCCCTGTTCCGCAGGGCCGATCAGGTCATTGCCGAGTAGTTTCGCGCCTTGCTGGAAATACTGAATACTCGAATCAGCGGCGGTCGCGGCCGTGCCCGCGAACAAACAAGAGAGAAAAAGAGACAGGGTTTTCACACCTGTCCTTATCGGCAGGTTCAGAGCGAGTTTTATTGGCCAGTTTCAAGCCTTAGCCGGAACGTTCTTCTCGATCCAGCCCCGAATGACATCAAATACCTGCCGGCGGTTGTTCTCGATCATCATAAAGTGGCCGTTGCCGAGCACACCGTGCTGCTTCAGTTGAAAATCTTCAGCATTGCAGCCTGCCTGTCTCAGGAATGCAACGACGGGTTCGCCGTTGCGCCCCGACCTTTCGGCGGTGATATAGATGATCGGAATATTTTGCAGATTTTTGAGCTTGCGCGCCGGCTCGGCTTGTAGTTTATACGGTAGACCGCCAGCCGGCGTGACGTCGCGCGTAGCGATCTCCTTCGGATCCGAAACCGGCGGATCGTACGCCAATGGAACCTCGGTCAATCCCCAGGGAGTCTGCGGAGTCAGTGGACCGCCACCGCCCTCCACATTCACGATGGCCTTCACCAGATTCGGACGCTCGTTGGCTACCAGCCAACTGAACGGGCCGCCGGCGGAATGGACCTGCACGATGGACGGCCCGATTTTGTCGAGCAACTCGGCGCCTCGGCTCGCCCATAGATGCTGAGCTAAAACATTATCCTGCGGCGAAGCATTGAGGAGCGCCACCATTTTGTCGAGAATTGGATCGCCGATCTCAGCCGTGCCCGGATACTGATGATTGAGACCAACGGCCGCTCGCCGCAAATCAGCCATGACCGATGAATATGTTGGCGCCGGCCCGATTGGTCCAAGCGCGTCCGGATGATAAGGTGCGCGGCCGTGCCCGGGGCGATCCACCAGATAAACGCGGTAGCCCTCCTGCACATAGTAGTGAGCCCAGCCGGCCTGGCCATCGCCTGTGCCCATGTAGTGCAGCATTTGGCCTCCGCCGCCGTGCACCAAAACCACCGCATGCCGATGACGGACCTGCGCGGGAATAAGATACTGAACGTACATCTGGCCGCTGAGGATGGTTCCATACGGCACGCTCTTGTGTTCGGTGCCGACCCAAAAGAAGCCCTGATTAGCAAGCTTCATCGCGGTTTCACCAGGACGGGGACCGGGGATCGAGGCGTCCTTCTCGGCGTTCTTCGACACCCAGTCGAGGATCGGCTGCAGCACCTCACGATTGTTTTTCTCGACCATCATCATGTGACCGTTGCCGTGGATGTTGTGGTCGACTAAGCGAAGCTCTTCCGCTTTGCATCCGGCTTGTTTCAGGAAAGCCACCGCACCAGGATTGCCGGGCGACGCAAAGGACGCCTCAGAGGTGACGATCACCATCGGGATACCCTGCAGGTTTTTCAACTTGTGCGCGGGCTCATCCTGCAAGAAGTAAGGATTGACCCCAGGTTCAGTCGGCTTGACCTGGATCCGCTTGAGTTCAGATGGATCGGAAACCGGAGGATCGTATGTTACCGGGATGCTGGAGAGTCCCCAGACATTGGCGCCATTGAAGGGCGTGCCTCCGCCTTCGATCACGACGATGCCTTTCACTAGATTTGGCCGCACCTCGGCCACCAGCCAACCGAACGGCCCACCGGCCGAGTGGGTCATGATGATCGCGGGGCCGATTTTGTCGAGCAGCATCGCGCCGCGCTCTCGCCAGGCTTGGTGCGCGATCGCTTGTCCAGCGCCGGTTCCCGGGGGGCCCGCAACAGCTACGTAGGAACCGCCTTGCGAAGCGACCAACTGGTCTAAATCGGGCGACCCAACTTCGCCCGTGCCCGGCCACTGGTTGTGCAATTTCCGAAACTGGTTCGGATTGCGCGAGTGCGAATTCGGTGGCGTGAATTGGCCTGACATGTTCTCGAGCGCGAGCATTTGGGGAGGAAACGCACCATGCAGGTCGGGATGAAATGGCGAGCGGCCGTGACCGGGACGATCGACGACATAAACCTTGTAGCCTTCTTCTAGAAGAAAAGTCGCCCAGCCGCGGCGGCCGTCCGGTGTGCCCATCCAATCCAAGCCCTGTCCGCCTTCGCCGTGCACCAGCACGATCGGATAAGGATGCCGCACGCGCGCCGGGACCTGATACTCGACATACATCTGTTTGCCGTTGACCACAGTGCCGCGAGCCAGTTCGGCACGTTCCACGCCAACCCAGAAGTAGCTCCATTCGGCGATGTCTAGAGGCGGTTGGCTGGCTTCGTGGGCGTCTCCCGTTTGTCCTCTCACCTGCGCCCGGGCGGAGATAGACAGTCCACCGGCTGCAAGGGCCGCAAAGTCACGGCGGCTAATGGTGCTGTCGTCGATCACGTTTTTGGATTTCACAGGAACGCCTCCTCGTATGCCAAATAGTAGGATAGATCAGAGCCGGAATCAAGATTCTGTTCTTTCAAGTGCCGTTTCTGCAAGCAGTCTACGTGCGTATCGACTACCCTGATAAATGAGCTATTTCCGCTTGGGAGTGAGCTATGTGGAACTGTAATCCAATTAGAATTGCATGCCCCTTGCTTCTGCTTTTGGCAACGCTGGCGAGTGCCCAAGTGGACCCGTCGGGAGAATGGGCGCCCCGATTTCATGAGGATCAGCCGGAACGTATTCCGGGACCGGAAATCGGCGACTACCTGGGCCTCCCGATCAACGCCGCAGCGCGACTGAGAGGCGATAGCTGGGATGCGTCGCTCCTGACGTTGCCTGAGCATCAATGCAAGCCGCATCCGTCCGACTATGCATGGCGAGGTCCGGCGAATCTTCGGATCTGGAAAGAGATCGACACGCCGACGCAGCAGGTGGTCGCTTATCATACCCACATTTCGTGGCAGGCTCCGGAAAGAACCATCTACATGGATGGGCGCCCGCATCCGCCGGAATATGCAGCCCACACGTGGCAGGGTTTTTCGACCGGCAAATGGGAGGGAGACATCCTCACCGTCACCACGACGCACCTCAAGATGGGCTGGATCCGGCGCAACGGGATTCCACGCAGCGACAAGGCGACGGTAACAGAACACATCATGCGGCACGATAATTACCTGACGGTGATGGTAGTCATCGACGACCCCGTTTATCTGTCGGAACCTTTCGTCCGCAGCACCGATTGGGTGGCCGATCCGCGGCAGCAGATTGCGCCCTATCCGTGCGAAGCCGTGGTGGAGATCGAACGCGCCAAAGGTTATGTGCCGCATCACTTACCTGGGACCAACACATTCTTGAGCGAGTTTCCGGCGAAATATCACGTACCGGAAGAAGCGGCTCGCGGAGGCGCAGAGACGATGTATCCCGAGTACAAGTTAAAGCTCAAGCAGATGATGAACGTGAAAAGCTCGGCCGCCCGATAGAAGCCTCATGAAAAGAACACTCTCGAGTGCCGCGTTAGCGCTGGTAGGCGTGCTCACCTATGCCCAACAGAACACGGGAGACACGGAGCTTCACATACTGCCGGTTCAGGGCAACATCTACATGCTGGTGGGCGCTGGCGGAAACATCACGCTGTCGATTGGCAAGGAAGGCATTTTACTGGTGGACACCGGCCTTGCGCCTGTGAGCGATAAGGTTCTCGCGGCCGTTCGCCAACTTTCCGACAAGCCTATCCGCTACATCATCAATACTCACGTCCACGGCGACCACACCGGCGGCAACGAGAAGATCGCCAAGGCCGGCAGAACTATTAACGGCGGCAACGTGGTGGGAGATATTGGCGCCAGCGCGGAACAGGGTGCCACTGTGATCGCGCACCAGGCGGTTCTCGACCGGATGAGTGCGCCCACAGGCAGCCAGCCGGCGATGCCCTCCGGAGCCTGGCCTACCGATACCTACAACGGTGAGGAAAAGGAGCTCTTCTTCAATGGCGAGGCGATCCAGATGTTTCACGTGCCGGCCGCGCATACCGACGGCGACACGATCGTCTTTTTCCGGCGCTCAGATGTAGTGGCCACCGGCGACCTCTTCGTCACCACCAGCTATCCCATCGTGGACATCGATAGGGGCGGCAACATTCAAGGCGTCGTCAAGGCACTGAATCATATCTTGGACATCACTATCCCTGCGGAGAAGCAGGAAGCCGGAACCTACGTGATTCCCGGCCACGGACGGCTTTGTGACGAAGCGGATGTGGTCGAATTTCGCGACATGTCCACCATCATTCGGGATCGTATTCAGGACATGGTCAAGAAGGGCATGACACTAGAGCAAGTGAAGGCCGCCAAGCCGACCCGGGACTATGACCCACGTTACGGCGCCGAGAAGGGTTTCTGGACCACCGACAAATTTGTCGAAGCAGTTTACAAAAGCCTGGCGACGAAAAAATAATCCGACGTTAGCGCGCTTCGCATGTAGTCGGAGCCCATCCAGTTGCGTCGGCCTGCCTCTTGAAGTGGGTGCTGGTGACGAACTCCTGCTGCAGATACTGAGGATCGTTAACGATGGTGGTGACGATCAGCCACGAATCGCCATTCGGCTCGTTAGTGCGATCGAAATATTCCGTCACAGTTGCGTTACCGCTATAAGGCACGCCGTTCTTGCGCAAATATCCGGGACGCATCCGCGTGGTGACCACCTTCAGCGTACCTGCGCGTGGCTGTCCAGGTCGAACCGCCGCTCCTCCACCCATGCCCCGCCCTGGCGGTGGAACATCCCATAGCGCGGCGGAAGATCCCTGCCAGGTCGGCTCTCCGCCGGATGGCTGCGCTGCGCCAAAATGCAGCAGACGAGTTTGCGTACCTGCATCGGTTTCGATCTTCAAAGTGTTGTCATCTGCCCAAGTGATGTGCAGCCGGCCGGGCACACGCATAAGCGCTGCAGCTCCGTACGACTTGCACTGATTGCCCGACGCTTCGTCCTTGGTAGGATCCCAGGTGTCGGCCACCTTCCGGCCTTCGGCATTGAGGGGCACACTAGCGTAATCGCCTTTGGCGGGGGTGACCATGCGATAACGCCAGTCCTCCGTCACGATGGATACCCAATAACCGGTAAGATCCATGGGGGCGGCATCTTTCGGTGAAGGAGGTGGTCCGGCTTGAGCGCCGCGGCCCTGTCCCAAAGAGGGCGCCACGATCAAAACCGTCACAGCGAAAACGGAGAGCACCGTAGCGCCGCTGGGAAGAGCTTTGTAGTTCATCTACTGGACGACGCCAGACCACTTCCAGCCATCCGACGGCCGGCTGATAGAACGCATACGGATGCGGTGGTCTGCAGGATTGCGCCCGGGATTGCCACTCACGATGACGTGATCGCCCGGCTTAAGTGTGTCGCGCGATACGCCGTCGCGGCTCAACTGCCCGCCCCCGCCCCACTCGATCGCCCATGTCTGGACTTCGCCTTTGTCGTCGGGAGCTTCCACGTGGACGAAAGAATGTGGATTACGGAAAAGGAACTGGACCAGTTTTCCTTCCACCGTCGTGGTCTGGTCTTCAAAATAGGTCGCCGCAAAGGAGTGGTGAGCATACGCCACAGCGGCGAAGACAAAGGCCGCAGCCATCAGCAGAAACAGCACTTTACGTGTCATGATCTTTCCTCTTGAGAGACAGTTTGCTTCGACCCGGCGCTGCTCAAACCAGCGGGGATCACCCTAATTTTGGTCTCCGTTTCATCCCCAGTTTACGTTAACTCAAGAATAATTGCACGGCTTGCAGGAACTGCACTTTGCTAAACAGAATCATGACCCTGGCATAAACAGAATCATGACCCTGGCGAGGCGGTTCGTCCCCGGCACAGTCACGATTCTGTTCATAGAAGTGGATTTTCTGCAAGCAATCAGCCCGGGTTTGGACTAACGTCTGGAGAAGCGGTTACAGGGATCGGCTTGTTCAAAAGGTTCTAGGCAAACAAAAGGGGGTCGCTATGTACGCTAACCTCAGCATTTCGCAACGGTTCGTCATCGCGATGGTGACCATTCTCGTCGGCAATGGAATCGTCGCGCCGATGCAACTCAACGCGCAGGCTTCCAACGCGACTATTGTCGGAACCGTGACCGATAGCTCTGGCGCTACCATCTCGGGCGCCACGATTCTCGTCAAAAATGCCGGCACGGGAATTTCCCAAAACACGACCAGCGATCCGCAGGGGCGATACCGTGTTTCGGATCTGGTGATCGGCGAGTATGAAGTACAGTCCTCGAACCCGGGTTTCCAAACGGTGGTGCACAAGGGGATCACGCTCACTGTAGGCAGCAGTCCGGTGGTCGACTTCGTGCTTCCGGTTGGACAGGCACAGCAGACGGTAACGGTAGAGGCCGAGGTTTCGCAAGTCGACACCCAATCAACGGCGGTGGGGGCCTTGGTGGAAGGGACACAGATTCGCAACCTTCCGCTCAACGGTCGCAACTTCACGCAGTTGATGACCCTGGCTCCGGGGGTGACGCAAATTCCCCTGGGGGCTCCTGGTGCGGGAAGCACGTTCTATGGCAATGGGCAGAAATATTCCATCGCCGGGTCGCGACCCTCTGGCCAGGCATACCTGCTGGACAACCAGGACTTAACCAACTTCTGGAACAATGGCCCGGGCGCCGGCGGCCTGGGCACTGCTCTCGGTGTGGAAGCGATCGAGGAATTTCAGACACTGACCAACACCTATAGCGCGCAGTTCGGCGGCAACGGAGCGGTGATCAACGCATCCAGCCGCTCGGGAACGAATGCCTTTCACGGCTCAGCGTTCGAGTTCCTGCGCAACGACAAATTAGAGGCGCGAAATTTCTTCGATGGTTCCAAGCCGCCGACGTTTCGCCGCAATCAGTTTGGCGGCAGTGTAGGTGGTCCGATCAAGAAAGATCGTGCCTTCTTTTTTGTCAATTACGAGGGCCTTCGGCAGACGCAGGTGGTGACCAACCTGGTAACGGTTCCGGATCAGTGTGCCCATCAGTTTCTGACATCGACCGCGAGTCCCGGCGTATGCGGGCCGCCGGTCGCGCAAAGTGGCACGCCTTTCACGACCAACCCTACCGTCCAGCAAGCCATTCGCAACACCATGGCGCTGTGGCCCAACACGGCATTCAATGAACTGCTGGCCGGGGGAAATCCGAGCGGCACCGGCCAGGCCTTTGTTCTCGGCCCGAACATCGGAAAAGAGAATTACGTAATCGCGCGTGTCGATTACATGCTATCGGCGAAGGACTCGCTCTTCGTCAGATACATCTCCGATCGTGCGACACGCGACTTCACGACCAACATTCCGCTATGGCCCGAACTCGACTCCACCAAGGACCATTTCGCCGCTATCGAATACCGCCGCGTGATCTCGCCGAAAGTTATCAATAGCGCGCACGTCGGTTTTTCGCGGACCTGGGAAGACGCGAATGTCTACGGATCTCCGACGGTGAGTAATGGCGTAGTCACGCCGGGCACCATCAAGTCATCGGGAACGCATCCACTGCAGTTCTTCGGAACGGCGGCGGGGCGTGAAGATGGCACTATCGCTACGTTCTCGGGCATCACGGCCATTGGCGCCAGCACGACGCTGCCGTTCTATATCGTCCCGAACAAATTCAATTACGGAGACGACGTCATCTGGACCTCCGGCGCGCACAGCGTCAAGATGGGCGGCACCGCCATGCGGCTGCAGGAGAACACCTGGGCCCCTTTTGTTGTGGGCGGAAACTGGACCTTCCCGAACCTGACCGCTTTCCTGCAGGGGAGTGCGTCGCAAGTGCAAGGCCAGGTTTCCGACATTCAGAATCCCACCGCCGACGCCACCAAGGATTACCGCTACTGGATCTTCACGCCTTACATCGACGACCAGTGGAAGGTCACTAGCAAATTCACCCTCAACCTGGGGCTTCGTTATTCGCCGACCACGATGATCGGTGAGGTGCGGCACCAGATGTACAACCTGATCGATCCAACGACGCCTGGCGGCAAGTATGTACCGGTTACAACTTCAACCGCTACGAATCCTTCGCTCCGTAACTTCGATCCTCGCGTTGGTCTGGCATGGGACCCGTTCGCGGACCACAAGACATCCGTTCGCGCAAGCTTCGGAATGTTTCACAATGTGCTCTATTCCCGGGATCTCAATTACTGGCTCCAGCCGCCGTTTTTGACGGCCACCCAGACTGCTCAAGCCGGTCTGCTCTATCCGAATCTATTCTCGAACCTGGGACCCGGCGCGAACGTCGTCAATGTTCCCACTAACGGTACGTTGAGTGTCACGAACGGGGATTATTACGGAGTCCACTCCACGCCCTACCAGATGCAGTGGAACTTTAACATTCAACGGGAAGTTATGGCAAACACAGTAGCTACCATCGGCTACATCGGCACCCACAACCTGCACATGTTCATCCAACGGGATTTCAATTTTCCGGTTCCCTGTCTGGCGCCGAACGCGGGCTGCTTCTACAACGGCCGGCCCACATACAGCAGCGCAACCGGCGCTCCGAATCCACGCCTCGACCCCCAGTACAACAGCCTCCAGCTGGCCGATAACCTGGCTGACTCGCACTACGAGGCGCTGCAGACCAGCCTGGATCATCGCTTTTCGCACGGCTGGCAGATGCAGGTGTCTTACACATTTTCAAAATCCATCGACAACGGTTCCGGAACGTACGGGCTGGATGGGGGCGGAATTTCATCGCAACCTCTGAACGCGGCGGTCGATCGCGGGCTTTCCAATTTCAACAGAAAAAACAATTTCCGGGTGAGCGGCGTGTACAACTTGCCGTATCGTGGCAGCGGATTCACCGGTGTGGTACTAGGAGGATGGCAGCTCACCGGCGTATTCACTTATCTCTCGGGCGCGCCATTCAATCCGACCTCGGCTCCGAATCGAGCTTTCACCGGGACCGGCTCCAACGCCGGCCGGCCGGATGTGGTGGCAGGATGCGATCTCTATGCCGGGGCCCACACGCTCAGCCAGTGGTTCAATACCAGTTGTTTCGCATTGCAACCCCTTGGCACTTATGGAAACGCGGGTCGAGATACGGTCATCGGCCCGAATCTGTGGAACATGGATAACTCCCTGGGCAAGGATTTCCGGGTCTCCAGGATTTCAGAAAACTTCACGGTTCAGTTCCGGGCTGAAGCTTTTAACATACTGAACCACCCCTCATTCCAACTGCTGGCGGCGAATACCCAAATCTTCGCGGGTACAGCGCTCAATGCGAGCGCAGGAAAAATTCAGGCGACCAACAGCTCGCCCCGGCAGCTCCAACTGGCGCTGAAGATCGTTTTCTGACCTCGCCCGGTTCCCTGGGGTTAAGATTGTTTCAATGCGTACTGGCATCGCAGGCTTGCTGATGGCAACGTCGGCTCTCGCTGCCGGCAACGCGTCCGACGGCTTAACCTTTAACAAGGACGTACTGCCGATCTTTCAGAAGCGCTGCCAGGTGTGTCACCGGCCGGGAGAAATCGGCCCGATGCCGTTGCTCACTTATGAGAACGCACGTCCCTGGGCGAAGGCTATCAAGGCTTCCGTGCTCAGCCGGAAGATGCCCCCCTGGCTTGCGGATCCCCGGTACGGCCACTTCAGTAATGACCGAAGGCTCAGCGACGAAGACATTCACAAGCTGGTGGGCTGGGTGGACGCAGGTGCGCCAGAGGGTGACGTAAAGGACAAGCCCGCGCCGGTTCAGTGGACCCAAGGCTGGAACATCCGCCCGGATCTGGTGTTCCAAATGCCCGATCCTTACGCCATTCCGGCCACCGGCACGCTCAAGTATATTTACATCGTCATCCCCACCGGATTCACGACCGACACTTGGGTGACTGCCGCGGAAATTCGCCCCAGCGCTCGTTCCGTGGTACATCACATCATCGCCGTAGTGCGGCCGCCCGGGTCGCAATGGATGAAGGATGCCAAGCCATTTGTGCCTTACATCCCGACCACCGAAGCCGAGCGTGCGTCTGATCCGCAGTCTGATCCGGTAAACATCAGCTATGAACTTCTGGCCGGCTACTCTCCCGGGATGCAGCCGCAGCGGTTTGATATGGATCATTCGGCCAAACTAGTTCCGGCGGGATCCGACATCGTGCTGCAAGTACACTACACTCCCAACGGCAAGACCACGTTCGAAGATCAAACCAGGATCGGCTTGGAGCTGGCGAAGGTGACGCCTGAGAAGCGGTTCATGTCCGCGGTGGCGGCATCGAACAACTGGACCATCGCGCCCAGTGACGCAAACGCAGAGGGCCGTGCGAAGTTGACCTTCGGCGAACCGGTGGAGCTGGTCTTCCTGCAGCCACACATGCACCTGCGCGGGAAGGACATGACCATGCGGCTGGTTTTTCCGAGCGGGGAATCGGAAATGATGCTGAGCGTCCCGCGCTATGACTTCAACTGGCAGATTATTTATTACCTGGACAAGCCGCGCCAGTTGCCCAAGGGTACGCGCGTGGAAGTGACGGCGCATTGGGACAATTCGGTGAACAACCCCAACAATCCGGATGCGAGCGCGAATGTTACGTGGGGGAACCAGAGCTCCGATGAAATGCTGAGCCTTGCGATGGGCGTGATTATCGATCGCGATTAGCAAGACCAGCGGTGAAAGGAAACCTGCCAGAATGGCCGACACGAAGATGAAATGGGACACCTCCTACGAATGGAAAGCTGTGACGCTGCTGGGCCTCGGATTCGGCCTGGTTGGGCTGGACCGCTGGATCATTGCGCCTTTGTTCCCATTCATGATGAAAGACCTCAACCTGGGCTATCAGGATTTGGGAAACCTGATCGGAATCCTGGGGCTTTGCTGGGGCGTTTTTGCGATTATCATGGGCGGGGTCTCGGACAAGATCGGACGAAGGAAGGTCCTGATCCCGGCGATTCTCCTGTTCTCCCTGTTATCCGGCTTGTCGGGCCTCGCGACTGGATTGGCAAGCTTGATCCTCATTCGCGCAATCATGGGGCTGACCGAAGGTTCCTACTGCCCGACCAGCTTCGCCGCGACCAATGAAGCCTCCGCACCCAAGCGGCGTGGATTCAATCAAGGCATCCAGCAGTGCACCTTCGCTCTCTTCGGTCTCGGTTTCGGACCAATCATCGCCACGCAATTGATGGCCGTGGTTCCGAGTTGGCGCTGGGTGTTTTTCATCGTCGCGATTCCAGGCTTCATCCTGGGCGCGCTTATGTACTTCGTGTTGCGCGATGCCGTCGCGGCCAAGCTGGAAAGCCAGCGAACCAAGAGCAGCGGCCGCTGGGTGGAAATCTTTCGCAGCCGCAATATCGTTCTGTCGATGGCCGCGCTGCTATGCGCGATGACGGGCGTATTCGTGTTGAGTGCGATGGTGCCGAACTATCTGGTCGATTACCTGCACCTCACGCCCTCGCAGATGGGCTTCGTGATGTCGGCCATCGGCTTCGGTGGCTTCGTCGGACAGTTTGGCATCCCAGGCTTGTCGGACGTCTTCGGGCGCAAGATCATGGCGATTCTGGGCTTCGTCGGCGCCGCCATTTTGCTTTATGTTTTTACCGCCGTGGGAAACAATCCTCCGGTCTTGTTTGCTCTCCTATTCGTGATCACGTTTTTCTGCCTGGGTCTGATTGCGCTGCTGACGGGACCGATTGCGACTGAGTCAGCGCCGGCCGGATTAGTGTCATCAGCAATTGGAATCGTGGTGGGTGCGGGTGAGATATTCGGCGGCGGAATCGCACCCGTAATCGCGGGGTACATCGCGCAGCACTACGGCATTCAAAACATTCTCTACCTGGCGTTGAGTGGCGTGACTCTGGGCATCCTGGTTTGTCTTTTCCTGAAAGAGACTGCTCCGAAGAAGGTGGAGTCATCGGAAAAGCGTGTAGGCGCGCAAGCAGCGGCATAGCGTTTCCGAGCCGCGCGCCTTTAGCAAGCG
>Ga0070713_100002052_pt1 | contig 13018 bp, 9 predicted proteins | sample LARL82metaG_FD_65465 | JGI IMG/M metagenome (GOLD analysis project Ga0070713, IMG submission 65465) | Corn, switchgrass and miscanthus rhizosphere microbial communities from Kellogg Biological Station, Michigan, USA - LAR L8-2 metaG | ecosystem: Host-associated > Plants > Roots > Rhizosphere ... | reverse complement strand
CCGAGATCATCCGGCTTCTGGAGAAAAACCGGCTTATTTCCGCATTGCGGCTGTACCGGCAGGCCGAGCAGTATTCTCCTTCGTCCCGCGGCCTGGTGGCGTTGACGGAGAATTTATATGTTTCGCCCGTTTCAATTGAGACGACGCCGGCAGGCGCGGAAATTTCCGTTGCCGATTATGCGGACACCGACCCGGCACATTGGGAATCACTGGGACGGTCGCCCTTAAAGACGGACCGGATTCCTTTCCGCGGTTACTACCGGATCCGAGCGGTGCAGAAGGGATTTGAAACCGTCGAACAGGCATTCAGTCCCGGAGGAGGCTCCACCGTCCGGCTCCTCTTACATACCCCGGAGGAGACGCCTGCCGGAATGGTTTGGGTGCCGGGCGAAGCAGCGGGAGCGTTTCTTTCACCGGCACCGGCGGTCGCGCTTTCGGCATTTTGGCTGGACAAATACGAAGTAACGAACCGCCAATTCAAGGAGTTTGTGGACGCGGGCGGATACCAGAAGCGCGAGTACTGGAAGGAGCCGTTTGTCAAGAACGGACAGAGCGTGTCCTGGGACGAGGCAATGACGATGCTACGCGATGCGACCGGACGACCGGGACCAGCAACTTGGCAACTTGGGACCCTTCCGGAAGGAAGAGCGGATTTTCCTGTCGGCGGAGTGAGCTGGTATGAAGCTGCGGCGTACGCCGTTTTCGCTAGGAAGAGCTTGCCCACTGTGTATCACTGGTACCGCGGCGCGGGCGTTGGCTTCTTTTCTGACATCCTCAACTTGAGCAACTTCACAGGCAAGGGACCCGCTTCGGTTGGGACCAATCACGGGCTGGCTCCCTTCGGAGAATATGACATGGCTGGCAACGTAAAAGAATGGGCAGTAAACCCTGCCGGGGACCATCGTTACATTCTGGGTGGTGGATGGGACGAACCGAGCTACCAGTTCGAGTATCCCGACGCCAGGCTACCTTTCGATCGGGAAGCGACCTTCGGATTCCGTTGCGCCATCTACTCGTCACCTCCACTCGAGGCGCTCACAGGGCCCGTCGCTTTTGGTTCGAACGACCGGCGTGGCGACAAGCCCGCCGACGATCAGACATTTCGGATTCTCAAGGATTTGCACTCCTATGACAAGAAGCCCTTGAAGCCGGAAGTTCAATCCGTTGACAACTCTTCCCAGTATGTGCGCCGAGAGGACGTCACGTTTCAAGCAGCCTACGGAAACGAGCGCGTGGTGGCTCATTTATATTTGCCGAAAAACGCCGAGCCGCCGTATCAAGTGGTCGCGTTCTTCGGTTCGGGAGGCATGCTTTCGTGGCGAACGCTTCAGGAGCTTCACGATCCGTTTGAATTCATCGTGCGGTCTGGCCGAGCGTTGATCCTCCCTGCTTATAAGGGCACTCTGGAACGGGGACCCATGCCGGATCAGGCGAGGGAAGCAATGCTGGAGTGGTCCAAAGATCTCGGCCGATCCATCGACTACCTGGAGACCCGGCCGGACATCGATACTACAAAACTAGCCTACTATGGCATTAGCTTCGGTGCTGCGATGAGTCCTCGGTTGATTGCAGTGGAGCCGCGGTTCAAGGCGGCCCTGCTGGTGTCCGGAGGCTCCATGGGGCAGATGCCCCCCGAGGTGGATCCCTGGAATTTCACCCCGCGCGTCACGATCCCCGTCCTGATGCTTAACGGGCGGGACGATTTCACTTTTCCGCTAGAAACCAGCCAGCTTCCTCTTTTTCGCTCATTCGCAACGCCCGAGAAGGACAAGAAGCACGTGCTTTACGAGGGCGGTCACGTCAACCTGATGACCCGATTGGATCTTGTTAAGGAAGCTCTCGCTTGGCTTGACCGCTACCTAGGTCCGGTAAGAACACGGCCCTGAGCCGGGGCCACTGTCATGGCGACGGGAGCTCGGATTTGGGATTCCTGCCAGATGGTCGGCAACCCTTCCATTACTTTTTGGATCTCCCCACCAGAAGAAAGAGCGATGGAAGGATAACCGAAACTGCATCAGGGGAGTTCGAACACCCATACCGTGCCGCCGCGGCCGGGCGGATTTTGAATTTCGGGAGTGAGCGAGGGCCAAGTCACTGCGTGCGCGCTGCCATTGCCTACGGTCAGGGCGATGTATTGTTTCCCGTTCACCGCGAAAGCGATCGGCGCGGAGCCCGGTATGTCGTTCAAGCGAACGCGCCAGAGCTCAGCACCCGTACTATCGTTGCGCGCGCTGAACCAGCGGTCGATTGAGCCGCTGAATACCAGGCCGCCCGCGGTCGCCAGAATCCCGGAAGTCTCGGGAGCGCGTTGACGCGCGATCCAAGCGGTCTTGCGGGTTTCGAGATTCGTCGCCTGCACGCGGCCGTAATTGCCGTCGCTGTCCAGACGAGGCCGCAAGCTGGGACGAACGCCAGTGGTGAGGAATCCTCGTTCGCCCTTAGGGACGGGGGTAAGATCCATACAGGATTCGACCAGCGGCGAATACAGCGTCTTGGTTTCAGGATTGTACGCCGAGGGGATCCAGCTGCGCGCGCCTCCCGCATGCGGGCAAACGATTTTCGCTTCGCCGTCGCCCGGGAGCAGAGCCGGATTGAAGGTCTTGTCGCCGGTTTTGGGATCGATCGCGGTGATGACATTCTGCAACCCCAGATCCACGGAGAACGCATACTTTCCGGTGTCCGCTTCGACGGCATCGTAGATGGCGATCTTGCCCGCGGTCACCGATAGCGTCTTGGTTTGGCCGTTCACGGGCAGTTTTACCAGAGTGCGTTCGAAGACCCAGTCATAATCAAACTGGTCGTTACGGACGTGCTGAAAATGCCAGACCAGTTTGCCGGTGTCGGGATTGATGGCGAGGGTGGAATCGGTATAAAGCGCATCATTCGTGATGCCAGGCTCCTTGGAAGCGATGCGGAGCGGCCCGGTATCGTAAGTCTGCGCGACGCCGAAATAGGCGAGGTTTAGATCCGGATCGTAGCTGCCGGCGACCCAGGAGGATGCCCCGCTTCGTTTTTCCGTCGGGAGACCGTTCCAGGTATTTCCGCCCGGCTCATTCGGCAGCGGAATGGTCCGGAAGCGCCAGGCCTCGATCCCGGTTTCGGCATCGAGCGCGATGATGAAGTTGCCCCCTGGCTGCTGGCCGCCGGTGCCGATCATGACTTTTCCTTTGGCCAGGAGAGGTCCGCCGGTGAGCTGCATTCCGGTCTTAGGATCACCGAGTGTCTTGTCCCAAATCAACTTGCCAGTCTTTACATCGAGAGCCAGCAGATGCACGTCCGACGTGGCGGCGTAGATTTTGTTGCCGTAGATGGCGATGTCTTTTTTGACGGCCGGGCGAGCTCCTTCCGGCAAGGGCCGCTGATAGTGCCACAGCAAATCACCCGTGGCGGCGTCCAGCGCCTCCACGATATCGCCATAGCCCTGGACAAACAGGACCCCGTCATGCACCAGTGGCGTGGCCGTGTTCGGACCCGGCGGAAGCGACCAGCTCCATGCCAGGCGAAGATTCTTGACGTTGTTTCGATCGATCTGCTTCAGCGGGCTGTAGCCTTGGGCGTCATAGGTGCGTCTCCACGTCAGCCATTCGCCGGCGGGAGGTTTGGCGAGCAGAGCGTCGGTAACAGGCGTGATCCGGTCGAGCAGCGTGTTGGGCGCGGGGACGTTGGGAAGGGGAACGCCGGGGGTGAGGCCGCCGCCCGCACCTCCGCGGCGATCGCCCGCGCCGGGAATTCGCAGCGTGGCGAGAGCTGCAGCGTTCGAAGGCAACTCGCGCACGCCGGGTGGCAAGCCATTCGATTGCAGGATGTACGCGGTGATCGCAGCATACGCGCGAGCGTTCAGCGAGCCCGGCGCGTCGGGTGGCATCTTGGTGCTGATGTAGGTGAAAAGTTGGTCGACCGGTTGCCCGTTCCACTTCTGGCCAAACGCCGTTCCTCGCAGCGGAGGCGCGAACTGTCCGTCGTCGAGGTAGCGACCGTGACATTGCAGGCAGGCCCGGTCATAGGCTGCTTTGCCCTCGGCGGATTGGCCCGCGGTGAACTCCGCCACCGTGGTGGTTTGCCCCTGAGCAAATACCTGTCCGTGAAATCCGAGCAGCATAAACAGCAGCCCCGTGCTGCACTTGCGTTTCAGGGTCATCTTCACCACCTCCACTGACGTGTTACGGCCACTGCCCAGCGCCGAAGTCTCCGCCTATTCTATCTCGTGATTGTCGTTCCGAGTTCAGCCCGGATGAGCCGCCAGAAACGTTGTCGACCGTCGAGGACTCTAACTCTTAGCCTGACGATTGGTGCGGAGTTTTGCACGTTGGGCTGTTGCCTTGATTCAGCCGTTCGGAGGAAAAATCGTGAATGCGCGCCTGCTCCTTCTCTTCATTCCACTTCCGTTGTGGTGCGGAAGCACGACTGTCTTGTTCCAACCATTGTCCCCTTCAGTCGGACCTTATCCGACCAATGCTTTAACTCTTAAATCGGACATTCAGAAGACTGGGTTGCAAGTGAATCTCCCGCTCCCGGCGGGCTGCACGGTATTATCCACTTCCGCGGATTGCATCAACAAACAGCTGTTGAACCAATTGGATGGATTCAGCGTCAACCCGCGAATCATGGTCTGTTTCTCGGGATCAGTGGACGTAACCACCCTGCCCAAGGGCATCAGCATTACGGCTGTGGATCGTGACGAGCCATCGATCGCGATTAATCAGCTGCTTTTCGATCCCGCCGGCATGTGCGCCTATGCCAAACCGGACCAGGTTCTCGATCAACGAACACGATATTTGATGGTGGTGACCACTGATGTCGCGGATTCTAACGGCAAGGAATTGAAGGCCGACAAAGACTACACTCAGTGCGTCAAACATGCCGATTGGGGTTACTGTGCAGCCCTTTCCCAGGCGATCGATACAGTCCAGAGCAAAAACCATGGGAAGGGCAAGAGCGATGTTATCTCGGCATCTCTGTTCACCACGCTGAGCGCGACCAGTTGGCTGGAACAGGCGCGTGCACAGATCAATTCGGGTACGATTCCGGGCGCCGGCATACTCTATGGACCGCTTTCCACCTTTGACCTGAAGGACGTCAATTCCATCACCTGGATGCCCGAAACCGGCGTCTCCGGAGTTGACTACCACCAAACGCTTCCATTGGACGTGCTGGCGGGAGTGGAACGGATCTCGTTCGGTGTATATCTTTCGCCGCTTTACCTGAATACATCCGGACCACAGGCCGGCACCATCAGTACTACCCCAACGAATATTTCGATTCCAATTCCCAGCACGCTCGTTCCTGTCTCTTTTCACTTATTTCTCCCGGCAGCCAGTTCCGCGCCGGGGAAAATACCCGTTATTATCTATGGCCACGGCCTAGGGGATAGTCAGTTCGGAGCTCCTACCTTTGCGGCTTCGACATGGGCTCAGAAGGGCTTCGCAACACTTGCAATCGAGATCACTGGACACGGCTTTGGCTCTTTAAGCACGACTCAGGTCACTACCAACAGCGGCAATGTCATCGTCGCCACACCTGGCCGCGGCATCCAGTTTTCACCAGCCGCACCGATCGGGCCGTCGGACGGCTGCATTCTCCCCACTGCCATTGGAACTCGCGATTGCTCGCGCCAGACCGCCGTAGACCTATTCGCTCTTATCGCTGCGATAAAGAATACACAAGGGCTGGGGCTGAATCTGGACACATCGCGGATTTACTATACCGGCCAGTCGTTCGGGTCATTTTATGGAACCCTATTCGAAGCTGTCGAGCCGGATGTTCTGGCCGGCACGCTGAACAGCGGGGGAGGCACGCAAGTGGACGCTGCCCGTCTTAGCCCGATCGCACGACAGGTCGGAGCCGCCTATTTGGCAGGCTTCACGCCGTCTCGGCTCAACGTGCCGCCCGCACCATCGCAGACCTACTTCCACGATAGTTTTAACGATGAGTATGTCTATCGCGGGGAGGCGATCACGGACACGATGCCTGGAGCGCTCGCCATTCAGGACGCGTTTGAGGAGGCGGAGTGGCTGGGAATGCTCGGCGATCCATTAAGCTATGCCGCGCACTTGCAGGCGGCGCCGCTGCCAGGTGTTCCGGCGAAGCAGATGCTTGTGCAGTTCGGCCTGGGGGATCTGGAAGTGCCGAACCCGACCGAGTCGGCGCTGGTGCGAGCCGCCGGACTGCAGCCGGCGACGTGGCTGCTTCGGACAGATCTGGCGGCGGCTATCGATCCGAGACTGCTCGGCCTCACACAACCGGGAGCGCCGTTTCCCGTCTACCCGCATCGATTCCTGAGCAACCCCTTGCTCTTCGACCCGCTCAGCCCGCCTTTGGTAACCGCGATTGGAGTAGCCGCTCAGAAGCAGATTGCCGACTTCTTCGCCTCAGGATCGATTTCGGATCCGAATCAATATCTATCGGGTCCGTTCGCCAGCTACAGCTTGTTCCAGAATCCGGCCACCTTACCGGATAGCCTAAACTTCTTACAGATACAACCATAGCGGCAAATGCACAAGGTTTTTGCTTGCGATGTTTAGTTCGGCAACTCGTTGAACCCGCGCCCACTGAGGATCATTGGCACGCACTTTTCCGCCCGCGCTGCTCTGGTTTTCGCCTGCTTCGCAGACGAGACGTGGAAAATGTATGACTTCCTCCGGCCTGGTGTGAGCGCCGCAAATGCGGACCTGAGAACCGCGCTTTCATCGAGCCTCCTCTGCAACTCCTCAGGAATTGGGTACTCTGAAGGATTCTTTAGGTCTATCTTCGCTCCGGACTCCTCCAGTTCGATGGCTTCGTAGAGGTAGCCCTTCAGGGTCGATCGTGCGGCCGCAATCTCCTGAAGCGAGGTGAATTTAATCCATCGCCCGGCCTGCGTATGCTCTCCAATTCTTTCGAGAACGTGCTTCGGATCTTTGAGCAGTGCGCCCTTGAAGAACGAGAACGCGCACGACTCCTTGAGCGGGATCACGATCGCCACGTTTTTCTTAAGAAAGGTGAAGCACGGTTTGCCCCACTTGAGTTCTTCGGTCAGGTCGCAGTCGAGCGCGAGCTGGCGTAGCTTATCTGTTTCCTTCTGCCACTTCTTCGCATAGGGAACTTTCATCGCTTCAGGCCATATTCCAAGATTGCTGAATTCATTCACTTCTGCCAGACAATAGAGTATGCCCGCCTCGCCATACAGTGCTTTGACGAGTCGGTTACAACCAACGAAGACCGGGCAGCCAGCCACGGCTTAAGTAGTCGCTCAGCACGAAGACCAGGAGGATTGTCATCCAGAACAAACCGGCGCCCACGAAGAGTTTCGTCATGGAGGTGGCGTGCCGGACATCCATAAAGAACATGACCACCAGCGTTGCCTTGATTACAGCAATGGTCATTGCCGCGATGAAGTTGTACTCGCCTAAATCGAGCTTGGAAACTGCCACGGTGGTGATTGTGAGGGCGAGTAGCGCCCCAAACACCGCGGCATAGACTTTGACGGGAACTACCTGGTGGCTCATTTTGTATGTCCGATCAAGTACAAGAGCGGAAAAAGAAATATCCAGACAATATCGACGAAGTGCCAGTACAGGCCGATCATTTCGACCGGTGTGTACCATGCCGAGCTGAATCGATTGCGTGCGGCCATCACGATCAGCGTGGTGAGCAGGCCGGCCCCTACGATCATGTGTATCGCGTGCATGCCGGTCATCGCGAAATAAAGGAAGAAGAGGATCTGCGCCTGATGGACGTAGCGCGGATCCTGGTATTGGAAACTTGGACCGGGAATGTGATGGTCCACCCACTTCTCGTGATATTCCACGTACTTGAGACTTAGAAAGACGCAGCCCAGGATCAATGTCAGAACCAGGAACGCGATGATCGCCTTCTTCTGGCCGAGCTGCGCGGAGCGTACTGCCAGCACCATGGTGAAGCTGCTGCAGATCAGGACGCCGGTGTTAATCGCACCGATGGTGACGTTCATGAAGTGGCTGGTGGAGGCGAAGGCGTCCGGGTACATATTTCGGTAGACGGTGTATGCCCCGAACATCCCGCCGAAGAACATGACCTCGGTCACCAGAAAGACCCACATGCCCAGCGTCGAGGAGTCCAGTTGCTGGGCGCTGTCGTCGAAATGGTGCCGCAAGTCCGGTTCGTGTACCGCTACCGTGGCTTCACTGTCGGCCAAGCTCCACCTCCTGCTCTTCGCCCGAATAGTTGTACGCCGGCTCGGTCACCACGGGTTGATGGTCAAAGTTGAAAGTAGGCGGCGGTGTGGGCGATTGTTCCCACTCCAGACCTTTCGCGTTCCATGGATTCTGCGGAGCCTTGGGTCCGTTCCGCCAGGCCCAGGCGAGATAGATCATCGGTATTAAATACCCGACCGCAAGAATCGAGGCTCCCGCGGTCGACATGACGTTCAATACCTGAAATTCCGGAGGATAGTGCGCGTAGCGTCGCGGCATCCCTTGGTATCCAAGGATGAACTGTGGGAAGAATGTCAGATTGAATCCCACGAAGACTATGAGCGCGGCGAATTTTGCCCAGCCTTCCGGGTACATGCGGCCGGAAATCTTCGGGAACCAAAAATGGATGCCTCCCAGGTACGCCATCACCATCCCTCCGACCATCACATAGTGAAAGTGTGCAATCACGAAATAAGTGTCGGTGACATGGACGTCGATGGCCATCGTCGCCAAAAAGAGCCCGGTCAAGCCGCCGATGGTGAACAATCCGATGAAACCGAACGCATAGAGCATCGGAGTCTCGTACGACACGGACCCCTTATACATGGTCGCCGTCCAATTGAACACCTTAATTGCCGATGGGATCGCCACCAGGAAGCTGAGAAAAGAGAACACCATGCTCGCGTACATGGATTGCCCGGCGACAAACAAGTGATGTCCCCAGACCAGAAAACCCAGCACCGCGATTGCGATGCTCGATATCGCCACAAAGGTATACCCAAAGATGGACTTGCGGGAGAAGCACGCAATGATCTCGCTGATGACGGCCATACCCGGCAAAATCATGATGTACACGGCGGGGTGCGAATAGAACCAGAACAGGTGCTGAAACAGGACCGGATCGCCGCCGACTGCCGGGTCGAAGATTCCGGCATGAAGAATTCTTTCCAGTCCCAACAGTACCAGCGTAATGGCGATCACCGGTGTGCCGAGCACCTGGATCAAGCTGGTGGCGTAGTGCCCCCACACGAAGAGAGGCAGACGACCCCAGGTCATACCGGGTGCGCGCATTGTGTGAATCGTGACGATGAAGTTAAGGCCGGTGAGGATCGACGAGAAACCTGAAACGAAAACGCCGATCGCTGTCAAGATTACGTGAGTGTTGGAGTAAGTCGAACTGAACGGTGCGTAAAAGGTCCAGCCTGTATCGACGCCTCCCTGGACGACGGCGGTGAGTGCGATTACACCGCCGATGATGTAGAGATACCAACTCAACAAGTTGATTCGCGGAAACGCCAGATCGCGGGCGCCAATCATGATCGGCACCAGGAAGTTGCCTAGTGTTGCCGGGATCGACGGGACCAGGAAGAAAAACACCATGATGATCCCGTGCATGGTGAAAAGTTTGTTATAAGTGTCGTGCGCAAAGAGGCCTTCGGGCGTCAGGAGATTCAACCGCATGCCGACCGCGAATGCCCCGCCCACGAAGAAGAAGGCTGTTATCGAGAACAGATACAGCAGTGCGATGCGTTTGTGATCCGTGGTGAACAGCCACGATTTCCATCCGTAATCCACGTTCAGATAATTGGAGCGGGTCTCGGTTTGCGCAAACGGAAGTGCAGTGCTCATTTGGAACCCTTTGCGGGCGCTGGCGCCGCCGCTTTGCCGGACCGCGGCATGGGCGGCGAGAGGCTCTTTATGTAAGCGATCAATTGCAGCAAGCCATCCTCGCCGATCTGACCTTGAAACACCGGCATGATGTCGTGTTTGTAGCCCTTAACGACCTTCGCGTTGGGATTGAGAATCGACTCGCGAACGTATGCTTCATCGGCGAGCACCGTGCGGCCGTCGTCGAGCACGACGGGGTGGCCGAACACATTCAGGAGTGACGGGCAGCGGCCTTCGCGATCGGTGACGTGGCACGTCACGCAGCCATATTGCTGAAATAGCTTTTCGCCCTGATCGCGCATCGATCCACCTGTGCCTCCGGCCAGCCAGTTCTCAAAATCGTTAGGGGTCATCACCGTCACCCAGCCACCCATATCCGAGTGGTTGGTCCCGCAGTACTCAGCGCAAAAGATGTGATAGCGGCCCGGCTCCTTGGCCTCAAACCAATAGGTTTGGTAGCTGCCGGGGACAACGTCGTGCTTCAGCCGGAATGCGGGGATATAGAAGCTATGGATGACGTCTTCACTGGCCAGGATGAGCTTGATCGGCCGGCCTGTGGGGACGTGCATCTCATTAATTTCGCGTTGCCCCGTCGGGTACTGCACTTTCCACATCCACTGCTTGCCGGTGACGTAAATGTCGAACGTGTCATGAAGGGGTGGAGTGTAGTTCTGAAAATAGAGCTTGGTTCCCCAAGCGAACATCACCAGCATCACGAGGAACGGGGCCACGCTCCAGGTGATTTCAAGTGGGAGCGAGCCGTGGATGGCTTTCGGCGCCGGCTCATCCGGGCTTTTGCGGCGATACTTGACGGCAAACATAAAGACGAAGAAAAAGATGAGGGCCGTCATCCCGACGCCGACTACCAGCAAGAAGGCGTAGAGCGCATCGACTTCCCCGGCTGCAGTCGAGGCGCGGGCTGGGAAGATAGAGAAGACGCCCATCAGGCGGTTCCTCTCTGCGATCGCGCGGAACGAAAATCACGCCGGAACATCACGATCATGAAAGTGGCGAGCACGACCACTGTGATCAGAGCGGCCAGACGCAGCACATTCATAACCACCAGCGCGTACTTGCCGGTGGTCGGATCGTAGTGGAAGCAATAGAGCAGCACCTGGTCGGTAGGGGTGCCGATTCGTTCATTCGAAGCTTCCACTAGCCCCAGACGCACATCGCGCGCGGGATATTCAATGCCGTAGAAATAGCGGTCGATCCGTCCGGCTGGCGTCAAAACCATGATGGCGCTACTATGCGCGTACTGGTTGGTCAGCGCGTCGTATATGTAGCGAAAGCCCACCGAGTCGGCCAGCGCCTTGCTCGAAGTCTCCGGACCCGTCAAGAAGTGCCAGCCCTGTACAGCGCCTTGACGTTTGTAGTCGCGGAGATAGGTTTGCTTCTTTGCGGCGGCCATTTCAGGCGTCTCGCGCGGGTCGAAACTGACTGCGATGACTTCATAGTCAGTGCCTGCCGTCAGATCGAGTTGCTTAATGCTGCGCAGGACGCCGTTCAGAACCATGTTGCACAACGACGGGCATTGGTAATACACCAGAGCCAGGATCACGGGCTTCCCGAAATACTGGCGAAGGGTCGCGTCCTTGCCGGATTCGTCAACAAACGGGAGATCGAGTGGAATTTGCCCGCCCATCTTTTGATTGATTCCGACCTTCTGCAGCAGACGCGATGGAGCGTACACCTGCGTCTGTGGAGGACCATAAATCTGCGCGGGCGCGAGCCCGGCACAAGCAAAAAGGACTGCCAACAGACGTTTCATTGTTTCGGAGCCTCCTTGCGTGTGGGAAAGCCTCGCTCAAGCTGCAACTCCATCGCACGATCGATGGGGATGCGCACCACTCCCGCCTTCTTGTCCATCCAGCCGTATGTAGAAAGAATGCTGTTCTCCTGAGCGTGAAGTTGCTGAATCTCGATCGCCGGATGCTCCTCAATACGGGGCTTTGGTGGAATCTGCGACTCTTCCGCAGACATGGGATTTGCTCGCGCACTGGTCGCGGGATGCGTCTCCAGGTATTGGAAGACTCCGTACACGACCAGCCCGACGATCGCGACCGTGAGAGCCAGGCCGGCGCCCGTGAGGACGATCGGCACGATCCTCGCATCTCGCGTTTCGTGGCCCACTGGGTGCTGTTGCGAAGGTCGTTCCATACTCAGAACGCCACCGTCTCTCTCGGCGCACCTTGCAGGCGCGGATCGCCCACAGGTACCAGTGGTCGCGACTTCAGTTGCCAGAAGAACACCGCCAGCCAAAGACCTCCAACCGCGAAGGGCGTTATGAAATCCATCCAGTGAACTCGCAAATGTTGTCCGTAGAACGCCGGTTCGGTAATCCAATAAACGTCCGCCAGCCGGATGACGATCATCAGCAGGCAGACACGAAATAAGCGGTCCTCCCGGCGTTTGACGCCGCGGAAGAGCAACAGCGCAAACGGCACGGCGAAGTGGAACATCACGATCGTCAATGCCACCCAGCCCCACCCGCCGCGCAGGCGGCTGAGATACCAGGGAATCTCTTCCGGCAAATTACCTGCCCAAATAATGAGGAACTGCGAAAACGATAAGTACGCCCACAGCACCATGAAAGCGAACATCATGTTGCCCAGATCGTGAATGTGCTGCGGCGTGACGTGCTCCTTGAGGGGAGACGCCTTGGACAAGATAATCATCAGCGCGATGACGAAGGCAAACGACTCCAGCATTTCACCGATCATGAACATTGCGCCGTAGATGGTCGAAAACCAATGCGGTTCGAGAGACATGATCCAGTCAATGAAGGCGAAGGTAGTCGTGAGTGTGAAGACCACTAATCCGGGAGCGCTTATGGCACGCATCTTGCCTATGAGTCGCTCGTCTCCAGTGCGATCCTGCGCAGCCGACCACTTGCTTAACAAGTTCGAGTACAGGAACCAGATAGAAAAGTAGAAGACCGTACGACCGATGAAAAAAGGAACATTGAGGTACGCTGCTTTGCTCTGAATATTGGTATCGTGTGACGCCTCGGGGCGCGCCCACGCGTACAGCGTAGTCATCCCGAGCAGGATTGGAATCAGGAGCACGGCCATGAAAGGCAACGTTCGAGCACCGGCCTCACACAACCGCCGGATCAGCATGCCCCACTTCCCGCCGACCACATGATGCATCAGCAAAATGGCCAGGCATCCGAGCGCCAAGCCGGTCCAGTAGAGATA
>Ga0070713_100002049_pt1 | contig 13021 bp, 12 predicted proteins | sample LARL82metaG_FD_65465 | JGI IMG/M metagenome (GOLD analysis project Ga0070713, IMG submission 65465) | Corn, switchgrass and miscanthus rhizosphere microbial communities from Kellogg Biological Station, Michigan, USA - LAR L8-2 metaG | ecosystem: Host-associated > Plants > Roots > Rhizosphere ... | reverse complement strand
CTCTATGTAGCATCCCCCAAAAAGACTGCAGTTCCCGGGCTCAAGGCGTGAAAGACCAGAAGCACCGAGGGCACAAATCAAGGACCAAGTTGTGCTTTCGCTGATGCTTCCCTGCACGGCAATGCCTGCATCGCGCCGGAACAGGAGTAAGGATGAAAATCAAGATTTTCCTTGCTGTGAGCTGCGTTTCGGTTCTCTTCAGCACCACGGCCACAGCAATTGCGAAGACGGGCGGGGGCGGGGGCGCGTGCGCAGCCATCACGCCGATCAACCCCCCGATCTATTCTCCGACCACTGCAATGTGCGCCAATTCCGGGTGCACGGATGGAAGTTTCGGCACCAATGGATTCGTGCTCACGAACACCGATGGCTCAATATCGCCGACGATCGATTTAGACGCCGCGGTCTCAGTACAGCAGCTTGTCATGCCAGATACCAGCACCCGCGTTCTGGCGATCGGTAGAACCACCAGTCCAGTTGCGGGAGCTGGTCAAGGCATAGCTCTCGTGAGATACAACATCGATGGGTCACTCGATACTGCATTCGGAAACGGCGGTATTGTGACTGCTTTCCTGCCTTCAGGTTCAGCGAACCCTATGGACGGGGTTCTTGATGCGCAGGGAAATATCATCGTCCTGAGCAACGTAAGCGCGGGAGCCCAGGTGTTTCGATTCCATCCTGATGGTACGTTCGATAGCAGCTTCAATGGAACGGGGGTCTCGCCGGTGCTTGCTTCTCTATTCCCTCAGGCGCTGGCTCTCGATCAAGCCGGTAACATATTGGCCGGGGGCCAATATACGCCGAACAGAAGAGGCGCCTATGGCGCGGTGTTTCGTCTTACCCCAAACGGAACCCTTGATATGTCTTTCGGAAGCGCGGGCCTGGTCGTAGATACGGCCTTTAGTTCAGTCGGTGCGTTGGCAGTCGAATCGGTGAGTTCAATCCCGTATGTCCTGTTCGCATCCGGTTCAAAGATTGCCCGTCTCAAACCGGGGGGAGCGCTGGACACGACATTCGGCGGGGGAACGGGTCTAGCAACCACGAATGCCTGCGGAAACGGCTATTCGATCAGAGCACTCCGGATAGACTCTTCGGGGAATATCGTCGCGACGGGATTTGGCCCAGCCGTTTCGGGTGGCACATACAAAATTATCGCGTCACGGTTCACTTCGGCCGGATCGCTCGACACTTCCTTTGGCCTGAATTCGACGAGCGGAAGTGGAAAAACAGGCTTCGCCGTCTTCGATCTATTCGGACTTCAGAACATTTCCGATACTGCCGCTATATTCACCGACGGTTCAGGCGACATCGCAATTGGAGGATATGCGAACGGCGCGAGTGGTACGTACGATTTCGTTCTCAAGGTGGATCCCACGGGCCAACTTGTGACTGCGTTCAATAACTCCAAAGGTGCCGTTGCACTCGACTGGGGAAGCGGAAATAACTCAACCGAAACCTTAAGCAACCACGATCTGCTGATCGAGCCCTCCGACGGGAAGTTGGTCCTGGGTGGCACGATAGAATTCAGCACTGGTCCCAATACCGGCTACAACTTTGCTGCTGCCAGACTCTGGCCTTAGATACGCGAAGAGAACGCCGAGCGGCACGAATAGCTAAGGACGCATCCACCAATGCCGGACATCGGGAAGGCGCCGCCCACGTATAGGTGCGCACCGGAGGCGCCAAAGGTTGTGAATTCGCCGTCCCGCGTACGGACGAATGCGTAGGTTTCGCAGAGATCGGTCGTGTGGTTCCCTGTGATCGCTCTTGCCTGTGGCTCTCTGTGTTTTCTTCCGCCTCACGCATCCAGAAACTGCTTCTCCAGACGATCCAGCAACCCATTCGTTCCGTCGCAAACCCCTGTATGCACGGGTGACGGCTGGATGATCGTGCTGCGCGGCGAGATGATCCAGTGGAAGCGCTCTCGCTGCGAAAGCATCGCAATCGGTCCCGCTTCCGGATCGCCCTCGCAGATGCGGCGCACTGCTTCCAGATGCTCGCGGGCCAATTCCACATCCGCATCCGGCCACAGTGCCTTCAGGCGCAATTCATTTAAGTGAATGCGTGCTGCGAGATACTTTTTCTCCAAGCAGAAAGCGACAACCCCGGCGTTGATGAACTCCTGCCGCTCGACGCGCGGCACCACGCGCAGAATCGCGTAATCAAACGAGGCGGGACTGGGCACGGATCGCCTCCTCTTCAAAAACTGCGGAAGCCTCAAGCCTCCGTACAAAGAACTCCAGGTAGCCCGCGCGCCTGTCGGCCGCATTCACATTCCCGGGAACCGCCTCCAGCCAAGCTTCCGGCACCATTTCCACGATCCCACGCAAGACCGGTTGCGTCAGCTTCTCATGCGCCATTTTTGCAGCCTGTGCAATCTCCGTGGCCCACGGCAACAGAATATGGTTCTTGATTTCAGCAAACGGCGAACCAATCTTTTTGTCCCGCGACGCCCAGTCGTGATGAAAGAACAAGGCCGCTCCGTGATCGATGGGGTACAGCTTGCGATGCCATACCAGCAGGTTCGCATTGCGCGGCGTGCGGTCGATGTTCTGCGTGTAGGCGTCAAGCCACACCAGCATCGAGGCCTCGTCCGCCGGAGCTTTATCCCGCGCGGCCGGATCGAACATCGTCGACCCCCGGCAGATAATCGAGCGCGAGATTCACGCCCGTGCTCGCCTTCAGCAGTTGCCGTATCTCGTAGTCGGGCTCGTTGCGGCCCAGCGCCTCGTCAATCTCCATGAACACGATCTCCGGCACGCGCAGTCCCAAGGCTCGCCCGATTTCACCCGTCAGCAATTCCGCGATCAGCGCCAGAATCCCGTGCCCTGCGCCTCGAAATTTGACGACATACAAGCCCAGGTCGTCGGCCTCTACAATCGCAGGCAGAGAACCGCCTTCACGCAGCGGCACAACATAACGCGTCGCCCTGGCTGTTCGCAGCATCGATGTTCCAGTCTATCGTGCGTCCCACGCGGCGCTTGCAGTTCGACCGCGCTCTAGTGACAAGATGGTGCAGGGAGCGAAACAGATGAGGATCGGATTTCTTGGAACCGGCCAGATGGGCATACCGATGGCGCTGCGCCTGCTTGCGGCCGGACACGAACTGAGGGTTTGGAACCGGACCGAGGGGCGCACCGAACCGCTGCTCCGCGAAGGCGCAATCGCCGCGGGCACTCCGGCAGAAGCTGAATTGGGCGCCGACGCCGTCATCACGATGCTCTTCGACGATGCGGCTCACGAAGAGGTTCTCTTCGGCCCTAATGGCCTGATGGACGCGCTCGAACCCGGCGGGCTGCATATCGCCTGCAGCACCATCAGCGTTGCGTTCAGCGAGCGCCTCACCGCCGAGCACATCCGGCGCGGCATCGATTTTGTTGCAGCCCCCGTTTTTGGCCGGCCCAATGTGGCGGCAGAGGGCCGCCTCTGGGTGGTTGCCGCTGGAACCGACAAGGCCATCGACCGCGCCCGCCCGGTATTCGAGCCGCTTTCCCGCGGCATCTCTGTGATTGGCCCCGAACCGCGCCAGGCCAATGCCGTCAAACTTGGCGGCAACTTCCTCATCAGCACCATGATTCAGTCGCTCAGCGAGTCGTTCGTCTTCGCCGAGTCGCAGGGCATCGCGCCGGCCATTTTTCTTGAGGCCGTCAACAGCGCGCTCTTCCAGTCGCCGTTCTATGCGGCCTACGGCAACGTGATGCTGAACCCACCAGAGCACGCCGGCGCCAGCATCAGCCTCGGCGCCAAAGATACGCGAATGCTGCGTGAGGCCGCCGCCGCGCGCAACACGCGCCTCAGCCTCGCCGACAATCTCGCCGAGATCTTCGCGCAGGCCAGGCGAGCCGGCCTCGCCGACCAGGACTGGGCCGTAGGTCAGTACCGCATCGCCCAGCAACGTGGCATTCTGAAGGCCTAGTCTGAATCCGAGCCGTGCTGCCGCGCCCAACCTGCAACTGCTTGCATCGCCCCTCCGGGGCTTGGGGCCGTTTTGCGGCTGGTTTCCCCACGCTGAAGCGCGGGGCTAATGACCATTGCGCCTCCGGCGCGCTGAAAGGGGACGCTTGCTTGTCAACTCGATCCTTTCAGGCGGGTTGTCAGCGGGATCTCCTTTCATGCGGCTTTTGTCAGCGGATTACTTCTCGCGGCATTGTCAGCAGGATCACTTCAAAGCGATTGCCCTGCAAATGTAGTTGCCATCACGTTTCTGCACACCGGAATTCGCTAGGATATTTTTATGAGCCTTAAGGGAAAGATCGTCTTCATCACCGGGGCCAGCGCCGGCATCGGCGCGGCCACTGCTCTCGCTTTCGCCGCTGAAGGAGCCCGTCTGCTCCTCGCCGCCCGCCGCGCCGGCCGTCTGTCTGAAGTCGCCTCGCGCGCCATGGAGCGGGGTGCTCCCGCCGTGCACTCCATCGACCTCGACGTGCGCGACCACCGGGCCGTGCAGAACGCTATCGACGGCCTGCCGCCCGAGTGGGCCGAGATCGACATCCTCGTGAACAATGCCGGTCTCAGCCGCGGTCTCGACAAGGTCTACATGGGAAAGATCGAAGACTGGGACGAGATGATCGACACCAACGTCAAAGGCCTGCTCTACGTGACCCGCTGCGTCGTTCCGGGAATGGTGGTGCGCGGTCGCGGCCACGTCATCAGTCTCGGCTCAACCGCCGGCGAACTCGCCTATCCCAACGGCGCGGTATATTGCGGCACCAAGGCGGCAGAGCGCCTGATTAACGACGGACTGCGCCAGGATGTGTTGGGCACGCCGATCCGCGTCACAAGCGTCGATCCCGGCATGGTCGAAACCGACTTCAGCCTGGTCCGATTCCGGGGAGACACCGAGCGCGCCGCCAAGGTCTACAAAGGCGTCAAACCGCTCACCGCCGAAGACGTCGCCGAAGTCATTGTCTGGGCTGCCGCCCGCCCCGCCCACGTCAACATCGCCCGCGTCTCAATGACCACCGTCCACCAGGCCAACTCGATCCTCTTCCACCGCAATGAGTAGCCAGTTGAATGATGACTGTGACGAACTGATTGGGTGATCCGAAAGTGACCCACGGGGAATAGCGCCGGCGTTTTCAACGCTCTCTTTTGCGGTTTATTTCGCCGATTCGCCTGGTCTGAATCTGACTCTGCAGTCTAAGCCAAATGAGCAGAGCCCTTTGCATCCCAAAGAGCGCAGGGGTGGGTGGAGGCGAGCGGTATCATACCGTGAAAGCGGGTACGCGGAGCAGAGCCATGGCACAACTGATCGCAATCCAGGGCGACATCACCACCATGAGGGTGGATGCGATTGTGAACGCGGCTAACACTTCGCTGCTGGGCGGCGGCGGCGTGGATGGAGCGATCCATCGCGCGGCGGGTCCGGACTTGCTGGATGAGTGCAGAAAACTGGGCGGTTGTGAAACGGGAGATGCGAAGGCAACGCCAGGCTTTCACCTGCCGGCAAAGTGGGTTTTTCATGCGGTCGGTCCCGTGTGGCAGGGCGGGGGACACGACGAGGACGATCTGCTGGAAAGCTGCTATCGGCGATGCCTTGAACTGGCGAAGCAGCACCAGGTGCGATCGATTGCATTTCCGGCAATCAGCACGGGTGTCTATCACTTTCCGCCGAAACGCGCGGCGCGGATCGCGATCGATACGGTGAGAGAGCATGTTGGCGGAAGCGGAGTCGAAGTCGTGCAATTTGTCTGCTTCAATGCCGAGACTCTGGCGATCTACAAGCAGTTTCTGGCCGAGGCGCCGCGTCCGCGAACCGCTTGAGTCTTCGCAGGACACAACGAATCAATTCAATCGAGGAGTTGAGATGGATTACATAAATTTTGGCCGCACCGGGCTGAAGGTATCGCGCATATGCCTGGGCTGCATGACCTATGGCAAGCCTCCGGCTCCCGGTGAGTTGAAGGGCGGAAGGCATCTCTGGGCACTGAATGAAGAGGAGAGCCAGCCATTCCTGCGGCAGGCACTCGATCTGGGAATCAACTTCTTCGATACCGCGAATGTCTACTCCAGCGGCGAAAGCGAGCGGGTTGTGGGCAATTTTCTGAAAGCGAACACGCGGCGGGAAGGGGTTGTAATTGCGACCAAGGTGCATGGAGTGATGCGCGATGAGCCGAATGGGGGAGGGCTGTCACGGAAAGCGATTCTTTTCGAGCTGGATCAAAGTCTGAGCCGGCTCGGCACCGACTACGTGGACCTCTACCAGATTCATCGGTGGGATTACGAAACGCCGATCGAGGAGACGCTCGAGGCTCTGCACGACGTGGTGAAGGCCGGAAAGGTGCGCTATATCGGCGCTTCGTCGATGTTTGCGTGGCAGTTTGCGAAGGCGCTTTATCTTGCGAAGCTGCATGGGTGGACGCGATTTGTGAGTATGCAGAACCATTACAACCTGCTCTATCGCGAAGAGGAGCGGGAGATGATGGGATTGTGCGCAGAAGAGGGAATCGCGGTGATTCCGTGGAGCCCGCTGGCGCGTGGCCGATTGACACGGGCCTGGGCTGCGGAAACGACGAAGCGGACGGAAACGGACAGGTTCGGCAACACAATGTACGCGCGGACTGAAGCGGATGACAGAAAAGTTGTCGACCGGCTCGGTGAGATTGCGGAGAAGCGCGGCATACCCCGCGCACAGATCGCTCTCGCCTGGATGCTAAGCAAGCCGGTGATTACGGCACCGATTGTGGGCGCAACCAAGCCGCATCACCTGACAGACGCGGTGGCGGCGCTCGGGCTGAAATTGACCGCAGAGGAGATTGCTGCGCTGGAGGAGCCATACACGCCGCATCCAGTGCTGGGGTTCAGTTAGATCCTCGCCATGCCCGGCACGGACGCCATTCGCCCGCAATCGGCTCGAAAATCGGCTTCTGCGGTGAAAGTGCTCAATTCACTGCCCAAAACCCGGCTCTAAACGTTACGTTTTGATCAATTGAGCTCCCAAACACGGCTTCGCTTCGGCCAAAAAGAGCTAACCTTGAATCTGCGCTCCCGTCGAAACCGGGACCCACTTTAGCCAGGGACAATCTGCCTCCAGTGCACCATGCCGCACATCTCGTGAAGCATCAGCAACCTGCGCGTTCGCTGTCGGCGCCCCGCGGGTACGTCAAGCCGGGCCTGAGGATCATCTCTGCGCTTTTTTTGATGGCGTCGGCATTCATGGTTGGATGCGGAACGGGACCTGTCACCGCGACCGCGTCCAATGCTGCCTTCTCCATTTCACCGGGCTCCGCGCTCATTGACACCAGTTGCACAGGCTGCAATGCGCTGAACGCACATGGCGCCCCTGTTCACCAGTTCACCGCTACGCTGGCCGGTGGCGGCGCTGCTGCTGTCACCTGGTCCGTCAGCGGAGGCGATCCACTCTCAGGTCCTGGCAAAATTAACGATCAGGGGCAGTACACACCTCCCGGATCTCTCGGTTCCGACCGGGCCGAAGTCATGGTCACCGCAACCCTGAAATCTCAACCCGGCCTCCGCGCAACGTCCCTGCTGACATTGACGCCCGGATTCCTGCAACCGCTCACGCCCGAAAACGCCGCCATCGGACCGAATGGCTCCGTCACGGTAACGGGCTACGTGGCAGAAACGGGCGGAACGAGCGAGATCCACTTCGCACTTGCGAATTCAGCATCCGGCGATAGCGGGGGCGAAGGCACATTGAGCGCAGCCACCTGCCAACACTCTCATCGCGTATTCACGTCCTGCTCCGTCACATATTCCGCGCCATCGGTAGTTGCCGGTTCGGGAGTCACCTATGTTGTGGCAACGCTCCCCGGCTCCTCCGCGAGGGTTGAGACTGCCCTGCTCTTGAACTCGCCGGGCGTGAGCAGCAACCCCGCCGCGCATCAGGGTTTGCTGGCGGGCCCCATTCTGCTGGGAAGTTCCGGTGGCAACAACAACGACTTCGACGAAAAAGGAAGCAGTATTGTCGACTGCTGCAGCGGAACCCTCGGAGCCCTGGTTCAGGACACAAGCGGCCGTCAGTACCTGCTCAGCAACAACCATGTTCTGGCGCGCAGCGATCAGGCCACCGTAGGCGATACGATCATTCAGCCCGGGCTCATCGATAACAACTGCACTCCCAACGGCGATGGCGCGGGAACGGTTCCTGTCGCCGCCCTGACCGCATGGCTGCCGCTTCGTTCCGCGCAAACGAACGTCGATGCCGCCATTGCCGAGGTTGCATCGCATACCGTCGATCCTGCCGGCAACATTCTCGAGCTCGGCCTGCGACAGCCAGACGGCTCGCTGGGCGCCGCGCCTCCTGGAATCTCCTCGACCGGCGGTAAAGGCGAAAATGCAACCCTGCAGTTGCGCGTGGCCAAGAGCGGGCGCACGACCGGCCTCACCTGCGGCAGGGTCAGCGCTATCGACCTCGACGTGGCAGTCGATTACTATCGTGACTGCGCCGAAACCAGGCCGTATTTCACCAAGACCTTCACGAATCAGATCGCTGTCAGCGGAGATCGTTTCGGCGACGCGGGCGACTCGGGCTCGCTGATTGTCGACACTGCCGATGCCGAGCCAGTCGGACTGTTTTTTGCCGGCGGCACTGATGCCTCAGGTGTCAGCCATGGCATAGCCAGCCCCGCCCCCGACGTGCTCAATGCCCTCGCCACGCAGATGACGGGCGGCACCAGTTTCGCCTTTGTGGGCGCCGCGGACCACGCCGTAAGTTGCCTCAGCTATGGGGACAGCACCATCGCGTCAGCCCAGGAACGCGTACTCTCGGGCGCTGAATCATCGCGCCAGCAAGCAGCGCTTAGCGCGGGCCGAGCGCTCATTAGTCCTTCCGCCGGCATCCTTGGCATCGCACCGGGAAAGAGCAACGATGAGCCCGGCTCTGCTTCATTGATCGTGTACGTCGACGAAAATCTTGCACCGGTCGTTCCCGCCGCGGTCGAGGGCGTCCGTACCGTCGTCGTGCCCACAACCGGCCGCGCGGTCGCGCTTGGTTCGGCGCCTTCGACGCCAGTTGCAGCCGGTCTGGCGCCGCTCTCTCCATCCGCAATGGCGTCGGCCGTGGCCGCCAAAAATCAGTTCGCCCGCAAGCTCATGCAGCAGAATCCTGCATTCTTCGCTATTGGCGTGGGACAGAGTTTCGACAATCCCCGCGAGGCGGCCCTGGTAATCTACGTCGACCGCCAGCACATTCCGGCACAGCTCCCCGTCACCGTGAATGCTGTCCGCACCCGTTACGTCTTCATGGATCGATTGCATGTCACGCGATCTTTTGCGGCCGGCTCTCCGGCCCCGCATCGCTGTATGCCGCACTCCGTGATGGGAGTGCCGGACGGCGATGATCTCGTCACGCGCCGTGATGCCGATCTGCGATGAGCGCGTCCCGATTCTTCAGCGGCCGGTCACACCCGGCGACGATGCAACCAGAACGCGATCAGCGCACACAGAATTGCAAACGGAATGAACGCATCGGCAAACCTGCGCAGGACGATGACATCGATCAGGACCGCACCTAGCATCGTCGTTCCCAGAAGGACAAGCCCGGCCGAAACCGTTTGCGAAAAGAACATCAGAAATGCCGCCAGTAGTTCCACAACCCCGGTTGCGTAGCGGAACCACTGTCCGAATCCAATCTCGTTGTACAGTTCAATCCAGGCTGCATTCGATTCCGGCCTGAATTTGCCGCCGCCAAAAAAGACAAATATTGCAGAGATGGCTGCGCGCAGGGCCCAGTCTGTCGCGGAGTTTTTGAATTTCAGATCACCGGATTCGCTCATATGCTTACAAGGCAAATCATAAGGGATACCACAGCAGATTCATGCCGGCTCGCATTCAGGCACACTCTCGCACATAGAGAGAGGGCGCCAATTCAAGACGCCCTCTCACACATTCTGCCAAAGCTTTGGTTAGATCCAGATCCGGCGCGGTCTCATTTCGGCGAACGGAGTCCGAAGTCATATACGACACCGACTGTGACTCCATTGGGATTCAAATCGTGTGGCCCGAAGATCGCATGCCAGAACTGGTAATCGTATCCCGCTCTTGCGGAGAAGCGACTCCAGAACCGAAAATCCGCACCCACTCCCGGCTCAAAGACGACCCTGGTGTCATGCGAGTAAATTGCCCCCGGGCTTGGAAAGTCGATGCTTCCCATTCCCAGGAGATATTTCCCAAAGGGGCGAATCCGGCCCTGTCGACGAAACTGATAAATGGGGCCACCCAGGGCCGTATCCATCCTATGGCCCGGCAAATAGGAAGGGGTTGCGTAGTTCACGTCGCGCCCTTCAAATTCAACGCCCAGACCATTCAGACGCGGCGGCATATGCGGAATGCGCCAGTCTACCCACATCGTAATTCCGACCTGGCGCGGATTCTGGATGCCCCAGTCATCGGAGAAATCGGATATACCGACACCAACTGTGAAGGGCAGCTTTCCTTCCTGAGCCGAATACGTAACCTGTGCGCGCGCCGGTAACGCCAATCCAATCGAAAAAAAGGCCGGCAAAACCATCAACTTCCATCGCATGTTGTCTCTCCCTCCCGGATTTTCCACTCTCCCGGCATGTGGCTTTCACGGGAAAGGCGTTGAACAGACAGCAAGTTTGGCAGATCGAATCGGGGCAATCACTGCATTGTGATACAAGCCGTACACTGGTCGCCGGACACGGCGCAGAAGCACTTTATTTTAGTGAAGCAAGTCCGCGGCCTCATCGTGAAGGGCATCTAGAAATGAGCGTAGCATCTCTACTCTTGATTCAACCATGGCCTTTGAACCTATTAGACGCGTCTGGTTGGCCAAATGGTTAACCGCATTCTGCAAAACCGGCACGATGGAACTGAAAGTCGGGTAACGCGAATCCCGTCCGACCTTTACCGCTGCCCGCAGAATCCCGATCGCGCCCAGTTGCTCCAGAATGTCTGCGTCTCGAATCAGCATGCCTTCCTTTGTCGGCGGTTCGTCCTTGGCCTGGTGATAGCGGATCGCTTTCTCAACTCCATCCAGTTTTTCCGGGGGGAAACCCCACTCCGCCAAAAGCTCCCTGCTGCGGCGTATGGTGTACGGGACGTGATCCCACCGGGAAAGTTGCGCGGGATCCTTCGGCCGATGCCCTGAAAACACTCCAAGGTCATGCATCCACGCCGCGGCAAACAGAACGTCGTCGTCATACTCCACGCCCCGGCCCACCTGCGTAGCCAATGCGTACAGCCTCGGCTGGTGGCCAAATTTATCTTCAGGCTGGGCCTCAACCCGAATATAGGCAATTACCGATTCGCGCCAGCCGCGGTTTGTCATGCGGTCTTACCTGGCCAGCGCGGCGTGATCCGAAGCAAATCGAGCCCGCCCATATCTTGAATGGCGAAGACGGGCGACGACGCTGGAACCGCAACAATCCCTCGCGGCGGCAGGTCCACCGTTCCGAAGCCGGCACTCGCCAACCGCCCGCTTCCTTCCGCCGCAAACAAGTAAGCCAACCCCGCTCTTTCTTCGCCTTCGCGGCACAGGCTCGCGCTCGAGCGACTCACTTCCACCGGAATTCTCTCGACGCAGAAATATTCGCCTTCCACCAGCACCGTGCGATCACTCAAAACTCTTGGCATCACCTTGCCGGCTTTCGTCTTCAGCCGCACAGCCTCAAGCGATTTCTCAATGTGCAGCTCACGCCCGCGGCCGTAGTCATACATCCGGTAGGTCAGATCGCAATTCTGCTGCGTTTCCAGCAGCACCGACCCTGGCCAGATCGCGTGCACCGTTCCCGCATCCACATAAATCATGTCGCCTGCGTGCACCGAAAGCACCTTGAGACTCTCTTCCAGCGTGCCGCTCTCAATACCGGCCTTGAGCCCGTCCAGCGTGACACCAGCCTGGATCCCCGCCGCTACCTGCGCTCCGGCTTCGGCTGCCAGCGCATACCAGCACTCGGTCTTGCCCCGCGGCTGACCATACTTCTGCGCCAGCCGGTCATCTGGATGGACTTGAACGCTCAACTTTTCGCGCGCAAAAATCACCTTGATCAACAACGGAGAATCGCCCGATGGCGCATCATCCCCAAGCATCGCTCGCGGCATTTCTCTGAAGATTTCGTTCAGCGTCTTGCCGGTATAGGGTCCCGTTTCGGCACAGCAATCATCCCCGGTCAGCCATACCTCGCCGATGGGTTCGTCCTTTGACGTGCGGTCGTACCAGGGATGCAAATCCTTCCATCCCCAAACGCGGCCAACAAAGCGTGGCGCCACCTGGAATGGCGCCATCTCCACAAACACGTTCCGCTGGGTCACTGGCACGCGGTCCACTGGTTCCCTTCTGAATATTCGCGACGCTCCCGATGGGACGCAGAATCGCTTGAGCGGATTCTATCGTATGCCCCGATGCCAAAACTCCGGTTGAATGCGATGCGGATGACAAGGGTAATAATGGGAGCCCCCTTGATAGCTGCCTCAGATCTGCGATCGATTTCAACGGCGGTTTTCGACTGGCAAAGCAATAGGCAGCGGGTTATCCTCGCTTCATGATTCTCACTCCAGCCTTCGCAAACATGTTCCAGCTGCCCCTTCCGATCATCGAGAAAGTGCTGCGACCCATCATCGTGTACCTCGCGCTCGTCCTGCTGCTGCGGATCTTCGGAAAGCGCGAACTGGCGCAGTTGAACCCCTTCGACCTCGTCGTCTTGCTCTCCCTTTCCAACACGGTGCAGAACGCCATTATCGGCGAAGACAACTCCGTAACTGGAGGCCTGATCGGCGCCTTCACCTTGCTTGCCATCAACTGGTTTGTGGTTCGTCTGCTCTTTCGTTCCCCCAAACTCACGCGCGCAATCGAGGGCCGCTCGGTGGTGCTGATTGAAGATGGTCAGGTCGATCTCAAGGCCCTGAAACGCGAGGCGCTCACCCGCGAAGAGCTCATCGAAGTCATCCACCGCCAGGGCTTCGAGCACATGCACGACGTTCACCGTTGCGAACTCGAGCCCAATGGCTCTTTCTACCTCGAAGCGAAGGACCCATCCATCGCCGACAAGCGTCACGACGAATTGCTGGCAAAGCTCGAAGCGCTGAACAAAGAGAT
>Ga0070713_100002047_pt1 | contig 13024 bp, 21 predicted proteins | sample LARL82metaG_FD_65465 | JGI IMG/M metagenome (GOLD analysis project Ga0070713, IMG submission 65465) | Corn, switchgrass and miscanthus rhizosphere microbial communities from Kellogg Biological Station, Michigan, USA - LAR L8-2 metaG | ecosystem: Host-associated > Plants > Roots > Rhizosphere ... | reverse complement strand
GGCAGGCCCATCTGCTCCATGCGGGTGGTCGCGGCAATCGACCCAAGCAAGCGTTGATAATTGCTCGGGTCGACATCATCGATGCGGCGATTCCAGCACAGCCGACAGGCCAGCGCATCCAGACCATTATATTGCAGCAATGTGGTCAGGTCGTGCCGCAGGATCTGCGTGGTATCGATCTTCAGCAGCTCTTTGACGTTCACCCCGAGCTCGATCTGGCTCATTGAGCCGAGGTCCAGCACGGTCTCCCGCTCATAGGCCAGGCGTGCCACCGCCATAGAATCATCGAACGGCTTGATCGCCTGTCCCTTGGCGTAGTGCAGCAGCCAGCTCAGCTCGAAGGCAGCATTATGCGCCAGCCACCGGCGTTCGTGGGCCACTTCCAGCAGCAGCTTCAGGCCCCACAGCGTCGGGCCGCGCGGATGATTAATGGAAAATGCGATGGTGGTCTTGCCGTCGCTGAAAGCTGCCGTCAGCAATTCGGCGCCGCGCTGGTAGGGCCGGAGTTCTGACGTCTCGAGGTCTATGGCGATCGGTGGCTTCATCTTAGTTATATACTGACGCGCCTGCTCGAGCGTTTTTGGTAGGATGACACTGGTCGGCTGTAGCCTGATGACTTCTGGTCTCGGCCAGCCGCGGACTTCCTCGAAGAAAGCGGTCAGATCGTTGCGGAACACCGATTCGGCGGAGGATTCAAACCCTTCACGCTGGCTGCGCAGGACGTACGCCGGGTGTAACACGGGATAGTACCACACCGGCTTATCAGCGACGAGAACAGGGAATTTTAGCCCGCGCACCCGGGTAATCGCGGCGCTTGGGAAGAACTGCCGCAGCGGTACGCCCCCTAGACCGATAATCGCCTTGAGCTGCATGAGCTGAATGAAATCCTGCTGCAGATACACGCTGCAGGCTTTTTGTTCGTCCGGTGTCGGGGTGCGATTATTGGTCGGGCGACACCTGACAATGTTCTGGTAGGCTATTTGCTGCTGGAACTTCGCCGGAATGTACTGGCGCAGCAGCTGCCCGCTAGGGCCGATCAGCGCTTCGCCGTATTCGTCTTCCTCTTCTCCAGGTGCTTCAGCCAAACAGAGGATAGTGCCGTCCACAGTGGCACCTGAGAGAGGCATGCGTGGCGAGGTAATTTGTGGCCAGGTCGCTTTAAGCGCACACGCGTCGCAGCCGAGCCGTTCGGTTGCTGCTGGTACGGCGAATGGGGTTTGTTGCTGTTCGTGCCTGGGAAGCTGCTCAAATGCAGCGGCGAAACCTCGGCGTCCATCCACGATGCTCCTCCTTGGGAAAATGTAGCCCTGTTGTCATATACGGGGCTACATTTTCGGGAGTTTACTGCACGTACGTCGGCGCCCCGATGCTGTCCCTGGCCTCTTGCAGCACAGATTCAAAATCCAACTCGTTGACCGTCGCCATCTGCACGCACATCACCAAGAAGATGCGCAGATAATTCTCCATGCAGGCATTGCATTCGCAGCTCGGCCGGAAGGCAATCGACACGTCGGGTACGTCGTCTTCGTCGGCGACACGGATGAACGCGGCGGCCACAAGTTTTTGTCTGCTCTCACGGATGTGCACGACACAAGCCTCCTTACTACTGACCTGATACCAAACAGCGGAACGGCCCATCGCAGAAAATAACTGTAGGATTTTCAGCGATGTGCTTGACCACGATGCCAGTGGCATGCGCCAGCACTTTCACCAGTTTATCCGCCGGCAATTCTACCGGATCCATGGTTGGGAACTCCTTCAATGCATCGGTCAAATAATACTCGTCCATCTGGGTCGACCCTTCTTGGAACGAAAGCGCCAATTGCCCATCGCTCACCGTCAGCTGTACGCGGGAGTTGGTGGCCTTCGCCGCCAGAGTCGCCGCCAGTCTAGCAAACGCTCCGATTCGTTCGGCAGGAATTTCGATCACCTGATCGGCGGTATAGTCGAATCGATCGATGTGGGCCCGCAGGTCGTATTCCATCGGCCGGGTCTGCTGCACCATGGCAGCCACCGTGTCGCCTTGGTACACCAGTGCCGTCCCAGTCACCGACAGCGATCCACCAGGCCGCATGACGTTAGCTAATAATTCCGCGCCTTGCTCGGAGATGGTGGCCAACTCCTGCATCGCCAGCGGCGTATCCCCGATTATATAGACACTGAGCGTTGCATTGTCCGTGGCGTACACCATGGGCTGGCCGCGATTATCCAACACCACGCCACGCAAGTGGTCGCTGCCGATGCCGCGCGTCCCAGCCGCCGACAGGGCGCCGAGTTCAAAGGCGCGGATCAGTTGGTCAGTAACCTTGATCTGCTTGCCGGCCAGTGGCAGCCGCGGCAGCACAACGTCGGGCATCAGCCCAAGCCGGCCTTTCGCGGTACCGCAGCGCCAGACCAGGCTACCGTTGTCCACCGATAACTGCATTTCGGCGTTTGGTACCGACCCGATGGTGGCCAGGAAGGCCGAACCATCCACGTGCACGGTCTCGTCGATGCCCAGTGTCGTCCATACCTGCGCCGCACCGAACGGCGCGGCCGCGCGGATGTACTGCGGTGCTAGCTCGAGCGCGCGATACTGCGGCGACATCGCGGTCTTGTTGGCCAACAAACGAAACGGCGATAATACGGTCTCAAGTACAGTGCTCAGCATTGCTGACCCTCCTATGGCTATATACGGGCCAACAAAAACCCCCGGAGGAGACCCCCCGGGGGTTTTGCACATCCCACTCCCTGATTCTTTGTGGGATGCTACTCCGTCCAGTGACCAGCCAGTTTGGCAGCCTCGACGAAGTTGGGCAGGGTCGACTTGGCGACCTTGACGGTGGCCAGTGCGACATCGATGCCGCGCTGGTTCATCAGATCGCAGAGTTCAGCCGCCGGGATGCTGCCGTTTTTCAGCAGCTCGGCGTACACCTGGCACATACGCGAGGTCGGCGATGGCGGAGTACGCTTCTTGCCGCTGATCTTCTCCTTCACGCGCGGCTTGATGATCTCCTTAATCGCAGGAGCCTCCTCTGGGGGCTTAGCGACCAGTGGCAGACGCCCACTCATCTCCGGCTCGGGCTCAATAAGCGTCTCCTGGCGCAGCGGCAGGCGACCACGCGGTTCCGGGGCCACAGAGGCCTCTACAGCGGGCTCCTCCTGCAGCCGCCTACGACGGGGCTTCTCGGCAGCTTGCGCCGCCTGAGCCGCCGCTGCGGCCGCTGCTGCAGCTGCCTCAGCCGCCTTCTTCTCCTTCTCCTCGGCCCTGTCCTTCTGACGCTTGGCCTGCCACTGCCGCATCTGCTCGGCCTTTTGCGCGCGCGCCTCGTCCGTCCAACGGGCCTGCTTGCCGGCCGGGCGCTCTTTGCCATTTCCTGAGGCTGCCGCGACTGGCTCCGGCTCGTCCTGCTCCGGCTCCGGATCATTTGCCGGCGCTACAGAGATCTCCAGATCGGATGGCACCACAGAAACGAAGCCATCGGGCGCGGTGATCGGCTCAGCGGCGTTGTAATGGTCGCGATTGCTATTGAACCACTTCTCAGCGCCCTTGGAGAGGCTGAACGTCAGCGGCAACTTGTCGACCGTCTCCAGCAGGCGCAGCAAGAACACATCGTCTTGCTGAATGTCGTCCAGTTGCTCGTATTGCATCGGCATGTGCCGCTTGATGGCATCAATCAGCTCTGCATAGACAGTCACAGTCGGCATGAGTTCCTCTCGAATATAGATATCTGCAAGAACGCCATTTGGCGTAACAACCCAACGGATTCAAGATACAATTACTGCAGTAAGTCGAGCAAACTTATGATCGTCGGTGCAGCAGTTCTAAAGGCGGATTCGAGTCGCTTATTGACCGAGCAGCGCGACCCAGAGAACAGCGCGCGGGCTTGCTGGGCCGGCAGTCGAAAGATCTTAACCAAGGCAGTTTGCGCGTCATCCGACAGACCAGCGAGCTGCAACAGCAATTCTTGATCTTCCGGTTCGCCCGCCAGCAACTCGTCGGTGAGCATAATCAGGTCGGTTTCCAGGGAGTTCTGCTTGGCAGCGTCGACCCAAAGATTCCTGACCGCGCGCTGGTAGTACACCATCATCTGCGGTGGGTAGGCGATCTCGTGGCCCTTCTTGTTGCAGCACACACAGAACAGCTCGGCGCACTGCTGATAGGCATCTTCGCGCGAGCCAAAGTACCGCTCGACCCGCCAGAACTCGTGGTGGATCCATTTGCGGGTCCAGTGGTCGAAGGCGGGTGGCCACTGCTTGTTTTCGAGAAACGGGCGTCGGCAGTGCAGACCTACGGGCTCGGCGTGTTGCTTGGACATCGCTTCTCTTCCGCTTCTAGAATTGGCCCCAACCAAGAACGGATCGCGGATTCCGGCATTTCGCCGATGTCTTCAAATTCGGTGGGCAAGGGCAGCCGATCGGAATAAAGCCCATGGTGCCGATATTCAAGCTCTTTTCCCAAGGTATGATAGATTTCTGCATAGCGTGGGCCAAGCAGGCTTAGGCCCTTTGACGCTGTGATCTTTTGCTCCGCATCATTGCCGTCGCGGTCGAGGCGAATGAACACGGTCTGGCAGTGCTGCACGGCATCCGCGAGGGTGCGAATCACATCGTCCACCTTGAGACCGAGCAGGGCGATCGGCATTACCGGCCAACCATCGCAGGCGACCGCGATCTTCAATGCATCGATCGGTCCTTCAACAATTATCGCTACCGCCCGCGTTGAGGTGGGATGATAGATCAGCCCGGGTGGACAGGCCTGCGGCATTTTATAACGCGCGCCCAGTCGGCTAAATAATGCCCGCCCGGTCCATGCGACAGTCCTGCTGTCTAGGTCAGTAATCGGGAACAATAACCGACCACTCCAATACCCGGTGGGTGCGAAGCGGAGGTTGTACTGCCGACAGACCACCTTGGGATCGTGGAACCCGCGTCGATACAGATAATCGCAGCACAGGTTGCTGCGGTCGGCTGGCTGGAATTGTACCCACTGTTCCAAGAGCTGGCGGTTAAACGCAGGCGGCAGTGACGGTGGTGCGGTGATCTGGGTGTGCCGGATCTGGTGGCTGTCCAGCAGCGCTTCCAGCTGTGCGAAGGAGCGATCAGGCGCGAGCTTCTTCAGCAGCCAGCCATAGCCCCTGGTCTTGCCGCCATACTTACAGATCCAACAATGAAAGCCCTCGCCTGCTTCGCTGATCCCGAGGTGTTTCGAAGGATCGGAGCAGTTGGGACATTGGATGTTAATGTTGCCACGGCCCACATTGGGGCCGTGGTCGATCCATTCGACGCCAAGTTCGGTGAGAAGTCCGCGCCAGTTTGCTGTTGCCATATCTCCTTATACGGAGGTCAACTCACCCGCACCCGCTTGCGTACCTTTTCGACCATGCGCTGGTGGCCGGCGACCGCATCATCCCAGGTGGCATAACGATCCATCTCGCCGCCCTCGTAATCGTCGAACACCATAGTTTCGAACAATTCCGGCGGACCGTCGCCAAAAGCAACGTCTAGGGCCAGGAACACAGTGCTGACGATAACTCCGGGGGCCACTTCGTCGAACGCGACCCGGCGATTCATCGTCCCAAACGCTTCGCCCCAAGTGACCACGTCATGGACCCGCTGAGGCACATGATCTTCACCGATAATATAGAGGTAAGGCGGCCCGTCGTCCATTTTGGCCTCCCATATCAAGCGGTGGAGGGCCGCCAGTCATCGAACCCATCGAGCGGCTGGCCCAGGCATTGAACTTTTTGCGAGTAGTACGGGAACATGGCGTTAATCACTTTGAGTAAGGCTACCAGCGAGCTCGCTTCCATCGTCGAAGGCGGCGTGTAGGCCGGCGAAATATCGCCACGCGAGCCGATCAGCAACAGCCGGTGCTCCTCCCGGAGCCACGTCGTTGGCCGCTTGTGCGGCAGAAGCCAGACGATTGAGCCGACATTATCGAATCCCCACCCACCAAGCAGGGCACCGGCCGCCGAGACATCGGTGGCCGCCAGCATGAACAACACAGCTTCATCCGCCAGCGGCGGCTTGCGGCCCATCTCGGCAAATACGTCGAGCTTGCCCCAATTGGGATCGCAGAACCCCAGACTGTACAGCCCGTGCGCGCGGCGGGTCTCGGCGTGGCTAGTAGCCCGCGCCGCACGGCTTGACTGCTTGGTTGCCTTCACCCGCTCGCGCAGGAGCCGCATCGGCGGCGGCTTGCCGTGCTGCTCAGTGTAGGCCACCGCTTCATCGAGCAGCTTCTCTTGGTCGTCTGGCGGCGCCGCACGCAGCTCAGAATGTTGCGAAAACGGTAGAATGTCACGGCGCCGTGACACGGGGAACATCTTGCATACGCTGGCGTAGTTCCTGCACGTGCCGTACGCCGGCCCTTTCCAGCCCGGAGCCTCGATAATTTTCCGCGCGTTCGCCTTGTAGGAGTTCAACCCGTAAAGATACCAATCGCCGATCAACCAAGCGAGGGCGGCTTCCGCTTTACCCAGCGCCAGCCCATACTCGGTCCACTTCTCCTCACTCAGTGATTCGGGCAGCTCCCAACCATGCTCCCCGACCCGGCCCATATTCGGGATTTCGATCAGATAGCCGTACTCTGGTACAACCTCTAGCCGACCGTCCGTGTCGTCCGTCATCTCGCGCTCCCTCTGCTTCATAATCTATATACCGAGCGATCACGCGATCCAATGCAGCATCTTGCCCTCTGCGAGACCGCAGAACGCATTGTTCATAACGGCGTCCAGCCGAGTGAAGTTGTTCAACACCTGCGCCGCGAAGATGGTCTTCTGGAACCTGTGAACCCGGCGGATATCCCACACGATCGAGCGGATGATCTCCGCAGCAATTTTCTTGCGTATGTCCTCGCTCGTGTTGGGTGGACAGCTGCGGTCGATGAAGTCCACCATGGTCCACAGCAGGTCGAGCCACCGCTCGCCGAGTGAGTTCTCGCCGGTCTCTTTCGTCCGAGCGCACCCAGTCGTGGCCGCCACCAGCAGTGGAGGGAAGTGCACCGGAGGTTCAGCGGTCTTGCCGCCCTCGATAATCGCTTCCCACAGCCATGCGTAGTGGTGCGCCTCCTGCGCGTTGTAATCGGCCCACCCTGACTTGTGAATCTTGTTGATCGCATCGGCCACCCGTACTTGCTGGCTGCCCGGCAGAGTCAAAAATTCCTCCAGGATGCGGTCAGCGCGCGCGATCTGGCGAGGATCGTCCATGGCAATCTCCCTTCAATGGAATATACTCATGGCCCCATCAACAGGAAGGAGGGTGCATGGCCAGGCAGCCACTCAAGGGCAGTCCAAGAGACCACGTGATCCGGGTTCTACAGGAGGCGGTGGAAGCGACCAGCGAGGAGTACCAGAGCAAGGAGCAACAATGTTCCGGGCTCCGCGCACAGCTGATTGCGGCCGAGGGCGAACGGGAGCAGCTCCGCGCCGACTATGACGACCTTATAGGGGCGCTGAAGGGGCTACAAGGGCCGGCGACGGCAGGCAACGGTCAGGACAGCGTCCCCGCCCACGAGCCGTCTACGCCCCGCGTAGTGTCGCTAGAGGCCGGGGATGAGTGGGTGATCGAGGTGGAGGAGGCGCCGGAGGAGCCGCACGCTGTACCGGTGGAGGAATCCGCGGCGGTAGAGGAGCCAAAGCCGCCAGAGGCAGCCTAAAATGAAACACCCCCCGGGCTCATGATCCGGGGGGTGCTTTCTAAGGTCGTTATGGATGCGAAGGTAACGGTCGGAATCCAGCACATCTGACCGGTGTAGTCAACCCAAAAGATCGGAGGAATTCCATGGCAGACACTTGGGGCTTTCTACTAGGCGTCCTGCTGTTGACGGCGATCGGGCTAGCAATCGGTTACACCTTCGGGATGCTGGTCGGCTGGTTGATGTGAGGGCTATTAATTGTCTCACCGTGTCACGGCGTCGTGACATCCAACCATATTAGTAACGTTGATAGGCTATCCTTGGTTTAGACCATATTCTCCCCTCCGCTTCCCTGCCTGCCAATAGCAGGCGGCGGAACCTCGGGGCCGCATAAACTCTATAACCAACCTGTCCTGTATCGTGGACCAGACGCCCGCCTTGCAGTTCCTGGTTTCTTATGTCCTTCACGCCAGGTGGAAGAGATTAAACTCTACCGCGCTGCACCGCATCCAATAATTAGGCATTGTTGGGTTGGTTTCCTCCTAGGCCAAGCGGCGGCCATCGGAGCGGTCGGAGCCTCAGAACTATTAAGCCTGAGTGAGTTCCCGGAGCTGTCGTCGCTGCTGTTTCCTTCGGTGTAGCAGTCAACCGATGACGCACAGCAAACACAGCTACGCCGGGGTAGCCGGAGCCGTAGGTTGGTTCGCTGGGTGGGCGTCATGTCTCCGTACACGGCGGCAAAAATTCCGCAAATTTAGCTCAGCCTCCAGAAATTCCTTGCATAGGCCAGGCAGGCCTGTACATCGGCTGCAGTTAGGTCAGGATGGGCCGCGAGGAGCAGCTCGATGTCAGGATTCTGCGCCAGCTCCTCCAGCACCAGTTCCACACTGATGCGTGTCCCCCGAATCACCGGTCTTCCTCCCAGGATCCGGGGGTCGGTAATAATTCGTTCGTCAGTCCCGGTAATAATCGCAATTTTCTCCAGCTTTAGTGAATGTTTTCAGGACGTTGCGGAGAGGCCCCCAAAGTTTCCGGTTTACCAGCGCTGGTAAACCGAGCATCTCCTGACATTGGACCCACCTCGCGCTCCCAGATCAATCTATATGAGGTTCGCTGCGTGCTTCTTAGGGCGCTTTCCGTCAATGGGTAGTGTTGCCCCATGTTCACCAAGGCGGCGCGATCCTGGTGGCCAAGGGTGATGGCGTTTTTATCAAGCCACGCACCGAAGTCCCGATCGGCAGGGAACTGCGCCCTGGCATCAGCCATAGCCTTGGCTAGCCTCAGGGTCCCTTTAATCCAGGCATCTCGTCCCTTATCAACTTGGAGTTGGCTGGCCTTGATCTCTATTGCCAGCCAAGTCAGAGAGCCAGCCGGTACTTTTTTCTTGGCGTCACGTTCCTTGCGTGTGGGTGCAGCACGTTTGTTCTGTTCCCGCCAAGCGGCTTGTCGCTTCTCTTTGGCACGCCTTTTTTCTTCTTGCGCCCTCTGTTGCGCACGTTCTTCTTCAGCCGCCTGCTGCGCTGCTTTCGCCGCTTCGGCGGCAACCCGCCTAGCCTCTCGCTCTTTCTCTCTCTTTGCCTTTTCTGCGGCTTGTGTAGAGCGCTTTTCCTTCTGGTGCTGTTGATGCTCTGCTTCAACCCGATCGCGCTCTTCTGCGGCCAAGCCGAGCTTGAACTGTACAAGCATCTTGATCAAAAACGGCTCATTCAGGCCACCTGTTCGTAGCCAGCGCGCCGATGTCCATTCAGAACCAAAAGCGCCGCTGTCTATCAGGTCTTTGGCCTCTATGTAGGTCACAGCAAACGTGGCAAAAAAGTTGTTCGCCTTGCGCCAAGTTACTCTGAGCTTATTGAGTGTTTCGTTCAGTTCACTGATGTCGCGGGGCATGATATATAAATCCCTAGGGAGAGAGTGGAACGGCCACTGACCGCCCCACTCTCTGAGGACGTAGTTAATCAGCGGTAGCGGCGTTAACGCCGCCGCTACCGTTGGTCAAGCGGCGCACGTACTGGGCTGACCTGCCTGGAACATACGACAACAGTTGGTTCTCAAGCATGAACTTCCTGGTTGCGCGAAGGTCCGAACGGATCGTCGGATCAAGGCCGTGCTCACGCATTAGGTCTTTCGGATCAGGGACTGGTTGCCCTGGGTCCGTATCACGGAAGGCTTGCGCCGCCTTCTCGAAGAAGTCGGCCAACACGTCGCTTTCCGAGCGACGTACTGCAGGCTGGAAGTGCTCCTGGATAGCCTCATAGAGCTCCAACTGGTGCTCCTGCGGCACGCCATACTGACGGCACGTGTTGAACCACCACTTGATTCCGGTTGCTTCAGTTTTCCCCGCCACGGGGTCCTCCTTTCTGTTCTTCAGCTATTGCGAGTGCATGCTCAATAAGGAACCGTATCGTCATAGACCGACTAGGCCGCATGGGCATACCAAGCCGATAGCGATCAATTCGATCAATGACTTCTCGTGTCAGTCTGATTTGAATTGTCGATAGCGGCTCATCCATTCCGATACCTTCTTACCAATTATGCAACGTCAAATGTAACGCGACGTAATTGGCCTGTCAAGCTACGATTACACCGGCAGGATCTGCCACCGCAGCGCCATGAAGGCTCGGAGGGCGGCACTTGCCTCAAGCTGTAGGCGGTCACACTCCGCAATTTGCTCCTGGTACAGCCGCCGGTACTCAGGGACCTGTTCTGCGGGAATCTTGAGGGTGCTGCCTTCCTCCAAGATCCCGAGCTGATCGGCCAGACCGTCGGCTTCACAGGCAGCAGCGAACACTATCTCGGTGGCTGCATGGTACGCGTCCGCTGCAGCACTGCACTGATGGCAAAGTTCAAGCTGATCCATCGCCGGCCCCTCTACCTGGTTAGAAATTAGGGCCGATGAAATAGCCGACGCGGACCAACCCGGCCAGTATGGCGTCCGCCGTCGTCTGAAACGTCTTCCCTTTCATGCGAGCGAGCGCGGCGCCCAGCTCGTCCCATTCCTTGGCTGGCATGGCGATGGAGATCACAACGTGCTGGTAGCCATTGAAGTCCGGATTTATGGCTGCCTGGGGCATTATAGAGACACCTCGATTAATTGGCTGAAGATCTCCCGCGCCTTGGTAAGTGGCAGGCGCGCGGTGAATTTAACTGTCACCGTGCCGTCCGAATGCTCCTCAAAGGAGCGCAGCAGCTTGGTTTCGTCGGGGCTTTTAGCTACCGGGATCTTAACCTTTGACACCACTGCCCGCGCCTGCCGTGCCGGGCCAACAGCTTCCCGTCTGGGCAAGAAAAACTCGGCCTCAAGGTTAAGGGCCTTCGCTAGAGATTCTCGGTGGTGTTCCGTCGGTGCATAGATCCCGAGCGCCCACCCCCTGACTACCGACGTCTTGTTGCGTCCAGGAACCCCTAGCCGCCTGCCAAACTCCTGCATTGAGATGGACTCAGCCTTCAGGTGTTTCTGTACCACTTCGGCAATGTGCGCGAGGGCGGGCTTGGGCAGGTGAATTTTAGGTCGCTTCATGTGCTACCCCACCAGCTGGAGGTTGCCTCGTTGCTTCGTTGAGCCCCGTTGCTTCGCTGGACTGCGCAGCGTTGGTGGCTGGCGACGCTCGACAAGCACGTACCAGGCGTTGACGTAGGCCGCGGTCATAGACTTGAACGGTCCGCCCTCCCGCGCGCCGACTGCCCAGTACCAGCCGCCAAATACCCTCGGCTGGCCCTCAGCGCGCGTCGCGTTATAACGCTGTGAGGTTGGCCAATCTAGGTAGAAGATTTCGTCGACGGCCTCTTCAACTGCTTCTCTGATAGCCTTCTTAATCCACACATTTGTCCCCTTGGTTACGTGGTTTCCGCTCCCAGCCATCCGGCAGGGGCGGCGCGTCCTCCTCCAAGCGAGCTCGGAGCTCCAGCCAATCGGCTAGGTTGGGTGGGATGTCCCGCCGCCCCGACGTCCAGCCAGCGACGGAATGCGGCCGCACGCTAAGGCGTCGCGCCAATTCGTGCGACGACCAGCCAAGCTTCAGCAATAAAGCAGCCATCTCATCGCCGGACATCGGAAGGCCTTTACCTTAGCGCCGCGGATGTATAATACTCACATCCGTCGCCTTGATAAGTGCGACTCGCGTAGTCGTTTTGGCGCGCGACAGATTGGAGAACAGTCATGGCTGAAAACGATTTCGGTGGTAGCGTAGAAGGCAATGGTGCGGCAGGAGGTATCGGTGGTGGTAATGCCAGCGGTTCTAATGGCCTTGGTGGGGGCGATGGGGGCGCTGGTGGCTTCGGCTCGGTGGGTGGCCCCACAGTCGACCTGGGGCCTGGTCCAGCCGGTCTAGGAGCCTTTGGCGCCCTTGATACCCTAGGCCTCAATGGGGCGGTGGGGGCGGTCGCCGCGGGCTTTGCGCTAGCAGGTCAGCCGGAAATTGCTGCCGCAATCGCCCTCTCCCATGGGAGCATGCAAGCGGTAGCTGCTACGATGGCCAACACGCCGAACGCCTATCTCGACCTCGGTCAGTTGGCGTCCTTTAACTCGGGACCCTTCTAATGACGACCACAACCATCAGCGGCTACAAAGCGTACGCCGGTGTGGTGTACGTAGCCAGCGCGTTTAGCGTGGCAACGCTTGCCAACTCAGCTGCAGGCAAGGCGGAGATCCTCGCCGTGGCGGCTCTACTCGGAGTTCTGGCATTAGCTGCCCCGCGATACCTGCGTGCGCCCTCTCCTGAGGCGATTGAGAGGGTGCTGCATGGGTGGGTTGTACCAGCGGGCATCTTGCTGGCACTGGCCCTGTTCGTGCTCGCTGTGTGGTGCGCATAGGGGTCGTCTGGGCGGAGCCAATTATTCCACCTGATGATGCTACGGTCCAACTCGAATATCCACCGCTGGCGTTCCTGGCCCCGCAGGGCCGGGACGTCAGAGGCTACCCAATCGCTGGGTATTGGACGGTGTTCGAGTACAAACCGCCGAAGGTGTAATAACTAACTCGTGACTAGACCGATCGGCTGCCGCCTTGTTAACAATAATTACCCCGAATGGTTCGGGGTGAGACTTTCGTTAGATACTCCAGTGCCTTAGGCCGGAAGTGGGCTCCCCCTCGCTTCCGGTCCTTTTTTGAGGAAGAGGTATGGATATCGCCTTCGTTACTCTTACTCTAGCCGTCCCTGCGTTCGGTGTCTTGCTGGCCTTGATCGTGGTAGTGATGATAAACGATCCGCCCCCGGTTCCCCCCAAGGAAAAGATAATTATCGCCATCCTCGCAGTGCTCATGGTGAGCCTGGCCGGGTTTGCCTGCTGGTATCTACAGCCTTAAGGGCTGGGAGGGGGCATGTCTGAACACGCCCCCTCAGATCCTTACTTCTTGGAGACCTTGAAGAAGAAAGGATCTATCTCCGAGGTCTTACCGCCTGCAGCGGC
>Ga0070713_100002046_pt1 | contig 13030 bp, 19 predicted proteins | sample LARL82metaG_FD_65465 | JGI IMG/M metagenome (GOLD analysis project Ga0070713, IMG submission 65465) | Corn, switchgrass and miscanthus rhizosphere microbial communities from Kellogg Biological Station, Michigan, USA - LAR L8-2 metaG | ecosystem: Host-associated > Plants > Roots > Rhizosphere ... | reverse complement strand
ACCTCCGCGTGCTGACGGCGGCAGGCTCCATGCTGGCCGCCGGGGCGATTGCCCTGTCGGGCACCCTCGCCGCAGCCGCCGCGCCGAGCAGCAGCAGCAGCGGCGCCTCGGGCACCGAGCATTTCCAGGCCATGTCCACCGATCCCACGGGGGCCAAAACCACGGTGATCGCCCGTGGCGTGTTCACCGCCGGGGGCGTCGACATCAGCACCAGCAACACAACCGACACGTTCAAGTTCCCCAACGGCACGATCAGGGTCCGGCATTCACCGGGCACCGGGCCGCAGTCCTTCAACCCGCGCACCTGCCTGATCACCGTTCACCAGCACGGCACATACAGGCTGGTGGGCGGGACTGGTAAGTACGCCGGGATCAGCGGCCATGGGCGGTTCCAGGTGGACGTACTGGCCGTTGGCGCCCGGTCACACGGCAAGTGCGACCAGAGCAAGCCACCGGCCGCTTTCGAGCTGATCATCCGCGCCTCAGGGCCGGTACACCTGTAACGGCGTTGCAGCGCCCACCAGGGGCCACCGGTAGCTGAGCCCGCGTCCCGCGCGGCCGGTGAGCCCGGCCGGGAGCGCCCCGCCTGGCTACGGCTGGCGGGGCGCTACCACGTGCGGGGGCCGGTACCAGCGCGACGGCAGCCCTCAGCCGGCACCGCGCCACCCGATGACCGGCCGGGCCAGGCCCGCCCGCGGCTGCCAGCGCCGAGCCGCAGTGGCAGTGACCCACGACACGATCACCCGCTCCGCCCCCACGGATGGCCGTGCTCACATGCTGCCAGATGGTCCCACCAGTCAGGTAGCGCATGTCCACGAGGCAATTTGACCAGGCGTTTCCCTTGGCGCCAAACGAGGCCGCCGACGCGATGTGAACCGCGCGTCGGGCTGTCGCGTCCCATAACCACCCGGCCGGGGATTCCGTCCCGGACAGGGACCGGCATATACGCCAGGCCCGCGAGGGTACGCAAGTTCCGGGTGCGAACAAGCAAGGGCAGCAAGAAGGGCGGTTACATGTTCAGGTTGGCTCCTAGCGCAGTGGCGGCACCCCTCATCGGGCTGGCCGTGGCCGGCATGATGGCGCTGGCCCCGGTGGGCGCGGCATCAGCGAGCACGGTCGTCGCGCTGTGGCACATGAACAACAAATCCGGGACGCTCATGTACGACTCGACCGGCCACGGCCACAGCGGGACGCTGCACCATGTGAGCGTCGGGGCCAGCGGGTGTTCCAAACGGGCCTACTGGTTCAACGGGACCTCCTCCTTCATCTGGGTGCCCAGCTCCGGGCTCAACCCCGGCTCGGCCAACATCACCATCTCGTTCTGCCTAAAGACCACCCACCTGCCGAAAACCGGGGACTACGACCTCGTGCGCAAAGGCAAATTCCCGGCCGAGAACTACAAGGTCGAACTGAAGCCGTCGGGAGCGATCCAGTGCACCTTCCACGGTTCAGCCAGCCGGCACAACGCCATCGGCGGCTCAGGCCTGAACAACGGCGCCTGGCACCACGTCCAGTGCATCAAGACCGCCACCCAGATCAAAACCGTTGTGGACGGTGCGGTGGTGGCAACCACCAACGCGGCGGTCGGATCCATTTCCAACACCTCCGGCGCTGACATTGGGGCACACCCAGGCAGCGACTGGTATCACGGCGGGCTCGACGAGGTGTCGATCGCTTTCGGCTGACAGGCCAGGCGGCATGGTCGAGGAGGCAGGTTCCCGCCGCACCATCACGTGAGGCCTGGGACCGGGCACGGGGGCTACCCCGGCCCCAGGCTCTGCCGGGGGAGGCTGACGTTATCCAGGCAACCCACCGCGTGTGGCGGACCTTTACCCAAGCATTAACCGCCGACTGGCATCGTGCCGCGGCCGCTACCAGCGCGACGGGCAGACCTCCGTCCGGCAGTGCACCACCGTGTGCCCGTGCGGGCCGCCAGCACCGGAGGGCAGGCCGATCCGGATAGTGGCAGCCTCTTTCACTGATCCGGCTTCTTGTCCGGACCGGACGTAAAGACGGTCAGCCGTTGCCCCCAGCGCCGCCGCAGTTGATGAATCGGGTCCCTATGCAGGCTGTGCGCTAGCCGGGTGCCGCCTTGCTTGCCCGTCGCCAAGATCACCTCGTCATAGTCGTGACGGCGGGTCTCGGCGTCCACTGCCTTCACAAGATCCTCATCGCTGATGATGCCGCTTGCCTGGTAGCCGATTGTCTTCACATGCCGCACGGCCCGGTTCATGCGGTGCTCGGCGGCAGCAGTGATGTCGTGCCCGGGCTGGGGCGCTGTGGGGAACTTCGCCGGGCCGTGACCGGTAGCAGCGCCCAGAACAAGCTCCAGCGGGGACAGCTTCGCCTGGCGGGTGGCCACCAGGGACAACACCACAACTTCACCCCGCTCCTGTTCTTTACCTTGCCGCGCGACGAGATAGTTGATCGGTTCCAGGTCGAGTTCCTCATCCAGGGCAAGCAGGTCCATGTTCAGCACCAGCAGGTACCGCCGCATGTCCATCACCCCCTCAAAGCTTGATGGCAGCCCAGTCCCCACCTACCCCCCGCCGCGGACCGGTAAAGCTGTCTGCAAGACGGCGTAAAGGCTGCGTAATGCCCACACCTCCAGCAGTGCAGGCGCAAGCGACGAACGCGAGCGGATAACCGCGCTTGTGTGGATGGGCCCGGTCTCAAACCCCCGCAGCCTGATACCGGACTAAAGATCTTTAATGCCGGGGGTTACAGGACTGGTGACAGCGGAGCGCGCCGGACGGGCCACCTGCGGATCGCTCGCGGTGGACTACGAGCGACCCAGGAACGCCCGGACCAGCATGATCACGGGAACGGACAGCAGCACACCGCCTGCGACGGGGTTGTCAACCGCGAAGAAGTAGATCGCCGCGCCGAGCGCGATGGTGGTGATCAGAGCAGCTATCGCCTGGCCGGTCCGTGCCCGTTCGATCTCCGCATCGGCGATCTTTGCGCGGCTCTTGATGTCGCCGGTCGCGACGATCTCGGCCATGGCCGTTATCCGCTCCGCGAGGCCAGGCTGCACCATGTCGTACTCAGCAAGCGTGCTGGGAGAAGGCATCAGCCCGTCCCATTTGCGCTCGATCTGATACTGGGCGGCGATAGATGCGCGCAGCGAGCGCTGCTCTGGGGTGAGACTCACCGGGAACACGCCTCTCCGACGCTGCTCCGCTGGGAGGCGCGTGGAGAGGGTTTACCCGGGAGAGCCCTCTACCGTTCCCGTCGCGACGCACGAGGCGCGGCGAATCTCAAACTATGTAAGTCCGCACTGTAGCATGGCCGTTCGATGACAGTCTTCGAAGAGCTACGAGCCGCCAGGCGAGCGGTGCGGCAGGCGGTAGCGGCCGAGCGCCGTGGCCTTGCCGGCCAGGTGCAGGTGACGCTGCAGTGCGGTCAGTGTTCTCGGCGGCTCGATCTGGTGCGCATCACCGGGGACGGCTATCAGAGCCTCGGCGCCCAGCCCGGGTACAGCGAGGTTGCCGGGCCTTCCCGCGAAGGCGACAACCTGCGGGACCGGTTGCTTGGCCCGGCCGGCGAGCGGGTGCGGTACCGGTGCCGCTGCGGGGCGGACTGGCCGGCGCGCCGGGACCGGCTTGGCCGTGCCGTGCGGGCTGCCGCGGCCCGGGACCGCAGGCACCGCGTAGTCGTGATCCCTGCTGACCTATAGATCCCCGAAGTTCAGCAGACGGGGCTTCGTCGGCAGCCATCACTAGCCTGGTAACCTCTGGCATTTAAGATCTCTAGGAGCCCCCCGGGCTGGCTGTTGAGTACCCGGGGCTCACTCTCCGTCCCGGCACGAGGCGAAGCTAGGTAGCGGTCACTTTTTTCCTGGGCTTGACGCCCTGCCTGGTGGCCTCGGCCGCGGCGAGAGGATGCAGGCCGTTGCGGATATGCCTGTCAGTGGTCCGGGCGGCTTCTGCGGGGCGCCTGGGCGCGGGCAGCGGGGTGCGGGCGAGTATCTTGCTGGCCCGTTTGTAGGCGGTCATTACTGGCCCCGTCGTAGGCGCCGGTCCGGGGCGATGCCCGCGTGCTGAAGCTGCCCGCGGTTGATCACTTCCACGGTCTCAGCGGGGCTCAGGTGCGCGACGTGCTCAGGGTCGGCGCGTCTGGTCCCGGCCTTCACTTCCGCCAGTTCGGCCGCGAACGCTTCCGCGCGTGCCGCGTTGTCCTGCCCTTGCCGGCGGGTCAGTTCCTGCTGGACAGCGGTCACCTGTTCCGCCAGCTGGGAAGTGGACAGTGCGCTCAGGTCGGTAGTGGTCATGAGTGTTCTCCTCGCCAGTAAGCCTCACGCTCGGGCAGGCTCAGCTCGTGCAGCTCGCCTTTGTTGATCTTCCGTTGCAGATGGCCGCCCGGGTCCCGGCCGAGCGGGATCACAACGCCGTTCTCGCCGCGGATCAGACGCACGGCAGGATCGTGCTGGCGTGTTTCCCGGTGTGCGTCATCTATCGCGGTTATCTCACCGTCCGGGTGGTCGTGCCTGATCGGGGTGAGGACCTGGTTACGCACCACGAGCACTGCGTTTGTGGCGCCAGTGCCGCCCGCGTAGACGTGGGCGCTGCTTGGACTGGGAACCGAACCCGGCCTGAGTGGTTCAGGCTTGAGCGCGGCGCCCCGGGCGATCAGTTCGGTCAGGCCCGCATTCCAGTCCCTGACCCGCTTGGCGATCTGCTTGCGCAGGTCCTCAATCGAGGCGAGGTCGGTCAACGTGGAGTCTCGCAGGTCCTTCAGCAGCGCCGCGTGCTTGACCGCTTCCTGCCCCACGGCGTCCAGCTGACGGATACGTTCGGCCTGCGAGTGGCGTTCGGCTTTCCGCTGGGTCAGCGCCACCCGCAGTCGTGCGAACCGGGCGGCTTCCCTGTCGCTGACGGCCTGGCCGTGCTCCACGGTCCCGGCTATTGCGTTCTTTTCTGACTCGGCCGCTGTCCGCTCGGCTTCCTCGGCTGCCTGCCGGGCCTGCTCAATGTCAGCTGCGGTCACCACGGGTACGTCCCGCGCGGCCGTGACCGTGCTCACGTCACCGCCCGCCAGTTCGCGCACTACGTCTTCGCTCAGATCGGTCATGCAGCCCGCCTCCAGTCCGTCACAGCATCTAGCTCGATCCACCACATCCGTGCCCCGAACCTGCGGGCCCGCAGGGCGCCAGTCCTGCACAACCGGCGCACATGACCCGGACTTACGCCCATCAGCCTCGCTGCCTCGGTCACAGTCACCGTCGCCCTTTCAGGAGGCGGGCCCGGGAAGGAATCGGGCCCGCCCGGCGTGATAGTCGCATTTCCAGGTGCGGTAACGCACCGCGCCAAGATCGACCAGGTTTCCGCGGTTCTGGGGGCGAACTTCGCGCCATCGGCCGCGGCGCCACGCTCTGCGAGGTCAAGCAGGCAGCGAAGTGCCCGCTTATCGAGTGTGACCGGCTGCACGGCGGGCTCCTCGTGGATCGGATCGTGTCCGGCCCGCCCGCCTGGAGCGGCATAGCCTTGCTGGAATGCTAACGGCGGTAGTGCAGCGGTGGATTGACGCGCGCAAGGCTGCCGGTATCCGCAACGGCACGCTGATCTGCACTCTGGCGGGCGGGCAGGTCAGCGACAAGTACGTCCGTGCGCTGCTGGGGCGCCTGGCCACAGCCGCGGGCATCGACAAGCGGGTACATCCCCATGGGTTGCGGCACAGCCACGCCACCGAACTGGCGGCCGAGGGCGTGCCAATCAACGTGATCTCGCGCCAGCTGGGGCATTCCAGCTCGGCGGTCACCGCCCGCTACCTTGACCACGTTGCCCCGGCCGAGGTGGTCGCCACGATGCAGCGCCGGACCTGGGATGCGCCAGCGTAGGGAGCGCTCAGCGGATACCCGACAGGAGACGCGCGGACGTGAACACAGCGTCCCTCCTTACCCTTTGTGACCTGCGGCTTTGTTCCGGCGTGCGTCTCGCTCGCGCTGCTGGCTGTGTAGACGCTCGTAGACGGTCCGGTAGACGCTTGGCGTAGACACTAGGGCGGCCCCGGCTCGGCATTCCGGCGCCCTCGGCTGACTACGCACCAGACACCTTCGGCGATGTATGGCGGCACCTCGAATTCAACCTCGTGTCGGCTAGCGTCGGGGCCCTCCACCACGAAGGTGAAGATGCTCCTCCTTCGGCCCGACGCTAGGGGGTAGTTCTTTGCTCTGGCTTCCACGGCGCGAGGCGGCAGGTCCCTGCCCATCAGCAGCCGGCCTGCTCGGTTCTCCTCTTCAAGCTGATAGATCCAGTCGGCACCCTGGTCGATCGCGGTCTGGTGTTCCTCGCAAAGGCTCACGTCGTAAGGACCGCTCTCCGGAGTGCCGGCATTGAACTGGGACCGGCCGGGGTTGCCGCAACGCAGTACATCGCAGTCCATTTCGCTGACATTACCGGCGCGGTGTCCCCATCGTTGGCTACCTGGAACGCGAAGGCCCCGGATGTGGTGACCGGGGCCTCGCGGTGGTGCGGTTGTCAGGCTGACATCAGAAGACGGTCTGCCTCGTCGGCCGGTGCCACGCGCATCACGCTGTGGGCGGCCTCCCATCCTGTGCTTCGGTCACCGATCGCGTGGATGGCTGCGCGGAGGGTGGAGAGGATCTTGGTGCCGGCGGCGGCAGGGTCGGCCGCGTCAGCCGTCATGGACACGGTGACGCGCCGCTCCGCAAGGGATGCTGTCACGTCCATGTCCTCGATCTCGGGGTCGCTGGCGTCGAGGTCGTAGAGTGCGTCTGCGAGGGCGTCGAAGCGTGCCTCATCGAGGGGCCCGCTGCCGAGCAGTTGTAGCTCTGCGTAGAACTTCACTGCGTCGCCTCCTCGCTGCTGTCCCGGTCCCAGCATGTGCTGCTTGAGAGCTTGTGCCGGAGGTTCGTCTCGTACCGTGCCCCGGATGGGGTCAGGTGAACCGTCTTGCGGCACTTGCATAGGTTGGGGCACCAGAGCTTGAAATACAGCTTGCCCTTGGTGACACGCCAGCCCTTCTGTTCTGCCTCACGGAGAAGGGTCTCCAGCTCCTTGACTGGGTGTCTCGGCCTGCTCACCTGGCTGCCTGCCTGTTTAGTGTACGTGGGCTGCTCGGGGATGCTAGCGGATGCCGCGGGTGAACACCCGGCAAAGCTGAGCAGGCGGCGAGGCTGGTCATATCAGCGCCTCCTGCTGGAACATCTCGCGGTACTCGGCGGGCAGGTGCGCGTCGCACCAGTAGGTCGTGGAGCTGTGCGCCGGGCGCTTGATGGCTTCGCGGACTTTCCAGATGGTGGGGTGCTTCAGGTCGTCTGCGCCGTGGAAGTCGTTGAACGGGCCGGCGTGCATGTCGTAGACCCTGAATAGCGACTGGCAGACCTGCTGCTTGGCGAAGCCGATGTTGGAGGGCCAGTAGGTGGGGTGCAGCGAGACGGTCACGACCTGACGGGCGCGGCGCGTCTTGCGGCTGTGCGGGGGGAAGACGAACCGTTCAACTGAACGGCTCTCCACACGCTCAGCGTCGGCGCGCTGGATTGTCTCCAGGTCGTGCATGGCTTGGATGCGGGCCTGCATATCGGGATCCAGGCGCTCGAGGTATTCCGGCAGCGAGGCGGGGCGTTGGTCGGTGGTCATGCTGTCTCTCTCCTTGGTGCTGGGTTTGTCGCGTGCCCGCGGGCCGGGGGTGGTGGGTCATCGCACCAGGCGCAGAGCCCGGAGGGCATTGGCTGGGCGTATCCCGCGAACAGGTAGCCGCAGCCCGGGCAGTTGCCGTGACCCTTGCATTGGCTGACCGGTTCTTGGCAGGAGGGGCAGCAGTGCTCGGCCTTGCCGTTGCTGGCGCCGTCGTGGCTGCGCCTGTCCGCGATGATCTTGTTAATGACGGCATGGGGGTCCCGGCCGTCGGCCAGCATCCCCGTGATGGTGGACATCTCCACGGCGTCAGGGCCGAGCAGTCCCTCAAGTTCGGTTTCGAGGGCTTCAAGATCATCCCTGTCGCTGGTGACCCTGATTTTGCCGTTGCGGTTTGGGGAGGGATTTTCGGCAGGCGAAGCGCGCAGCGCTGCGCCCGTACGTAGTACGGAACTGGTGTGTTCTTCCCTGGTGGTACTTCCTGGTGCGGTTCCCCCACTGACCCTTTCTGGGGCCTGTTTTGACCCTTTAGGAGTCCCAGATTGACCCTTTACGGCGCTAAAGGGTTCCCCCACTGACCCTTTAGACACCCCCCTAAAGGGTTCCCCTGCTGACCCTTTAGGGGAGCTGTCGGCGGGCCGTGTGGCCTTGAGCCAGTCCTCAAACGACGGCTTCGAGTAGCGGTCAAGTTCGTCGTGGAGGGTGAGCCAGTAGACGCTGGCGTTCCCGCGGCCCGTACTCTTGCTCTCGCAGTAGATGAGCCCCATCGCCTCAAGGCTGGCCAGAGTAGTCACCACGGTCCCGCGTGAGACCTCAGCCGCCCACTGGAGCCGCGAGAGGCCCGGCCGCGCGTTCTTGCCGTCCGCCTTGTCCGCGGACAGCGCGAGGGCAGCGGCGACAGCTCTCCCCTTGGGGCCGAGCGATATGTCCTGGATCGCTTTCAGCCACACCACGGGCTTGGCCGTGGTCCAGCCGGGTCGGGCTGTCATCAGACCGACCCCCTGAACGCGGTGCGGAACGGGTGCGCTTCCCTGCGCTCGCGGTGTTCCCGCAATGGGTGCATGGCGCCGCAGTTGTCGCACCAGAACCGCTCATCTGCGAGCAGGGCCCAGAGCCGCCGGCCGCGTTCGGCATCGCCTTTAACGCCGCGGACACAGGAGCCGGGGCGCTGCCAGTAACGGTTAGCGGTACTGCCGCTCCACTTACCGCTCATGGCCCTGGGTCCGGCCGTAGTGCCGGGTTACACTAATGCTCAAGGTGATGCCCCAATCTGTGAATGTCTGGGGCGGGCGAGTCGTTGGTGGTGGTGTGGCGGGCCCCTGGAGTGAAGGCCGGGGGCCTGTTTTCATGTCTGGTGGTGGTGCCCGCCTGGGCCGCCGGCGCTAGCCGTGGGGCTGGGTCAGGCAGCGTCGCTGGGCTGGTCGACGGCGTCGCGGGCACGGCGGGCCCCGGCTGACCGCCTGGCCAGCTGGCCCATGTCTGCGCGGAGCCTGAGAGCGGCGCCGCGAGCAGCCTGCTCGGCCGTGAGGGAGGGGTTCTCCTTGAGCACCGCGGCGACATACTTGGCCATGCGGGCCATGGTTGCCGGGACTGTCATCTCGTTTGGGTCCTCAGCCGCCCGGCCGGCCCGGGCCGTGAGGCCGGCGAGGCTTGACCTGTTGTATGCGCCTGCGCGATGTGACATAGAGTTGGCACCGCCTTCTAGCAGAGGGTGGCGGTGGCCCGGTCTAGCCGTGACAAGTTCGGCCGGGCCGCCGCGCTGGGGTGGACGTGCGTTGCAACAGAAAGCCTAAAGCTATGCAGGGCATGGTCACGGACATCCGTGTCGCGGGGCCTACTCGGGGACACTGCAAGATAAAGAACCTTGAGACGCGTCACCGTGCACTACTGGGTAGTTGGCGCGCACACAATGCCTGAACAGCGCGCTTTGCGGTGCGTTCGCCCGGCCGCCGCATACACCCCGGGCCGTTACCTGATCGTTATTACAGGCGCGTAGTTCAGAAGTCGCCCGGACAGCCGGTGTCAGAGCCGGTCACCGGGTGACAGGCGGGCATGCGCGGCCCGGGCCCGTTCGGCCGCGAGGTCCTCGGTGTAGAGCCGTACCATCGCCGTGGTGCGCCAGCCGGCGATGCGGGCCACATCAAGCTCCTGCATGCCGAGCGCGAGCATGCTGTGGGCGGCCGTGCGGCGGAACATGTGCGGGCCGATCTTCCCCAGGCCGGCCTCCTTTCCGCGGCGCTCCAGCATGTCCTGGATCCCGGCGGAGCCGAAGTGGGAAACGTCCCTTCCCTTGAGTCCCAGCCACAACCACGGGCTCTCCGCCTGCGGGTGCCGCGCCCGGGCGCGCAGGTACCGGTCGAGCGCCGCGGCGGTCTTGCGCCCGATCGGCATGTAATGTTCGTCGCCGCCCTTGAGCACCACCCGGATGATCCGGTGCGGCAAATCCACGTCCTCCAGCTGGATGGCCGCCAGGCCGGACACCCGGACGCCGGAGTCGATCAGGATACGCAGGATCGCCGTGTCCCGCCGGGCCTCGAAGTCCTGACCGCTGCAGGCCTTAAGGAGCTTCGCCAGGTCCTCATCGGGCAGAATCGGCTTCACCTTCCTGGTGACCATGGGCGGGTCCACGCGGGGCATCGGGTCGGGTGCCAGCCGCTCACCTTCCTTGGAGAGCCACTTGAAGAACACCCGGAGGTTGCGGAAGTGCTGGTGCGCGGATACTGCGGAGGTGCGTTCGCCCTCGGCCGCCAGGAACGCCCGGATGTGCGGGGCGTCCACGCCTTCGGAGTCGGCCGGGAGCTTGTTCTCGGCCAGGTACCTGGTGAACTGGGCGCCGGTCCTGGCATAGACCTCGACGGTTCGCTCGCTGAGTCCCGGGCGATCACCTAGGTTGAAGATGAATGATTCGAACAGCTTCGCCAGCGGCGCACCGGAGCGAATCTTGGTCATCCTCATCTCCCACAAGCAGATCGTCTTTAAGCGACGCACGTACTGTGATAGCGTACACCGCGATGACGAAACCGCAGGCAGATAGGCGGTTTGCGCGGGGCTATAGCTCAGCTGGAAGAGCACCTGCTTTGCAAGCAGGGGGTCAGGGGTTCGAGTCCCCTTAGCTCCACTTCTTAGCTCCCACTCCTACCAGGCAAAACACCGTCTCCGTGAGGCGCTTCGACGGTGCCGTGCCCGCTGCGTCCCGATCGATTCATGACGTCCGGCTCATTGGCGGCCTGCTCGGAGACCTCGGTGAAGGTCATGTCTTTTTAAGCGATCCTTCCGGTCAAGCACTCTCGGAAGCATCCGCCTTGGCGGATCGGCTGCCGGTGTTTTCGTGTTCGAGGGTGGCGGCCCAGCTGGCCAAAAAGGCGTAGCCGATCGTCGGATGGGCTGCCGGGCGCGGCGGTGAAGGTGTACAGGTGCCAGCCGGGATCGGCGGGCAGGTCGAGTCCCTCGTAGCAGAGCTCGACGTCGCCGACGACGGGACGGTGCAGGAGTTGGCGGCCGCCAGCCCCGACCTGCCCGGAGCCTTCCAGCTGGTGGTACAAGTTCAGATTAACGGTGGATTCAATCCCGGAACGAGCGACTGTGCTCTGCTGACTTATAGCTGACATTCGGCACATCTGGGTCATTCAGGCGAACCTCGGTGACGTTCGCACAGACCCAGCGCTCGCCGAGCGCGCGGGCGACAGCGATGCGGTGGTGACCGTCGAGCACGTAGTACTGGCCGCCGCATCGGTACAGGTCCACAGGGTCCATTCCGCGGCCGGACCGGATCTCGGCGGCTATCCGCTCAAAGCGCGTGCGCGGCACCTCCGAGGTGGGCCGGAAATGACTGTCGAAGCAGCTTGACCTCGTGGGCTCGACCGTTCCAATGATCTGCTCGATCGGCACCATTGCCTCAGCACCCGCCCCCAGGCGGCCTACGCGCTCATACTCCAGCCGCCGCCTACCTGAGCCTGCTGCGCCCGGGATGGTCGTGACCTCATCCAGCACCGGCAAGCAGCTGGATGGACGACCGTGCAGCCACCTGACCAGTTTGGCCCAGTTCGCCCGCCGCCGGACCCGATCGAAATCATCCCGGGCGTCTTGGTGAGCCAATCCCGTGCGCATGGTCGAGTCCTGAGAAACAGCTATGGCCACCGGGTGACCCTTCGATGCCACCCGGCCCGATCCCTGCATTTCCATGAATAGGCCCAACAGCCAACTGTGACCAGGGGCGTTAGATCTATCACTCCGGGCCGTAAGGCCTAGTGTTGGTCAAGGCGGGCAGGATGACGCTCGGCCCGTCACTGGGAGCCAACGTGGGAGCCACCCAGACGAACCACTTCCCGCGGCAGGCGGACGGCCCCGGACAGACGGCTGGCGGATATGCCAGCTCGCGGACCGATCTAGACGACGCTGAACGCCTGACAGGTGCCTGCGGATCAGAAGCTTGGGGGTCGAGTCCCTCCGAGCGCTCCAGCCAAACCGCAGGTCAGGGTCTTGCTTCCGAGTGTGAGGCGAGGTCCCAAATCGCTGGGCTTGTTAGGAAATGCTGGAAGCCGATATCACGGCGGCGCTCTCCAGAAGTTCTCGAAACTCGGCGCAGAAGCGGGCAGCAGGCGCGCCGTCCACCACGCTGTGGTCGATTACCACAGTCAGGTCCAGGACGTCGCGGACCGTGACCTGGCCATTGACGACGCGCGGGCGCTGGCTCATCCCGCCGACGATGACCTCCAGGGACATCAAGGTCAAGGACGTGAGGCCGAAACCTCCGCCACCTGCGAACATGCCCACAGCCGTCACAGCGACGGTACCGATGCGCTGCCGGGCAGCGACTGATCTGGCCATCACGGCGTACATGGCCGGGATCACGCCCGGGATCCGGGCCGCGGCCGGTCCGGCTCGTTCCAGCCACCTGCCGCTGCTACTGGCCGATGGGTGGCGCTTGATGTGGTGCAGCTCGGCGGTGAGGTCGGGTACCCCGCGGACGTCAGCATCGCGCAGGAGATGGGGAATGGCGAACGGCCCTTGTGGCGTGGCGATCTCCACCATCGTGCCCACATCAACGTGGCGGTGGGTCACCAGCTGCCCTCGCCAGTTCCGGTAAGCATGCACGGCCGGGTGCGCGGCGGCAGCACGGGCCACGCTGGCCACCACGAACGCGGTCAGCGACCAGGGTGGATCGTGCCCGGTTAGCAGCCGCTTCGCTGTGGTGACATCCGCATCAACCAGTCCGTACATCGGCATCTTGCTTCGGCCAGCGCGCATAGCCGCAGTGACCAGCCGCCGGTTGGAGGGAAAAGGCCGCACCTCAACCCGGCGCGGACGTCCAGCCGCCACCAGTAAAGTCTGACATTGCCGCGGCAGTTGGCGCACCCGACCACTGGGCCGTGCCCGTGGCGTGCCCGATCGAACGGTGATCATCGGTGAATCACGTTCGCTCACGAGCACCC
>Ga0070713_100002045_pt1 | contig 13034 bp, 12 predicted proteins | sample LARL82metaG_FD_65465 | JGI IMG/M metagenome (GOLD analysis project Ga0070713, IMG submission 65465) | Corn, switchgrass and miscanthus rhizosphere microbial communities from Kellogg Biological Station, Michigan, USA - LAR L8-2 metaG | ecosystem: Host-associated > Plants > Roots > Rhizosphere ... | reverse complement strand
GCGCGCCGATCGTACTAAATATGCTCGCTCATGCGCCCTCCGATCAGCGAGTACAATTCGAGCACACGGTCACGGTTGCGACCGGTGGCGCAGCGCCGCCCTCAGCCGTCTTCCGGTCTATGGAGGCCCTCGGCTTTCGGGTCACTCATCTTTATGGGGCCACCGAAACTTACGGGCCCGCCACCTCTTGCGTCTTCCAGCCCGAATGGAATGCGCTGGCGGATGAAGAACGCTTTGCCAGGATGGCGCGGCAAGGTGTTGCTTATCCGATGGTCGAGGCTGTGACGGTCGCTGATCCCAAGACAATGGCCCCGGTTCCACGGGACGGCACGACAGTCGGCGAGATTATGGTTCGCAGTAATACCGTGATGAAAGGTTACCTCAAGAACGAGGCAGCGACGGCAAAGACGCTCGTAGGTAACTGGTATCTTTCGGGTGACCTCGCCGTTTGGCATCCCGACGGTGCGATCGAGATCAAGGATCGCTCCAAGGACATCATCATCTCTGGCGGCGAGAATATTTCGAGCCTTGAAGTGGAGGAGGTCCTCACCCAGCACCCGGCAGTCATGCTTGCAGCAGTTGTCGCTCGTCCGGACCCGACTTGGGGCGAAACGCCCTGCGCATTTCTTGAACTCAAGCCAGGCGTCGCGCAACCCGATGACAAAGAGGTCATCGCTTTCTGCCGGGCGCGCATGGCGCGCTTCAAAGTCCCAAAAACTTTGATCTACGGTCCGCTGCCCAAGACATCGACCGGGAAGATACAGAAGTTCTTGCTCCGCGAACAAGCAGGCACCCTGTGAAGGAGTGGCGCAAAGCCAAAAACGCGGAACAGTGGCGAGAGCCGATCGCCTGCAGACCGGCTATCCCATGACGATGCAGCACGCCGAGATCAATGGCATCAATATCGCTTACGACACGCATGGTTCGGGTCCACCCCTTGTTCTGATCATGGGCTATCGCCTGAATTCGCACGCGTGGCCACTCGGCTTCATCGAGACGCTGGCGGAGCGATTCACGGTGGTGTTCTTCGACAATCGCGGCACTGGCGCTAGCGACAAGCCGACGTTCGGTTATGAAATCTCTAATATGGCCAGGGACGTGTGCGGCCTCATGGATCATTTGAAAATCGCACGCGCCAGTGTTCTTGGCTATTCCATGGGAGGAGCGATTGCGCAGGAATTCGCGCGGCAGTTTCCCGACCGGATCTCAGGTTTGGTTCTTTGCGCGACGACATGCGGCGGTCCCCGAGCGACCTACGCGCCACCGTCCGTCGTCCGAGTGATGCGGGAGCTAGAAGGGCTGAAGCCGGAAGAGATCGCACGGCAGATATGGAAAGTTACCTACTCGCCTGGATATCTCGAGAACCACCGAGAACTGGCAGAAGACCAGATGCGACGTGAGATCGCCACGCCGACTCCCTTGCATGCTGCGGATTTGCAGTTTCAGGCCTTCGCCGAATTCGACTGCTCCAAGGCGCTTACGACTATTCAGGCTCCGACCCTCGTGCTGACGGGCGATCTCGATCAATTGATCTCACCACAAAACTCTAAGCTCATTGCAAGTCGCATTCCGAGAGCCAGCCTGATCATTATTCCTGGCTGTGGTCATCGCATGATGTGGGAGGCCACCGACGAATGTGTCCGTTTCGTCACGGAATTCCTAGCCAACGTTTATGAAGGGCGTCGCGAAAACGCCGCTGCGCCTGTTTCGCAAGACGACCGAAGCCCTTTAACAGATTTCGTCGATTTTCTTACGCCTACAGTGGAGTTTTTTACAAACTGGCCGTGGATGTTTGCGGGAGCCGGAGTCGATAGCATGGTGATCGCCCGGCAATCGGTCTATTTCGGAAGTAACGCTCAGTTTGGTGACGGCAAACCAGTTATCCTCGTCCCGCGACTCGCCAGCAATCTTCCCTTCATACTTCTCTCGAACTGGCTCAGGGTACTCGGATATCGTCCGGCGACAGCGGGTATTTCGGGGGATTTCGACGATCAATCGATCGCAACCTTGATACGCATCACCACGCAGCGGATCGGTCGAAAGGCAGTCCTGGTCGCTCCCGCTTCCAGAGAGCAGTTCGTATCGGCAATCGCAGAAGCCCATAAGGACTTGGTGTCTGATATCGTGTTGCTCAATGCTTCACGCCGGTTAGATATGCCCCTCGGCGTTCGCGCGCATTTCATTTCGCCCGTCTGGTCCCTGCTTTTTGCCATGACCGCATTGCCACAAGTGCTGCGGAATATCCGAATCGAATTGATCGAAACGCCCAGTTCGGTCGAACCGGAAAGTGGTCATTACAACTCGCCGCTTCCGTTACACACCAAACATGCCTGACTGCTGATCCGGGAGCCCACTATGAGCCGCATCATTTATGTATTGAACGGTCCCAACCTGAATCTGCTCGGCAAGCGCCAGCCTCACATCTACGGTCACGAAACTCTTGCTGATGTCGAGGCTGATTGTCGCAGGGTTGCCAAAGAGTACGGATTCGAGCTTCGCTTTCACCAGTCCAACCGTGAATACGAGATTATCGACTGGATTCACGAGGCTAGAGAAGCTGCATGCGGCATCGTGATCAATCCTGCCGCATTCACCCATACGTCGGTTGCGATCCTCGACGCGTTGAATGCTTTTGAAGCACCGATCATCGAAGTCCACATCTCGAACGTCCACAAGCGCGAGGAATTTCGCCGCCACTCCTATGTCTCCCTTCGCGCGGACGGAGTGATCGCGGGTCTTGGAACCCAGGGGTATACGCTCGCACTAGGACGTCTCGCGCATTTGCTCGACAAGGCCGATGCGAAATGAGTGCGGGTTTCCGGCGGCATGGCGTTCAAATCGCCGTCGGGACCGGGTCAGGTCGGACCGCTATCGTGACTTTGCAAGAATCCGGACTGGTGGACAACCATCTCGATGACAGAAGGAAAAACTAGATGACGATCAGCGGACGAACAAAGCTCATTGCCCATCTCGGCTATCCGACCGAGAGCTTCAAGGCACCGATGATCTACAACCCATATTTCGAGAAATACAATATTGACGCCATCGTCGTTCCGATGGGCTGCAAGGCTGAGGACTACGCTGCATTTCTCAAGCTCGTGTTTAAGCTTTCCAATATCCATGGAGCGCTTGTCACCATGCCGCATAAGGTGACCACGGTCCCGTTGCTGGATGAGGTGATGACCACAGCGAAAGTCGCGGGCTCGTGCAACGCTGTCCGCCTTGGCCCCGGCGGTATCCTTGTCGGAGATATGTTCGACGGTGAAGGCTTTGTTCGCGGCGTTTTACGCAAGGGCCGGGTGTTGGCAGGTGCGCGAGCACTTGTGATCGGGAGTGGAGGCGTCGGCTCTGCGATTGTCGCGTCGCTGGCCAAGGCTGGCGTGGCGGAACTTGCCCTGTTCGACGCCCATTCAGCGACAATGAACGGCTTGGCGGAGCGTTTGCGAGCTTACTATCCGGCGTTGAAGATAGAAGTCGGCTCCAAGGATCCTGCTGGCTTCGATGTTATCGTCAACGCGACACCGCTCGGGATGAAGGAGAGCGACCCATTACCGATGGAGGTTGCTCGAATTTCGCCCTCGACGTTCGTCGGCGAAGTCGTCATGAAGCAGGAGATAACGCCGTTTCTAGCGGCGGCACGAGCGCGTGGCTGCCAAATTCAGATCGGCACCGACATGCTCTTTGAGCAGATTCCGGCTTACCTTGAGTTCTTCGGCTTTCGTACGACCACGCCGGACGAGCTTCGGGCGGTCGCGCAGATCAATTACTGACCGCGGTCTCCCCCTCAGCTCGTTTCGCGAGCGCGGCAGGTTGTCTAGCGGCTAGGTAGCCACTAAGTCGCGGCGCTGTGCAGTGGTCCAGATCATTTAGGGATCGCAGCGAGGCAGCGCAACGTTGCGTCGTGAACGCGACGGGCCACCGCTTCCGGGCCTTCCAATCCCGTCAAGCGCTGCATCGGCACCTCAAGAGTAATCTGGGTGTGATGCGGCAGTCGCGTCAGAACGGCAGCGATATCGATACCACCCTCCCCAGGCGGTAGCCGCTCCGCGCGTGCTGTATGCAGAAGCCCCTCAATCGTCGTTGGCTTCTCTGATGGTGCATCGCAAACATGAGCCATCGGAAGCCATTCGGCCGGAATAGACTCAAGTTGGCTTAGCGAACTGCCAGAGCGATCAAAATGCAGCGTATCTACGAGAATGCCAACATTCGGACATGAGGCCGCAGCGACAACCTTGGCCACGGTCGCGAGGTCAGGCACCGTGGTCCAAGGAAAAAATTCCAGCAGTGCGGACAATCCGTAGGGTTTGGCGAGGTCCGCGATCGCGCCAAGTATGTCAGACAGGCGCGCATGGTCGCTATCGTAAGGCGCGGTGATGATGTGGCGTGCGCCGAGCGAGGCGCCGGCAGCGATAAAAGGCTCAAGCGCGGCGACATCTATCTCAGGCGTGATTTGGACGAGCTCGATGTCCGAGAGCCGGAGACCCGTGTCCGCCAGCGCTGCCCTGGTTTCGCGCATCATGACCGCGTCGTTCATGAGCGGATAGCCGGGGCTATCTTTGGTCACGGCGATTAGCCGCAGGCCGACCGCTCGATAGCCGGTGCGCGCCGCGACGCGCACCATCTCCGGTGGAGGCAGCGACAACACAGTAAGGTGCGCAAGTGACAAGTCAGAACGCAGAGCGATACCCTTTCAAAGAAACGACCTTCTCATGTATGTCTCGCGTCAGACTCGCGGGATGGTCGACGGTCGCGATTCTCGCGCCTGCGCAGCGAGGCGAACAGCGGCATTTGCGGCACCAAATCCATCATAGTTCCGGCGCTGGACGACCTCGAAGAAAAACCGCTCGTCGAACGTGTGGGTGTAGATCTGGAAGAATTCGCCGTCGCCTTCGCGATCGTACAAGATCTGGTTATCGCGCAGTGCCACCATCGTCGCTGCATCGAGATCGTATTTGGCTTCGATATCCTCATAATAGTTGTCGGGAATTTTGAGGAAATCCGCGCCGCGCGCGCGCATGTCCGCGACGGTCGCGAAAATATCGGCGCACGAAAATGCGATGTGCTGGACCCCGGAGCCGAAAAATTCGCTGATGAAGCGGGACGCCAGCGTGCGCGTGGCCGATGAACCGTTAAGGATCACGCGCAGGCCCTGATTGCCGTTGATCAGCGCCTGGCTCTGCACCAGCCCCAGGGGATCGGCAATCTCCATCTGCGGCAAGCGTTGCAGATCAAGAACCCCGGTGTAGAACAACAGCCAGGACAGCATCTCGTCGTAAGGCATCGACTGTGAGATATGATCGACCGCATTGAGACGGTCGTTAGTCGCATCGCTGCGCAGCGCTTCGAAGTCCATATCCCAGTTCTTGCCCGCTTGTTCCAGAAAATAGAGCAAGCTACCGCCGACGCCGCGGATCGCGGGGATTTCCAGTTCACCCGGTCCGACCGGTTGATAGAAGGTGCGCGCCATCAACGCTTCTGCGCGCGCCATGGTCTTGCTGGCGTCATCGACATCGATCGCGATGGCGCAAACGCCAGGGCCGTGTGTGATGAAGTGCGAGTGGGCAAAGCCGTCGGGCTCGCAATTGATGACGAGCTCAATATTGCCTTGCGACCAGCGCTCGACATCCTTGCTGCGGTGGGAGCCGGTTTTGCGAAACCCGAGCTTTCCAAACAGCGCCGCCAGATCCCTGGCCTTGGCTTCGCTGATCGCGAACTCGATAAACCCGACGCCGCGGCTGTGCGCCTTCGGTCGCAGCCTGGCTGCCGGCGCATGGGGCGAGCTTTCCGCGAGCTGATCCTGCAGCAGAATGAGCGAACGCAGTCCATCCGTCGCGGTGCGGACCGCGGAGCCGGCGCGAAACTGATCGTTGAATATCTCCAGCGACAGCGGGCCGGCATATCCGGCCGTCTGTACCGCTTTCATGAAATCGGCCACCGGGAGATCGCCCTGTCCCGGAAAACAGCGGAAATGCCGGCTCCAGGATAGCACGTCGAGACCTAGCCTTGGCGCATCTGCCAGCTGAACCAGAAAAATCTTGTCGGCCGGGATCGACTGAATTGCGTTGGTCGGAAACGCCGGCGCCAGCGCATGAAAGCTGTCCAGAATGACCCCGATCGATTTATGGTCGGCACGGCGCACGATTTCCCAGGCGTCGCGATAGTCGTTGACATGGCGCCCCCAGGCCAGCGCTTCGAAGCCGACGCGCAGGCCTCGCGACGCGGCGAGTTCGCCGAGTTCGCGAAAATCCGCCGCGGCGCGATCAATGCCGCCGAACGACGCCGGAGAAATATTGCTGCAGATCAGCAGCAGGTCGGTGCCCAATTCCTGCATCAAGTCGAACTTGCGCTGGGCCCTCGCGAAGGTGCGGGTGCGTTGCGGTTCGGGCATGCCCTCGAAATCGCGAAATGGCTGGAACGCGCAAATAGCCAGACCGAGATCGCGGCAGAGCTGACCGACCTCGCGGGGACTGCCATTAAACGACAACAGATCGTTCTCGAAAACCTCGACGGCGTCGAACCCGGCAGCGGCGATGGCGCGCAACTTTTCATCGAGAGAGCCGCTTAATGAGACAGTAGCGATCGATCGAGCGGTCATGCGGTCTGCTCCTTGATTCGGTCCGGCGAGACGCGGGCAGCTGTTCGTGCCGCCTCGCGCGCGGACAAGCGCCTCGGCGGCCCGTTCGTGCATGCCCGGTGAGGCAGAATGCGCAATCGGCGCGCCGAGCAGGCCGGCAAGAATGTGGCGGCTCGAAAGAAGATCGGCGGCGGCGGATTTCAATATCGTACCTTGGCGTCAACTGATATCGAACGCAGCGCCAAAAATAGCCCATCAGTAATCTAACACAATTACCATGTTGTGTAGAAAACGTAACATTATGTTATTTTCCTTGGATGCGCGATTCGGGCTTTGCTTTCCCATTTCGTGCAAGGCCGCCGGCCTGCATTTCCGAACGCAAGCAGCTGATGAAATGTTCGACGTAAAGCGACAGCGGCGCACCACGTTTCACTGCGATGTAAGTATCGAATTTGGTGGACTCCACGATTCTTAGCAGTGTGATACCTGGGAAACCGCCATGGGCAACAGTGAATTGATCGATCACGGCGATACCAAGCCCGGCCTTGACCAGCGCGCAGACCGTAGTGCCGAACCGCGCGCGGATGGTCATATCGTAGTTGAGCTTCTTGCGGGCAAAGATTTCGGCCATTATGCGCCCGTAGGGATCGGTCGGATCGATACCGATTAGCGGATAGCGGATGATTTCCGCTGCAGAGATTTGCTTGCGGCCCGCGAGTTCATGCCCGTCGGGGACGATGCAGAACAACTCGCCCGACGCAAGCGGCAGGAAGTCGAGGCCAGAGTGGTCGAGGCGATAGCTCATGGCAACGCAATCACCTCTGCCGAGCAGCAGATAATCGATAGCCTCTTCGATCTTGAGGATGTTGATGTCGATACGTAGTTCAGGATACCGCCGCCGCACGCGCTCGATCGCACGCGGCACCATGACCTGGGAGATGCTCGGTACCGAACCAACGCGCAACTCTGACAACGCACCGTGTCCGATTTTGGAAATGATTTCGGTGAGATCATCGACCTTTTTGTAAACACCGTTGATCTGTTCAAAAATGTTGTGTGCTTCGGGCGTCGGAAAGTAGCGCCCATTCTGGCGTTGGAAGAATCTGATGCCGAGCGATCTTTCGGTGTATTTCACTAGGCGGCTAATACCGGGTGCCGAGACATTGAGAAGCTTAGCCGCGCCGCCAATGGTGCCTGTCACCATGACCGCCCGGATAACCTCGACCTGGCGCAGTGTCATCATTTGCCCTAAACCCCAGACAGAGTAGGCGCCTTTAGATAAGGCCCACTCAGATCGCGCGAGAGTTTTGGCGGCGATTCGCCAAAATGAGACAGATGGCTCTTGGACATCGCTCATGTGCAGAAAGCCAGAGCCCGTGTCTTCTCCCGGTATCGGCCAGAAGTTGCACACAGAAACCACAAGAATGCGCGCCGGGCCCCTCCTTGGAGCATTACGGAGACAGACGCTCCACTCGCTTCTATTTGCATACAGGCGAAGTCGCGACGGTGGCGCAAGGAGGACGTCTCGCAACGCACAATTTTGGCTGCGCCGCAACGATCGAATATTGATGAACCGATCGACGGAATGGACGCCAAGTTCGCCGGGGCGCTTTATCGGAGCGACATGTTTGCCAATGGCGGTCATTGCTTCCTCCCGTCGTCATCCGACGATTGAACCAGCATCAAGCAACGGCATGCAAGACGTCTTCCTCCGCGCTATCGCTTTTGCGATTTCCGTGCTCCATTGTGCCTCGACTTGTCCTCCATAAGGACAGCGTATGCGCATGACAGGATGGAAGCGATGGACTTGAAGGGCACGGTTGCACTGGTGACGGGCGGCAATGGCGGGCTGGGGCAGCGCATCTGCCATGCGCTCGCGAAAGAAGGCGCGCATATCGCCGTGATGTACGCGCGCAGCCGCGAGCAGGCGGAAGGCGTCGCCGGCGAACTGAGGTCGCAGTATCAAGTGAACGCTCAAGCATTCGCCTGTGACATCACCGACGACAAGGCTGTAGGCCGGCTGGTCGGCGAGGTCACCCAGGCCTTCGGTCGCCTCGATATCCTGATCAACGACGCCGCCTACAACCTCTCGATCCCGTTCGGAGATCTCGACAGTCTCTCGATGGAAGTGTGGGACAGGATCATGGCCACCAACCTGACGGGGCCGATGCGCCTGACCAAGGCGGTAGCCCCTGTCATCAAGGCCCAGGGACAAGGCCGCATCGTCAACATCGCTTCGGTCGCAGGGCTCAGCCCGACCGGCTCTTCCATCGCATACGCCGTGTCGAAGGCGGGGCTCATTCATCTGACGCGCTGCATGGCAGTGGCCCTGGCGCCCGAAACGCTCGTCAACTGCGTAGCCCCGGGTCTGCTGGACGGCACGCGCGCGACGGCCAATCTCAAGCCCGAGCAGGTCGAGCGCTCCGCGTCGAGCTCGCTCCTGAAGAAGCCCGCCGACAAGGACGACTGCGCCGACATGGTGGTCGCCATGTGCCGCACCGAGACCATGACCGGCCAGACGGTCGTCATCGACGCTGGACGCATCTTTCATTGAGAGGGCGGGCTTAACCGGACCGCTTCGTGGTTCGATTCCGGCCAGGGGCAGGTCGCGGCAATGAAAGTGCAATCCAGCAGCTGGTTCGCGACTGGCGCGATTGGAATCGGACCGCCGACGCCCTGGAATTGAATTGCAACGCCCGGCGGCGAACGCCGACCGTCCGAACCGCGAATTGGCATCCGCACCAGTCTTGCACCAGAAATGACCTCACCGAACTCAACAACGCGATCGAACGCAGACGAAACCGCAGCAAATCAGCGAAGCTGATCGGTAGTCTGCCGCTCATAATCGTCTGGTTGCCGGTTCGAGTCCTGCCGCACATATCGGGAAGCGCCCGAGCTTTTGAGTAGTCTCCTTCACCCTGCGGCGGCTCTGAAGGCGCCATTACTTCGTGCGTTGAACGCCGCGTGATTGCTCTCCACTAGGTGGGTTTTTTTCTGCTCAAACTTCCAGGGTGTTCTTTTAGTCAACCGCCAACTTCGGCTGCCCAGCTGAAGTCATAATGAGCGCTCAACAACTTCATTGCTACGACAACGACGAGAACGCAGATGATTTGCAGCAACGTTCTGGTCGAGAACACTTTATTGAAGAGCGTCATGATGCCGCCTTCTAGCGCTGGTGACCGAGCCGGATTCCAAGCTTGAGCGCCTTTTGGCGGAGTGAGCCTTCGGAGCGCTTTGTGAGCTTCGCAATATTTGCAACCGGAGTCTTCGCTTTCGAATGAGCGCGCAGCTCCTTCACGTCGGCCTTTGTGTATTCGCGACGCACAGGTTTCTTCTTCGTAGCCGTCTTCTTTGCCTTCTTCACCACTTTTAGCTCCTCGATTCGAGAGTGGGCGTACTAGCACAGCAGCATTGAGGCGCAACTCTCCATCAGTTGCTCTATATGCTGGTCCGATGTGTGTGCCTCTCTCAACAGACGCGGCCGATATACCCATGCCGCCGAATTCTGACAGGATCGCGATGATGCGGTGGTGGGCGGACGAGTTCGACCAGCTGATGGAGCACTGTCGTCATCAAAAATGAGCGCCTGAAGAAAAGCGCGTTCAAAGTGGGGTTGCTCCCTTAAGTCGCACGTCCATTAGTTCGACATGTTGGTGTCAAGGAGCGCCAGAAGCGAGCGCACCACTACTAGTCGCCGACGTCCGATCGTTGTCGTGACGATACGCCCAGCTCCTATCAACTCGTAAAGCTTCGTGCGTCCCAAGCCGGTCATTTCGCATGCATCGTCAATCGTGCAGGTCAGCCGCTGGGTGAATGGCATCGTGCTCGATTCTGCGGCTTTCGGAGTGGATAGACTGACTTGTAACTGTTGTCCGTCAGTTTTCTCTCCTCGATTGTATCTCACGTGGCCCTCCTATTCGCACAAAGCTCGACAGGACAAGAGTTGACTGTGCGACGAGCAACGTCAATGCGAACATCCGAGGGCGCTCGCGTACGACAGCGCAAGTCAGCGGCGGTTTGAATATTTCCGGACACCAAGGGCGACGAGGAAATTTTTCGCGAATGCGCCAGCCACAGTGAGGCATTGCGCCGAGGCTAGTCTGCTAATGTCGGCAGCAAATTCCCCAAGGGTTCGCCGCTGTTCACCAGCGTCTTATTCAACCATTATTCAACGAACGCGGCTGATGGCTACCTAAGTGCCTGAGTTTGCTGGCGCTCCCTAGGGGAATCGAACCCCTGTTTCAGCCTTGAGAGGGCCGCGTCCTAACCGCTAGACGAAGGGAGCGTGCAAGGCAGGGAATACCCTTGAAATCCGCCCGCCGCAAGGCGGGCCTTTCAGGGGCGCAGATCTTATCGCCAAGCCGCTTCACCCCTGGGTCAAGCCCGAGGGCATGCTTTGGCGGATCAGGCGCTTCACGGCTCGCTCACGAATTTCAGCCTGCCGGTGGGTTGCAGCGTATGCGCGTCAAAGGTGCGGATTTCGGTGATCCCGACGATATCGAGCGTCACTACCAGCCGGTCGCCGGCCACTCCCGTCGAGACGACGCGGGCGCCCTTGGGCAGGGTCGCGATGATGTCGGCCGCAACGAAGCTTCCCTCGGAGTGGAAAAGGCGATAGCCGATGGCGATCAGCACGGCCGCGATCGCCACTGTCGTGGTCAGGCCCGCGATCAGCATCATCCGCCGCACCCGCGCAAACAGCGCGGCCTGTTCGGGGGTCGGTTCAGGGATGGCGGTATCGGTCATGCAAGGCTCGTCTGAAGGCTCACTTTGGAACAAGGCTCGTCGTCGAACAGCGGTCGGAGGTTGAAGGTCACCGTCGCCGGCGACGAGGGATCGGTGCGGCTCGACCGTGTGCTCGCGGCGCGCCTGCCCGAGCTGTCGCGCTCGCGGCTGAAGGCGCTGATCCTCGCAGGGCAAGTCACGGTGAAAGCCGCCCCCATCCGCGACCCCGCTTATCATGTCACCGCCGGCGATACGATCATAATCGACCTGCCGGAGGCCGCGCCCGCCGAGCCCGGGCCGGAAAATATCGCGCTCGATATCGTCTATGAGGATGACGACATCATCGTCATCGACAAGCCGGCCGGCCTCGTGGTGCATCCCGCCGCGGGGCATGAAACCGGCACCCTGGTCAACGCGCTGATCGCCCATTGCGGGGCGAGCCTTTCCGGCATCGGCGGCGTCAAACGCCCCGGCATCGTGCACCGGCTCGACAAGGACACGTCAGGGCTGATGGTGGTCGCCAAGAACGACCGCGCGCATGCCTCGCTGACCGCGCAATTCGCCGACCACGGCCGTACCGGCCAAATGGAGCGCGGCTATCTCGCCTTTGTCTGGGGCGTGCCCAACCGGCAGCGCGGAACGGTCGACGCGCCGATCGACCGCCATCCGCATGCAAGGGAGAAAATGGCGGTGCGCCAGGGCGGCCGCGAAGCGGTCACGCATTGGGAAATAAGACAGACGTTCAACGGGCGCGACGGCAAGCCGGTCGCTTCGCTCTTGGCCTGCCGGCTTGAGACCGGGCGCACCCATCAGATCCGCGTCCACCTGGCCCATATCGGCCACCCCCTGATGGGGGACCAAGTCTATGGTCCGCACTTCAAGACCAAGGCAAGCCACCTCGGACCCCAAAGCCAGGCGGCGCTGACGGCCCTCGGCCGTCAAGCGCTACACGCATACCTTCTGGCGCTGGAACACCCCAAAACCGGGGAAGTTTTGCGTTGGGAGGCGCCCCTGCCGGAGGAATTGCTTCTCCTGCAAAAGGCCTTGGAAGCGGCGCTATGACGCAGGCCCTTTGGAAAAGTATTGGTATGCCAATAGGTTATGGCAGCCACACGGGGACGTGACGTCAGCAATCCTTCCCTATTTCCCCCCTTTTGGTGTATATTGCAGCTGCGTTGAATATCCAACGCGGAACATCGCAGAGCGACTGGCTTTAACAAAGCGGCCGCCTGCCTGGCCCGCCGCTATCGGGGGCCTGAACCAAAGTGGAGGGCGCTCTAATGGCCCGCACAGCTACGTTACCGGTTCTCAATGGAGAATCGGGTCTTTCCCGGTACCTCGCCGAGATCCGCAAGTTTCCGATGCTGGAGCCCCAGCAGGAATACATGCTCGCCAAGCGTTGGCGCGAGCATGACGATCGCGACGCGGCACATCAACTCGTCACCAGCCATCTCAGGCTCGTGGCCAAGATCGCCATGGGCTATCGCGGCTACGGCTTGCCGATCTCCGAGGTCGTCTCGGAAGGCAATGTCGGCCTGATGCAGGCGGTGAAGCGGTTCGAGCCCGAAAAGGGCTTCCGTCTCGCCACCTACGCCATGTGGTGGATCAAGGCGTCAATTCAAGAGTACATCCTGCGTTCCTGGTCGCTCGTGAAGATGGGCACCACCGCGAACCAGAAGAAGCTGTTCTTCAACCTGCGCAAGGCGAAGAGCAAGATCAACGCGCTGGACGAGGG
>Ga0070713_100002044_pt1 | contig 13037 bp, 8 predicted proteins | sample LARL82metaG_FD_65465 | JGI IMG/M metagenome (GOLD analysis project Ga0070713, IMG submission 65465) | Corn, switchgrass and miscanthus rhizosphere microbial communities from Kellogg Biological Station, Michigan, USA - LAR L8-2 metaG | ecosystem: Host-associated > Plants > Roots > Rhizosphere ... | reverse complement strand
GGGCCTGCCGGTGATTCTGCTGCAGCAGGATTTCTCGCACCAGGAGGCGGGAGAAGCGGGCAACTGGCTGCTGCAGTCGGTGCGCTCCCACCTGGGGACTGTCGCCCAGTAGGCATCGCGCTACTGGCGGGCCAGCGCATCGCATAGCATGCGCGCCTTGTCCGCCAGGCTACGCGCCCGCCCCAAGTCTCCTTCTTTAATCGCGGAGTGCGATTGCTCCATGTAGGAATTGATCTGGCGCACCATATCCTGCTGGTCGGGAGTGAGCTTGCGCTGGGCAATGTTCTTCAGGCTGCCGTCTGTGGATTGCAGGATCCGCTCCGTAGCCTGCCGCTGATGGTCGGCCTCGGTCTGGGGCACGCCGGGCTCCAGTTGCCCGCCGGTTTCGCTGGTGCCGCCGCGGCGCACCACAATGCGGCGCGGACCAGCATCGGCAGTGGTCGCGGGCGGTTTGGGGGCCTTCGCCTTCTTGTGTTTCTTCCTCGTCTTCTTGGAAGCTTTTCTCTTGGAAGCTTTCTTCTCTGGACTCTGAGCGGAGGATGGCGGAGCTTCCGTGGCCGGCGCATGCTGGGTGCCAGTTGGAGTGGAAGGCTGGGCCGGAACCTGGGACGAGGGAGGGGGAGCCGTCGTCGGAGCCGTTTGCGATTGATCCTGTTGGGCGAACGCCGGCCAGCTCAGCGCCACCAGCAGAAGACAAAGTAGTGCGGGCCGCATCCCTACTATTGTAAACACGAATCAGAGGGTGTGGGTGCACCACGACGGGTGGCCCCAGGACGCGTGGCCCAGCACGGGTGGCCCAGGTTCGCGCCCGCTTTTGGGCGCTTTGGGATCAGCAAGACGCTTTTTCGGCCGCCTGTCGCGGGGAGGGCGCCCGCGCCACAAAATTGAACCTAAGTCAGAACGACGCAGCTGGCGTTATGCTTCGGATACAACTTCGGGTGTGGGTTCGGGGGCGGCCTGTAGCAGCGGGAAGGTGAGGTGGAAGGTGGTGCCCTGGTTTTCCGCTGAATCGAACTCGATGTCTCCGTGGTGCAGTTGCATGATGCGGTAAGTCATGGGCAGGCCGATGCCACTGCCGGTTTTCTTCGTCGTGAAATAAAGATTGAAAACTTTGTCGCGCACATCGACAGGGATGCCGTGCCCCTGGTCGCGAATGTCCACCGTAGCAGCGCCATTGTTGCGCGTGGCGCTGATGGTCAGCGTTCCGCCCTCGGGCATAGCCTGCACGCCGTTGTTGACCACATTGAGCAGCGCCTGTTTCACCAGGTCGGAATCCACGCTCACCGGCAGCTCTTCCGGCGGCAGGTCGCGGATCACAATCACGCCGTGGCGCTCGGCTTCGGGGGCGGCCAGCACCGCCACGTCTTCCAGCAGCTTGCGCAAGTCCACTTCGCCCAGACGCAATTCCACCGGGCGGGTGAAATCCACCAGGGTCTGCACCACGCGGTCGAGGCGCTGGATTTCGCTGCCGATCACGTCCATGTGGCGCCTGGTATCGGGATCAATCTGCTGCAGTTTCTGGCGCAGCACCTCCAGGTGCACCACAATGGCATTGATGGGATTCTTTACCTCGTGGGCCACGCCCGAGGTGAGGCGGCCGATGGCGGAAAGGCGGCGCGAGAGCTCGATTTCGTCTTCAATGCGGCGCACTGATTCGGCATCACGCATCACCAGCAGGGCGCCAATCTGCTCCCCACCCTCCTGGATGAAGTCCACGGAAACCTGGACGCGGCGCCCATTCTCGCCCTCCACTTCTCCCTGGTTCAGCGGCCGTCGCAGGCGGAAGGATTCCAGCACCACGTGGCCGAGGCGGGTTGACTCGGCAAAAACGTCGTTGACGTTGCGGCCCAGAATCTCGCCCCGCGGCCGGCCCACGAAGCGCTCGGCCGAAGCGCTGACCAGCACCACGCGCGAGTCGCGCGTGAAGAGCATCAGGCCGTCCTGCAAGGTGGACATGATCTGGTCCAGGTTGTCCTTGAGGGCGGAGAAGACTTCCTTCACGTCGCGCATCTGGCGGCCGAGGTGCGCGATTTTAAGCGTGACCAGGCCGTACTCATCCTGCCGCTCTTTGTCTTCGTGCAGCGCTTCCGGTTCTCCGGCGCTGACCCTATCCAGGCGCTGGCTGATGCGCATCAGAGGCGAGAGCGCCAGGTTGGAGAGACCGGCCGCCAGAATCAGGGAAATCAAAATGGCGCTCACCGAGATCACGATGGCACGATGCAGGTGGGGCTGAATTTCCGCTTTCAGAAAAACCGTGGAAACGCCCACCCGCGTGCTGCCGAAAGGTGCGCCGTTGAGCTGCAGGGGCATGCGCACGTCGTACACCTGCGGCGCGCTGAACACCAGCCGCAGCTGCTGGTGAAAGCTGGCGTCGCGCACCTGCTGCAGGTCAGGCCGGTCGTTCAGGGTTTGGCCGATCAGATTGGGGTCGGTGTCCAGGATCGCTTTGCCGTCCTGGCCGGCGATAGCGGCGTCATAAATGATGCTCGAGTTGGCTACGATGGAGTCCAGAAAGGTGTTGAGGTTGGGGTCGGTCTGCAGCGCCTCCATGAGCGCTGCCCGAACCGCGTCGGGATTGCTGGTGTCTATCCGCGTGTCGCTGAAGTCGGGCTGGGCGTCGGAGGCGGCGTCCTGCAATTCGCGGCTCAGCAGGGTGGCGGTGTCGTAGGCGGCGATGATGCGCTGGTGCAAAAGCTGGGAGACGTAGATGTAGGAAAACAGCACCACCAGCGCGACAATCATGCCGGTGATGGCCAGCACCAGTTTGGTCTTAAGCCGCATGCCGAAATCCGCCTAGCAATTTAAGAGCGGCGAACTGGCGGGTCTGCGACCCGCCCTGCACGGGGCCGAGCCCCGTGCCCACACAAATACTTTCAGCGGCGCGCCCCACAAGCTACACATTGGTCTCGGCGGCCGAGCCCGCGGTGGTCGCCGCCCCATATTCTTTCAGCTTATTATGCAGGGTTTTCAGGCTGATTCCGAGGATTTCCGCGGCCCGGGTCTTGTTATTGTTCGTGGCTTCCAGCGTCTTCATAATCAGTTGGCGCTCAGCCTCCTCCACCGTCGTCCCCACGCCCAGGTGTAAGGCGTTTGGATCCATGGCGGCAGCGCGAGCGGGAGCATGCCCGAAACCCGGCGGCAGGTGCTTGGTCTCAATCACCGAGCCTTCGCAGACGATCACCGCGCGTTCCAGGGTGTTGCGCAGTTCGCGCACATTTCCCGGCCAGGTGTAGCCCTGAAACAGATTCATCACCGCGTCGCTCAGCATCTGCACATTGCGGTTGTGCTTGGAGTTCATGTCCCCGATAAGTCCCTGCACCAGGTCGGGGAGATCCTCTTTGTGCTCGCGCAGCGGCGGCATGTGAATGTTGAAAACATTAAGCCGGTAATAGAGGTCGTTGCGCAGATGCCCGCTGGCCACCGCCTCCTCCGGCACCTTGTTGGTGGCGGCGAGCACGCGCACATCCACCGTGGTTTCAATCTTGCTGCCCAGGCGGCGCAGCTTACGGTCTTCCAGCACGCGCAGCAGCTTGGCCTGCGTGGCTACCGGCATCTCGCCGATTTCGTCCAGCAGCAGGGTGCCGCCTTCGGCCAGCTCAAAACAGCCCACGCGCCGCTCCAGCGCGCCGGTGAAGGCGCCCTTTTCGTGGCCAAAGATTTCACTTTCGATCAGCGTTTCGGGAATGGCGGCGCAGTTGATGGCGATAAACGGCTTGCCTTTGCGCGTGCTCAGGTCGTGAATGGTGCGCGCCACCAGTTCTTTTCCCGTGCCGCTTTCGCCGGTGATGAGCACGGAAGCCGTGCTGGGCGCCACCATTTCCACCAAGTGGAATACTTCCTGCATTTTTTTCGAGCTGCCCACCAGCACGCCCAGTTGGCCCTTGTTGCGCAGTTGCCGCCGGGTGACTTCCAGTTCGGCGCGCGTGCTGCGCAACTCGGCGGCGTTCTGCAGGATGCTTTTCAGGCGATTGAAGTCAATCGGCTTCTGAATGTAGTTGAACGCGCCAATCTGCATGGCCTGCACCGCGCTCTCAATGGTGCCCTGCGCCGTAACTACGATAACGGCGATGCTCTCCGAGCGCTCCGCCAGCTTGGAAAGCAGCGACATGCCGTCCATGCGCGGCATTTTGAGATCTGTGAGCACGATACCCGGGGAAAACAGCTCTACCTTCTCCAGGCCTTCCAGCCCGTCATGGGCGGTTTCTGTGCGATAGCCCCAGCCGGAGATCAGTTCGGCCAGGCCTACGCGTTCATTTTCTTCATCTTCGACAATAAGTACCTTTTCCGGCGTCATAAGTATCCTTACATTATTCCGGGTTTTACGCCGGCGCTGCAAGAAGCCCGGCGACTGCCCGGAATCTTTGTTGGTTCCAGGAGTAAACTTGGGGCCGAACAGGGCTACTGCAAAGGCCAGAGGTGCATCTCAGCATGAAAGCCTTAAGGAGGATGCTTATGCACAGAAGTTTAGTGTATGCGCTGCTGGCGCTGTCGCTCGCATGGGCGGTGACAGAAGCCGCGGCCCAATCGGCTGCCGCGGGCCAGGCAGCGCCGCCGGCCGGACCGGCGCTGGCGCCGGGAACCGTACTGGGCGCGGAATTGAGCAAAGGCATTGATGCCAAGAAGGCCAAAGTGGGCCAGGAAGTCGTGGCGAAAGCGGTAGCCGACCTGCGCGATACCAACGGCAACCTTGTGATTCCCCGGGGAGCCAAGCTGGTTGGCCACGTTACCCAGGTACAAGCGGCCAGCAAAGAGCAGCCGCAGTCGAGCCTGGGCATCATTTTCGACAAAGTGGAGGCAAAAAGCGGCAAGCAATCCAGGGAGATAGGGCTGCATGCCGGCATCCAGGCGCTGGCCAAACCCGAGCCTTCGCCCATGGCGCAGCAGCAGGAACCGGAAGGTGCGGGAAGCCCGGGAGGCCCCGGTGGCGGCGGTGGGGCGCCGATGGGTGGCAATCAGCCGGCAATGGGAGGTGGCGGTCGCAATACTGGCGGGATGAGCGGCTCATCCATGCCTCAGCAGCGGCAGGGAGGTGACATGGGCGGCAATATGGGTGGGCCCACGGGCCAGCAAGGCGGGGGTGGCGCGCCTGCACTGAACGCCAATTCTCATGGCGTGATCGGCATTCCCAATTTGACTCTCAGCCCGCAGGCTTCGCCCGCGGAAGGCTCGGTCATCAGTTCCAGCCGCGGAAACGTCAAGCTGGACAGCGGAACCATGCTGGTGCTGCGCGTCGTTGGTCAGTAGAAGCCCCTGAAGTAGCCAGCTCTAAGCCTAAAAAGGCCGGCCGGGAGAACGAGCCCGATCGGCCTTAAGTGTCTTTGTCTAAAGTAACTTGCGGCCAACCGCGCCGGCTGTCACGCTGGAATCCTCAGACTCTGTGTTCAGGGGAGGATTCCAACAGATGAAGAAGTCAGTCATAAGGATTTTTCCGCTGTTGCTGGCGATGGCTTTGGCCGTGGGTTGCAGCAAGGCACCGGCGGATGCAGACAATTCCGGCAACCCCAGCGACAGCAGCACCAATGTCGGCGACAACAGCGTCGGCAGCAGTTCCATGCTCAGCCGCGTAATGGCGCCGGCCAAGCTGACCATACCTGCGGGTACGCCTATTACAGTGCGCCTGCAGTCGGCGGTAAGCAGCGCCAGCGCGCAGAGCGGTGACACCTTCGAGGCGGTGCTGGATGAGCCCGTAGTGGTGAAGGGCGAAACCGTTATTCCTAAGGGCGCGGATGTGACCGGGCGGGTGGTAGATGCCAACAAGGGCGGACGCCTGCACAAGCCGGCCTATCTGAAGATCACGCTCGCCTCCGTTCATTTGCATGGCAAGGGCGTGCCGGTTGAGACCTCCAGCCTCTCTTTAGCTGGCAAGTCGCACAAAAAGCGCAACCTGGAGATGATCGGCGGCGGCGCGGGCGCGGGCGCTCTAATTGGCGCCTTGGCCGGCGGCGGCAAGGGAGCCTTGATCGGCGGCGCCGCGGGTGCGGGCGCAGGTACAGGCGTGGCTTATGCTACCGGCAAGGAGGACGTAGGCTTCGGACCGGAGCGTCGCTTAACCTTCCGTTTGGCGCAATCGCTGAGCGTGAAGAAAAGCTAGTTGATTTGCGGTTCCGCAGGGCGCGGCATCTCGCCGCGCCCTTTTTGCTTGCCACCATAGACTCGGCTTGCTCAGCCGCTCTCAGCCCTTCGCCAGCAAGTCACACAGTGGCGTGAGAGGAATCACTTACCCGAAACGGGAAAAGTGGCACAAAGGTGTTGCTAGGGCATGCTCGAGGTAGTGGGCCAAGTGTCACGTTATTAATATCTTCCACTTTTGGGAGAGGTAGATTCCCAGATTTTTCCCGGAGCTGGCAGAGCTTCTTATCGCTCCTAGACTGGCATCATGCTGAAGAAGCTAGGTTTGCAATCCGCCGTCGGCTGAGAGGCTGATTTGTTCCTTTTCCATTTTGGGAACCTTGTCTAAAACAGCTCCTCTGCGTCTCTAGCCGCTGATTCCCCGAGCCCGCCTTTGCAAGCATTTCCGGGAATGTTTCAAAACGGAATGCAGAATGCATAACGCTGTTGGCATGAACACCGCGCTTGAGTCCGTTGCGCAACTACCTGCTGAGCTTGTTCCCACCTCCTTGTTCAGTGCCACTTTGGCCGCTTGCCCGGAGGCGATGGCGGTAGTAGAAGCGTGCAGAATTGTGTGGTGCAACCCCGCCCATGCCCGCCTTTTCGGGTACGCGAATCCGCGTGAGCTGAGGGGGCGCCCGCTTGCGGACCTCCTGCCCAGGAACCATCCCTGCACCAGAGGTCCGGAACGCTCCCCTGTTGCCAGCTGCGGTTTTCCTGCCTGCCAGTTTCGTGGCCGCCGCAAGGACGATTCCTACGTGCAGATGGAAAGTTCCTGCCGGCAATTCCGGGTGGGCGAGCGCCGTTTGCTGGTGATCGTGTCCCGTGACATCAGCCAGGTGGAACGGCGGCGCGTCTCACGCGAAGGCGAGGCCCGCTTTCGCGCCATCTTTGAAGCGTCAGCCATCGGCATCGGCCATTTCACGCTGGAGGGCAAAATCGCGGAGAGCAACCGGGCTTTGGAAGAGATGCTGGGCTACAGCCACGATGAACTGCAGGCCATGCCCTTCGCTCGTGTTACCCACCCCGATGACCTGGCGAATGAGGAGCCTCTCTTTGCCGAAATGACGAGTGGGTTGCGCGACCGTTACCGTTTGGAAAAACGCTACGTTCGCAAGGATGGCGCAGTGGTATGGGGCCGGCTGAATGTTTCGCTGGTGCGGGGCCCGGACGGAGAGCCGCAATTCGCCATCAAGATGGTGGAAGACATCACCGAGCACAAGCGGGCTGAAGAAGCGCTGCGCGAATCGCAAAAAGTTGAGGCTGTGGGCCGGCTGGTGGCCGGCTTGGCGCACGACTTTGCCAATTTGCTCACCGGCATCGGCATTCTTTCCGACCTGCTGGCCATGGAATTGAAGTCTCAGCCCGGAGGACAGCGGGCGCGGGAAATCCAGCTGGCCAGCGAGCACGGCTGCGCTCTCATCCGCAAGCTGCTCTTCGTGGCCCGCCAGCACGTAAGCGAGAGCAAAGTCCTCTCACTCCAGACCGTGGTGGATGACATGCGCGACCTGCTGGGCAAGATGATCGAGGAGCGGATTCAGGTGAGCATCCGCAGCGCAGCCGGGCTGGGCTACGTTAAAGCCGACCCGGCAGAAATCCAGCAGGTGATTCTGAACCTGGCACTCAATGCGCGCGATGCCATGCCGGAGGGTGGACGCCTCAGCATCGAGCTTAGCAACTCCCACGTGGACGCCGATCATGCCAGCGCCGCGGGCCTGCCGGCAGGAGATTACGTTGCGCTGGAGATCGGTGACAACGGCCAGGGCATGGATGAGCGCACACGCGCCCACCTGTTCGAGCCTTTTTTTACCACTAAGCAGCCGGGGCAGGGCACGGGTCTGGGCCTGGCCACGGTGAAGGCGATCGTGAACCAGGCAGGGGGAAGCATCGCGGTGGAGAGCGCGCCCGGCCAGGGCACCCGGATGCGAGTGCTGCTGCCGCGCGTGGAGGGGGAACTGGAGTGGTACGGTTCCCAGGCCCACGATCTGCTGCCCCTGGCTGGCCAGGAGACGGTTTTGCTGGTGGAAGATGACGAGCGCGTGCGCACGTCAGTGGAACAGGTGCTGGCGCAGTGCGGCTACCAGGTGCTGGTCGCTGCCAATGGAGGCGAGGCCTTGAGCTTGGTGCGGCGGCATCGTGGCCCTATTCATCTGCTGCTCGTGGACCTGGTGATGCCAGGCGCGAATGGGCGGGAGGTAGTGAAGCAGATTGTTCCTCTGCAGCCTGAGGCGCGAGTGCTTTTTATTTCCGGTTATGGAACGGGCGGCGAGGGCGAAGGCACAGACAGCAGGATGTTTCGCAAGCCATTTACAGGGGGTGCTCTGGCGCGCAAAGTGCGCGAGGTGCTGGACGCCGGCTCGCTGCCGGCGCAAGGACGCGGTGCCAGAAGCGGCAGAGGAACTGGGAAGGGGACAGATAGCCGAAGGAGGAAGTCATGCTGACAGCGGAAGCAGCAGCGCCGGCGCCGGCGCAAATTGAAAAGGCAAATTTCCTTAACCTGATGATCGTGGACGACGAGCGCTCCATCCGCGAGGCCTGCCGGGAGGTGGGTCAGATCCTGGGCTTCAATACCTTTGTGGCGGATTCCGCCGAGCACGCCTATCGCACCATGGAAGCGCAACCCGTGGACGTGGTGCTGCTCGACCTGAGGTTGCCGGGAGCAGGCGGACTGGAGGCGCTGCACCACATCAAGGCCCAGCGCCCGGATGCAGTGGTGGTACTCGTGACCGGCTACGGCACCGTGCAATCGGCAGTGCAGGCCATGAAGGATGGCGCTTACGATTACGTCACCAAACCCTTCAGTCTGGACGAATTGAAGCTGCTGCTGGAACGGGTGAGCACCCACCTGAAGCTGAAGAGCGAAAACCGTATGCTGCGGGAGAAGATCAAGTCCAAGCACGGCTTTGGCAACATCGTGGGCCGGGCGCCGGAGATGGAGAAAATCTATCGCATCATTTCCAAGGCGGCTCACAGCAGCCATCCCGTGCTGATCCTGGGCGAGAGCGGCACGGGCAAAGAACTGGTAGCGCGCACCATCCATTTCTCGGGCCCGCTGCGCGACCGGCCCTTCATTCCCGTGGACTGCGGCTCGCTGGTGCCAACCCTGATTGAGAGCGAGCTGTTTGGCTACGTGAAGGGCGCCTTCACCGGGGCGCAGCATTCCAAGGAGGGATTGCTGTCCATCGCTGACGGAGGGACAGTATTTCTGGACGAGATTGCGGAACTACCGGTGGATTTGCAGGCCAAGCTGCTGCGCGCCATCCAGGAAAAGGAAATTCGCGCTGTGGGAAGCACCAGGAGCACCAACATCAACGTGCGCATCCTGGCGGCCACCAACCGCGACCTGGAGCACGCCGTCGCCGAGGGCAGCTTCCGCCGCGATCTTTATTTCCGTCTCAACGTGCTCACCCTGCGCATCCCACCCCTGCGCGAGCGGCGGCAGGACATTCCCCTGCTGGCCAACTACTTCCTGGAACGCCTGTCGCGGGACGGCGGCATGAACCGCATCCTGAGCGATGACGCTCTCAAACTGATGCTGGCCTACGACTGGCCGGGCAATGTTCGCGAACTGGAGAACTGCCTGGAGCGGGCCTGTGCCCTCAGTTCAGGGCCGGTACTGTACGTTTTTGACCTGCCCAGTCCCATCCGTAGCGCGCAACAACCCGCCTCCAGCACCGAGGCGCGCGACAAAATCATCCCCATGCTCGAAGTAGAAAAGAAGACCATTTTGAATACCATCGAGCAACTGAATGGAGACAAGCTGCTGGCCGCCAAACTTTTGGGCATAGGCAAAACCACGCTCTACCGCAAGCTCAAGGAGTACGCTTCCCACGAATGAGCCGGCGTTGGATGGGATTGTTTCAGATTGGGAAGATGAGGTGGAAGGCGGTTTCGCTAAACCCTGTGTTTACAAGCAGGAGGATTGGCGAGGGACGTGCAAGAGACGGGGCATGATACTGCTGATAACACCATCGTCGCGAGCCCAGGAATGTGCCGCAATGATTCAAGAGGCAACCGGTGAAGGTACGGAGTGCGTGGACAGCGCGCGCCGTGCGAGCAAACTTTTACGCAGCGGCGAATATTCCGCCCTGGTGATTGATCAATATCTGGCGGAATGCGACCCGGACAGCACGGAAGTGCTGCTGCAGCATGCTAGTACCGCCGTGCCCGTATATATAAATCTGGCCATCAGCGGCAGCGAGCGCGTGGTACGGGAGTTGAAACAGGCGTTGCGGCGCAGCCAGAAACAGCGCCAGGCAACACGCCGCGAAGCTGAACTGGCCTTGCGCAACGAACTCAAGGATAACTTGACCGCGTTGCTGCTCTCCTGCGAGTTGGCCCTGGCAGTTCCCCAGCTACCCGCGGCCGCGCAAGCCAAAATTCGCTCGGCGTGCGACTTGGCCAAAGATATCCGCTCCCGCCTGGGATTAGAAGAGAAGGTGAGTGTAGCCGGAGGCGATGGCGGAGCCAAGTCCTGAAGCCGCGTCCGCGGCCGCAAGGAGCCATCGCTTCCATCCTCCTCGCTATTACCCAAAGAAAACCCTTACCACAGAGGGCACGAAGGTCTGCCCGGCAGTGCGCTCTGGCTGCCACAAAATCCCTTTCCGCCATTGGGTGGGCAAATTGGATAGCAATTGTGCTTTTCGCGATGCAAGACGTTGCAAGCAACGTCTCTACCGACCTGTGTTCTCCGTTCAAAAAACAAGCGCACAAAACCGGTAGGGACGTAACTTGTTATGTCTCATTTCTTAAGCATGCCGCGCCCTGTAAAGGCGAAATTGTCCGCTTTCGAACGCAAATTTCGGAAACGAACACCGAATGGATTTTTACGATAACTAACTATCTTTATTTTCAGTAACATGCCAGAGGCAACCGACTTGCTAAACGCTGTGGTAAGAGGGGACTGTCATGACCGAGCACATTCTGTCTTTTCTGCGCGACCTAAGAGTGGGGGCCCGCTCCCTGGCCCGCGAAAAAGGCTTGACCGTCACGGTAGTTGTAACCCTGGCCTTGGGCATCGGCGCCAATGCCGTCATGTTCAGTCTGGTCCGGGGAGTGCTGCTGCGCCCCCTGGTGAATCGGGACGAGGGCCGGCTTATCTACATCGGCCAGACCAGCGGGAAGGATGACGCTCACTTCTCGGTGCCGGAAATCAAGGACTTACGCGCAAGCGTCAAGACGCTCAGCTCAATCGGCGAATTCTCTACCATTGGCTTCACCATGGTGGGGCTGGGCGAACCGCGCGAGGTCCGTGCCGGCGTGGTGGATGGGAATTACTTCCAGGTCATGGGCCTGCGCCCGGTGCTGGGGCGGCTGTTGGACAAGCACGATGATGGCCCCAATGCGGCGGGCGCCGTGGTATTGACCTATCGCTTCTGGACGACGGCCCTGAAAGGCGATCCGACGGTGATCGGCAAAACCGTGCGGCTTGACTCCTTCGATTCGCGCACTGCCACCGTCGTAGGCGTGCTGGAGCCCTGCCTTCCTTACCCGCAGGACACGGAAATCATCGCCAATATCATCACCAGCGCGCATCACCTTTCGGCGACCATGGTCACCAGCCGCATACACCGCATGACCGATTTGTTCGGCAGGCTGGCGCCGGGTGTAACTCTGCCCATGGCGCGCGCGGAAGTGCGCACCGTGTACGGGTCCATGGTGAAAGACCATCCTGACGACTACCCCGCCAAGGAAGATTTTCACATCAATGCCATGCTGTTGCGCGACCAGGTCACGTCCGGAGCACGAACCATCCTGCTGGTGCTGATGGCGACCTCGATACTTGTGTTCATCATTGCCTGCTCCAACGTGGCCAATCTGATTTTGGCACGCACCGTGCGGCGCCAAGCCGAACTGGGGGTGAGAGCCGCGCTGGGCGCGAGCACCGGCGCCTTACGGCGTACGTTGCTAAGCGAGAGCCTGTTGCTGTGCATTGTGGGGGCAGCGCTTGGACTGGTGATCGCCAGCCCCATGGTCTCCGTTCTGGGGCGTTATATGTCGCGATACTCCATTCGAGCTCTCGACCTCACGGTTGATTCGACCATGCTCTGGGTGGGCGCAGCACTGGCCGTTTTGGCCGCGATACTGCTGGCCTACATTCCGCGCCTGCCTTCCTCGGAGGGCGCGCAGGGATTCAACCTGGCCAGCGGCAGCACGCGTTTTACCGGCGCCGCCAACCGCAAACTCAGGATCTTCGCCGTGATTCAAATCGCTGCCTCGTTTGTGCTGGTGGCTTCGGCCGGCGCAACCGTGCGCACCCTGCTTTCGCTGGAAGCCGCGCAGGCTGGTTTCGATACCCGCCATGTGCTGGCGGTGAATGTTCCCGTGATGCATTTGGGAAAAACACCCGGGCAGACAGTGGACTTCTACCGGGAAGCGACGCGGCGTATTCGCGAACTCCCCGAAGTTCAGAACGTGGCCATTGGCATGGTGGTTCCGTGGCGCGAACCCGCCCCCTTCTTCCTGCAATTTGGAGTGGACGGACACGTGCCGACGCCGAACGAGCAACATCCCACTGCCGTGATACGGGTTGTATCACCCGGATTTTTCGCCACCCTCGGCTTGCCTGTGCTGGAGGGGCGTGATTTCAACGACGCTGACCGCGATGGCAGAGAGCGCGTGGCGGTTGTGAGCCAGACCCTCGCGCAACGCATATTCAAGGGCGATGCCCTGAACCATCACATGATGTGGACCGACCCCATCCTCAAGGCCGTTCCCATGATCAGCGGCGAACCGCTGCGCATTGTGGGTGTGGTGCCGGACGTAGATGACACCAACATTGTGCCGGAGCCGACCATGACCGTGTATCGTCCTTTCGACCAGGAGCCGGTCATTGGGGGCGGGCGTTTGTTCGTGCACGTGCGCTCCAATCCTTACGGCCTGGTGACGCCGCTCACACGCCTGCTGCGCACCATGTCCGCAGATCAACC
>Ga0070713_100002042_pt1 | contig 13051 bp, 7 predicted proteins | sample LARL82metaG_FD_65465 | JGI IMG/M metagenome (GOLD analysis project Ga0070713, IMG submission 65465) | Corn, switchgrass and miscanthus rhizosphere microbial communities from Kellogg Biological Station, Michigan, USA - LAR L8-2 metaG | ecosystem: Host-associated > Plants > Roots > Rhizosphere ... | reverse complement strand
AGGGATATCGTTCAGCTATTCGCCGAGGGCCGGCCAATGAAGGAGATTGCCGGGTTTCTCCACTTAAGTGAGAAGACGGTTGAGTTTCATAAGCATCACATCATGGTGGCGTTCAACCTCAAGAACAACGCCGATTTAGTTTTATTTGCTTTGAGCCAGGGTTTAATCGCGCCTGATCGCACGCCTCTCTTCATAAGACCCTCGTGAGTTAGAGAAGATTCCTTCGATCCTTTGGTCACCTTGGTCGCTTGAGACCTACCGGCAATTCCGTTGTTTCGCGGGACAACGAACTCCGACGCGCCAAGTCTCGTGTTGCACTTCGGTTGTTTCTCGCCTCTACTCGATGATTTTCTCCTATTGCTCCACAAACGCGCGAATAGTTCTGAATTTGTCGGTAATGCTGCATGAGGATAGCCGCCGGACGCTTGAGTGTCCGGCATTTTTGTGTCATGGCTATGTCGTAAGCATGGGAAATCGAGAAAACTCACGCGGCCAGCCCGCCACTTATATGGATCTATATTGGCATCGAAACTAACGTTTTCGTAGACCCGCCGGCGCCCGTGGAATAGAATCGCCGAGTCGAGCGGGAGAAGCTATGCGGTTTGCGCGGTTGCTTTGGATCGGTCTCTTCATCAGCATCCTCACGATAGATGGCCGGGCAAATGGCCAGGTAAAAGTATGGGAGGGAACCATGTCGATGGCGGCCTCCGATGAGGGCCCTCCCGACGAGAATCCTCCGTTCGATGCCTTCTCCGCCCAGGAAAATTACCCGTACACGATGCGGACGGACATACGCGAGACCGAGTCGGTTCATGCCTGGCGCGCGCTCTACCTCGAAAACGAGTACCTCAAATGCACCATTCTTCCTCAGCTCGGCGGACACATCTACACGTGCGTCGACAAGATCAACGGCAAGTCGATGTTTTACGCCAATCCCTCGTTCAAGAAGGCAATCATCGCCTATCGCGGCGCGTGGTCTGCTTTTGGCGAAGAGTTCAACTTTCCCGTGTCGCACAACTGGGTGACGATATCGCCGGTCGACTGGGCCTACAGCACGGCGGCTGACGGCAGTGCCTCAGTCACTGTGGGAAATCGAGACCGCGTCTACGGCATGGATTGGACAGTCGAGATTGTTCTTCACCCAGGTTCTACTCTCATTGAAGAGCGCGTCACGCTTTCCAGTCACAGCGACGCGCGCCACCGTTTTTTTTGGTGGAACAACACGGGAATCGAAGTCTGGCCGGATACCAGACTTTACTATCCGATGCAGTTCACGAAGGACAACGGCTCCGATGACATTGATACGTGGCCGGTCAATTCGAAGGGAACAGATCTGAGCGTAGTCTCCCGGCAGAAGAGCGATTTTGAAGCATTCGCTTATGGCAGCTCGGAACCCTTCATGGGTCTCTACAGTCCGCATACCGATTCCGGAGTGGCCCACTGGGCGGATCCGAACGTCGTGCCTGCGAAGAAGCTCTTTGGTTGGGGCAATGACAGCAGCGCGCTGGACTGGCGCCGTCGCTTGTCCGACAACAACAGTGCGTACGTCGAGCTACAGTCTGGTCTGTTCAAGGACCAGGTGACCTACCAGTTTCTGGAGCCTCGACACTCCATCCACTTCACGGAGTTCTGGATGCCTGTCCGAGGCATCGGCTCGATTACCCGAGCGAACCTGAATGGTGTGGTCGCGATGGAGCGAGAGATCCAGCGTGATGGGAAGATTGCCCTCAAGCTCGGCTTCAATGCAAATCGCGCTGTGCCGGGTGCGAAGATCGCGATCCTCGACGGCGAGAAGAACATTTTTGAAGAGACCGTCTCGTTCGACCCGGCTGTAACCTGGACGCACCGAATCCCAGACCTGGAGGCCGGCAAGAACTACACGTTTCTGGCCAGTGATGCCAAGGGAGAAACTCTTTTGAAGCATACGGAGGGCGTCTACGACATGTTGCCGCGGAATCAGGTGCACGTCGGACCGCAGCCTGAATCGAAGCCGCTTGAGGAGAAAGCCTGGCTTGACAAGCACTACGTCACCAACGGGACAGTGAGTGAACTCCAGGGTGACTATCTCGCCGCATGGGAGGTCTATCGGCGGGGTCTAGCGAAGTATCCTTCCAGTACGGGCCTGCTCAAGGCTACGGGGCGGCTTGCGGTTAGTCTGTGGCGCTTTGAGGAGGCCGCGAGACTTCTTGCCAAGGCGGAGGACAGCGATTCTTCAGATCCAGAGACCCACTACTATCGCGGTATTGCCGAGACTGCTCTCGGTGATGTGAGTGTCGCGCGCGCGGAATTGGAGGCGGCTCGTAGCTCCGCGTCTTTTGGCGCCGCGAGTGGGCTTTTGCTGGCGGAGTTGCGTGCCCGGGAACACGATACTGCTGGAGCGTTGAAACTGCTGGAAGCATCGTGCCCCGCTTCTTCAGGGGACGTGCGTTGCATCGAGGAGACGGTCGCGCTCAGACGCACGACGGGAGATCCCGGAGGTGCGAAGAGCCTCGCCGCCGAATCGTTGCTGCGCTATCCCACGAGCCTTTTTCTGCGCAATGAAGCTGCCCGACTCGGAGTTCAGTCAAGTGCGCCGGGGCCCGAACTTGACGGGCACCTTGCTGCAGATAGCAACAGGGTCCTGAATCTCGTGCTGCAATATAACCGTCTGGGACTCTATGCCGATTCGCTCGAATTACTTTCCCGCAACTATCCCAAAGTTGCTCCTGAAGAAAGCGAACCCGGCGCCACTGTGCCTTCGCAGGACCCCGTGCTCGGCTACTATCGCGCATTCTGCCGCGAGAAGCTTGGCCAGTCCGCCGCGGCGGATTATGCAGCGGCATCCCATATGCCTCTGCTCCATGTGTTCCCCAACCAGCCGGATGAGATCACTCTGCTGCGTGCAACGCTGTCCACTAATCCTGACGACGCCTCCGCGCATTTTCTCCTCGGCTCGTTGTGGTTTTCCAAAGGCATTGTGGATCCAGCTCTTGAGGAATGGAAGCGAGCCGAATCGCTCAATCCGAAGATTCCATCGCTTCAAGCCAGCCTGGGGCGAGCCCTGCTCGAAGTCAAGAAGCAACCGACAGAGGCCGCAAGCGAGTTTCAGCGAGGATTGCAGGCTGAGCCAGGGAACGCAGCTCTCTACCTTGGCCTTAACGAGGCAATGCGTCAGATGGGACGGACCGCCTCGCAACGTGCCGACATGATGAAGACGTTCCCCGACCCGGACAACATGCCGGCCGATCTTGTGCGCGCGCTCGTCGATGCTCTGCGCGAGAGCCACCGCGATGCCGAAGCGAACGCTGTGCTCGCCCACCGCTTTATCCCACGCAAAGAGGGCGAGGCGCCACTCCAGCTTCAAAAGTAGCGGGCGGCCGTTTCAAAAATTGAGATAGATGGGGTTGCCGACTATAAGAAGCGAGCCATCTTTGGATCGAGCGTTCACGCGGAACCAATGTTTCTTTCCGTCGCTCACGTAGTCAAACGCCCTGGATTCGTTTGGCTCACCGAAGGTTGATTTTTCCAGGAGGGTTGTCGGTTCTCCGTCGCGGATAATTTCTGGATACGCGCCCTGGAGCGCGACCATCCTGATGGTGAAATGTACCTGCTGCCCGGCAGGAACATTGATCGAATCTCCCATTGCCGCTGTGTGCAAGCCTGTCTTCGCTTCGAACTCAATGACCCGATCTTTTGTGCCTTCTACATCGATGAAGACATGACCAGCGCGAATTGCGTCGAGGATTGCGCGTTCTGACAGCGCGGGAGAGTAGACGACAGTGGTCGGCCGGCCAACCGCGGACCTCGTATCCGGCGGGAGATCTGCGTTGTGATTGTCGCTGCCGCCAAGGCCGGTAATACGGAATCCCTGGTTCAGCTGTTCCTGCCAGAGGGGAATGCCGGAGCCTGGTCCCTCGAGCACGTCGCCATTGACGACTTCGATCGCGGGAACGCGGCTGAAATCCGTGTTAGGGACAGTCCAGCCACAACCCATGCAGAGTTCACCGGATGGAAGGCCGGGATGATTGATTGAGAAGAGGCCGTGCAGGTCCTGGACCTGCTTGAGTAGCTGATTGATGTCTGGAACATGTGGGCTGGTGAGTCGAAAGTCGATGAACTGTGTCGTGCCATACACGTTGGCGTGGCCCTGAAAGGTCGTGATCTCGCGCGCCGGTATGAGTAGCAACTTGTCGAAATAAGGTTGCAGTTCGCGCATGGCGTCGTAGTGAGAGATCGTATTGTGATCGCTGATCGCGATGAAATCGAGACCTCTTCGAGCTGCGCTTTCTACTGTCCTGTAGAGGGGACACGGGACCTTTTGACCCGACTGACTTAGGCATGAGCCATCGCTGTGCGCGTCGTGCATATGCAGATCGCCGCGATACCAGGCAGGTGCGGCGCGCAGAGGCGTTTCGCTGAATGTGGAGACAGCTGGAGAATCTGTTGCGTGTGCAAAGTAAATGTTGGCGACGAAATCAGAGCTCACGCCTTCCCTGATATTGGGAACGCCCAGAATGAGCTTCCATTTGCCAGGACGAATAGGGCCGGGAAGATAAGACGGGGTGGCATCAGTCTCTGAAAGGGTAAAGGACGCTTTGTTGCCGCCACTCCAACCGCGGAAGCGTTCGCCGTCGAACATGCCGAAGTCGATAGTAGTGTGCTTGTCTCGCTCAGTATAGGACGACTCGATCGTCACCCGAGTGACGCCTTTGGGTACATCGAACGGGAGTTCGATATAGGTTTGATGATCTGCATGCGTAAGGGTTCTGTGCAGAACCAGATCCGGATGAGCTTGCTGAGCGTCAGAGGTACGGGCGCACGTGGAGATAAAGACAGCCAGAATGACGGAGGCAATTGGAACTGGAGAGATCCGATGCCATTTAAGGGAAGATACTGAAGGTCGACGTTGCATCGAAGTCCTCGCATGAGTCACTGATCTTACAAGACTACCTGTTCTTGGCGACGCGTCTGGGGGTGAATGAAACGTCTTGATTTTAGGAAGTTGGGAACTTCGGCGGGGCTCCATTTGCCTTGTCGATTAAGCTATAACAATGAAAGCTACGCAATCGCTAGATAAGTTGCGGAAAATGCGAAACCAGATTCTGAATCTCTTCTGCGCGTTGTCCTGGCCCATTGTTCTAACCGTTGCGCTCGTTTTTGGGGAGGCCGTGGCATCGGAGGCTCAGACTAGTCCGGTCGACTGGGTGAATCTCTACATTGGTACGGGCAGCGGGCCAATCGGTTATGGCGGCACGATGCCGTTTGTTACACCTCCCTTCGGCATGACGGACTGGACGGCGCAAACTCGCCAGAACAAACTGAGCGTCGTCTCCTATAAGTACGAGGACACGGACATTTCGGGTTTTATCGGCACCCATCAGCCGGCGATCTGGATGGGCGACTACGGTTATGTGACGCTGATGCCGGAGATCGACACGCTAAAGACGAGTCCCGAGGACCGTAAGCTGCCTTTTACCCATGCCGATGAGATCGTCCGGCCGGATTATTACTCGGTTTCGATGAATGCGGGGAACTCGCGCAGGATCAGCACGGAGATGACGGCCACTGAGCGCTGTGGGTATCTGCGGTTCACGTTTCCCTCCAACGCGTCGTCGAGAGTCCTCGTGGAGGCGTCGCGTCCTGGGATCGCTGGATTCGCCCATGTGGATGCTGCCGCGCGAGAGATCACTGGCTACAACCCGGATCGCATGGATTCCAACCTGGGCCCAATGAAGCTGCCAAACTTCAAGGGCTACTTCGTTATCCAATTTCATCAAGCATTCACAGACTCTGGCACTTATGGTCCGACGCAACAGCAGCCGGGAGTTGCAACTGGAGCTTACGCGACATTCAAAACGACCGAAGGCGAAGTTGTCGAGGCAAGAGTAGGCACATCCTTCATCAGTATTGAACAGGCTCGTCAGAACCTGAAAGCAGAGATGCCCAACTGGGACTTTGATGCGATTCGAAGTGCGCTGCGCGCAACCTGGAATGAAAAATTAGGGCGCCTCGCGGTCGAAGGGGCAACGGATGATCAGCGCAAGATCGTTTACACGGGCTTGTATCACGCGTTGCTCTACCCACGTATCTTTTCAGAGCAAGGTCGTTACTACAGCGCCTTTGACGACACGGTGCACAATGGCGTGTCGTACACCGCCTACTCCATTTGGGACACATTTCGTGCTGAGAATAGCCTGCTCACGCTGATGGCCCCAGAGCGTATCGACGGAATGGTCGGAGCTCTCTTACAGAACTATCAAGAGGGTGGATGGATGCCGAAGTGGCCGAATCCTTCCTACACGAACATCATGATTGGCACCCACGCGGACTCGCTCGTAGCCGAGGCGATCAACAAACATTTCAAAGGCTTCAACTACCAACTCGCATGGGATGCTGTCTACCAGGACGCGATGACGCCACCTGATGGCGATACGACGCGTCGCTGGTATGACCGTGAACCGAATACTCCCTACGAGGCTCGCGGTGGTCTCACATATCTGAAAGCGCTTGGTTATGTCCCGGCAGATAAGACGGCAGAATCAGCGTCGCGCACGTTGGAAGATTCTTACGACGACTGGTGTGTGGCGGAGGTCGCCAAGGCATTAGGTGAAACGAAGGAATACCAGTTCTTTCTTAATCGTTCTCACAACTACGAGCACATCTTTAATAAGACGACTGGTTTTATGCAGGCGAGAAACTCGGATGGATCGTGGGCAGATCCGAAAGACGGTTGGACCGAAGGCAATACCTGGGTCTACACGTGGGCCGTCATGCATGACCTTCCCGGATTGATGAAGCTCATGGGTGGAAAAGAAAATTACAACGCCAGGCTCGATGAGCATTTCAGCGCTGGTCACAATGTGCACAGCAATGAGCCGAGCCATCACTACGGATATCTGTACGACTACAGCGGTCAGCCATGGAAGACCCAGGCAAAAGTAAGAGAGATTGCCGCTGCAGAATATGCAAATCTTCCGTCCGGTATTGATGGCGATGATGACTGTGGACAAATGTCGGCATGGTATTTGTTCACGGCGCTTGGCTTCTATCCGGTCAATCCGGCGTCAGGTGATTACATGATCGGCAGCCCGCTCTTTACCAAGATGACGCTTCGACTCGCGAAGGGGAAGCAGCTTACCGTATCGGCCGAAAACAATTCGGCGAAGAATGTCTATATTCAGTCCGCAACGTTGAATGGCAAACCACTCGCTATCCCCGTAATACGGTATGACGACATCCTGGCTGGTGCTTCGCTAAGGTTGGTGATGGGGCCCGCGCCTTCGAAGTGGGCTTCCGACTGGACACCTGCTCCGCTGCCGGGAGCGGCAGCGTCTCTTCCAGTGCAATCAAAGTAGAAAGTAATGGCTTGCTGGAGCTTCTAACCGACAGGATCTACATACTCTTCGTGAATTGGCCCGATTTGTGGGATATCTGTATGCTGCACACCTTGTGCTACCATCTCGGTCAAACAAAAAATGCAGCCGGGGGAGCACGAGATGGCGGAGCATGACTGGCTGAACGCAAGTAATTCGGGGATTCCACCTGCCGGAGACATATATAGCACGCCAGCGGTTCGTCATGAACTTAGGCCATTGACCACGGGTGAGATTCTGGATCGCACCTTCTTCTTGTACCGGTCGAACTTTTGGCTGTATGTGGGTCTTGCGTCCATTGCAGCAGGGGCTTCCGTGTTGGCGTCGATCGGCAAGCTCACTTACTTTCATTTCAACGTGACAGCACTACCCAACTCTGCCAAAACGTTGGTCGTGAGCAGCGTTATCAGCATCGTTGGATCGCTACTTTATTTTGCTGTGTACAGCGTCACTCATGCCGCGACGGTGTCTGCGGTTTCTTCGATATATCTTGGCGAAGAGACCTCGATAGGGGCGGCTTTTGGCTCTGTGCGTGGGCATTGGGTGCGCTATTGCCTGATCTCTTTGTGGCAGACATGGAGCGGAGGCTGGATCTTTCTTCTACTGATTGCGCCAGTAGCGATTATCGCAAGGCTAGGCATCAAAAGCCTGAATGGATTGGTAGCCCTGCTCGTCTTCTTTGCACTGGCGAGTTGCGTGTACGGGATTATTGCTTACATTCGCAACTCGCTGGCGATTCCCGCAGCCGTGATGGAGAACTTAAAAGTTCGTGCGGCGATGAGGCGAAGCAAGGTTCTGGTGGCAGGGCGCAAGGGGCGGATATTTCTTCTGGGGCTGTTGATGGTTGCGCTATATATGGTCGCAGGCGTGTTGCAGATGCCGTTCGCCCTCCTGATTCTTCACTCACGGTCAGCAGAACATATTCTGGTTCAGGTTATTGCGCTGCTCGTGGCCTTCCTGTCTAGTTCGTTGATTGGCCCGGTGGCGGCTATTGCGCTCTGCCTCTTCTATATTGACGAACGTGTTCGCAAAGAGGCTTTCGACATCGAGTTCTTGATGAACAAAACCTCAGCTGGGACCGGTGCCGCTACCGGCGATGCAACTGCGGAGCTGGCATAGATCGATGCGGTCGGCAAACAAGATACTTCTTTCGGGCATTTTGCTGATTTCTACGTCTGCCTTTGGGCAAGTGAGTGGGGATTCGCCCGAGGAGACGCCTGTCAGGGTCGTGACTGCGGCGGAGTACCGCAGTCATCTCGCCAGCCTGAAAATGCTGGTGGCGGCATGTCAGAAAAATCCAACCGAGTGCGACGCGAAAAAAGTTGGGGATGACGAGCGCGTGGAAGGGGCTGCCTTCCAGACACGTTGGTCGTGGCTGCGGGATGAAGTTTCGAGCGCACATAACGCGATGCAACCGGACAGAGAGAAGTTGCTGCGGGAGGCTGTTGCCAGGCTAGATGAGGATGTTGCTCTGTCGGACGAGAGCGTGGCGCAGTCCGGAGATACGTTCCAGCGGGCTCGCAAGCAGGCCGATGAGGTTTTGTCGCGGCCCGAGTTTCGGACGGTAGCGCAAGAGTCTTATTGGGAGCGCGAGGTTGCGAGATTCTGGCAATGGGTCGACGAGTTGTTTGGCGGCGTGTCGCGGTTTGGGAAGCGCTCGCCGTGGCTGGTTCCGCTGACGGAGTGGGGCTCCATTACGCTCGCAGCTGCTGGTGTGCTGATGTGGGTGCTTCGGACGATGCAGCGGCAACGGTTGGCTGTGCGGATCGAGTCCACCGCAACCGCTGAGCTGTGGCAGAAAGAATCGGATAACTGGGCGGAACTGGCGCGGGCCGAGGCGGCCAGGCAGGATTGGCGCGCTGCGGTGCACTGCCTGTATTGGGCGACGATTGTGATGATGGAGGGCAGGAAGTTGTGGCGTCAGAATCGGGCTCGTACGCCACGGGAGTACTTGCTCTTATTGGAACCGGGGTCACGAGTGCAACAGACTCTGCGGTTGCTGACGCAGACATTTGAACGCATCTGGTATGGGTTGCGGCCTGCCGCCGAAAGCGATTATGAGAGCGCGCTGGTGCTGTTCGAAGAGCTGAGGAGAGCCTGATGGCTGCGTCTCGCGACCGCCGCTTTGTGCTTGGGATTCTTGGAGCGATGCTGTTGGTAATCGTCGCATTCAGCGTGTTTGCGCCGGCGAACGACGATACTGACTTTTCGCCTACGACGTACAACAGCGGTTCGGCGGGGACGAAGGCGGCGTATCTTCTGTTGGGCGAACTCGGGTACGGGGCGCATCGTTGGGAGGCGCCACCCGATGATTTGAAAAACGTAGACGCCGCAAAAACTACTTTGGTTCTGGCTGAACCCAACTTTCCGACGGAGGGTGCGAAGCAGGTGCAAGCGGAGATCGCCGACTTTCTTTCGCGCGGCGGTCACGTACTGGCGACTGGAAAGGAGGGCGCCTACTTTCTGCCCGATGCCAAGACGGATGCGCCGTCGCGGATGTACCAGAGACTATGTTTTTCGACGCCGGAAGGGCAGGGGCCGCTGGCTCGAGCGGGAAGGGTTTCACTGGCGGACTATGTCCGCTGGACTGCCTCGGAACCGAGGTTCCGGGTATCACAGCTGTGTGGAGAGGATGCAGTTGTTGTCAGCTACAGGTATGGCGCGGGAGAAGCGATCTGGTGGAGCTCTCAGATGCCGCTGACCAACCGGGGATTGAAAGAGGACGCGAGCTTGAAGCTGGTGCTGGCAAGTGTGGGAGGACCCGATCGAAGTGTGCTCTTCGACGAGTATTTTCATGGTGAGCGCGCATCGCTGTGGGATACAGCGAAGGGTTTGCCGATGAGACAGATTGCCTGGCAATGCGTGGCGGTTGCGGTTCTGCTGGTGTTGAGTTTTGGTCGCCGGAACGGACCGCTGCGATTGCCTGTGCGGTTGCCACGAAGTTCGCCGCTGGAGTTCGCGGAGTCGATGGGTAGGCTGTACAGGAAGGCAGGTGCGACCCAGGCTGCTGTTGACGGTGCGCGGCGCCGCTTGCTGAAGTTTCTTGAGGAGCAGTGTGGGGTTCCACGTGAAGTGCTGCGGTCTACACCGCAGGCAGTTGTGGAGGCGGTAGAGGAGAGACTTGGCGGCACATGGAGCATGTTGGGAGAGCATCTCTCGCAGGCTTCAGAGACGGAGCATCATGTTGTCACGCTGGTGAGTACATTGGAGTTGGTGAAGGCGCTCGACCGCGACCAGCGGGATCTGGCAGAGCAGATACGCTCCGGGCTTCCCGGGCGAGGAATATTGAAGGGAGCAAATTAGAGTGAGCGAACTGGAGAGTACCGGCGGCGACGTCCAGCAGGTTCAAGCGGCGCTGCAGTTGTTTGAACAGGGACGCGAGCAGATCGGGCGAGTGATCGCAGGACAACAAGAGTTGATCGAGCAGGCGTTGCTGACGCTGTTGTGTGGTGGGCATGCGCTGGTGGAAGGTGTGCCCGGAGTGGCGAAGACGCTTGCAGTGAAGACGCTGGCACGATTTCTTTCGCTGGTTTTCCGCAGGGTGCAGGGAACGCCGGACATGATGCCTGCGGATATTCTGGGCACCACGGTTTTTTCACCGAAAACGAATGAGTTTTCGTTGCATAAGGGGCCGGTGTTTACCCAGTTTCTGCTGGCGGACGAGATCAACCGGATGCCTCCTCGAACACAGGCGGCGCTGCTGGAGAGCATGGAAGAACGGCAGGTGACGATGGATGGTGAACCGCATCTGTTGGACGACTACTTCACTGTGTTTGCAACACAGAATCCGCTGGAGTTTGAAGGAACGTATCCGCTGCCGGAAGCGCAGCTGGACCGTTTTCTGATCAAGATCAAGGTGGGGTATCCGGCAATAGGGGATGAGCGCAGCATTCTGGAGCGACACCATGCGAGCCTCGAGGCAAAAGACCTGGAGCTGATGGCGATTGAGCCGGTGGAGTTCTCCTTGCTGGCTGCGGCAAGGCGGGAGATTCGGGCAGTAAAGGTCGAGCCGCTGATGTTTGATTATCTGCTTGCGATTGTGCGTCGGACTCGGGAGTGGCCCACGGTTTCGCTGGGTGCGTCGCCGCGCGCATCGGCGAGTTTGTTGGTTGTGGCGAAAGCCTATGCGGCGCGAGATGGGCGTGACTTCCTGATTCCGGACGATGTGAAGCAGGCGGCGGTGCCAGTGTTGCGGCATCGCCTTGTGCTGCGGCCGGAGGCTGAGCTTGAGGGCTTTGATACAGATCGGGTGATTGCGGATATTCTTGCCGCGACCGCATTGCCAAAATAATGCAGACTTTGATTCCACAACCGGTCACGGTGCAGGCGCGCTATCTGGGGCGTTTCGGTCATGCGTTGGGTTATGGGTTGTCGGCGCGTGCTTTGCTCTTGCTGGTTGCTGGCGTGCTTTGGGCGATTCCGTCGTTCTTTCATCCGCATCGCATCTGGATCATGCTGGCATGGGATGGTCTGATGGCATCGCTGATGATCGTCGATTTAGTGAACTTACCCGATCCCTCTTCGATTAAGGTGACGCGGCGGTTTCTGAACTCGCCTGCGCTGGGGGAACGTACTGAAGTGGAATATGAGGTGGTGCAGCGGTCGAATGGGATTGTGAGGGTTTCGGTTACTGATGATCTCCATGCAGCGCTGATCGCGACGCCGCGCCCACTGAAGGTGATTGCCTATCCGCGAGATGGGGTAAGGGCTGTACTGGAGTGCTATCCGGGTCGGCGGGGGGATTTCAGGCTGGGGAAGATCTATCTGCGGTATCGCGGGGCGCTGGGGCTGGTGGAGCGTTGGGCTGTGTGCGACGCCGAGCAGAATGTGCGGGTGTTTCCGGCGTCGGAGCAGAGCGGGGACAAGGCTGCTTTCTACCTGATGCGGGCGCGACAGATCGAGCTGCAGAAGCGGCGGCTTCGCCTGAGGGGCATGGGAAGGGAGTTCGAGAGCCTGCGGGACTATCAGATGGGAGACGAGCTGCGGAATATCTCGTGGACCGCTACAGCACGGCGCGCGAAGCTGATTACGCGGCAGTTTACGACGGAGCGGAGTCAGCAGGTCTGGATTGTGCTCGATGCCGGACGGCTCTCGCGCACAGCGTTTGAGCTGCGTAGAGATCGTCCGGTTGCGATGGGTGAGAGCGAGCAGGAGGCGGCCGAGAAGCTGCGGCTGAGTGTGACGCAGCTGGATCAAGCGACCACTGCGGCGGTGATGTTGGCGCAGGTGATCGGTGGATCGGGCGATAAGTTTGCCTTGTTGAGTTACGGGCGCAGGGTGCAGCAGCAGTTGCTGCCGGGCAATGGGCCGGCGCATTTGCGGATGATGATCGACTTGCTGTCGCAGGTGCGGAGCGAGGCGGCGGAGGCGAATCATCTGCAGGCGGCTTCGCGGTTGAAAAATCTGCAGCGGCGGCGCGGATTGGTGATCTGGATTACGGAGATTGCCGAGAGTGCGGGGCGGCCGGAGGTGGTGAGCGCTGTGGCGGAGTTGGTGAGGCGGCATCTGGTGGTGCTGGTGTTGCTGGAGCATCCCGAGCTGGATGCGCTGGCGGCGCGGGAGCCGAAGAACGCGGAGGAGATGTTCGCCTCCACCGGGGCTCAGGAGATGCTGGACAGGCGGCGTGAGACTATTGCGAAGTTGCGGCAGCAGGGGGTGCTGGTGGTGGAGACGACGCCGGCGGATGTCGGGGCGAGGGC
>Ga0070713_100002038_pt1 | contig 13064 bp, 11 predicted proteins | sample LARL82metaG_FD_65465 | JGI IMG/M metagenome (GOLD analysis project Ga0070713, IMG submission 65465) | Corn, switchgrass and miscanthus rhizosphere microbial communities from Kellogg Biological Station, Michigan, USA - LAR L8-2 metaG | ecosystem: Host-associated > Plants > Roots > Rhizosphere ... | reverse complement strand
ACGAAGTAGTTGAGCCCGCCCTCGCTCTCGACCCGGTAAATGGGGATGATGTTGGGGTGGTCGAGCTTGGCGGCGGTCTTCGCCTCCTGGTGAAACCGCCGCACCACCTGCTCGTCCTGGGCGATGTCGGGCGGCAGGACTTTGATGGCCACCTCGCGCTCGAGAGTGAGGTCGTGGGCGAGGAACACCGCGCCCATGCCGCCCTTGCCCAACAGCCGCTCGATCCGGTACTTCCCCTCGACCACGCGCGCCAGGCGCTCGCGCACCACGTCGACGCTGCTGGTGCTCGCACCCGTGCCAGCACCCGAGACGTCCGCGCCGCACGAGGAGCAGAACCGGCTGTTCTCCGGAACGGGGGTGCGGCAGCGGAAGCACTCGAGCACGCCGTTGGTCACGGCCGGCGACTCGGCGCCAGCGGGGAACGACTGGGAGCCCGGAACAGGCGACGCCGCCGTGGCACGGCACTGGTCGCCGCGGGTGGCGCCGGGAAGCCCGTGGCGCAGGGGCCCGGACTCAGCGCCGAGATCGTGCCGACGCACACTTCGTAGTTGGTCGTCGTGCCTGCGAAATCGACGATCGCGAGGTAATAGTCCCCGGTGGCGAGCGACGGCCGCAGGTCCGCGTCCGAGCCCGCGGACGTATCGGCGGCTAAGAGCTTCACCACGGTGTCCCCGGGCTGCGGAACACTGGCGACATAGATGTCCAGGTCCTTGAGCGAGTCCGGCTGCACACCGGGCAATGCATGCAAGCGGATCTGCGCCGTGGACAGGAGAGCTCCTTGCGTGTAATGGAAGCGGATCCAGTCGACGTCGTGGGGGTTCTCGATCGTCAGTGTGTCGCGGAACGGAGCCGGAATGGTATCACGCAGGTCCGCGGCGTTGCACGAGTTGTCGTCTTCGTGCGCGTCCGCCGGCAGCTCGCTCTGGTATCCCGAGACCACCGCCAGCCCATAGCGCCCCGGCGTCGTGTAAATCGCGATGCCGTCCAGCGCGGCCAGCGGGAGCTGCTTGAACGCCACGATGGTCGAGTCTGCCGCGCTTTCCGACGGCGAGAATCGCGCGCCGTGACAAGCGTGGGACCCCGGCCCGAAGGTCCAGGAATCGTGGCCGATGAAGTACCGCTTGGCGGCACTGCTCCACCCGAGCGAATCGGTCAGGAAGGTCGAAAACGTTCCGGCGATCGCGGGCGCCGTCAGGATGATCGTGACATCGCGCGTCTCCGCCTGCGTGAAGTGATACCAGTCCGCCCCTGACGTCTGACCCTTCTTCAAGGTCTCAAAGGCGAGCGCCGGGTTGAAGAACAGGAGCGAGTCGAGGATCGTGTTCGTCTTGGGGAACGGTCGGGAAGCGTCCAGGTCGATCGCGCTCGGCACCGTGTCGTTCGGCTCGTACAGATCGCGTTCGATCACTTTGGTCGTGTCACCGGGCACGAAGCCAAACACCCCCTGGCCGCCGGAGAACCCCAGGAAGAAGAGCGAGTCGCTGGTGGCGGGGGGCGGCACCCAAAAGCGCACCCGCGCGGTGCCGACCCGAAACACCGTATCCGAGAAGGGTACGCGAATCAGATCCGCGCCGGCCAGGGATGCCAGGAAGATCGAGTCCACGCCGACGCCGTAGATCGTGAGCTTCTCGCCGTACTTGACGATCTTGGGTCGGACGCTGTCCACCTCGAGCGGCGCCGACACCCGCAGCGTGTCCACGCCGGCCAGGGCCGCCGCGTCGAAGTTCTGCGCCGCCGCCCGGATGACGACCGTCCCCGAATTGACACCGACGACGTGCCCGGCCTGGTCCACAGTGGCGACCGTGGGGTTGCTCGTCGACCAGACGAACGAGACGTTCAGAATCTTCTGAGAATCGCCTGCGGCGACGATCTGCCACGCTGTTGCCCGGGCGATCGAGTCGCTCCCGCGGAGCAGGATCTTGAGCGGCCGAATGCTCACGTGCACCGCCGCATCGTGCTCGGTGGGGTAGACGCAGGTTGCGACGGTCACCCAACCGATCAACAGCGCTGCCGCCGCCAGGCCGCGCCCATGTCGCATTCGTCGATGTCCGCCGGGGTCGGCAGTCAATCTAATAGTCGCCGGGTGCGACGCCCATGACACGTCTCACTTAGAGCCGTCCGCGGCGCTTCAAGTCGAGATACTGCGCCACGACGGCGTCGGCGGCCCGCTGGGGCGCGACGTCGAGCACCAGCACGCCCGCACGGCGCATGTGTCCCAGCGCTTCCTCCCGGGCCCGCAACAGCTCTTCGGCCGCCGCCTTGCGAAACGCGTCGTGCGCCACGGCCGGTCGCAGCCCCGCGACCTGCTCGACCTCCGGGTTCTTGAGCGTGACGGCGAGGGGCAGGTGGCGCGGTCGCAGGGTGACGACGTTCGCGACCAGAGCGTCCGATGCAAAGCGGTCGATCACGTCCGTGAACAGCACCGTGAGCGCGCGTTTGCGGTTGCGCGCGGCGAGATAGCGGAACGCGCCCGGGTAATCGGGCTCGACCAGCGTCGGCTGGACCACGGCGAGCACGTCGAGCACGCGCTTCAGCGCCGCCCGGCCGCGCTGCGGGGCCACGAAGTGCTGCACGCCATCCGCGAACGCCATCACGCCGACGTTGTCGTCGTGCTGTGTGGCCGCGTACGCCAGCTCCAGCGCCGCGCGGACCACATAGTCGAGCCGCGACTGGCCGGCGATCTCCGCGGTGAGCAGCCGGCCGGTGTCGAGGATCAGCAGCACCTGCTGGCGCCGCTCCGCCTCGTACTGCCGCGTGATCACCTTGCCGCGGCGGGCCGTCGCCTTCCAGTCGATGTGCCGCAGGTCGTCGCCCGGCACCCAGTCGCGCAGCGACTCGAACAGACGGCCCTCGCCCAGCTGACGCAACGGCGTGATGCCCTGCTCGCGACGCCGCTGCGCCCGCGCCACCGACGCCTGGAGGCGCGCGGTGACGAGCGGGGGGTACACCGACGCGTCCCACGGCAGGTCGATCCGATGGCGGCGGAGGCCGAGCCCGAACGGGCCGATCGAGTCCAGCGCGAACCCACCGCCGCGCTCCCGGCCCCGCCGCGCCGGTCGCACCGAGACGCGGTCGCGCGCGGTACCGCGTGGCGGCACGGCGACGCCGTGCGGCGGCTGCGGCCCCCCCAGCACGTCGGGCCGCAGCTCGCGCACCCGCAAGCGCGCCGTGAGCCGGGTGCCGTTGACCCAGCGGTAGAAAACGTCGGCCTCGCGGCCCACCGAAAAGGCGGGAGGCGCGTCGCGCGACACGCCCAGCCCGGCGCTGCCGGGGCGCGCGGCGAGCGCCGCGTCGAGCCACACGACCGCGACGAGCCCCAGGTCGGCGACGAGCATGGCGTCGAGACCCCAAGGGATCCACAGCGCCGCGAGGCCGGCGAGCGCACAGGCGGCACCCACCCACAGGGCGCGCCGCGTCCACAGCACCCCCGCCCGCGCGCCGACGAAGTACCAGACACCCCAGAACGCCGCGACGATCGCGAGGTAGGCGAGCCACGCCAGCGGCGTCACGCGGTGGGTACTTCCGTCTTGTCGAGGATCGCCTTCAGCGCCGCGTCCGGCGTGACGCCCTCGAGCTCGAGCTCGGGCGCGAGGCTCACCCGGTGGCGCAGCACCGCGGCGGCGAGCCGCTTTACGTCGTCGGGGATCACGTAGTCGCGGCCGTCCAGCAGCGCCGCCGCACGCGCCGCCTTGAGCAGCGCGACGCCGGCCCGTGGGCTCGCGCCCAGCATGAACGACGCGGCCTCTCGCGTGGCCCGAACGAGGTCCGCGATGTACGCGGTGATCTGCGACGCGACCCGCACGGCCTCGACCGCCGCGCGCAGCCGCTCAAGGCCGGCCGCGTCGGTCACCTGGCTCACGCCGTAGGTCGCCGGCCGGTCGGCCTCGAAACCCTGCACCGTGCGCTCGAGAATACCCCGCTCCGCGTCCGAGTCGGGGTAGCCCACCAGCACCTTGGTCATGAAGCGGTCGAGCTCGGCCTCGGGGAGCGGGTAGGTGCCTTCGAACTCGACCGGGTTCTGCGTCGCGAACACGGTGAACGTGGCGGACAGCGGGTGGCCCACACCGTCTACGGTGACGGTGCGCTCCTGCATCGCTTCGAGCAGCGCGGCCTGCGTCTTCGCGGGCGCCCGGTTGATCTCGTCAGCCAGCACCAGATCGGCGAAGATCGGACCCGGTCGGAAGGTGAACTCGCGCGCGCCGGTGAGCAGAGTGACGCCCGTGATGTCGGCGGGCATCAGGTCGGGCGTGAACTGGATGCGCTGAAATTTCACGTCGAGCGCCAGCGCCAGGGTCCGTACCAACAAGGTCTTGGCGGTGCCCGGTACGCCCTCGAGCAGCACGTGGCCGCGGGCCAGCAGGCACACCAGGGCCTCGCGGGTCGCCGCGGTTTGCCCCAGGATCACGCGATCGAGCGCCTCTAGGATGCCGCGCGCGTCGTCTGCGGGCGAAGCTCCTCCCACACGTCCTCCACCGCTTGGGCGGCCGCGAGCGCACGCTCGGGACCGCCGGGTTGGTTGATCGTGCGCTGCAGCTGCCGCACCGCATTGCGACCGGTGGCCGTCGGCAGCACCAGCTCCAGCGCCGCGAGCCAGGAACGCTGGCCCTCCAGGGACAGCGCGCCGACGCGACCGAGGCGACGTCGCAACCCCGACACCGTGAGTGCCACCGCCGTGTCCACACCCCCGGCTCCTTCGAGCCCGGCCGCGAGCGCCTCGAGGTGCTCGAGGGACGATCGCCGCCGCCGCTCGACGCCGGAACGCGGGGGCCCGAACCGCACGGCCGCGACCGCGAGTGCGACGAGCGCCACGCCCACGAGCTGGAGGATGGCCCACCCCGGTGGATGGCCCACCAGCCAGGCCGCCGACGCCGCCAGCAGCGAACCGCCCGCGCCGAACCCCTGGTGATACTCGTCCACCACCACCCGGCGCGTGCGCCCATCCACAAACCAGGGCAACACCGCAAGACCGGCGTCGGTCTCCTTGAGCGAGCGGTTGGTCAGGAACCCGCCGTCGGCCAGCAGCACCGCTTCCCCCCCGGACGGAAACCCGAGGCGGATGGCCAGCGGACGACCGCCCCGGAGAGCGAGCAACGTGTCCACCCGAACGGCGAAATGGGGTGTGCATTGATCCCCGTCGAGACCTTGCGTCGTCCCAGCCCCAAGCGACTCGGCGGGCGTGCGCACCAGCACGCGACCAGCGCGCGGGAGACGCCAGGCGCCGCTCAAGACGGGGCTCGAATCCGCGGCCGCGCCGCGCCGCAGCCGTCGGGAGTAGTATCCGAAGCAGGCCTCGATCCCCGTCAGGCCGGCGACGAAGACCCGCCCGCCGTGCGTCACGTAGTCCCGCACCGAGGTGAGCTCACGCGTGATGGGGCGGTCGATATCGAGGAAGGCGAGCAGCACCGCCTGGCGGGGCTGCGCGCTATCGCCCGCGAGGTCGAAGTAGGGGCGCCGCCGCTGCTCGACGGTCACCCCGAGGTGCCTGAGGGTTTGCGCCAGACCCTTGGCGCCGTGTGGCCCCGCCACGTAGGTCGAGAGCCGGGGGTCTTCCAGATCCCGGCTGGGGGCGGTCACGACGCCGGCGACCGCGGCGAGTACGATGGCCACGATCGCCCCGAGGACGAGCGCCCGCTCACCGCGTCGGAGCATGGAGCCCGAGCCCCGCGGCCAGCGCGTCGAAGCGGTGCCACTCTTCGGCGTCGCACGGCGCCCCCCCGAACACATGGCGATACAAGCTCGCTACCAGCTCGGTCAGCCCCCAGCGCCCGGCGGCGTCGAGCCGTGCTTCCAGCGCGTACTCGGCGGGGGTCTTGGACGGATGGAACTGCACGATGCGACGCTCGTCGAGGTCGAGCACCGCGGCGAGGAAGCGCACCCCGAGCGCCTCGACGAACCGCCCCGCGGCGCTCAGACGACGCGCTTCCGCCGCATACCAGGCGGCGTCGCGCGGCGGGGCGGCGGCCGGCGTAGGCGGGCGGACCGGCTCGCCCGGCCGCAACGAGCGCCACACCAGCCAGCCGATGTGCGCCAGCGAAGCGGCGAGTGCGAGGGTCAGGACGCCGAGCACGACATAGTAGCGAACCGGAAAGACGAGGCGCAGCCCCTCCAGCCAGTCCATCACGCGATGCCACTGGGTGAGCAGCCAGAACCACGTGCTGCTGGGCTCGCTCCAGCGGTACTCGCGCGCCGCGAAGACGGTGCGGAGCGCCGCCCGCAGTGAGTCCGGATCGGCGGCCTGAGGCGTGACGCTCACGCCCTCGCGGCTGCGACCCCGAGCTGTTGGCTCAGCAGCTCCAAGTCAAACGCTTCCTTGCGGACCCGCAGGTCGTAGTAGAACAGCGTGAAGACGCAGCTGATGAACGGATACAGGAAGAGAGAGATCAGCCCCAGGCCGATCAACGCCGGCACCATCAGCGGCGGAAAGATAGCGGCGGCGACCCCGGCAATCACGCTGAACCCGACCACGAAGAGGCCGGACAGAACGAAGACAACGAAGTACAATCCGAACGCCTTCCATTTGAAGCCGCTGGTGAGCTTCCACGAGCGGCCCACGCCGTCGGTGCTGCCCGGCAGCGGCTCCAGCACGGCGGCCTGCACCGCGACGCACAGGCCGCAGGCGACGACGATCCCGGGAATGAGGAGGAGGAGGCACGCCAGGAAGATCAGGATGCCCGAGGCGAAACCGGCGCTGAAGCTGCGGCCCATCTTCGACAGGGCGAAATCGAGGGCATCCCCCATCGAGGGCTCGTGGCCGAGGTATGCCTGCGATACCACCCGGATGGAGGCGCCGGTCACCAGCAGGTACCCCACGAAGGTCAGCAGCTGCGACAGTACGTACAGCCCGAAATGCTGTTGCGGCCCGCCGCCGAACTGGACGAACAGACTCAGCGCCGTCGGCAGTCCCTGGCACACGATCGCGATGCCGAAGAAGACGCCGGCGTGACGCCGCAGCAGCGCGAAGGACGCATCCAGGATCTCGCCCAACGCCATCGGCCGGAGCTGTGTGGTAGCCATGGGTCCTCCCTCATGATTAAGATGACTCCCGGATGCCCGCCCCGCGAGTCCCAACGGTCCCGCAGTTCGCGCAGCGCCTCGCGATCGAGACGCCGGAGCACCTCGTGCTCGAGCTCGAGCTCGCCGGCGTGGGATCCCGCATCGCGGCCGCCACGTGGGACGCGGTGCTGCTCGGGGTGCTCTTCGTCGGGCTCGGCGTGGCGGTCGGGGCGCTCTCGACGGGACGCGAGTCGCCGGGGCCGTGGTCGACCCTGGTCGCTGTGCTCGCGGTGCTCGCGTTCTTCCTTCTCTTTTGGTGCTATTTCCTACTATTCGAGGCGCTCAACCACGGCCGCACGCCGGGCAAGCGCCTCATCGGCATCCGCGTGGTGATGGATACGGGGCACCCGATCACGTTCGCGGCCGCCGCGGTGCGGAACCTGATCCGCGTCGTCGACGCGTTGCCCCCCCCGTTTAGCCTGGTGGGCCTCGCCTTCATGCTGTTTCACCCGCAGAACAAGCGGCTGGGCGACATCGTGGCCGGAACAGTCGTGGCGCGGGACCGGCCCGAAGACGTCCAGCTCGGCGGCGTGCCCGCGGATCGGGAGCCGGGGGCGGAGCCCCTCGAGACCGGCCCGCCCGAGCTTGGAGACGAGGAGTTCCGCCTGCTCGACCAGTATCTCGAGCGGCTGGAGGGCTTGGACGGCGCGCTGCGCCGTCGCTTCACGGCCGATCTGACGGCCCGGTTTGCCCCGCGCTTTCCGAGACGGGATGCCGATCCGGAGACGTTCCTGGTTCGGCTCCACACGGCCGAGTTGGAGAAGCGGAGCGGCCGCCTGGCCACGCGGCGGACCGAGGGGGCCGGACGAACGACCGTCGCGGCCGAGCGCTTCGTGATGCGAAAGCGAGATTCGTGGGAGGCGTTCCGCACCATCGCAGCCCGGGCGGAGCGGTTCGGTCTGAAGCAGTTGGGTGCGGCGGAGATTCCCGCCTTCGCGGCCCGCTATCGCGAAGTGGCGGCCGATCTGGCGCGCGCCCGCACGTATGGAGTGGACCCGAGGGTGCTCGAGTATCTCGAGCGCGTCGTGAGCGCGGGGCACAATGCCGTCTATGGCCGACACATCGGCCATCGGGTGCGGGTGGGCGAGCTCGTGCTCCGAGAGCTGCCGGCCGCCGTGGTGGCCGCGCGTGTCTACGTCGTGACGGCCCTTCTGGTGTTCGCCGTTCCGGCGATGACGGGTTACGTGCTGATCCGCGAGCGCCCGGCGATCGCGGAACAGATGCTCCCCGACGAGATGCTGGCGCGCGCGCGCGCGGGAGTCGAACACCGTGCGGAGGGAATCGGCTACGCGCAGGCGCCTTCGATGTACCTGCCTTTCATCGCCTCGCGCATCATCACGAACAACGTGCAGGTGGCGTTCTTGGGCTTCGCGTTCGGGATCACGGCGGGCCTCGGCACGTTCCTGCTGCTCGTGTTCAACGGGCTGTTTTTCGGCGCGGTGCTGGGGCTGTTCGCGAACTACGGACTGGCGGGCTGGCTCCTCACCTTCGTCGCCGGCCACGGGGTGCTGGAACTGTCGGCGATCTTCATCGCCGGTGGCGCCGGCCTGCTCGTGGCCCGAGCCCTGATCGCCCCCGGAGACCTGACCCGGCGCGACGCCCTGGTGCTCGCGGGCCGCCAGGCGACCCGTCTGGTGGGAGCCTCCGTCCTGCTGCTCGCGCTCGCGGGCACAATCGAAGGGATGCTGTCCGCGAGCGACGCTCCCGCCGCGTTCAAGCTCGCCACCAGCGGCGCGACAGTCGTCCTGCTGATCCTCTACCTCGCGAGCGGGCGCCACTACCTCAGCTCACAAGCCACCGGACGGCCGGGGGAGCAGGCGGCCACCGCAGCCAGCGGCACCGACCGGCGCTGAGCCGGCGCGGCGACCACCACCGCGCGGGCGGGCAGAACCGCGGCCGGTGTCGCCGACTCACCGGGTCTGCTTCACCGATTCACCGATTTCAGCGATCAAGGGCTTCGAGAATGCCGCGCATCTTGCGCGACAGTGCTTCGATCTGCTTCAGGCCCGCGACCGTCTCCCCATCGTACTTTTCCGCCCCCAGCAGGAGCAGCTGGGTCTCGGCCAGGATGGCCGCGAGGGGGTTGGACAGGTCGTGTCGCAGCTTGCGGATCGGGTCCGCGGCGTCAGCCATCTACAGCAGCGACCGATACAGATCGCGCAGGTGATGGTCGCGCAGATCGCGCACCGCCTGCCATAGATCGGGCTCCGAGGTGGCGCAGAAGATCTCGGCCGTCGCCCGCTCCGCCTCGGTGTCCGCCGCCCCGAACAGCACCCGGCCGCGCCACACGGCATCGTCGCTGCGGCGAACCTGGAGACGAATGGGGATGAGTTGTCCGTCGAAGCGAATGGGGGGAAGGTCGTGGACGACCGCGTCGCCCGAGTCAGGTGCGGTGAAGCGTGCCGGCTGTGCAGGCATGCGGCGCCTAGGGCTGGTTTGTGCAAAGATATAAGAGTCGAAGACTTACGCAATACGGTTGGGGTCGGGAAGCGGGACGAGGGACGGGGGAAGGGTGGGGCCTCTTCCCGCTTCCCTCGTCTCCCTTCCCTCAGATTCTAAATGGTACCGGCGCGAACGTGACGAGGAACAGCGCGAGCGCCACCCACGCGAGCCAGCGGCGCGACGCGGGCAGCGGCCGGGGTGCGTCGAGCACCGGCGGATGTGCGAGACGCCCCCGTGCCAACACCAGCACGAGCACGCCCCATACATACCACCCCCACCACCAGCGTCCCAACAGGATGATGACGCACCAGAACACGAAGGCGATCCGTTGGTGCCAGCGCGGCAGCGCGGCGTACAGGATGTGCCCGCCGTCGAGCTGCGAGATCGGCAGCAAGTTGAGCATCGTGACGAACATCCCCAACCATCCCGCGAAGGCTAGGGGATGGACGCTCACCGCCGCCGCACGACCCAGCACCAGCCGCTCCACGAGCAGCGTGATCAGGGAGTCGCCCAGCGGAATTTGCGGGCCGCCGGCGAAATACACGGCGAGCCCGCGCACGCCCTCCTGCGGAGCGACCGGATGACTGAGCGCCAGGCCGGCCGCGAGCAGCGGCAACGCGACCAGGAATCCGGCGATCGGCCCCGCCACGCCGACGTCGAACAACTGCCGGCGATCGGACAGGATCGTGCGCAGCCGAATGAACGCGCCCATGGTGCCGATGAACGTGGGGAACATCGGCACGGGGATGAAGTACGGGGGTGACACGTCCAGCTGGTAACGGCGCGCGACCACGTAGTGCCCGAGCTCGTGGCACAGGAGAATGGCGAGCAGCGGAGCGGCAAACGGCAGCCCGCTGACCCAAGCCTGGAGAAAGCCGGGATAGCCGGGGTAGCCGCTCGTGAAGAAGACCAGCACCCCGGTGTACGGGATGCCGTTCGCCACCACGGCGCCGGCGAACGTGATGGTGTAGAGGGTCGCCAGGAACAGCGCCAGGTGGAGCCCCCACCGCTCGCGCCGGTGCGCGAGCGGGCGGGTGAGTACCAGATGGCGTCCGTCGGCCTCGTCGGACCAGTAATAGCTGCCGGGCCACTGCCGGAGCACCTGCGCCAGCGCTGGTGACGGACCGGCATGCATCGCATGTACAAGTGCGTCAATGACTTCGCGGTCCGGCAGTGATGCGGTCCGCCACGCCACCAGAAAGTCGACGAGATTCACGCGGCGCTCTTGACTGGGGCTTCGGGGTAGCCTAGTATAGCTACTTCGCACTCCTTCGAATTCCCAGAACCCATTTTCAACATCACCGCGCTCACGCCCCCCCTCGGGGTTTCGCCCGCCGTAGCATGGAGCAACAACACACGTGGATATCGCTGAGCTGAAGAGGAAATCCGTCGCGGAGCTGCACGCGATGGCCGAAACCCTGAACATCAGCAACTACTCGGGGCTCCGCAAGCAAGACCTGATCTTCCGCATCGAGCAGTCGCTGCTCGACTCCGACACGGTGCTGCGCGGCGAAGGCGTCTTGGAAATCCTGCCGGAAGGCTATGGGTTCCTGCGCAGCCCCGACTGGAACTACCTGTACGGCCCCGACGACATCTACGTCTCGCCCAGCCAGATCAAGCGGTTCGACCTGCGCACCGGCGACACGATCATGGGGCAGGTGCGGCCTCCCAAGGAGGGGGAGCGCTATCTCGCCCTGCTGAAGGTCGAGGTGGTGAACGGGGATGAGCCGGAGAAGGCCAAGCACCGGGTCGCGTTCGAGAACCTGCGGCCGCGCTATCCCGAGGAGAAGATCAGGCTCGAGCGCAAGGACGGCGACCTGTCGATGCGGGTGCTGGATCTGCTCAGCCCCATCGGCAAGGGGCAGCGCGCCCTGATCGTCTCGCCGCCCAAAGCGGGCAAGACGATCCTGCTGCAGAAGCTCGCGAACTCCATCATCGAGAACCATCCGGAGGTCTACCTCATCGTGCTGCTGATCGACGAGCGGCCCGAGGAGGTGACGGACATGGAGGAGAACGTCAAGGGACCGAACGTGGAGGTGATCTCTTCCACGTTCGACGAGCCGGCCGACCGTCACGTCCAGGTCGCCGACATGGTGATCGAGAAGGCCAAGCGCCTGGTCGAGCACGGCAAGGACGTGGTGATCCTGCTCGATTCGATCACCCGCATGGGTCGGGCACACAACGTGGTCGTGCCGCACTCCGGCAAGATTCTGTCGGGCGGTGTTGACGCCAACGCCCTGCAGAAGCCCAAGCGGTTTTTCGGGGCGGCGCGCAAAATCGAAGGCGGCGGCTCGCTGACCATCGTGGGCACGGCGCTGATCGACACCGGCTCCCGCATGGACGAGGTGATCTTCGAGGAGTTCAAGGGCACGGGCAACATGGAAGTGATTCTCGACCGTCGTATCGCCGAGCGGCGCACCTTCCCCTCCATCGACGTGCAGCGTTCCGGCACCCGCAAGGAGGAGCTGCTCCTCACCAAGGAAGAGCTCAACAAGGTGTACTTGCTGCGCAACTTCCTGGCCGACATGCCTCCCGTCGAGGGCATCGAGTTCCTGCTCGAGCGCATGAAGCGGACGAAAAACAACGCCGAGTTCTTCCAGACGATGCAACAGGGATGACCGGCGGGTCGGGGCGATTGCTCGGCGTGGACTGGGGAGAGCGCCGCATCGGCCTCGCCCTGTCCGATGAGACGCAGACGCTCGCCCAGCCGCTCGCGACCCTTACGCGCCGTACCGGCAAACGCTTTCCCATGCGCCAGCTGCTGACCCTGGTGGACCGTCACGCCGTGACGGGCGTCGTGGTTGGCCTGCCGCTCGACCAGGACGGCGCGGATGGCGACGCCGCCACGGCGGCCCGCACCCTCGCCGCGGCGATCGCCCAGCATTCCGGCAAACCGGTGGCTATGTGGGACGAGCGGCTCACGACGGCGCGCGCGCTCCAGGCGGTGCGCGACCTGGGGGGCACGACCCGGGGCCGAAAAGAGGACGTGGACGCCCTGGCGGCCACGGTGCTGTTGCAGCATTACCTCGATGCCAAACGGGGCTCCGCTTTGTGACAATGCGGAGTGCGGAATGCGGAATGCGGAATGGATCGGGCAGGCGTCGGCCCGCGGAGCGCGCACGCAGGATCGGACTTCCCTTGCAATTCCGCATTCCGAATTGCGCATTCCGGATGGGCACTTCATTCCGCATTCTGGTTGTCGGCGCACTGGCGGCGTGTGGCAGATCCGACGGTCCACGGGTGACCGTGACCGTCCCTCCCGGCGCCACCCTCGAGGCCGCCGTCGATTCCCTGGCCGCCAACCGCGTCATCGACCATCCCGGTATGTTCGGGCTGTACGCCAGGCTGCGCGGGCTCGGCGGATCGCTCAAGAGCGGGGTCTACCTGCTGCGCCAGGACGAGGCGTGGTCGGACGTGGTGGGCGCGTTGGCGCGCGGCCGCGGCGCCGAGCAACGCTTCACGGTGCGCGAGGGCCTGCGGCTCGCGGAGATCGCGGATCTCGCCCAACGGGGGCTCCACATTCCGCGCGACTCGTTCATGGACGCCGCGCAGGACTCGGCCCTGCTCGC
>Ga0070713_100002037_pt1 | contig 13072 bp, 12 predicted proteins | sample LARL82metaG_FD_65465 | JGI IMG/M metagenome (GOLD analysis project Ga0070713, IMG submission 65465) | Corn, switchgrass and miscanthus rhizosphere microbial communities from Kellogg Biological Station, Michigan, USA - LAR L8-2 metaG | ecosystem: Host-associated > Plants > Roots > Rhizosphere ... | reverse complement strand
GGAGGAAGAGGGCCTGGATATCACCGATCACGACGAGCACGGTTACCACTTCGAATAACCAACCCCTAAAAAATCATCCCATGAAACTCATAATCGCCGTCATCAAACCCTTTAAACTCGATGATGTGAAGGAGGCGCTCGCGGCCGTCGGGGTCGAAGGCATGACCGTGACCGAGGTCAAAGGCTTTGGCCGTCAAAAGGGACACACGGAAGTATACCGGGGAAGCGAATATGTGAACGATTTCCTTCCCAAGGCAAAGATCGAGACCGTCGTGCCCGACGACATCGTCGGACCGGCGGTCAACGCCATTACGAAGGCTGCGCAAACCGGAAAGATTGGCGACGGCAAGATATTCGTCATACCGGTCGAGGCCGTCATCCGGATCCGCACCGGGGAGGCCGGCGAGCAGGCGGTCTAGCCACTTGGCGCCTCTTTGAGTGAGGGGCGCCTTTCTTAGCATAGGAGTCTGGCGGCCCCTTTCATAGGGAGGGGCCGCTTTCTTTTGCCCGGCGTGGAAGGGCCCGGCATCGGAACGCCGGCTGCCGGCCGGCGGGCTGGCATGATTGCTGCGTTCGATCCCCGGGTTGAACGATCAAGTCCATGATGCCGCGCCCAAAGGGTTCGCGGTGAAAACCATCAACAAGCCAAGTCTCCGCGCCTACTTGAAGCCGCGCGGTGCCTCGGTTGCGCGCGAATACCTGGAGGTGTCGGTGGCCATCGCCGCGGTGACGGCCGCGGGCCGGTTCGTGGCGTTGGATTATCCCGCATTCGGGCATATTTACCTCCTGGCCGTGATCGCGTTGAGCTTGCGCGTAAGCCGCTGGCCGGTGCTTTTCGCAGCCGTCATAAGCGCCGTGGCCTGGGACTATTTTTTCGTGTCTCCAAAGATGTCCTTTGCCGTCCTTCGCTTTGATGACAGCCTGCTGCTGGGGGTCTATTTTGTCGTGGCGCTCGTCGCCGGGCAGCTCACGACCTATATCCGGGAGCACGAGAAATTGTCCGCGGAGGCGGAGCTTCACAGGACCTTGCTCGACAGCGTTTCCCATGAACTCAAGACGCCCCTGTCCGTCCTGCGCTCGGCCGCCGAAAAACTCGGCACGGACGATCCGGACAAGCGGGCCAGTTTGGCGGTGGAAATCAGCCTGGCGACCGGCCGGCTGGACCACCTGGTGGGCAATCTTCTGGATCAAACGCGCTTGGAGTCGGGCGCCCTGAAACCCCAGCTCGACTGGTGCGATGTCCGCGACCTCGTCAATGCGGCCCGCCGCAGCGTGGAAGGCTCGCTGGCGGGGCGCCCGTTCAGGACGACCGTTCCGGCGGACATGCCGCTCTTCAAAGCCGATCCTGCAATGATGGAGCATGCCATCGCCAATCTTCTGCTCAACGCGGCGTTGCATACGCCGGCGGGAACGCCGCTGTTTGTCATCTCCGGAGTGGAACCGCACCGCGCGCGGGTGTTCATCGCGGTGGCCGATCGAGGGCCGGGCTTGCCGGCGGAGCTTCGCGGCGTCCTTTTCCAGAAGTTCCGACGCGGGGACGCGGCGCACGCGGGCGGGTTGGGCCTCGGACTTTCCATCGTGAGGGGGTTCGTGGTGGCCCAGGGCGGAGAGGTGGTTGCGGAAAAACCCCCTGAGGGCGGGGCTCGGTTCACGATTTATCTGCCCTATGGCCGCCACGGCGGCGTGCCGAACGAATGACGGCCGGTGCCGCAAAGCTCGAAGTGCTCGTGATCGACGACGAAGTGCAGATTCGTCGGCTGCTTCGCTTCACGCTTGAGGAGGCGGATTACGCGATGAGGGAGGCGGAAACCGGGCAGGCGGGCCTCAGCGAAGTGGCTCATCGCCGGCCGGATGCGATCGTCCTCGACCTGGGCCTGCCGGATCTGCCAGGGCTCGAGGTATTGAGACGCTTGCGCGAATGGAGCCCCGTGCCCGTGCTGATCCTTTCGGTGTTCGACCAGGAAAGAAGCAAGATCGCCGCGCTCGATGCCGGTGCGGACGATTACCTGACCAAGCCCTTTGGAAGCGGCGAGCTGCTGGCCCGCCTGCGAGTGATGCTGAGGCGTTTGAGATCGGCAGAAGAGACGAAATCAATGCAGTTCGGCTCGATCGAGGTGGATCTGACCCGGCGGCTGGTCACGAGAGACCGGCAGCCGGTCAAGCTTACGGCGAGGGAATACGAGCTCTTGCGGCTGCTCATTATCAACCGGGGCAGGGTGCTGACCCATCACCAGATTCTGTCCGAATTGTGGGGGCCAAAAGCCAAGGGGCAGACCCATTACTTGCGCATTTACATGATGCGTCTGCGTCAAAAGCTGGAGCAGGATCCGGACATGCCTCGATATTTTCAGACCGAATCGGGCGTCGGCTACCGGCTTGTTGAATGAATTCTATTTCACAAACTATTGTTAGTAAATTATTAATGTTAAAATTTCAGCCGAGCCGAGATCCATTAAGCCTTAAGTCTCTATCAAACAGAGTTTTAATTAATTTGTTAATGTTATTTTAATGCTTTTACGGCCATTTTTTATTTTTTGTTAATCACCGATGGTACGTGTTTTGCAACGTAATGATCATTCCGAAGTGGAAGTTCGGGATAATTGTATACGTGTAAGGCGGCCCTCCGGTGGAACGGAGGGTCGCCTTTCTTTTTTGCGGCCGAAGGCCGGGTTCCCGCTTGCCTCAAACCGGCCAAACGGCCCCCAGCGGGACTCGGCCTTCGATGCTGCCCAAGTATAGGTAAGCCTGAACCGCTTCGTCCGCGGTATGGGGGGGCGCGAGGGCGATGGGCGCGCGTTCGTAAAGGCCGACGTCCACTCCTTCCAATGCGTCGAGGCGTTTGAGGCGTTCATCGTCCACCGCCCAAATCTCTCCGTCAACGGCATCCGCCCCCAACCGCACCATGCCGGGATAGTCGCCCAGCGCGATGAGCGTGAAGCCGGGAACGGTCCGGGCTTGCCCGATGAATTGCTGGCCGGCCAGATAAGCGTGATTTGAGCCCCCTCGCTTGAGGGTGCCGTAGACGAAGAGGCGCGTCATGGCCGCGTAGGCGCCGAGCGTTCGAGCATTTCGACCAGGAGGGCGGTGGTGTTGTCCCTTCCCGAATTTTCCAGGGCTGCCGCGACCAGCCGCTCCGCGGGAGACGGTGCGGCCTGGCCGTCCATGGGCTGGCGTATCAATTCCTCCAACTGGCGGTCCCAGAGTCCGTCGGTCAACCCGTCGGAACAGATCAAAAAGCGGTCGCCGGGCTGATACACGATGGATCCGACCTGGGGCTCCACAAACTGGTTGTTCGCGCCGAGGGCTTGGTGGACCGCGTTTTTCATGGGATGGGACCGCGCCTCGCGTTCGCTCAGCGTACCCTGCCGGCGCAGCCAGCCGACGTGGCTGTGGTCATGGGTGATCTGGGTCAGGCCCCCGTCCCGGGGCAAATGATAGATGCGGCTGTCGCCGATGTGCCCGAAATGCATCCGGCCGGGGGTCAGCCAGCATACGCTCAGCGTCGTGCCCATGCCGCGGCATTCCTCATAGCTGTTGCCGAGTTTGACCAGGTCCTGGTGCACGGCCGCGAACAGCTCGAGCAGGACGTCCGTGAAGCCTGCGGCGATCCCGAGGGCCGAGATCCGAAAGCTTTTTGGAAACAGATGGGAGATTTTTTCGACGGTGATCCGGCTCGCGAACTCGCCTGCCTTGGCCCCGCCCATGCCGTCGCTCACGGCGAAGAGAAAATCGGCCTTGGCGAAGGAGGCCTCTCCGATCTTCCCCAGGTAGCGCATTTCATGGCCGTCGAAAGTCAGCGCCAGGAACGCATCCTCGTTGTTGGGACGCACCGTTCCGCAATGGGTCATGCCCGACCAGCGGAGATCGGGCGGCGCGGGAGAAGGCCGGATTTGGCGGGAGTCCATCGTTGAAGGATGATGGCGAAAGGGAGGCTTTTCCTCAAGGCGCCGGTGGGGCGGCGGGGGCATCATCCAGGATCGTGGCGAATTCGAAATCGATCAGGCAGAAACGTCCGTCCGAGGCGCGATAGGTCACATTCCTCATGTAGGCGTCCTCATGGCGCACGCCATAGGTTTCCAATTCCGCAAAGAGTTCCTTCATGCGCTCTTCGTTGAGGTGATCGACGATCGAACCGCAGTTGGTGGTGGTGATTTTCATGTGTTCAGGGTCTGCGCTGAGCAGCTTGGGGACGAAGCCGCATTTCCTTGTCTCGAGGTGCCGGAGCACGCGCACCTCGTTCTCAAAGCGCTTCATTGCCTCGTGGCCGCGGAAAACCTTGTGGACGGTGCCATCGTAGCCGATCCGGACGAGGGCTCGCGTCGTATCTTTGATATCATGCATCGTGAACGGCAAACGATCCGGGCTGGATCACCGTCTGGCAAGGGTGAGCCGGCGGCGCGGCCGGAAAATTCGCACCCACCCATCGATTCCGGGACCAAGTGGGCCAAAATCCACATTTGGACATATCCGTCTTGAATTTTTAGGCCGCTACGATTCTTTGGACGGCCCTGGCACATTAGATGCTACCTCAAAAAAAGCTCCTGAGAGAGAATCACCGTGGCCCGGCTTTCTCCGGCGGCGTCCAGCTAAAATCCCTAAAGTTCCGAACACAAACACCTAATATAATGGCCAAGCTCAAATTGGAATATGTCTGGCTCGATGGTTACAAGCCAACGGCCTCCCTCCGCAGCAAAACGAAGATCGTCGATGGCGATCCGGCTTCCTTAAAGCTTTCCGACCTCCCCGTCTGGGGCTTCGATGGAAGCTCCACCCAGCAGGCCGAAGGGAAAAGCTCCGATTGCCTTCTCAAACCGGTCGCGCTCTTCCCGGACTCGACCCGCAAGAATGCCTTCCTCGTGATGTCGGAGGTCATGATGCCCGACGGCTCCCCGCATCCGACGAACGCCCGGGCCACCGTCGAGGACGATGCTGGCACTTGGTTTGGCTTCGAACAGGAATATTTCTTCTTCCAGGACGGCCGTCCGCTCGGATTTCCGGAGGCCGGATTTCCCGGGCCGCAGGGCCCGTATTACACCGCCGTGGGCTACAAGAACGTGGGTGACGTGGCGCGCGAGATCGTCGAAAAGCACATCGACCTCTGCCTGGACGCCGGGATCAACATCGAGGGCATCAACTCCGAGGTCGCCAAAGGCCAGTGGGAATTCCAGATCTTCGGAAAAGGCTCCAAAACGGCCGCCGACCAGATGTGGATCGCCCGGTACATCATGATGCGCCTGTGCGAGGCCTACGGCATCGATATCGAATGGCACTGCAAGCCGATCCGGGGCGACTGGAACGGCTCGGGCATGCATACCAACTTCTCAACGACCCACATGCGCGAAGTCGGCGGCAAGGCCTATTTCGAACAGCTCATGGCCGCCTTCAACAAATACCGCGACGAACACATCGCCGTGTACGGGCCGGACAATCATCTCCGCCTCACCGGCCTTCACGAGACGCAGTCGATCGACAAGTTCACCTATGGACTTGCCGACCGCGGCGCCTCGGTGCGCATCCCGCACAGTTTCGTCAACAGCGGCTACAAGGGGTACCTCGAGGATCGCCGTCCGAATTCGGCGGGCGACCCGTACCTGATCGCCTCACGGATCATCAAGACGATCAAGACCGTTCCGACGAGCTGAGGCGCAGGCCGAGCCGCTCGCCGGAGTTCCTTCCAGCGCGATCCCCTTCGAGGGGGTCGCGCTTTTTTTCGGCGGCCTCTTCAAGGGCCGTTTCCCTGGGTTGCGCAATAATTTTTAAGCTTAAGGCAACCTGGCAGGAAACGTGCTATCTACACACTGTCCGTCCCTTCTCATCGGAAAAGGGCGGGTATGGCTAAGTCTGTAAGTTCCTATCCTAACCACCGCTAGAAATGACAAAACCTACTGTCAGCAAGATGAATATGAAACTCCATGCCTTCTGCCTCTGCGCCATCGCCCTCGGGGCGGTTTCGGCCCGCGCGCAGACCGCGACGACCACAACCACAACTACGACCACGCCGGCTCCGGCGGCTGCGGCTCCGGCCGCTCCTGCGGCGCCGACCCCGCCGAGCCTGTCGATCGTCTTCACGCCGACGTATGTCAATCAGTACATGTTCCGCGGACAACGGCTGGGCGGCAATGCGCTTGAGCCGACGCTCGAGGCCGACTACGGCAACTGGGCGATCGGGGTCTGGTCGAACATCCCGTTGGAGAACGTGGTTCCGGGGCAGTCCAATCCCGAGATCGATCCCTATGGTTCGTACACCTACAGTGTGAACGACTCCCTGAGCATCCAGCCCGGATTCACGCTCTACACCTACGCGAAGGCGCCCACCAACCAGGGCTTTTATCGAATGACCTTCGAGCCCAACCTCGCCGTCAACTACACGGTGGCGGGCGTCAAGCTGACCCCGAAGATCTATTATGACGCCGTCCTGCGCGGACCGACCTACGAATTCAACGCCGCGTACACGATTCCCCTGAAGGACCTCAACTCGGAGTTCGATCTGGCGGGCACCGCCGGCACCTACCTCCTGACGGATGCCGCCAATCAAGCGTCCCCCGAAGTCCACGCCTGGGGCAATTACTGGCTGCTGGGCGTCTCGATGCCCTTCACCATCACCAAGGCATCGAAGCTGACCGTGGGCTTCGCCTACACGGCGGGCGACGGCGCCTACACCAAGCAGGGCAGCTTCCCGAAGTCCGTCAACACCGAGGCCGTCGGCCGCGGTGTCGTCACCGTGAGCTACGCCTGGACCTTCTGATTTTACGCCCCAACGCTCCCGCCCTCGGCCCGCGCCCCTCCCCAGGCGCGGGCTTTTCTTTGCATTCCAGGCGTGATGTTCTTTAGTGTCTTTTGACGGATCTTCATCAAGGTATTCCCCTCTCCATCATGCCCCTCCGCGTCCTGATCCTCGGTGCCAACGGTTTTATCGGCAGCTCGCTGACGCGGGCCATCCTGAAGCGGAAGGATTGGGAGGTGTACGGGATGGATGTCGGCGACCACAAGCTGGGCGACTCGCTCGGGCACCCGCGCTTCAAGTTCGTCGAAGGGGACATCACGATCTCGCAGGAGTGGATCGAGTACCATGTGAAGAAGTGCGACGCGGTCCTGCCGCTCGTCGCGATCGCCAACCCGGTCCAGTACGTGAAGGATCCGCTGCGCGTGTTCGAGCTGGATTTCGAGGCCAACCTCGCGGTCGTCCGCAAATGCGCGAAATACCGGAAGCGCATCATCTTTCCGTCGACGTCGGAGGTGTACGGCATGTGCCCCGACGACACGCTCGACGAACTGACGAGCCCGCTGGTCTACGGCCCCATCGAACGCCAGCGCTGGATCTACGCCACCTCGAAGCAGCTGCTCGACCGGATCATCTACGCCTACGGCGTGCGCGACGGCGTCGACTACACGCTTTTCCGGCCGTTCAACTGGATCGGCCCCAAGCTGGACAATGTCTTCGAGCCCAAGGAGGGCAGCTCGCGGCTTTTCACGCAGTTCATCTCGAATGTGCTTTTCAAGAAGCCGCTCCAGCTTGTCGACGGAGGGAAGCAGGGCCGCTCGTTCACCTTCATCGACGACGGGGTGGACGCGCTGCTGCGCATCATCGAGAACAAGGACGGCCGCGCCTCGCGGCAGATTTTCAACATCGGCAATCCGGCGAACAACGTGAGTGTGGCGCGGCTCGCCAAGCTCATCATCGAGGCGTTCAAGGCCTACCCCGAATACCGCGAGCACGCGGATGCGGCGCGCACCGTCGTGGTGCCGTCGGCGAAGTATTTCGGGAAATATTACCAGGACATCCAGCGCCGGGTGCCCTCGATCGCCGCGATCCGCCGGCAGCTGGGCTGGAAGCCCAAGGTCGACCTGAAGACGGCGATCCGGCTCACCCTCGACTACCATCTGGCGAACCGCGGCTACGAGCTCGTCTGATGGACGCATGACCAGCGCCATGCCGGTCCGCCTCGCGCTCAAGATCGATCTCGACACCGACCGCGGGACGCGCGAAGGGCTTCCGAATCTCGCGGCCGACTGCGGCGAGTTTGGGGTTCCGGCCTGTTTCCTGTTCTCGCTTGGGCCGGACCAGACCGGGAGGGCGATCACCCGGATCTTTCGCCCGGGGTTCTTCCGGAAGGTGAGCCGCACGAGTGTCGTCTCGCTCTACGGCGTGCGCACACTGCTCAACGGCACCCTGCTGCCCGCGCCGCTCATCGGGCGCCGCAACGGCCATATCATGCGCGCCGTGGGCGACCTCGGATTCGAGGTCGGCATCCATTGCAACAATCACTACCGATGGCAGGACCATCTGGCCCGGATGTCGTCCGCCGAGGCGGCTGCCGAGTTCAGCGCGGCGGACCGAGAGTTCCGCCGCATTTTCGGACGCGAAGCGCGCACGGCGGGCGCGCCGGGCTGGCAGAGCAACGCCCTCAGCCGGGAAGTCTACGACAGGGCCGGGCTGCTCTACGGCAGCGACACCCGCGGCACGCACCCTTTCTTTCCGCGCATCGACGGCCGGGTGTTCCGGACGCTCGAGATTCCGACGACCCTTCCGACCCTCGACGAACTGATGGGCCGGCCTGAATTTCCCGATGCGGCGATCGTTCCGCACCTCCTGTCCCTCCTGCGCTCCGACCGGCCGAACGTGTTCACACTGCACGCCGAACTCGAAGGCATGGGCAGGCGAGGCCTGTTCCGCGAGCTGCTCACGGCCTGCAAAGCGAAGGGCGTCGCATTCATCCGGCTCGATGAGCTGGCCAACGAACTCCTGGCCGACCGGGCGGCGATCCCCGTCTGCGACCAAGTCATGGCTGAGATCGACGGACGCAGCGGGCTCGTGGCCTGCCAGGGAGCGGACGCTTCGAATTAGGAGCGCCGGCTGCGCGGAGGAGCTCCGCAACCGGGCGGACTCCTCCGCTTCGCCGGCTTTCCTTCCTTTTTCGAAGGGCTCCCTGAGCGGAGCCGTTCGATGGAGCCTGTCCGATCCAAGAGATTGCAGGCGGCGAAGCGGGCAAGCTCTGCAGAGGGCGGACAGGAGCGCGGCCCCGAACGTGAAGGCCGGCCCGTTCGCCGACAACGACGGGAAAAAGAAACAAGCGGCCCTTGTCAGCCAGCGGGTCCGCCCGGGTGCGGAGCTTGCCCGCGCAGCCGCCGCACCGCCAGAGAGCTCGGCATCACCGCCGATCGATCCGCCAGAGCATCCAGCCGCCGAGCGCGAGAAAGATCGCGTTCGGCACCCAGAGCAGCAGATCGGGCCGGTACTCGGGATGCTGGTCGAGCCAGCCGACCATGGTCGTCAGGAAGTAGTAGCCGAGGGCGAGCGCGATCGCGACGCCGAGATTGGCGCTCGTCTCACGCCGCGAGACCTTGATGCCGAGAGGGACGCCGATGAAGGCGAAGGAGAATACGGCAAGGGCGAGGGTGAACTTCTCCTGAATGACCAGGGCGAGCTTCATCGCGTCCGTGGCGTGCCGCTTGGTTTGGGCCGGCGCCACCGGTTCCCCGGCGATCCGGGCCTGCTCGGCGCGCAGTTCGGCGTAGGTCATCCACTGCGGTTTCTGGTGCACCCCGTGCGCGCCGTAGAACTTCGTCAGCGACAGGCGCACGGGATCGGACTGGCCGAAGGAGGCGACATAGGGGGCTTCGGCGAAGTTTTCCGGATCCTTTGGATTGCGGGTCTCGACGTGGAAGTTGCTGAGCGTGATGACCAGCTCGTTGGCGGCCTCGTCATAGTCGATCCGGCCTGACTCGGCCTGCGTGAACTTGACGACGCGCCGATGGCCGTCGAGCTGCCACAGCCAGAAATCATGCACGACGGAGCCCTCTTTTGCTCCGACGTACAGGACGTAGGGGAAGGTGTTGGACGGCTGTCCCCCGAAATCCCGGATGAAGGTCTTGGGGACGATGAAACTGAGGGGGTTGGCGCGCAACGCGGCGGCGAACCCTCTTTCATACTGGATCTTCGCCCACGGCATCGACTCGAAATTGACCCGCAAGCCCAGGGCCGCGCCGAGGATGCCGAGCGCGAACACCGGCCGCGCGATGCGCGGGATGCTGAGTCCGGCGGCGCGCATCGCCGTGATCTCGCTGTCCGAGGAGAGGCGGCCCAGCGTCAGCAATACGCCGGTCAGGATGCCCAGCGGCAGGGCATAGGAGATCACAAACGGCACCAAGAGCAGCATCAGATGGGCCAGGGTGGAGAAGGACAGCTGGCCGGAAAGGACAGGGCCCAGGAGATCGCGGATGAAGTTGCCGGCGGTGAGCACGAACCCGAACAGGCCCACAGCGGCCGTGCTGGCGAACAGCACGTTCTTGAAGAGGTGTCGGTCGAGCAGGGTCATCGTCCGGCGCCTCTCGGCGCTCCGGCTTCCTTGAGCGCGGCGCGCACGGTGCGCAGAAGCACCTCCACGCTGAACGGCTTGTCGATGAAATGACGCACGCCGCAGGCCTCGGCCAGCGCTTTTGACTGGACGGTGGCAAAGCCGCTCGCGCTCACCACGGGGAGCCCGGGGCGGATCCGATGAATGGCCGCGATGGTCTCGGAACCGTCCATCCCCGGCATCTGCATGTCGACCAGGGCGAGATCGACGGCGCTGGTCGTGTGGCCAAGCAGGTTGATCGCCTCGGCTCCATCGCTCGCGATCGAAACGCGGAAGCCGAAGGTCTCGAGGGTGGTTTGCATGATGAGCCGCACGGATTCCTCGTCGTCGACAATGAGGATATGTTCCCCTTTCCCCTGGGCTGGCGGCCCCGGAGGCGGTTCCGAGGCCGCTTCGGGGGTCGTTTCGGGCGCGACGGGCAGGAAAATCGAAAAAACGGTGCCGGCGCCGACGGCCGAGGTGAACGTGATGAATCCGCGGTGGGCCTTGACGACGGCCCGCGCAGTCGAGAGACCGAGGCCCGTGCCGCGCCCGACTTCCTTGGTTGTGAAGAAAGGATCGAAGATTCGATTCCTGAATTCATTCGGTATGCCGCTCCCGTCATCGGACACGTCGATCCGAACATAATCGCCCGGCAGAGCTTCCGGATGCGGTCGCGGCCCGGAGGGCGAAACCGCGGCGGAACTGGCCGTCAGCTTCAACAGCCCTCCCCCCTCCATGGCGTCCCGGGCGTTGAGGCACAGGTTGAGAAGGAGCTGGTGGAGCTGGGTCGGGTCGCCGAGGATGGGCGCCAGATTGTCGGCGACGACGATTTCGATCCGAATCGATTTGGGAAAGGTTCGATCGAGGAAATCCCTGACTTCGCCGAAGAGGGCCGCTGGTCGGACGGCGAGCCGGGGGCCTTCCATCCCCCGCGCGAAGAGGAGAATCTGCCGGACCAGCGAGGCGCCGCGTTGGGCGCTTCCACCCAGGGTGTCGAGCAATCGGAGACAGTCGGGGTCGGCGATCCGGCCGCGCAGCAGATCTCCGGCCATGATGATGGGCGCAAAGATGTTGTTCAAGTCGTGCGCAATGCCGCCGGCCAGCGTGCCGATGCTTTCAAGCCGCTGGATCTGCAGGACTTGGGTTTCCAGGAGTTTCCGATCCGTGATGTCGGTGATCAGGCCTTCGAGGTGCTGGGCGGCGCCTGAGGGCGAATCGATGGCCTCGCCCCGCTCCAAGACCCATTTGACATCGCCGCCACGGGTCCGGATGCGGTAGCTTAGCTCGTACGGCTGGCTACGGGCGACGGCGCGTCCCACGATCTGCCGGACGGGCGCACGGTCTTCCGGCTCGATGATCTGGTGGTAACTGATCAGGCGGCTGCCGATGAGTTCAGCCGCCTCGTAGCCGGTGAGATCGCAGCAGCCGCCGCTCACGAACTCCATGGTCCAGGAGGCGTCGTTGCGGCAGCGGTAGGCCATCCCGGGCAGATTGCCCAGCAAGGTGGCCATCGTGCGCTCCTGTTCGCGCAGGGCTTCCTGCGTTTGCCAAAATCGGATCGCGAGCCGGGCCAGTTGCGATGCTTCGCGGACCATCGTGATCTCGGCCTCCGACGGTTTCCGCGGCGTGCGATAATAAAAGGCGAAGGTGCCCAGCACCTTGCCGCCGTCCCCCAGGACGGGGCACGACCAGCAGGCCCGCAAGCCATGCGGCAGCGCAAGATGCCGGTAATCGGCCCAAAGCGGATCGATGGCGATGTCCTCGACGACGACGAGGCTGCGCGTGTACGCGGCGGTGCCGCACGAGGCCACGCGCGGTCCGATGGCAACGGCCTGGATGCTTCGGTTATATTCCGCGGGCAGGTTTGGCGCCGCCCCGTGGGAGAGGTGCAGACCGTCGGCCTCCATAAGGAGTATCGAGCCGATGAGCCCTTCGCACTGCCCCTCGATGCCCCGGATCAATTCGTCAAGAATCCCCGGAAGCGGCATTCCCTCGGAAAGCTTCTCAAGGACCAACCGTTCCATGCGTCCCAGGGAGGCGGAGGCTTCTGGATGGAAAGAAGAAGGGAGATTTTCTGAAGGCCTTGACATCGGGAACTGAGAAAGATGACGCGCCACCTCTAACGCCAAAAAGAGAAGGCCGGAAGCGAATAGTGAGCGCTTGGAGGTACGCCGGGCTGAAAAGGGAGCGTTGCATGTGCGTGGAAAAGTTTGAACGCTTCGTTCCTTTCATTGTCCCACCCGGCACCCTATCGGGTTTTCGCATGCCTATCCGCCGCTTCTTCCTCAGCTTGATCGCATTGGTTGCCATTGTCCCGAGCCTCGGAGCGGCCGGCGAATCGCTTGCCGTGATCAAGCTCAAGGAGATCACCGAACGCCAGCGCGCCCTCCTGGCCGAGAGCGCCAAGCAGCGCGATCGGGGCGAGCTTGATGCGACGGAATTTCGGGCCCACGTGGAGCAGCTTTGCCATGAGTACGAGTCGCTGCTGCAGGACAATCCCGACCTTGCTTCGGGATATGCGGCCTACGGCTACCTGCTCTGGAAGACGGGCATGCATAAGGAGGCCACCGCCATCCTGCTCAAGGCGAACAAACTCGATCCAGATATAGCTCTGGTAAAAAACGAGTTAGGTAATTACCTTGCCGAGGAAGGCAAACCCATCGATGCGGTGAGCTATTTCCTCTCGGCGATCAAGTTGGAGCCGAACGAGCCCCTATACCATTACCAGCTTGCCA
>Ga0070713_100002034_pt1 | contig 13077 bp, 16 predicted proteins | sample LARL82metaG_FD_65465 | JGI IMG/M metagenome (GOLD analysis project Ga0070713, IMG submission 65465) | Corn, switchgrass and miscanthus rhizosphere microbial communities from Kellogg Biological Station, Michigan, USA - LAR L8-2 metaG | ecosystem: Host-associated > Plants > Roots > Rhizosphere ... | reverse complement strand
CAGGTCCAGGCCCTCGCTGCCGCGCTTGGCGGAGGCGTACATCTGCTCGTACGCGGTGCGCAGGTCAGCGTCAGTCACCGAGGACGGGCAGGAGAACAGGCTGTCGAACTTGTCCCAGTCGCTCACGCCGGGCTAATCGGACCACCGGCCCGGGCGGGCCTTCATCCAGCCGTGCTGGTACCACATGTGCGAGCCGGGCGGGTAGTGCGGGTGCCGGATGGTCTCGACCTCGTGCCCGGCACTCTCCAGGATGTCCTTGCACAGCTTGTGCAGCTCCGGATTGTGGAACTCGATCAGCCAGGCGGTCATCTGCCGGCGCAGCACGCCGAGCGCCCCGCGCAGCACGTCCAGCTCGTGCCCCTCGGTGTCGACCTTGACGAAATCCGGCAGGCCATACTCCCCGGCCAGGGTGTCCAGGGTCCTGCACTCCACGGTGACCTTGCGGACCCGGCTGCTGTCCCAGTCCCCCGGGTCCCACTCCATCCCGTGGGTGCCGGGGGACACCAGCTGCCCGGTGTCGGCCTGCTCGCCCTCGATCTCGGCCAGCACCACGGTGCCGTCGTGGTCGGAGACGGCGATGTTCAGGATCTCCGTCGGGGCGAACCCGGCGCTGGCCAGCTCGAAGCTGTCCCGGCAGGGCTCGAACCCCACCACGACGTCGAACCGGCGCAGCAGCTCGGGCAGCGACTGGCCGCAGTTGGTGCCGACGTCGAACGCGCGCACGCCGCGGACGTCATGCCACAGCCGGTGCTGGACCTGGGGCGGGTCGGTGGCCGCCGGGCGCACCATCAGGACACCTCCCCGGAATCCAGCAGGCCCTGCATGACCAGGCTGTTCTTGGCCTCCCACAGCTTGCGCAGGCCGGCCGACAGCTCCGGCCCGTCCTTCAGGATGGTCACCAGGTCGCAGGCCGTGCCCCACAGCAGGGCGGACACGTCCCCCGCCACCCCGTTCAGCCGGGGGTTCGGCCGCATGATGGTCATGTGGTGCGCGGTCACCGGGTGGCGGCCGGACAGGTCAGGTGTGCTCACTAGACGCTCCGAGGGCTTTACGAAGCTGGGAGATCCGCTCCCGGCTGCTGCCCGGAGCGATCGTCCCGTCCGGTGCCGGAGGAGGGCACAGGCGGCGGGCGATCTGCGCGGCGGCCAGCATCAGGTCAGCCCGCGGGTCCCCGGTGCGGACCTTGGCCTGCAGCGTCCACAGGACGTCCAGCGCGGCCGAGGCGCGGGAGACGCCCAGCCGGGCGGCCAGGGCCTCGCGGTCCGCCAGCGCCTGCCCGGAGTGCGCGGTCTTCCCGCCGGGCGTGGCCAGCACCAGCACATCCGCCAGGCAGCCGACCAGCTGGCCCGCCACCCGGCCGGGGTCACCGCTGCCCAGCGCGCTGTCCAGCTCCGCGAACACGCCCGGGTAGTCGCCGTCGGCGGCCGCGGCCAGCAGCGCCGGGGCGAAGTCGGTCTCGCCGGTCAGCTCGCGCCACATGACCTCGGAGGTGATGCCGACCGAGGCCACCTGCTCCAGCCGCATGATGGCGTCCCGCATGCCGCCCCGGGCGGCATGCGCGATGCCGTCCAGCAGGCCAGGCTCGGCCGCGAACCCCTCGGCTTCGCAGACGTCGGCCAGCCGGTCGCGGATCACCCCCGGGTCCAGCTGGCCGAACCGGAACATGCCGGCCCGGCACCGGTCCCGCACGGTCTGGGGGATCTTGTCCGGCCGGGTAGTCACCAGGATGAACACGACCTGGGCGGAGGCCGGCTCCTCCAGGGTCTTGAGCATGGCCTCAAAGCCGGCCCCGGAGATGCCGTGCGCCTCGTCGATGATGAACACCCGCCGGTTGCCGGCGGTACCGTAGCCGGCCTGGCCGACGATCCGCTCCCGGACCATCTCCACCGACCCGCTGGACGCGGCGTCGATCTCGGTCACGTCCGGGCTGGTGCCGGCGGCCACCGCCTCGCAGCTCGGGCACGTGCCGCACGGCCACTCCGCGGCCTTGCCGGGCCCGGCGTGGCAGTTCAGCGCCTTGGCCAGCACCCGGGCCATGGAGGTCTTGCCGCAGCCCCGGTCCCCCCAGAACAGCAGCGCGCTGGGAACCTGCCCGCGCACGGCCATCCGGAACAGCACGGCCACCGAGGGCCGCTGGCCGGAGAAGTCGCCGAACCGGGCCGGGCGGTACTTCAGGGCCCACTGCTGGAACTCGCTCATGCGAACGTCCTGGTCTCGCCCCGGACCACCGCGGCCATCTCATCGAGCAGGTTCAGGCCCAGCAAGTTGCCGACCGCGTGCAGCGTCAGCCCGACATCGCCGTACTCCTTGCGGATCTTCTCCCTCAGCAGGCCCTCCTGCCATGCCTCGGTCACCTCCCCGGCGGGGCGGTCGTAAATGCGCAGGATCTCGCCGGCCAGCTCGCCGACCTCAGCGGCCAGCTTCAGCGCGGCCAGCTCGGGCGTCGGGTACCTGTCCCGCCCGTGCCTGGCGATGATGTCCCGGGCCAGCTGGTGTCCGTCATTCATTGCGGTCTCCGTCCGATGGTCGGTCCGAGGAAGGTCGTGCCGCCGCCGGGCGGGGCGGTCTGCTGCATCTCGGCAGGCAGGCCCATCTGGCAGGTGCCGGCGGCCTGCGGCAAGCGCTGGCCGTAGTCCTCGCTGCCGCAGGCCGTGCAGGTCCACACCACCAGCTCGCCGTCCAGGTCGGGCTCCAGCCGGCCCGGGCAGGGCCCGGCCGAGGTGGTAAACGGGCAGGGCCGGGACTCGTCCTCGACGCCGGCCTGGCTCACTCTTCGCCGTCTTCGCCGGCACGGACGTCCGCGGACTCCTCGTTCAGCTGCGTGAAGCCGGGCCCGGCCCAGGCGGCCGGGGCGGTGCCGTACGTACGCGAGGACGTGCGGCTGCTTGGTGCTTCCACAGGTTCCTCCCCAGGGTGTGAAGAACTCGGCTCCCTGTAATACGCCCGCGCGGGAGAGCCCGGCCACAATCTGCCCGCGCGCCCCGTCCAGGCAGCGCGGGCAGCAGCTGTCGTCAAACGGCTCGCCCAGCAGGCCCTCGGGCACGGGCCCGCCGCACCCGGTGCAGGCCAGCACGCCCGCCTCCTGGCCCGGCCGGAAGAACCCGAGCCGCACAGCGGGCCAGGCGGCCAGCTCCATCCAGGTGTTCTTGCCCAGCAGGGCCTGCGCCACCTGGTAGGGGCCCAGCTTGCCGCCCAGGATCATCCGCAGCACGATCCGGGTCCCGTCGACCGCGGCCCACAGGTCGGTCACGTGATCCTTGGCGTTGATCCACTCCGTCTGCGCGCCGGCGTAGAAGCTGTCGGTCTTGCGCAGGAACCGCACCCGGTCCGCGGCGTCCCACTTGCGCAGCAGCGCGGCCAGCTCGACCTCGCCCAGCCCGGTCTCCAGCTCCCAGTACCCGGCCGGCCGGGACGGCATCTTGGCCGAGGCGGCCAGCACCTGGCAGGCCTCCAGCTCCAGCCAGGGCGCCAGCTCGCGGCCCAGCGCGTCCAGGAAGGCCTCCAGCGACGGCCCGGCGGTCACCGGGGCGGTCACGCCGAACTCGGCGTAATCCAGCCCGGCCGAGCGGTCCCGGTAGCTGGTCGCGTCGGAGGCCAGCGCCACCGTGCGCTTGGCGATCGGCGGGAACCCGGTGGCCTCGCAGGCCCGGAAGGCGGCAGCCCGCACGTGGAAGCGCAGGAACTCGGCCGAGGCGAACCGGTAGGCGGCCGGGCGGCGGACCCGCAGCCGCAGCCGGCGGGACACGGTGGTATGGTCGACGGGCTCGGGCGGGTCCGCCTCGATGTCCCGGTCCCGGGTGCCTGCCTCGATGTACTCGCGGCGCAGCCGGAAGTCCTTGCGCGAGCACGCGCCGCAGGCAGCCCCCTGGCAAGAATGGTCGCACCGGTCGATCCACTCGTTCCCGCGGGCCTCGCCGCGCGGCAGGTCATCATAGGTGCTCGCGTCAGTCCAGGTCAGGAACTCCACCATGTCGCGGTAGGCCCGCCACAGCAGCTTGCGGGACACCCCGGTGTCGATGTGCTCCCAGCCCAGCAGGTCATGCTCGTACCGCTCGCCGAACAGGTCCTCCAGGCCGTTGAGGAACCCGTGCGCGATCAGCGCCGCGTCCAGCCTGTTCCGCATGTCCCGCGGGAACCCGCCCCAGGACGGCAGGCCGATGCCCTCGATCACGTCCACCAGGGCCTCGCCCGCGCTCCTGCTGGCCCGCTGGCACGCCTGGAAGAAGGCCAGCTTGTCGGGGTTGGCCTTGGCCCCGATCTTCATGTGGATGTTCAGGTCGCGCAGCATGTCCAGGGCAGCCTGCAGCCGGTAGTCCGGCACGGTCACCGCGAACCACTGCAACGGCGTGGCCGCCTCGATCAGCAGCGGGGTCCAGGAGAACTGGATGCGCACGCTGCGCGCGGCCTCGCCGAAGGAGTCCCGGATGTCAGCCAGCCGGCGGCCCAGCTCGACGATGCTCATGACGTCGTGCTCGTCTTCCCCGGGCCAGTTGGTGATCATGTAGAGCTTGATCCGCCGGATGCCGGCCCGGATAGCCCGGGTGACCACCGCGCACACGTCGTCGTCGGTGGTGCCCTTGCCGGCCAGGTCCCGCATCCGCTGGCTGCCGCCCTCCAGGCCCAGGGTGAGCGAGTCCGCCCCGCCCACCGACAGCAGCAGCGCGAAACCGGAATCGGCCTCGTAGTCGTCCACCCGGCCGGAGGACATGTCCGCCTCGTCGGTGACATCGGTCAGGATGCGGGCCAGCAGCTCCTTCTTCTGCGTGTACACCGGCGGGTCCGGGGCCACCAGGGAAATGTCGACCGAGCCCATGTTCCGGCGCCACTCCTGCGCCTGGGCGATCACGTAGTCCACCGAGTGCTGCCGGTACGGCTTGGTGACCAGCCCGAGCCGGCAGAACGAGCACCAGCAGGTGCAGCCGCGCGCCACCTCGGTGTCGCCCGCCCCCATTCCGGGGTCGGTGTACAGCATCGGCGCCCGGGTCAGGGGCCTGATCTTGTCCAGGTCCCGGACGATGCGCCGCCGGTGCGGGTAGCGCATGCCGTCCAGCACCGGCCAGTGCCCGGCCACCAGCTTCACGGGATAAGGCAGGCCGCGATCTTCATAGCGGTAGCTGAACCGGGTGAACTGGGGGAAGTACAGGTGGCTAAACCGTCGAGCCAGACGCTCATAGCAGCCAGCGCGGTCCCGCCGCCAGGACCCGTCTGCCTTGAACGATGCGATGACCTCGCACACCTCGCCGATGCCACCGGACTCCCCCTCCTCGTCCTCGGCCTCGCCGAGCCAGACGCAATCCAGCACCGGGCTCATGAACTCAGGAGCACAGTACGCCTGCCCGCCGGCCATGACCATGGGCCAGGCGCCGGGGTCGGCCTGCCGGTCCGCGCGGCGCAGCGGGATGCCCGAGGCCATCAGGTACGCGCAGAAATTCTGGAAGAGAACGGTGTAACTGATCGACGTGGCGAATACGTCGAAGTCGCGGGCCGGGCGCCTGGTCTCGATCCCGAACACCCCGAGCCCGGCGCTGGTGAGCATGTCCCAGTCCCGCGGCGTGGCCGGGAGGTAGAACCGGTCAGCCAGGTAGGGCCCGGCAGAGGTGATGGCATTGTTCACCGCCGGAATAGCGATGTTGCCCGCGGCCTGGCTGTAGCTCCAGGACGCGGCGCTGAGCCAGCGCACCGCGGCGGACTCCCACAGCGCGTCCCGGTCCCCGCCGCAGCGGGCCAGCTGGCTGCCCGGCTCGTTGCCGAGGAACTGGCCGGGCCCGTCGAACCGGTACAGGTGCGCGTCCAGCCAGCGGCCCGCGGCGTCAGGGGTCCTGGGCACCGGGCTCCTCCTCCAGTGGGTACATGAGCGTTACTTCGGGCCGGCCGAACCCGATGGCCCGGCGCAGCTCGTCCCGGCCCTGCGCGGGTGTCATGCCCGGCGGCAGCTTCAGCCTGACCAGGTAGCCGGCTTCGGCTGAGCTACTCACTCTCGCCGCGCTGCACGATGCTCACGCCGTCCGGGCCCAGCGACACCCGGACCGTCTCGTCCGCGTAGTCGGCGTAGACCGGGGAGTGGGTGACCAGCACGTGCTGCACCCGGGCCTTGTCGGCCACCTGGCGCAGGAACTCGGCCACCCGGGGCTCGAAGGACGCGGACACGTGGGCGAACGACTCGTCCAGCCACAGCACGTTGCGCAGCTCGGGAGTGAGCAGCAGCACGACCAGCTGCAGCACGTAGGAGATCACCGCCGCCATGCCGCCGCCGCGGGCGGACAGCACGCCGGTCTCGACCGCCCCGTCCGGGTAGTCCGAGCGGATCACCAGCTCCAGCGTGGCCTGCCCGCCGCGCTCGCCCGGCCTGAGCAGGAACTGGTGCTCCTCGCCGAAGATGACCTGCAGCGCCTTGGTGGCCAGCGCCTCCACCCGGGCCCGGGCGGTCTCCTGGGCCTGCTCGCCCACGGTAGTCAGCATGCCCGCCACCCGGGCGTGCAACGCGGCCTGCTCGCGCAGCCGGGCCTCCCCGGCCTCGGTCACGCTAATCTGGCGGTCGATCTCCGCGAGCTGGCCAGCCTGCCGGTCCAGGGCGGACAGGCAGGCGGCAGCCTCGGCGGCCAGCCCGGCGTAGGTCATGCCAGGGCCGGGCGGGACAGCGCCATGACCAGGCGGGACCAGTCCGGGTAGTGCTCGATCTCCGGCAGGGAATGGAACACGTGCTCGCGCGGGCCGACGAGGATGAGGCGCACCGGGTTGCCGTAGCGCCGGAGGGCCAGCGCCCAGCCGAACTCGACATGACGGCCTCCGCGGCCGCCCTGCCCGGTAAACGAGATCACCGTGTCCGCGGCCACCAGGTCCGCCAGGTCCAGCTCCGCGTACGGGACCCCGCGCGCCGGGTCCGCGGACAGCTCCGCGGTCCCCAGCCCCTCGCCAGGCGGCTGGTCGATCCACCGGGACGTGACCTGGTAGCCGAGGGCGGTCAGGACGTCCCGCACGCCCATCATCTCGTCCTTGCGCTCATAGGCAGCGGCCAGGTAGATCCTCACCGGCGCTTCCCTCCGTGCTTGTAGGGCCGGGTGCGGTTGTAGGCCATCTTCCGCTCGTACTCGGCCAGCAGGTCGATCCCGTAGCACTCGGACAGCTGGCGCAGGAGAACCAGGACCGCGCCGGCCAGCTCTTCCGCGCCCCCGAAGATGGCTGCCCCGTCCCCCGCAGACGACAAGCGGCCTACCAGGGTGTGCAGGGCGTTGGTGTTCTCCAGGAACGTGTCGTAGAGGCCGAACAGCCCGACCTGGTTAGCGGCGGCCTCCAGGTCCCAGCCCCACAGGTCGGCATCGTCGAGCAGCCGGATGAAGACGTCGGCGAACTCGCTGCCGACCCCCTCGGGCTTGGGGTTGGCCAGCCGCGTGCCCATCCCGGCGGTGTGCACTACGGCCTGGGTCGCGTCGGCGGTGCCCCAGCGGCGCCAGGCGTCAGAGGCCTCCGCGATCTCGGTGTGCAGCAGGGCCATGGCCTCGCCCCACGCGATCGGCTCCTCGCGCCAGCCCTTGGCCTCGCAGAACTCTGCGACCTCTCGCTGCATGTCCCGCAGCATCTTGGTTTCCATACCCGTGACTACGCCTCGTCCTTGGCGATCCGCTCCAGGACCTCCGCCCACTCCACGGCGGCCAGCAGGGCCTGCTTCAGGCCCTGCACGGCCTCGTCCCAGGAGATGTCCGGCGGCTGCGCCTCCCCGGCCTCAGGCTGGGGCTGGGCCATCACCACGCGGACGTTGCGGGCCGTGGGTCCCTTGGCGTTGGAGCTGGGCTCGAACTCGACCGGGGCCCGGTCGACCAGCGCGGCCTCGTCAGTGCCGCGTTCCACGTCCCGGACGTGGAAGAACAGGTCGTCCTCCTCGGGCCCGGGGTCGATGAACCCGTACCCCTTGTCCGGGTTGAACCACTTGATGGCGCCGCGCATCACAGCCCCACCGCGCTGGGCTGCAGCTGCGGGATGACCGACACCCCGCCGGAGTCGTGGTCCAGGCGGAGCATGGACCGGCGCTGCCCCTTGTCCTCCCCGAGCCGGAACGCGCACACGGCCGCGGGGTGCACGCGGAGCATGGCAGCCAGGTGCTTGTGGTTGACCGTGATCACCCGGCGGCCGCCGGGCCAGCTGGCCGCGATGACCTCCTCGGCCCGGTTCCCGTCGTCGTCGCGGGTCACCACGGTAACCTGCCCGGCCTCCGCGATCAGCGCCATGGCGCTGGTGGTCTCCTGGGCGCTGATGGACACCCGGCGGACCGCGGCGGCCAGCTCGTCCCGGTCGGCGCTCAGCTGGACCTGGTACGCGGCAGTAGGCTCCAGCACCAGGCTGTCCACCTTGGGGAAGGGCGCGGTCGCCTGCTGGCAGGCCAGCACCGTGTAGGCGGCCCGGACGGCCAGGGACGTATCCTCCTCGCCGACCTCCACCTCCTCGTCCTTGGTCCCGGTCAGCAGCTTGACCAGGTGATCGAGCATCGCAGCCGGCACGGTGGTCTCGAACGGGAAGCCCGGCACCGGAGCCCGGCAGGTCTGGCTGCCGTCATGGGCCACGGCGAACACGGCCTCGCCGTCCTTGGCGATGCGGACCTGCGCGAACTGCGGGCGGCTGGCGTCCTTGCTCGCGGCGTGCCGGACCGTCTGCAGGGCCTCCAGCAGCGCCGTGCGGCTCACCTTGGCGAAGGTGAGTGCCTCCGGGGCGATCAGCTCGGGGTAGTTCCGGGGCGGCGGCAGGCGCACATCCCAGAACGGCTTGCCGGCCGTCACCTTCGCCATGTTCCCGGACACGGCGAAGGTGACGTCGCCCTCCGGGGCCTCGGACAAGATGGCCTTCAGCCGCCGGGCGGGCACGAACACCTGCGCGGTGTCCCCGGTGACCACGGCCCGGGTGCTGGCCAGCACGGTCAGCTGCGAGTCGGTGGCGGCCAGCTGCAGGAGCCCGGGCCTGACCGTGACCCGGAAGCACTCGTACACGGCCAGGCTGCCCCGGGTCGGCACGGCGGGCAGGGCCTGGTCGGCCAGCTGGGCCAGCACCTGGCGCCGGACCCGGAATGTGCAGTTCTCGTAGCTTGTGCCGTTCACGGCTGCTCTCCTCCTGCCTGCTTCAGCAGGCCCCTCACCCTGGTGACTTCCGCTTCCAGGGCTTGCTCTATCCGCCCGGCCTTCTCCCGGGCCTGCTCGACGGTACTCACGCCGAACTCTGACAGCTCGCCGCGCAGGGCCTCGACCCTGCCGCGCGCCTGGGCCAGCCGGGTCTCGGCTGTCGCCCGTTCATTCGTCCGCTCGCCCGCGAGCGCGCGCAGCAGCTCGATCTCGGCCCCGATGTCCGTCACGTGTCCGTCCTGATGATGTCGCGGGTCATCATGAGGATGCGCCCGAGCCAGTTGAGCCCGCTGCCGATGTGCTGGTCACACCCGCAGGCTCCCCAGTAGTTGTCATGCCAGTCGTTGCCTTCCTCCAGGTAGGCATCGCCGGTCTCGGCCAGCATCTTGCCGAGGTCGGGGTTCTCGGTGAACTTGGCGATCACGACCAGCAGCATGACCTTCTTCTTGACCCGCTCCCAGTCCGGGCGGATCGTGATCAGCCGCCCGGCCCGCTTGGCCTGGCCGGGCGTGGCCAGCGCGGCCACCTCCGCGCGCTTGGCCCGGTCCAGGGTCTTGGCCGCCTGGTAGGCGTGCTCGGAGCTGGGGAACGTGATCCCGCTGATGGTGACCGGGCACGCCCAGAAGTTGGACAGGAACCGCCAGGGGCCCCGGAACTCGGTGATCTCGCTTGCCATACCCGTTACTACGCCGTCAGCAGCAGCTGCCCGCTCGCGGGCACGGCGAACAGCGGGCAGGCGTGCTTGACCTCGCACCGCGGGCACCAGTCATTCGGCTTAGGGTCCAGGCGCCCGGCCCAGATGTCGCCGGCCACCCGCTCGATCCGGGTGGCCATCTCGCGGATGGCCTGGCCGCTGCCGGCCATGATGTCCACCATCAGGTCCGGGGTGGCGCACATCGGCTGCAGCAGCCCGGCCCGCACCGGCCAGCGGCCCAGCTTGCCCTCCTTGCTGGCCTTGATGGCGATGGCGTAGAAGGCCAGCTGCCCCAGCACCTTGCGGTAGTACTCGTTGTCCTTCGTGGCCTTGAGGTCCCAGATCCAGACCCGGCCGAATCTGTCGAACACCAGCAGGTCGATCTCGCCGGTGATCGTGATCTCGCGCAGCTCGCGGCCGTAGTGGATCGTCAGCGGCACGCTGAACCGCCACGCCGGCAGCCAGTCGAACGGCAGGCAGTACTTCACCAGCAGCGGCTCCAGCCGGGTGACGCACTCGCGGCAGAACTCGCGGGTCTCGTCCCGGTCGTCGGCGTGCCGCCACCTGACCACGCCGTCCCCGGTGGACCTGGCCTTCTCCACCGACTCGTCGAACAGCTCGTCCACGTGCCGGGCCATCCACCCGGGCTCCTGCTCGCCCATGGCCAGCCAGCGGCGCATGGCCAGGTCGCACACGTTCCCGTGGATGAAGTTGCGCACGTTGGCCACCGGCGACTTCTGCCTGCGCGCGAGCAGGTCGCCCTTGGCCGGGCACTCGTCGTGCGTGCGCAGCCGGGACCAGGACAGCTTGACCTCCCGGTACTGGGCCACGGTCACTCAGGCACCTCGCAGTCCTCGTGGACCTGCCGGCCCGTGCCGTCATAGAGCACGGTGTCCCCCGGCTCGATGATGCCCGTCCCGCACTCCGCGCCGGCCTGCACCCGGCAGGCCGGGGAGGCGCAGGTGTCGTAGTCCGGCGCGAATCTGGGCCTCCACTCCATCAGCGATCCGCCTTCCCGTGCTGGGCCTGCTCCAGCAGCTCCTCGGCCAGGGCCAGCTCGCCCGCGCCGGCCCCGCGCTCGCGCAGGCTGGCCAGCACCGAGCCCGTGGTCAGCCGGGGCAGCACCGCGGTGCCCAGCTCGGCCAGGAACCCGTCCAGGGACCGCTGCGCGGTGACCTTCCGGCCGTGCTCGGTCAGCCGGAACACCTCGCTGGCCGGCCGGGCCCGCAGCGGGACGAACTCGAACCGGGGCTCGTCCTCGTGCCACAGCGTGACCCCGACCTCGCGCTCCAGGTTGTGCTCGTCCAGCGAGCCGCGGCTCAGCGCGCCGTTGTTGCAGAAGGTGACGGCCCCGCGCTGCCAGGTTCCGTGCGGCTCGTGGATGTGGCCGTAGAACACGTTGTGCGGGATGCTGCCGTCCTGCAGCGCGCGCACCCACCAGTCGGCCGGGGTGAACTCCGCGCCCTCGTAGCGGGGCTCTGAGCGCGGCGGGTAGATGGGCGCGTGGGTGACGATCAGGGTATTGGCGAACACCTGCTCGGCCCACGGCCGCAGGCACTCCGCGATCCCGTCCCCGGTCCAGCGCTGCTGCCAGGGCACGCCGAACACCGGGTGGTTCTCGCCCATCCAGCCGTCCAGGCAGTACGCGGCCTTGTGCCGGAACAGCACCCCGAGCGGCTGGGTCCTCGCGATCGAGTCGAACCGGTCGTGCTGCATGTCGTGGTTGCCCGGCACGACCCAGGTACCGAACGGGGCGGAGAGGAAGATCTCGCCCAGCGTCCCGACCAGCCCGTGATCACTTCGCGTCGGGGCCTTGTGGTGGAACAGGTCCCCGGCGATGATGGCGGCGCTGACCTCGCGCTGCGCGAACACATCGTAGGCCTGCCTGAGCAGGTCCAGGAGATCGGCCAGGTACGTCTCGGTGCAGCTGGCCGGCGCGCGCCGGGTCGCGTGCACGTCGGAGATCAGCCCGTAAAGTCGACCCACACCTAATATCTACGCCCGGGCGCTGACATTCAGCCGAAGCCGAGCATCAGGTGCTCCCAGGTGCGCGGGCCGCACTCCCCGCCGCCGCCGGTGATGCCGTAGAAGCCCTGGATCTCCGACACGGCGTCCTGCGTGGCCTGGCCGAACGCCCCGTCCGCCGTCAGCCCCTTCGACTTGGGCAGGTTGTTCAGCGTGCCGACGTACTTGATCAGCGCCTGCATCTTGCCGATGGCCGCGTTCTGCCCGGGCTGGTCCCTGTCGCCATAGCGCAGGGTAGGCAGGTCGTTCACGATGGCCTCCGTCCAGTTGGGAACGCTCGGGGCGAGCCAGCTGTGCAGCGCGGCCCGGTCCCCGTTGAACCGGTTGGTGTCGCCGCCGCCCTGCCCGCCGTGGTCACTGTTCTGCCAGAACGTCCACCTGCGCCACGGCGAGATAGCCGACGGCGGGCTGGACGAGTAGCTGGCCATCCACAGCGGGTACTTCACGCAGTCACCCACGTTGGACCGGAACGAGGTGTAGGTGTACAGCAGCACCGGGCACTGCGGCCCGACCAGCTGGGCCACCCGGTCGCAGAAGGCCCGCGCGGTGGACCCGACCGAGGCCGCCAGCCGGTGCTCGGGCACCCGCAGCAGCTCGGCATGGAGCCGGTGCGCCCGCTCCGGGGCGATCTCCTCCATGCCGTCCGCCCCGACGGAGATCTCCGCATCACAGGCGAACATGTCGCCGGGGCCGAAGCCGCCGCAGGCCTTGACGTAGCCGATGAAGTAGTTGGCCTGCGCGACGCCGGACACGGCCGGGTGCAGGAAGTGGTACCCGCCGCGGGCCACGCCCTCGTGCTTCATGCTGGCCCAGTTGCCTGCCGCGGTCCTGGACTTCCAGTTATCCGATTCAGTGAACTTGGTGAACCCGAAGTCATTGGCGCCCCAGGGCTGGCCGCCACGCTGGAAGTCGGACCGGTCCTCGCCTACCGCGTAGCTCATGTCCCCGCAATCGTCTCCTAGGCCGCGACCTCCTGGCCGCACACCGGGCACTGGCCCGCCGCCCGCAGCGCGTCGTGCACCGCCTGGCGGGCCTGCTCCTCGCGCTCGGCCGCGCACTCGGCCTCCTGGGCCCAGAACTCTACTTCCTCGCCCGCGTCGCCGTGAGCCGAAAGCAGCGACTGCAGCCGCCGCAGCGCCGCCAGCCCTCTCTCCAGCCGGGCCAGGTCCGGCGGCGCCGCCGCCCGGGCGGCCGCCTCGGCCTGCGCGGCCTCGGCCTGCGCGGCCTCCAGCCGGGTGGCCAGCTGACGCAGCC
>Ga0070713_100002033_pt1 | contig 13077 bp, 8 predicted proteins | sample LARL82metaG_FD_65465 | JGI IMG/M metagenome (GOLD analysis project Ga0070713, IMG submission 65465) | Corn, switchgrass and miscanthus rhizosphere microbial communities from Kellogg Biological Station, Michigan, USA - LAR L8-2 metaG | ecosystem: Host-associated > Plants > Roots > Rhizosphere ... | reverse complement strand
GCCAAAACCAAAAGCGCTCAGACCAGCCCGCCGCACACCATCTGCTGGCGTCGTCCATGGTTGCAGTTCGGTATTGACGTAGAGCGGAGAGTGGGCAAAATCGATGTCAGGATTGCGATGCTCGCAGTGCACGCTGGGAGGCAGAACCTTGTCCCGAAGTGCCAGGGCGGCTTTCAGCAAGCCGGCAGCGCCGGCCGCTCCTTTGAGGTGCCCAAAGTTCGATTTGACCGAACCCAGCGCGACTGATCCGGAAGAGAGATGAAAACTGTTGAGCACCTCGATCATGCTTTGCACTTCCACGACGTCGCCCACGCTAGTGGACGTGCCGTGGCCTTCAATCAAGGTCGCCGTAGCGGGAGAGAACCCGGCATTCTGCCAGGCGCGCTCGATGGCCAATTTTTGGCCGGCTGGGTTGGGCGCGGTGATGCCCTTTCCCCTGCCGTCGCTCGCTCCGGCTATGCCGCGCAGCACGGCGTAGATCTTGTCTCCATCCCGCTCGGCATCGGCCAGACGCTTGAGTAGAAAGATCGCCGCGCCTTCGCCCATGACGAAGCCGTCGGCCCCTTCGGCGTAGGGACGAGTGCCAGTCGCCGAGAGCGCACCGATCTTGCAGAACTTGACGTAGGTCGAGACGCCCATGTTGCGGTCGATGCCGCCCGTGACCGCAATGTCAAAATCGTTCGCCACCAACCCTCCGGCTGCCGCACTAATGGCCGCCATCGCCGATGCGCACGCAGCATCCACAACGTAATTGGGACCGTGGAAGTTGAAAATGTTCGCAATGCGGCCGGCAATGCAGTTGGCCAATTCGCCGGGCATGGTGTCTTCCGTAACGTCCTGAACACGCTTGGCCATCCGGTCGTGCAATTCCCGAGTAACGTCGCGGCGCAGCGCTTCCGGCAGACCGGCGAAGCTGACACTCTCGGCTAATTCATGGGCATATTCGGGAAAGTACAGGCGCAAGGCGGTGAAATAATGTTTTTCCCCCGCCATGGCATTGCCGAGGATCACCGCCGTGCGGTCGGTATTCAGCGGCCGCTTGGGGAAGCCGTAGTCTTCTAATGCTTCGCGGGTGCAGGCGATCGCCCATTTTTGCGACTCATCCATGGCAGCGATTACGCGCGGCGGGACACCTAGGCGCCACTTGATCGGGTCCCACACGTAGTTGCGGACCCAGCCGCCGATTGTCGAGTAAGTCTTATCCGGTGCAGTATGGTCGGGATCGTAGTAGAGCGCTGGATCCCAGCGGTCACGGTCAACCTCAGTGATGCTGTAGCGACCATTTTTCACATTGTCCCAGAAGGCTGGTACGTTGGCGGCATCGGGCAGAATTGCTCCTGCCCCCACAATGGCGATGGCGCGAGAGGATGTGTCTTCCATGGCGATACTCCTATAACGGTCGATCGTAAAAACCTACGCCACCGCTTGCATGCGCTTGGTCTCGCGGCCGTACAGTACGTCTGCGATGTAATCCAGATCCGCAATGAGGCTCGCCTGCACGCGGTGAATGGCGGGCAATCCCAAACTCGTTTCAAACCCGCCGATCTCGGCAGCACTGATACCTCCGGCTCCGACGACCCATCGCAAACCTTCCTCGGCCACCTTTAGCGCGGCATCGCGGGCAAAGACTCGGCTGATCGCCGCCAGCGCCGTCGAGTCGAAACGCCGGTTAGCTTTTTCGTTTAGCTTGCCGTCAGCCAAAAGCGCGGCGCGACGGGACAAACTCCCCGCACACTCGGCATAAGCAATCAACTCGCCCAAGCGCAGGAGGATATGTTGAAAGCGCGTCAGACGTGCCACCCGCGCTTTTTCCATGACCTCGGCCAGTGCGTGCAAAGCCAGCGCTGCAGTATCAGCGCCCACGTTTGGATGACGGGCGTGCAACGCTTCGAATTCTCGCGCTCGCTCGTGATAGTGCTGCCCGCGCGTCTTGAGGTGAGACTGCCAGCGGTCGCGGCTGATGGTCATCTCCATGATCTCCGATGTGCCTTCGTAGATCGTGGTGATGCGAACATCGCGACTGATCTTCTCCACCATATATTCGTGCGTGTAACCATAGCCACCTAGTGCCTGGATGCTGGCCTCGGCGGCTGCATTCCCGGCCTCGGTCGCCATGTACTTCGCGATTGCGCCTTCGGTGTTTAGGCTTCCTTCGACCCCGGCATCGATGCGCTCCGCAGTTTCTTCGATGTAGGATCGGGCTGCTTCCAGTCGCGCCACATTGGGTACGATCAGCTTGTGCGTGTATCCCTGCTTTTCTGAGAGTGGCGCTCCAGCTTGAATGCGCTTCGTGGAATAAGGAATGGCGCGGTCGAGTGCGGCCCAGCCACCCCCAAGGCCAAACGCTGCGACCATGAGGCGCGTATAGCCGAACACTGCCTGCGCCTGATTTAATCCCTGGCCTTCGATGCCTCCGAGCAGTCGGTCGGCATCGACATAAACGTTGTCTAACGCTAGAGCTGCAGTGTTGCTGAGGCGGATACCATGCTTGTCTTCCGGCTCGTCGTGGGTGAAACCCTTTGCGCCTTTTTCCACAACGAACCAGCTCGGACCGTTGGGCGTGCTAGCCAGGATCGTATAGGCATCAGCGATTCCGCCGTTGCTGATCCACTGCTTGTTGCCGGTAATTTTGTAGCCGACGACGCGGCCATTTTCGATGACCGGGTCCGCCATGGTGCGAAGAGACCCCAAGTCGCTGCCGGCTTCCGGCTCTGTGGCGCCGTAGGCGAACAACAATCCCTCTTCCGCGATGCGCGTCAGCCAAAGCTTCTTCTGCTCCGGAGTGGCGCCGACCGTGATGGGATCACTGCCCAGGAACGTGGCCAGCACGGCCGTGGCCACGCCCAAATCGATGCGTGCCATCTCTTCACAGACGCAATACACATCGAACGTACCGCCGCCCATACCCCCGAACTCTTCGGGGATGAACAGGAGTTGAATACCCAGCTTGTCCGGGCTGCACATATGACGGACGATCTCCAGTGGACATTCGTCGCGCTCATCGAGTTCCCGGAGTACTTCGTCGGGCAGACGTTTCTTGGCGAAGTCTTTAAGTGACTTCAAACTTAGTTTTAGTGTTTTGCTTGTGATCATGAGTGATTCCTCACTTTGCTGCGACGCTTCGCATTTCATGAACTTTATTGGTTAATTCCGGCAAGAACTCCAGAATGTCATCGACAATGCCAACATTTGCCACCTGAAATATCGGAGCCTTGGGGTTCTTGTTAATGGCGATCAGGAACGGATTACCTTTAATGCCAGCCAGATGCTGGAAAGCGCCACTGATACCGCATGCCAGATAGACCTTGGGCTTAACGGTTTTTCCCGAAGAGCCCACCTGACGTGATTTCTCCATCCACTTGGCGTCGACAACCGGTCTCGAGCAGCTCACCGCTGCGCCTAGGGCGTCAGCCAGTTCCTGCGCGATGGCAACATTCTCTTTTTCCTGGATACCCCGGCCGATGGAAACCAGAATGTTGTGCTTAGTGATATCGACATCACCCGCTTCGGCGACGACCGTCTCCAGATAGCGCCGTCCCGCTGTGAGTGCGCCGACATCACGGGACTTGTCGACCACTGTTCCGCTAATGGGAGCGCCTTCTTGCGGTTTGAATGCACCCGGACGTATCGTGACCACGGCACCCGATGAAATGTCACACCGAACGTGAGCGCTCACCTGGCCCCCGAATTCCTGGCGGACTACTTTGAGGCCGGACCCTTCAATTCCGGCGATGTCCAACACGTCGGAGACGAAAGGTGAATTCAGCTTGATGGAAAGACCCGGCGCCAGATCGATTCCGAAGTGCTCATGGGCGACTAACACGATGCTGTTGCTCGGCAGCACCTTGACCAGCACTTTCCGGATCAGTTCAGCGTTGGGGTAGGCAAGAGCTTCGTTAGCGATTTTCCACGTCTCAGCGTAGGAACCGTGAAGGGCTTTGCAGGCGGTATCAAGGTCCGCTCCCCAACCGGTGAGAATGGCAGTCAGCGACGCAGCGGAATCTATCTTTCGCGCAGCAGCCGCCAGTTCGAACGCGGAATCGTCGACCGCGCCACCTTTGTGCAAGATGTAAGCGAAGATGCAAGCCATTATTTCAGCCCTCCTTTGGCTGCCACTAACTCCAGAACTTTGTCGATGTTCTCTGCCCTGCTACCGTGCAGAATTTCGGCTCCCTTGCCCAGTGCGGGGATGAAGTAGTCCACCCTTTTCACCTTCGCTGCAGCTTCCCCTACAGCACTTGGGTCAACCCCAAGGTCCGATGCGCCAAAGGTTGGGATGGGCAATGACGCCACTTGCCGGATACCCTTCATGCCGACGTAGCGTGGCTCATTGATGCCGGTCTGAATCGAGAGCACACAGGGCAGATCGATCTCGCTGATCTCTTTGTTGCCACCCTCAATTTCACGACTGACCTTCAGCTTCTTTCCGTCCTGGATTTCAATGGAATTGACGAGGGAAGCAAATGGGTAGTCGAGCAGCGCAGCCAGCATTCCACCGACCTGCGCGCCCCCGTCCTCGGCCTGGACCCCGGTCAGAATCAGGTCGTAGCTCCCCTTCTGGACGAAGGCTTTCAGGATGGAGGCGATGCCCCGGCCGTCCGATCCGCTGAAAGCTTCGTCTGTGATCAGCACGCCATGGTTTGCGCCCATGGCCATCTCCCGGCGTAAGATCTCCTCGTCATCTTCGCCACCAACCGTGGCGACCGTGACGTTTCCACCCACGCGAGCGACGATCTGAAGGGCCTCTTCGACCGCATAGTTGTCCGGTTCATTGATCGAGTAAACCAACTCGTCACGTTCGATGTTGTTTCCGGAACTGTTGAGCTCAATCTCATTTTCCGAAGTGTCAGGTGCTCTTCGGACGCAGACCAGAATCTCCATATTGACCTCCAGAATCTTTCACGTCACTTTCTGAATTTCGCGCACAATTTGTTGATCCACCAGTTCTGCCAGATCGATGGCAGTCATTTTTCCTTCCATGCCTGCGACCTTGATTGCATCTTCAATATTCACCATGCAAAACGGACAAGACGTTACAATGACATTGGCCCCAGCTTCGGCGGCCATCTGGACTCGCTTTACGCCCATACGCTGATCTTCTTTCGGCTCGTAGAACAGCATCAGGCCACCACCACCGCAACAGAACGAGCGGTCTCGAGACCGACTCATTTCGACTCTCTGTAAACCGGGGATCGCATCGAGCACATCTCGGGGGTCATCGTAAATCTGATTGTGCCGCCCCAGATAGCAGGGATCGTGGTAGGTGTAAACGTTGTTTCCGTTCTCCACTGGATTGAACTTGATTTTGCCAGACTTCACTTCAGTGGCGATCACCTGGCTGATGTGTTCCACCGGTGGCACACCCTTGTAGTCGTGTTTCAGCGCGTTATAGGCGTGCGGATCAGCGGTAACGATCCGCTGGACTCCAGACGCTTTGATTGCATCCACGTTGTGGTCTCGCAAGGCCATGAAAAGCGTCTCCTCGCCGAACCGCCGGACTTCGTGACCGCTATCTCTTTCGGCCGCTCCCAGAATTCCGAAGTTCTCTCCGACATGGTTGAGGATCTTCGCCGTTGCCCGACCAATCGATTGCATCCGGTCATCGTAGGAAGTGATGCTGTCAACAAAATACAGAGTGTCCGCGCCATTGTTCCCGTCCACGACTTTGACGTCGCAAATTTGCTGGAACTCCTTGGCCTTCGTCCAGTCAGCCTTCTTCTTCTCCATCTTGCCGTAGGGATTGCCGCGGCTCTCCAGCGCCTTCAGCGGCTTTTGCAGCGACTGGGGTACGTTCCCGTCATCAATCATGCCGCGACGGAGATCAACAATCTTGTCGATATATTCCACCAGCAACGGGCACTCTTCTTCGCAAGCGCCGCAGGTGGTGCAGGACCAGATTTCATCCGCGGAATAAATGCTGCCGATCAATGCCGTACCGTTGTTCGCGTGTCCCATAACCGGATAGTGCTGGAAGGTGTAATCTCTCGCTTTGGTAGTGATGAATCGTGGCGACAACGGCCTTCCCACAGCGTTGGCGGGGCAATTGTCCGAGCACCGCCCGCAGTCGGCGCAGGAATAGAAATCGAGCATCTGCTTCCAGGTGAAGTCTTCGAACGTCTTTACCCCAAAGGATTTCACCTGAGCCAGATGCTCATCGCTGACGCCCCACCTCACCGGCTTCAGAATCTCCCGGTCCAGCTTTGCGAAGTAGATGTTGAAGAGCGAGGTTTCCACGTGGAACTGGATTCCAAAGGGCCGATAGCAGAGCAGAAAGTAAAAGGTCACTTCATGGAGCAGATAAGCGCTGAAGTAGACCCTCCCGAGAGTGGGCAAGGAAGTTGAGGCGAGCGCAGCCTGCAAAATCCACGGCAGTGAAAATGCGGCCAACACTTCAAGAGGCTGGCCTGATTGCGACTGGGCGGCCTTAGCGGCGGCAAAGAGGCTGTCGGCGACCATCAGGATTGCGATCAGCGAGAGAAGGAAGATGGCGTCGGCGGTGTGAGCTTTGCCAAACTTTGCCGGCACCTCGTACCGCGCCGGTTTGAAGACCAGGCGGCGAATGATGGCCACCACCATGCAGAGGAAAACAACGCTGGCAGCGTAGTCGGTGATTATTTCGTAGATATGACCAGTTCTTCCGGATAAACCTGGCATCACAAAGTTCGCGGAGACACCGACAATCAGTACCGTAAAGGCGCGCATGGCAAGGAGAATAAAGCCGGCAAAAATAAGAATGTGCAGGCTCCCGGCGGTCTGGTAGCGCGGATGCTTCCACTGTCCGAGCCAGAATTTCAGAACCCGTCCCAGTCGTACCAATGGCTGGTCAAAACGCAAATCACGTTGGCCCCGAACGAGAGGTACCAGGCGCTTGGCCACAATATAGGCAAAACAGGCGATGCCCAAAACGTGAATGATCAGGAATAGGCTTCGCCCGGGAATCAACCAAGAGGTAACTTGCGTCGCTGATTGGATGCCTTCGAACATAATCCTCGACTCCTAGAAAGTTAACAGCGCTCCCTCCTACTACCCGTGCCCTGCCTACGGGACCAGGCGCGACGAGATCTTCCCCTCCTCTGTTCTCGGTCGTAGAGTTTGCGCGGATTCCACCGAAGGAGGACGGACCGTAAGCGGGCTGGATACACAAACGGGCGCCCTCGGCGCAGGCGCGGGTTTCGACATCACCTGGGTTTCCGTGCGAGCCTTCTTCAGGCGCGACGACTCTTTGCTCAGCAGTGTTACACCAGCCGCTTGTCGCAACTCCGTGAAACTCAATTTCAGAAATGTTTCCAAGCGCCGCAGATCGGGCGCGGCATGCACGTCTCCGCTGAATCCGAAATACATCGTGCCGTCGTAACTCAGGATGGCGCAGTTGACCGCCATCTCTCCGCCCACTGGCACATACGGATACCAGCGCAGCATCTTGTGGCCCAGTAGGTAGAGTGGGTACTGCGGCCCGGGCACATTGGTACACACCAGGTTGAAGGGCGTGAATGGCAGCTGGCTTACCATGGGCCCAGCGAGCGCCTGCATCACACTCGGGAACATGCCGATCAATCCACCCGTCAAGCTGACTAACTCCGCAGCATGTGAGCGCTTGAGAAACTCGGTTCTCTTATGCACTGCGGCCAGCAGTCTGCGCGGATTGAGGATGTCGAGAGGAACGGTGACGGGGACAATAGTGATACGGTTCCCCAAATCGCCCGGACTGTCACTACGACGCAAGTTGACTGGAACCATCATGCGGAGCATCCGGCCCTTGACGCGATCGCCATGCAGCTCCAAATATCGCCGGATGGTCGCCGTCACCAGCGCCAGGATCACGTCATTCACGCTGGCTCCGCAGATTTGCCGTATGGTTTTGACCTCCGCCAGCGGAACGTCGGCCCATGCGAACTTCTGTGGCCCGCGGTAGAGAACGTTGAACCGCAGCCGCTCAGTGAATGCGGTAATCTCCGGGAGGAGGCGGGAGAACTCGTCCGTGGCCAGGGTTCCGCCGTTCGCCACCATGTGCTCTGTCATGTCCAACAGGCCCGTCCAGCCGGAGAGAACTCGTTCGACGAAATCGGAAGAGGAATTCACCACGCCGTCCATCAACGACTTGATTGCGTCGGCTGGCGGAGGGACGCGGAGGCGAAGCTTCTTCTTAGGCAAAAGCGGTGCATCCGGTCTCGCATCCAGCAGCACACCCATGATGCCCACTCCGGCAATGCCATCTGCTAGGCAGTGGTGCAGGCGGAAAATGAGCCCGGTACGCTTGCCTTTCAACCCATGGACAAAGGTGATGTCCCACAGCGGATGCTGCCGGTCCATCACGTTGCTGAAAAGTTTTCCTGCCAGCGCCTTCAGCTCGGTGTCGGTGCCATGCTTGAGCGTCACATCCCGCACATGGTTACGGATATCAAAGTTGGGGTCGTATTCCCAGCTGGGAAGGCCAATATTGAGCGGCGGGGCTACCACCCGTTTCAGGTAGCGGGGCAGCAGCGGCAGCTTCGACTCGACAAACTGCAGGCCAGCTGCGAACGGGATCTCACCCTCCAGCACGCTGACGCTGGCCACGTTGAGCGGCATGCCTTCCCGCTCGAGGTGCAGGAAAACCGTGTCGCCCCAGGAAAGACGGTCACTTTGTTGATGGTTCTGCACGACAGCTCTCCTATTCAACCTCTGCCCATTGCGCATCTCAGTTCACGAAGGAAAACCGCGACACCAGCTTTACCAGCGTGAGCACTTTGTAAACGTCAACGTTGACGCCGTGCAACACGACCTTCACGCACTTGTTGTCAGCTTTGCCCGCGAACTCTTCCATCGCCCGGAGCACGCTCGAATCGATCCGGCGTATGGAAGAAAAATCCAAAACCACTTCATGCTCGGCGCTGTCCAACTTTTCCCCAGCCTGTTGCAACGCTTGGACGACGCGATCCCCATCAATCTTCAGCCACACGGCGATCATTGCCATACGCACTCCCATCCGCTACGCGGTTTGTTGCTGAGATGCCTTCGACACCTTTGCCGAGCCTCGCCCCGCATAAGCCTTCCAGAACAGCTCGGCCAATTCGGTCATCAGCGGCATACGAGGGTTCGACCGCCCGGACGGATCGTCAAAGGCAAGCTTGGTCAGTTCGGGCATCGCCCGCTCGAATTCTTCCTTCGAAATCCCCAGGTCGGCGATCGAACGAGGGAATCCCAATTGATCGAGTAACTGCTCTACAGCTGTTATCAGGTTCTTCACCTTTTCCTCGACCGTATGGCCGCCCAGACCCAGCAGGTCGGCGATGGTTGCGTACTTCTTGTGAGCAACATGCCCCTGCTGGAAAGGCGACGGCACAAACTTGGTGGGCACGGCCGCGTTATACGCAATGACATGCGGCAACATGAGCGCGTTGGCCCGGCCGTGCGCCACGCCGAAGCGGGCCCCGAAAGCGTGCGCCAGCGCGTGATTCACGCCCACCGCCGCATTGGAAAATGCCAACGCCGCAATGCAGGCGGCGTTGTGCATCATGCAGCGCGCCTCTTCATCGCGAGGGTTTTGATAAGCGATGGGCAGGTACTTGAACACCATTCGAATCGCCTGCATGGCGTTGGAGTCGGTATAGGCCGAGGCGTAAGTGGAAACTCCGGCTTCCAGCGCGTGGGTCAGGCAGTCGATGCCGGTATCGGCAGTAAGGCCTTTCGGCATGGACATGACGAACTGCGGATCGACGATAGCCACATCCGGGGTCAGCGAGTAGTCGGCGAGGGTCACCTTGCGGCCGCGCTCTTTGTCGGTCAGGACGGCGAACGGAGTGACTTCGCTCCCGGTTCCACTGGTCGTGGGTATGGCGATCAATCTTGCCCGGTTGATTTTCTCGGTCGGGTACCGGACTACGCGCTTGCGCAGATCCAGGAAAGGCGCGGCCAGTTCTGCCAAGTCAGCTTCCGGCGATTCGTACTTGAGTTTCATGATTTTGGCCGCGTCGATCACCGACCCGCCGCCCAACGCGATGATCTGGTCCGCTTTATAGAAATTGAGTGCCTCCACTCCTTGCATGACTACCTTAAGCTCGGGCTCCGCATCCGGAATAACCGAGACGTGAACGTGAGTTTCCGCCGGAATGTAGCGCCGGACAATGTCCACGTGGCCAAACTTCTCCAAAGCCGGGTTGGTAACAATGATGGTGCAGCGCGACGGGAAATCGCGCAGATTCTCCACCGCGTTCAGGTTGAAGTAAATCTGATTGGGAACCCGGAACCACATATGAGCTTGTGTCCTCCGAGCCACACGCTTGATGTTGAGGTAGTGATAGATATTGGTGTTGTCGGTGGTGCTGTTGCCGCCGCCGGTCCCGCATCCGAAGGAGAAGGTGGGCACTAGATCGTTGTAAACGGCGCCCAGCGCTCCGACGGACCCTGGCGAGTTCACAATGATCCGCCCCGCATTCATCACCTCACCGAACTTATGGATGACGTCATCGTTGCGCGAGAAAATGACCGCCGTATGCCCAAGGCCGCCGGCATGGTTCACATCCACGCAGACCTTGAGTGCCTCATCCGCGGATTTCGCTCGATAAACCGCGAGCACGGGGAACAGCTTCTCGACCGACAAGGGATGTTCACGCCCTACGCCTTGAATCGGCGCGATCAGGAGTTTGGTGTCCGGCTTGACAGAAAGACCGATAAGGAGGGCAATGTCGGTGGCCTTCTGGCCGATAGCCATCGGCTGCATGAATCCAGTCACCGGATCGATCACCGTGCGCGACAGCAACTCCGTCTCTTTTTCATTGCAGATGTGCGCGCCCAGCTCCGCAAATTTCTTCAGCACCGGGTCATAAATCTCATCATCAATCACCACTGTCTGCTCGGAGGCGCAAATGGTTCCATTGTCGAACGTCTTGGAGATGATGATGTCCACCACCGCAGTGTTCAGGTTCGCCGTTCTTTCAAAGTAAACCGGCGTGTTGCCCGGGCCTACACCCAACGCTGGTTTGCCTGAGCTATAGGCTGCTTTGACCGCGCCCGGTCCGCCGGTGGCATCAATCAGGCCCACGTGTTTATGCCGCATCAGGTAAGCGTTGTCCTGCAGGGTGTGCGCTTCGAGGCAGGTAAAAACCCCTTCGGGCGCGCCGTGCTTCAACGCGGCCTCGTACATGATCCGAACGGCTTCAGAGCAGCAGCGCCAGGCGTTGGGGTGGGGACTGAAAATCACCGCGTTCCGGGTCTTGATGGCCATGATGCACTTGAAGAGCACCGTGGAAGTGGGGTTCGTAATCGGCGTGAGCGAGAAGATGACCCCGATCGGTTCAGCCATCTCCACCAGGTTACGTTCCGGAAACTCGCGAATGATGCCGACGGTTCGTTTGTCCTTGATGTAGTTGTATGCGAACTCGGTCGCCACCATGTTCTTAAGGACTTTGTCTTCCATGACCCCGAGTTTGGTTTCCTGAACCGCCAGGCAAGCCAGATGTTGAGCTTGTTCCAGCCCAGCCAAGACCATCGGTTTGACAATGCGATCCACGTCTTCTTGGGTGAATTGGGTAAAGACGGCGGCGGCGGTTCTGGCTTGACTGACTAGCTCTTCCAGGTAGGTAATTCGTTCTTCACTGAGGTTTTCTGCGACGAGCGGGATCTGAACCCGCTCCTCTACTGCTTCGCTTGCGATCATTGCTGCCCCCTTGTATTCACAGGACGGACTTTACCGACGAGAAGCACGCTGTTTATGTACCAGCGTCGAGACGAAAACCAGGGATGGTAAAACTTTCTCTGTTCCTACGCGTAGTCGATGGGATGCCTCTCCAGCCAATGCTCATCGCGCACCCGGCCAGCGTTCCGCAAGGCTGCATGAGTGACGCTCGCAGCCAAACGACGATTCTCCCAAGCGACGCCGCTGCCAAAGCCGATTGCACCCCCCAGCAAACCGAACGCGAATACTCTTGCAAGAGAGTTATGCCGGTTTCCGGGACAAGTGCCCAACAGGCCGATGTACGCTCCAAGTGCCGCGGGCTTAAAGGCATTTCGAACTGACGCGCTAAGAAAGAGAGTAAGGGGTCTACCATGTAGGAATGCTTCTCGGCCGGAACGAGCTCCCGCCAACCCAGAACTCAGAACCTTTCGGCCGTAATCAACTTCAGATTTGGACCACTGGCGTAAACCCATAGGACCACCTCGCTGCCCGGCCGATTAGAAATGCTGCATCGAGTACACCACCGGCCACCTGCTGCAACGGTGGTGCTGGTCACCGGTGGTTGTGATGTACGTCACATCTGAGTACCTTCCGCGGGATGGAGCCGGGAGCACACTTTTTGGTGGGACGCCTCACTGTGGGGGAAGGCTCATATAAAGCCTTGCGCGAACGGTGGCTGGCTGGGTCCAGCCGAGCAGCTAGCGATGTGGTTCCTTTATTGAGAAACCAAGGTCCGACTACCTAGCTTTCCTCAGCTATGGAGAGGACACGGGATAGTACGGCACGGCTGAAGCCGTGCGCTTCCGAAAGGACGTGTTTTGCGTGGGGGTGGATGCCGGGCGCGACATCGACCCTTACGAACTAGCGCTCTTCTGTCCAATCGAATATTTTCTGTCGTAGATCTCGCTTCAAAGTCTTACCACTGCCGCTCTTGGGCAAGGTTTCGAAAAATTCGGACATTTGTAATGCGACAGCCGCGCGCGGCAGAACTCCTGCAGCTCGTTTTCTGTCGCTTTTGTCCCGGGTTTCACCACTCATGTGCGCCTCGCGATTAATGAAAGGGTCCGCTGACGCGAACTGTCACCGCGGGTACCTGGCGTGGTCGTCAAGTGACCTAACTAGTCATCCTCAGCTTAGCGACCACGGGCATGGAACTGGTCAAAAGTGGAAGGACCTCGTGTTCGTACCTCTACTCCAGCCTGGCAGCGGATTTGCGTGCGTTCACGCGCCCGAACCAGGCTGTTCTCAGAACGCTTTACGCGATCTGGATGCTCGGCGGTGCAGAGTGTACTTTCACTTCGTATGGCCCAGGCTTGGCGCAGGCCATACTTCGCTCAGGATGACAGCTCTACCTCGTTCCGTTGTCAGGCGGCCGCTGCTGCCGCCGCCTCCTTCTTCCCGTGCGCCGCCGGCTTCCGCCCGCG
>Ga0070713_100002032_pt1 | contig 13087 bp, 11 predicted proteins | sample LARL82metaG_FD_65465 | JGI IMG/M metagenome (GOLD analysis project Ga0070713, IMG submission 65465) | Corn, switchgrass and miscanthus rhizosphere microbial communities from Kellogg Biological Station, Michigan, USA - LAR L8-2 metaG | ecosystem: Host-associated > Plants > Roots > Rhizosphere ... | reverse complement strand
TGCGCGGGTCAGGCAGACCTACCGGGGTGAGCAGGTGCCCGGCCTGTTCTACCAGTCCGAGGCCCCGGACGCGGACTCCGAGGAGGCAGACCCGGCCGACGCCGAGGAGGACTTCGAGCGCTACCGGGCCGAGTGCCGGGCCGTTCATGCCGCACTCGAGGGCGCGCAGCTGGACGACACATTCACGTTCCAGGAGCAGGTCCCCCCGCGGCCACGTGGAATCGTGCCCGGCGCCCCCCGGGGGATAGGGTTTAGCGATGATCGGGTTCGAAGTCGAACTGTCCGTTCCCACCTTCGGCCCGGCACCAGCCAGCGCGGACCCAGGATTCAAGGCTGGCCCCAGCGGCCGCTCGGCTCCTCTCGAGATCGAACAGTTCCTTCTGGGAGGGCTGCCGTACGACACGACCATAGGGTCGTGCGCAGCGTTCACCCTGAAGACTGATCGTGACGACCTTCAGGCCAGAGGTCTCAGCATCTTCGCCGCTCTGCATCGCCTGGGCTACGCGCCCGAGCCTCGTGACCCTCCCATAAGCAATCTGGAATACGTCACCGTCGCCCGGGACGAGCTAGCGCCGGGCTCGACCGCCTTGTTCAAGCAGGATTGCGCCGCCATCGCAGCTCATGCCGCCCAGCTCATGACGGCCATTGGCGCCAAGCGTGACGTGGTCGCGGTCCCCGGTCCGGCCAGCGAGGCGTACTCTGGCATTCCGGTTGCCGCCTTCGAGTGCTGGCTCGACGGTCTATGTGGCGGCAGCCCTGACTTGACGCGGGCCATCGATGACTTCAAGAACGCGATCACGGACGAGTGCTACATACAAGCGACCGCGGGGGTTATCCCTTCGGCACTGGCCGACCTGCTTAGATCCGCCATGCTGCACGGTCGGCGGATCGGTTTCAACAGGTCTGGCCTGATGTATGCGCGGCGCATGGTCGATCTGATGACCGATCACAAACGATTCAGTGCGCACCCATTCGTTATCCGCCTCAAGCAGGAGCGCATATCTTGGGAAGCCTATATGGGGCTCCTGCACATCATCGGGGCCTACATGGTGGGCAGCGCACTGAATCAGACAAGCCTCTATGAAGGTTCAGCGGACAAGAACGCCGTTCCGTTCCTGGTGAAGGTGCCCATCGGCCGGATAAAAGCTGACGCTGTCACCTCCAGACTGGTCCTGAGCGAGACGCCCGAAGATCTGCTGGACTTCGTGATCCACTACCTGACTACCCTGGTACCTGGTTTCAGGACCGAGTACTGGCTCACCAGAGGTCGCGGCATGCTCGAGGACCGGCGCCCGGACCAGACACCGCCGGCAGCGAAATCCCGCAAACCCTTGTTCGCTGGCGCGGAGACCTTCATACGCAACGCCCTCACCGGGGAGATTCCCGCCGACTCCCTCAGCGACATACTCGCGTGCGACGATCTTCCCCACTCTGTCCGCACCGCATCCGAAGGGCAGCGTGCAGTCCCGCTTGAGTACCGATGGGTCGATGACAAGCCCAGCACGACGGACCTCGAGGAGACCTTCCTGAGGATCGTCAAGCAGGTTCGCCTCCTCAACACAAAGCATATGCAGCCATCAAGCCGCGCCCGTCTCCTCGAAGCAGCCGACGGCCATGAGGACTTTACTGATACGGGTAAAACGTAGTGCGCGCCATCTCCGGCGGCCGGTTAAAGCTCCAGTATTGCGGCGATCTGATCGCGAGTTCCTGCGTCTATGCCACCCCAGCTCCAGAACCACCGACAGAACTCAGCCGGTGACGGCTCTTTGGCAGTGTCAACCCAGTCGAATCGATCACGATGGCGTTCAAATGCAAACGCGCCGAGCACGTTGAACTCCGAGAAGCCTCGCGGATGCTGGCTCACAATATACTGCTCCAAGGTCACTCCGTGGACCTTGAGGCAAAATGTGCGCACCTCATCGTAGAGCCATCGTGGAAACGTGAACGGTGGCCGCCTCATAAAGTCGTACTCGACCTGCCAGCCCAGAAAATTCTCCGTCGGCCCACGCCACGGGTATTGCCGGTCGAGCCCCGCAATCGGAGCCATCAGGATCCGCACCTTGCCGCTGGGCGACAGGTCACTAGGTGTCACCGGCCTCGAGAACAGGCAGTCGGCGTCAACGTGGCAGATCAGCTCCGCGTCGGTAACCAGGTCCGCGTAGAGTTTCGACACCTGCTGCCCGAGGTAGTCATCCTTGTAATCCGGGCATACCACCAGCCTAGAGGCGTCCGTGCTAATTCCGGACCTGGCCAGCCAGGGAACGGTGGACTTGGGGACCATCACCAGCGTTGACCGGAAGCCTGTGCAGAATTTCTGGATCGATGAAAGACAGTGCTCGAGCCACTCCAGATCGCGGTAATAGGTGCGTATGACTATGTCGCACGAAGCATTCCCGATGCCGAGCCGATCCTTTGGCGGGATCTCATTCTCGCCGGAGTGGCCTGCTATCGACACGGTGCTCCCCGCGCACTACACTGTGCCCCAGACATGCAGCCACTCTATGCGTTCTGGTGTAGAACGCCAAGCCAGGGTAACGTTGGAGACTCTCTGACCCCGTGGTTGATTCAGCGCATCACCGGCAGATATCCGACGTTCGCCCGCCCAAGCCTGCCTGTGCCAAAGTACATGGTGACCGGCAGCATCATCCGGTACGCTCAAGACAATTGTCTCGTCTGGGGCTCCGGGCTCATGTCACGTGGCGACACGGTTTCCCCTCAAGCCAAGCTTTTCTCCGTGCGAGGGCCCTTGACCCGCGAAGCCGCGCTCCGTAGCGGAGCCTCTTGCCCGGAGTTCTACGGAGATCCCGCTCTGCTTCTCCCACGCTTTTATTGTCCCGCCCACACTCGCCGTTCCGGGCTAGGCTTGATCCCCCACTTTGCGGATAAGCCACGCGTCGCTGGCCAGATGGCCCCCTCAGCGTCTCTTCGTATCCTCGACGTTCAGCAGCCAGTCACCTCCTTCGTGGATCAGCTCACCTCCTGCGAGTTCGTGGCCTCATCGAGTTTGCATGGGATAATAATAAGCCACGCCTATGGAATCCCGGCCGCCTGGGTGCAGTTTTCTCCCCTTCCTTCGGGAGACGGCAGCAAGTTTTATGATTACTTCCTCTCTATCGGGCAGCCGACACGCGCGCCCGTCCAGCTGACTCCGGCGCGGATCGACTATGACGAGATAGTCGCGAACCTTCTGCCCCCCGTCATCAATTTGGACCTCGACCGGCTGCTCGAGAGTTGCCCATTTCGATGAAGATACATGACGCACGCCGGTTGCTTGAGGGAATCCGGGACGCTAATTATCATCATGATGGCATCAGGTGCCTGCGGCTCCTTCGGCTCGATACCGCTCGATTTGCCGCCCTGCGAACGGAAATCCAGCACCTTTGCGCTCAGCAGGTGCCTTCCGACGTGCGTAACACAAGGCACGTCACCAACTGGGCGGGCCCCTTCGGGAAGGTTACCCAGTACAGTCTCTACAATGCTACCGGCCGATTCGACGACTTCTCCTCTGACCATAATGCCTCTTGTTTCGGAAAGCGGTTCCATCACAAGGTAAATTTCCCCGAGCTGGACGGTCTTATGCGCACTCTCCCCGCGCTTATAAACTGTCGGCTGAATCTTATGGGTCCTTCGGCAGGGCTTTCCATGCACGAGGAGCACTCTGTCATTAAGGCGCAATCCGGCTTGGTCGGCATCCGGGCGCGGTTCCATCTTCCCATCGTGACTAACCCCCTCGCTGAGATCTCGCTGGATGGCAGTGTCTACCATTTGGAGGCTGGATCTATCTTTTTCATAAATCACGGTTGCGTACATTCAGCCGTCAACTCAGGGACTGCTACCCGGATTCATCTTGTATGGGATCTCCTTCTCACTCGCGCGGCGTGTAACCTGCTTTTCGGCGACATGGCGGATGCTTGCCCCGCGCATACTATCCGCGTGCCATCATCTCAACGGTGCGTTACCCCGGTACGAACGACGGCTATCTCTAATGCCCGGGTTCTGCCATCCTCCCTTTCGGAGCCGGAAGCCGCCGACTTGGCCTTCCTGAGGGTCCAGTAAACCGAGGAACAAAGTGCAAAGATGCCGACTAGTTCCCCAGCCGGGGCACTCCTCTCACCAGGTCTACGACCGGCGCGATCTCATCAAGGTCCGCCTCTTCAAAACTGCGGTTGTACTTCCACTTGGAGGTCAAGGGGCGGGTTACCGTCGTGGCGGACAAGGGTAGCGGGCGGCTGGCAAGCCGTTCCAGTCTAGACCCAAAGCCGAGGCCAAGAAAGGTACAGAGATCCCGAAGCGTTTCGTCTGGCCTGCGCACAAGACTTGAATAGTCGATGGCGGTCCACCGTTCTTTCGGAACTGCCTTGAGGTCGTCAATGATATGGCTGTTGGCTGACGCCCATTGAAACGCCGCTACGTGCGCGATGCGCCTGCCGTTGTATGCCCTCCATCCGGAGGGAAGCAGCATGTGCCATGCTCCCCGGTCCCATCCTGGCAGCACCGGGATATTCACGAATCCGTTGTGATGCCACGCATGGATTATGCTGCTGACATTTTCGTGTACGTCCCTGACAAGATAGATGAAGAAGGCGTCCGGAAAGCAGCTGAGCATGAAAGGTATTCTCAGTGCGTTCTCTGGCGTCTTCTCCAGCATCCGCACGGTGGTTGGCATGCTTGCGCTCGGCAAGTCCAGCAGCCTTCTGCCGTCACTATCGCAGAGTTCCGCAATGAAGCCATATCTCAAAGCTTCCCGGTTTTCTTCGCTGGCATCGAGCCCGGTGAGGCGATGTGTCTCGAAGCCTCTCGCTGCTGGATTAAGGGCTGCTATGCCTTCGATCACACCGCTGCTCTCCATGCGTATTGACCAGATTCTGTCAGCCGCCGTGAGGCATTCGAACAGCAGGGTACTGCCCGCTCTGGGCGCGGAGACGATGAATATTGGGCGTTCTAGCGGGTCACGCGATATTGCCTCGATTGTGCCAGCTACCTGCGGGCCGCGGCCGAGATGTGCAGCCATTCGCCGGACGACGGGATCATGGTCAGCTGGATTGCCGACGAACGCGTTAACGCTGCTCTCGTCGCGGAACAGATAGCGGCCGAGTACCTTCCGTCGGTGCGGTGACCAATGCCTCAGCCGCAGGCCTCCTATCTCTGTGGGCGGACGAAAATGTTCTTCGCGGATCATGCCTCGAAGGGTTTCATCCGGAGCCCCGGGAAACACGAACGACACAGCGTACACTGATACATGCTTTCAGGGCAGATGTCTGCCTCGCATAAAGGATGTTAGCTAACAGGGCTCCTCTCAGGTAGCCCGGTGGATCCAGCCGTTGATCGTGAACCGGCTGTCAGCGAAGTCTCCCGACGGGACGGCCACCGGAAGAACTTCATGGTTGTAACGGCTGGGAAATACCACAAGCTGGTTGTGCTTCGGAACCACTGTCTGACTGACGCCGGTTGGGACGTGCTTGTCCCCTGACAGCTCGGTTTTGTGCACCCGCAGGTCTCCTCCTGAGAAGCGCCGAGGCTCTTGCTGAAGGAACAGAACGAAGGTGAGTTCCCTAGTATCCGCGTCGTCGCTGTCGGCGTGCATATGGAAGTAGTCACCATCACGACTCGCGGTGCCCTGTATCTCGACCCCGGCCACGTCGAACGCTGGGTACCCCAGGCTCTCAGTGATCTCGGGCAGCAGCGCGATGAGTCGTTCGCGGACGGCGGCGTCGTAGTCGCCAAGGTCAGTCACGGTGCTTGCCCTGCGGACACCTTCGTCCACGGCTGGTGCCTCACCACCAGGTCCGGCGACGGTCGCCGACTGGAAGTCAGCCTCCCGGCTGCTCATGGAGGCCAGCGCCTCGCGCGCTGTCTCTTCTGCCAGGAAGTTGTCGAGCACGAAGATGATCTCATCGAGAACCTTGCCGAATACGTGGTCGACGCCGCCTGGCTTGGAGAAGTGACCGAATCGCACGAGGCGGACCATCTCCGGCGGTGCGGCTGCTGGTACGGTTGCCGACTCCGCGCGGGACGCGAGGTTGATGGTGTTAAGGAAGAGGGCGAGTTTCTCCAGTATCTCTAGGGGAGTTTCATATGTGAGGAGATCCGGTGTCGGGAGCGAATTCAAGCCGAGGGCCACGAGGAGATCCTCAGCCTCCATACGATACGTCAGGTATCGCTCGTGCTCTGTGATGAAAACGTCCTTTGTTCTCTCGAATCCTACTTTCCGCAGGACGTGGTCGGTGAAGATAGAGTTCTCCGCGGCGAGGTAGTTTACTTCTGCGCCCCTGGCCGCCAGGCTCTCGACCGCCTCTTTATATACAGCTGCGATGAGCCCTATGTTGGCGAGGTCTTCGTCCCCGACATAGACCGGTGTGAGACCGTAGCATCCGTCAGCGACTCTGTGCGTTTGGCAGACAGCAGTCACGTGACGCGCCCCCAGGCCCCACGGCGGCCATGGCCGGTCACGAGCAGCGGCAAAAATCTGCGAGTCGCCCTCGTCTATGAGTGGTAGCACTACCTCGTCGTACAGGTGCGGCAGGCCGGTCCTGCGGAAGAATGAGCGCAGCGCAGCATGGACCTCTGCGGTCAGATCGTCAAGTACCTCGACTCTAGTGGCCCGGTTTCTGCTGGAGACATTGTGACTTAGCTCGACGCCTGATGTGAGTGACATTCCGTCATCTCCTTCATGTAGCTGTTAGGTCCGATCATTCATGGGTCTTGCTCGGGCCGGTCCGGACAGCTAGGAGAACGGGGCCGCATCCTTTCTGGTGGCTGCATGCCCAGAGGCTCGAACGGTAACGCCTGAAGGTGAATGAGTTCGCCGGTGTGCCGCTTGGTCCCGGCCGGCGATGTTGACGACGAGACGAGGAGTGCCTTCGCTTGGCGATGCGTGTATCCAGGCGAGGCTGGCCGGATGATCCGACCAGTGCATCCGCGAATCTACCTGCTTGAAGGCAATAATCGACTCGGCTGGGATGGTGTTAACATTGTCTGGATCCCGGAGGAAGGGTGGCTTGGTGTCAAACTGTCGAATATTTTGCATGGCTTCCAGGTAACGCCCATGATCGCCTTTGCCCTGGGCCCGCGTCATGAGCCTGGCTAGTCGTTCCCGCACACCAAGGTATTCGTAGAAGTCTCTCATAGTGGTGACATTCTCGGAATCCACATAGAGAGTTGGCGCACCGTTGAAGACGTGCAAGATGCCGACGGCGGGGGCACCGGAAGGCACGGTATCCACATGATACCCACATCGGCAGTTAGGACGCCCCGTAAAGAGCCGGATCATGAACTGAGAGGCACCAGTCAGATCCTGAGCGCACTCAACGAGCTTAAGCAGCGACTGAATAAGCGCTTCCCTGGTTGCGGCGGTAACCCCCTCGACAGGAATGCATTCTTTCAGCCAGTTATGAATCTCGGCCGATGTCTGCCAGGGCATAATTGTCCTGGGCACCTGGAAAGTGCCAGTCTTTATTGCTGCCTGTAGTTCCCGGTTCCAGTCGGCGGTCTTGGGCAAATGATGAAAGACGGCCTGGACATCCGGATCTTTGATCAATTCCAGGTCGTTCTGCTCGGAGACCTCAAGAATCATGGCAATGACCCTCCTGCTCAAGGAGTCAAAGGTCAACGCCCGTATGGGCCTAGGTGCGACAAGTGCGCCCCAAGCCTTGGGTTGATGCTAGGCGTGTTCTCATTGTGATGTCAACGGTGAGGAGCGAACCTGCCTGGGGTTCCTTAGTCCGGACTCATCGGGGTTCCTCTGTGTTTGTCTTCCTGAAGGGTTGGAGCCGTGTCAACGGGGCTTTTGGGGTTTTGAACCGGTGTCGGGCGCGCGTGACCGGTGCTCCTGCTTTCCGGCAGCTGCCTTTCCGTGGCTCACGACCAGGCGGGCCAAGGACCGGGCGTGAGCTCGGCCGCCGGAGGCGGCGCCGCAGGCATGCTGATCCAGCCAACCTGCGGAATCTCATCTGCCAGGTGATCGTCGGCGAAGAACGGGCGGCCGGGCGATTGGCAGGACTGCAAGCGTCGCTGCGGCCGTCAGGTCGGGCGTCCGGCCGGTGAGGCTGTCGCCTGGTGGTTGTCACGCGACGGTCGGGGTGTCGCTGACGGGCAGCCGGATGGTCCTGTCGCCGAAGTCGGCCACGAGGTCCAGCCTGCCGCCGAGGGCCTCGACGTAGCGGGCGATGACCTCGAAAGAGGTGACCTCGCCGTGCTCGATCTGGGATACGCGGGCGACGCTGACGCCCATGGCGGCGATCTGCTTCTGGCCCAGGCCCAGCTGCTCGCGGGTCTCGGCGAGCTGGTGCCCGCGCGCCTGGGCGAGCAGCTTAGGCGTCGCCGTCCTCGCGGGGAGGACGCGGATCTTGCGCAACGTGGCGGCACTGGTGAAGGTGCCGCAGGGCGGAGCGGGCGTCCGTCAAAGGGGCCTGGCGCTGGAGGAAGCCAAGTCGCTGCTGGCCGCGGCGGAGCCGACGCGGCTGCACGCGTGCGTGGTGCTGAGCCTGCTGGTCGGCATCCGTACCGAGGAGGCCGGCGCTGCGCTGGGACCACGTGGTGACAACGGAACGGCCAGTGGCGATAGCGGGCTGAGAACCGCTGAGTTATTGCCGTTGGCGTTCGGATGAGGCATGCCGCGCCGAGCGGGATGACCGGCGCGACCTGCCGGCCCCGCGCGGCGGCGGGCGTCGATGATCACCGCCTGGGCATCCAGCACGCCGGAGGCGACCGCCCTGGCCATCGCGGCTTCAATCGCTGCGGCGGGCAAGGTGCGGTGCGCGAGCAGCACCTCGATCAGGGCGCGGGTCCCGGCGGCGTCGCCGTACCTGCCCGCGGCGCGTTCGTGCCGGGCCGCCATCTGCGGCCCGTCGAGCACCTCGACCGTGGTAGCGGACAGCCGGACCGGTAGCCGCCGGCCGGCATAGCGGCCCGGGACGGAGTAGTAGTTCTGCCGCACGCAGACCCGGGCCCGGCCATCCACCCGGGCCTGCAGCAGCCGGGCCGGGTCGAACGGCTCCCCAGGCAGGGGGCCCATGGCGCGCTGCTCCTCGGCGAACGCCGCGGCGATCGTGACCGGCCGGCCAGTGATCACCCGGCCGTCATCGGCCATGTCACCGGTGCTGATCAGCTGGTTCAGCGCGGCCAGGGATGCGACGGCGGGTGGGGCGGGCACCAGGTGGCGGCGGCGGAACCGGCCGATCTCGCCTTCCACCCCGCCCTTCTCATGCTCACCATCCCTGCCCGGGACGCAGAAGAACGAGTCGAACCCGCATTCTCTGAACTCTGGAATTCTGGCCAGTATGCGCATTATGACGTGTTGTGCCCAGCGCGCTGATGCAGAGATGGCTCACGGCAGGTGCTCGCGCACCTCTATCCAGCTGACGATCTGGTCCTTGGCTGGCCCGGGCTGCAGGTAACTGACGAGAGTGGCGAGATGGTATGTCAGGTCGTTGTGCCGGGAGAGTTCGTTTCTTTGCTCTGCCGGGAGGTTTCGCCAGTTCGCAGCCGTCATGGCGGCCTGGCCGGGGTCGAGGGTGAGCGCTGCGAGGGTGTCGGCGGCGAGGATGCCGGGATCCCAGTCCGGGTCGGTATCGGGGCCGAGGTTCTTGATGATCCAGGTGCGGAGCCTGAAATTCTGACGGGCCATCCGGGCGCGGGCCCATGGGCTGGGGCTGTTGCCGTGCAGCCGGGCGTTGGCGTCCAGGGACAGCTTGGCCCAGCGCAGCCGGACGTGCTTGGGCTCCCGGGACCGGTGGGCGTGGGCCTGGGCGACCTCCCGGATCCGTTCTAGCTCCTGGCCGTGCTGGGTGGCTGCGTAGGCTTCCAGGCGTTCGATTGTCCAGGCGCTGATGTTCATGATCGGTTCTTGGTGTGCCTCGCCGCTCACTGCCCCTCGACTCTGACCGCTGGTATCCCGAGGTCGACGGTAGTCCCGTTGCGGGCCCGGCGGTCGATCTGGGCGAGTTTGTCCTCGGCGCCGGCGAGGCTGATCTGGAGTCCCTCGACTTCGCCGGCCCAGCCTTCGCGCTGGGCTTCGGTGATCCGGGCGGTCAGGCTGGCGCGGATTTCGGTGAGGCGGTCGTGCTGGGCAGGGTCGGGCCAGAGCATCGGGCAGCGGATGCAGGCGTGCTCGTGGATGCAGGGCGTCCCGAACGCGCGTCCGCAGGTGCCGACCGATACCTTGCGCTTCTCGAAGTGGGCGAGGAAGGCATCCCATTCCTGGTCGGTCGGGGTGCGGTACTCCTCGCTGGGCCTGGTGGCGCGGCGGCGGGCGATGAACGCCCGGTGCGCCTCGATCGCCTCGTCGGGGTAGACGGCCTTGTAGCCCATCGTGACGTTGATGTCCCGGTGGCCTGCGATGACCTGGGCGATGTGCGGCGGCAGCCCGCTGAGCACGGCATCGGTGATGAAGAGCCTGCGGAAATCGTGCGGGGTAAAGTGCAGCGGCCCGCCAGTAGCCGGGTCGGTCAGGCCGGTATGGGCGAGCGCCTCGGTGAGCATGGTGCGGACGGCCGACGCGCCGATCGCCCGGTGCTCCGACCCGACGCGCCGCTGGAACAGCAGCGGCGCCGGCGGCAGCCATAGCCGTTCCCGGACGTCGTAGGCGGCGACCAGCGGGATCGCCCCGTCCTGGCCGCGAGCCCGGCAGATGATGGCGGACAGGACGTCGGCGAGTTCGGGGCTGGCGAGCAGGAGCCGTTCGGCGTCGGTCTTGGAGGACGCGATCTGGAGCAGCGGGACGAGCTCGCCGGTGCCGGGCAGCCGGTATTGCACCAGGCTGTGGTGGGACAGCTCGGTGAGTTCCTCGACCCGGATCCCGGTCGCACGCAGGACTTCGACGGCTGCGAACGCCCAGAACGCGTGCTCTTCCTCCTTGCCGAGGTCACGGCGCTTGCCGCTGGCCGGGTCATGGGCCCATACCTTGCCCGGCGAGGCGGCCGGCACGACCGAGCGGACCAGGGTCTGGCCGGCGGCGGTGAACTGCTCGCCGGGTGCGGTCTGCCGGGCCGCCTCCAGCCGCCCGGCTGCCTGCGTGCGGCGCTGGGCGACAGTACGGGCAAGGACCGGCAGGACCGGGAGCCGTTCCCTGGTCCGGGTGTCCATGCGGGACTTGCGGCGCCGCTTGTCCTTGCGTCGGCTGATCTCCTCGCTGCCGACCGGGCAGGGGGCGGCCCACGGGCCCCAGCGGGCCGGGTCCTCCACGGCCCAGTGCGCCAGGTCCAGGTAGAAGGCCCGGACCGGGGTCAGGCACTCGCGGTAGTTGACCCGGGCAATGCTGACCTCGGCCGGCCGGCCGCCGGGGCCCCGGACGGTCTTGGTGACGGTGCGGAGCCGCTGCTTCCAGGCGGCGGCGACATCGGGGGGCAGGCGCAGGCTGTCGATGCCGGGGTGGTGGCGTTCCAGGTCGGCCCAGAACAGCTTGCCCAGCATGGTGGCCAGTGAGTCCAGGCTGGTGTAGTCCAGCGCAGGCTGGCGTTCTTGCAAGTACTCCACCAGCAGGTCGCGGACCGGCCGGCAGGCCAGCTGGTAGCGGTCGATCAGCTCGGCGGGCGTCCGCTGCCCCGCGGTGCGCAGCTCCCGCAGCGTCGCCGGAGCCCCTGGCCCGAAGACGCCCGTCGCGTGCAGAACCCGGTAGAACAGGTGCGTTGCTCCGACTGCGGTGCCGTGCGCATCGGCTTCGGCCTGCAGCAACTCCAGGACGTCGCCGGTGGTGATGTCACCCACGGTGCCGCCCTTGGCGGCCACGATGAGCGCGGTGCGGTAGGCGGCCCGCCCGGCGGCCGACGCGGACACGGCCGGGTCGGCTGAGCATGCCGCCCGCAGCCGCCGGAACCCCCCGGGGTCCCGGAACTGCGCCAGCGCGTTGACCAGTATCCCCTTGCGGAAGCCAGCTTCCGCGAGCCATCTGAGCGAGGGCCTGATGACGTCGGCGCTGATGGCGACTACGAGGGCCCGGGTCAGCACCTCCTGGCGGTGCTGGCTCTGGTGGCCGTGCCCGTGCAGCCAGGCGGTGGTCACCTGCCGCCAGGAACCGCCGGCCACGTCGGCACCGGAGGCCATCCAGCGTTCCTGCCAGGTATCGCCCGGCTGGCCGGCGAGCCAGTCCAGCAGCAGCTGCAGCCCGAGCTTGTTCCCCGTCGGGCCCTTCGCCGTGGCCGGCGCGAACGGCGGGCCCGTCAGGTGCCCGCAGACCGCGTCCCGGTCCTGCGCCGTGGCCGGCCAGGCTCCCGCCGACGGCCTCGAGGGCTGGTGCCGGCGCGGCGCCGCCGGCCCGGGGGACAGCAGGGCCGGCGCAGGGGCCGCATCGATGACCGCGGTCACGAGCCTGCCGCCCCGAACAGCACCTGCAGCGTCTCGGGCCGGTAGCCAGGCGCTGGCGGCGGGGCGGCCCGCCGTGCCGCCTGCCGGGACTGCCCGGCATGGTGGGCCAGCAGCCGGCGGATCACTTCCTCCTTGCGGGGCGTCAGGTAAATCTGCGTCGTCGTCAACTGGGCATGACCCAGGACAAGCTGGACATCGGTCAGCGGAAGCTGCGGATCCTCGGCCATCCGGTAGGCCGCCGTATGCCGCAGCGCGTGCAAGGTGGCCGAGCTTGCCGCTGCCTCCCCGGCCCGCTCGAACATCCGGTGCACCGCGTGATAGGTCAGCGGCCGGGACGGCCGGCGCAGTGTCCACCACAGCGGCTGGCGGCGTCCGGCCGGGATCAGGCCGTCCATCTCGACCTGGTAGAGCCGCAGCCAGACGAACGCGTCCGAGGAGGCCGGGAGCTCCTGCAGCTCACCGCTGCCCTTCCGGGTCACCGTGATCAGCTGCCGCCCCGGGTCCGCCCCGCCCTGGGTCACCGACAGCAGCTCCGACGCACGGGCGCCCGTGGAGACGTAGAACGCGACCATTGCCCGGTCCCGGTGCGAGGGCAGCCGCGCGAAGATCTCGTTGAACTCCTCGTCCGGGACGCTGCGGGGAATCCGCGACGGCACCCGCGGCCGGTAGAGCCCGGCGCGTTCCTTCCGGAACGGCTCCATCGGGTTGTGGTGCGCGTTCGCCCTGCTGCCCCGCCGGGACCGGTCCAGCGGGAACGGGTTGATCACCGGCCCGGTCCCGGCCTCCA
>Ga0070713_100002030_pt1 | contig 13090 bp, 9 predicted proteins | sample LARL82metaG_FD_65465 | JGI IMG/M metagenome (GOLD analysis project Ga0070713, IMG submission 65465) | Corn, switchgrass and miscanthus rhizosphere microbial communities from Kellogg Biological Station, Michigan, USA - LAR L8-2 metaG | ecosystem: Host-associated > Plants > Roots > Rhizosphere ... | reverse complement strand
AGCACCTGACATGCCAGTAGGTCGCCAGGAACTGATCAAGCGCGTAGCAACCAAGACGAACAAGAGCGTCAAGGAGAGCACAGTCTTCGTCAATGGCACCCTCGAGGCCATCCGCGAGGCCCTGCAGTCCGGTGACGCGGTCCGCCTGGTTGGGTTTGGCGTGTTCTCGGTCAAAGACACTGCCCCCAGCGTTCGCGTCAACCCGCAGACTCGCCAGAAGATCAACGTTCCTGCCCGCAAGCGCGTGAAGTTCACCCCAGGTAAAGACCTGAACGACGCCGTCGCGGTTCATGCCCCGGCCGGCAAGGGCAAGAAGTAGTCGCGGCCTGCCAGGTGTTTCCCATCTGGCGGGCACGCACGGTAGAGGCTCGCGGCGTTGCTATGCTGCGGGCCTCTCCTCGTTTCCGCCGACGCTATCCCGTTCTCAGCGCCTGGCTGTGACTCGACTGGCTATGCGTCCGCGGTGTCGGGGAGGGTATTGTAATCCCTGCCGGAGCGCAGTTGCCTGCGGTAAAGCGAGATGCTCTGCGTGACATGCATCCCGGCGCGGGTATACAGTTGTGGCGCGTTGCTCGGGCTGCCCGCATCCACGCTGAGCTCCACGTTGGCGATGCCCCTGTGGTAGCACGCCCCAAAAGCCGCCCGCAGCATGGCGAGCGCCAGCCCGCGTCGCCGCCATGGGCGCTTCACGCCGACGCCGCCCACCCATCCGGTGCCGCTGCCGGGCACGTTCCGCGCGAGACAGGTGCCCACGATCTCGCCGCTCGCCTCATCCTCGGCCAGATACCACAACTCTGGATCCTGCCGCTCGTTCTCGGTAAACGCCAGCCAGCGCTCGAAGTCGCCCTCAGGTCGGCCGCGCAGGTCGCGAAATGCCTCGTCGACGGCCTCGAAGGTCGCGCGCTCGTCCTGACCTGGCACAAACGTCCGCAGGCGCACGCCCTCAAGCTGCTCAGGCGCGTGCGGTGCCTCATCCATCTCGATGCGCATCACATAGATGGTGTGCGCGTAAGAGTATCCCAGCGCCTCGATCAGGGCGCAGGCGGCCTCGTTGCGGGTATTGATATAGTGCTGGACGGTGATCTGCGCGTCGGCGGGGGCGCGCTCCATGCGATTGCGAATCCACGCCTCGCCCCAGCGCGTCAGCAATGTGCCAAGCCCGTGATGGGTGTGCTCAGGATGCACGCCGCCATAGATGGAGACCTGGAGGTAGCGGCGGTTGAAAACATCCGCGTGCGCCGCCAGGCTGCCATCTGGCGCGAAGACCAGCAGGCTATCCTCGGCGAGATTCTCACCCGCCCAGTCGTTCAGTTGCTCCTCGGCGGTGGTGACTGATGTGTCGCCCTCATCCGTCTGGTATGCGCTTCGTAGCCGCGCCACCACCTCCGCATCGTCGAGCGTGGCCGCCCGCGCGCTATATCCGTCCGGCGGCGTTACGCCGTTCATCATATCCGCTGATCCCATGGCTCTCGTAATCCCCTCCGTACTAGCGTCTCATCCTGGCGTGCTCATTCGCCCGAAGCTCGCATGAGTCTGCCGCCAGAGTGTATCCAATCGGAGGCGCAAGCGCCACGAAGATTTCTGCACAGCTATTTCCAGCGGGGGATTTCCGCCGTCACGCTGGTGGCCACGAGATCGCTGCCGCTCGTGCCGTATGCCGCCTCGCCGCCTTTGCCGTTGCGGTTGCATCTCGGCGCAGGCAGCGGAAATAGAGGACCGCTGGAATCACCGCGATGACCGCGATCACCGCAAAGACCGGCGTCATCATCGCCGATTGCGTCGGGTCGCTCAGATGGCCGAAGAACTGGTCGGTCGCCACGCTGATTGCCTCGATCACGCCGTAGACGAGAAACAGCCCGGCCAGCACATAGCCCCATGCTTTGCGCTGCCAGAGCCACACCGCCGCGAGTATCGTCAGCGGGAACCCCGCCGCGAAGTCTACGACCTGGATCGGGTTGGTCAGCATCATCGTCCCGTGCAGGCTCGCGGGCGCCGTGTTATTCACCAGCGCGGGCACGATGTCGCGCAGCCAGGTCAGTGCAAAGAGCGCCGTCGTGAGTATCAGGTAGAGGGCGATGGTACGTATCGGCAGGTGTTCGGTGAAATGGGCGCGCAATCCGGCGACATCCAGCGCCATGAGGAGCGCCACCAGCGACCAGAGCGCCAGCGAGAGCACTGCGATATAGACCAGGAAGAGCGGATTGAAGGCGACGGCGAACGCGAAGAAGATCGCGTTATAGAGGATGTAGCCGAGCGCGCCGAGCCAGACGATCTGCGCCCGTAGCGACCCACGCGCCGTCAGCCCCATCGCGACCACCAGCGCCGGTAGCGCGACCGCCATGATGACGAGATCGGTGCCGCGCGCATTGCCAGAGGTCACGGCGGTATCGCGAAACACTGCGGGGTAGAAGACGCCGACAGCCGATGCCACCAGCGCCAGCACGGCGAGCGTGCCAGAGAGCCAGTAGGCGAGAGTGAAGCGGCGATGGCGCGCTTGCATATCCACATCTATCACATATCCTGGTGCGCCAACCGTTGCTGTTGGCGATTCCGCGATTGGAGTGTGTACGGATGCCATGGCGATTACTCCTTCCTGGGGTATGCCACCCATGCGCCATGTTCGCATATTCACGGGCATCGTACCGCCAGGGCATCACTACGCCGTCACAGCTCACTGGGCGGAATCACAGATTCAACACAGCGAGAGGATAGAGTTAGATATCAAGGGCATGGATACAGCGCACCGCCTTCCACCGAAACGACCTGTGGGGAGGACGCTATGCGCACCAGTTCATCCCAGGCCGGGTAGAACATATTCAGGCTGTGCCATTTGGCGAAGTTAGCCAGTTGCTCGGCAAGCGGCGGTGGGACATTGCTGCGTGGCTCGTCGCACGTCCACGGGTAGACATGTCCTTGCAGAATAGCAGTCGCCTGGTCGTACGTGGTATCGGCGGTGAAGATGACGGTGGCAGACAGCGGCAAATTGTGCGCTGAGGCGTTGTGGATATGCGTCAATGCGTCCGCTTGGGTTCGCGTCGAGACGGTGGTAGGCGTTGACGTTGGTGTGCGCGATGTGGCGGGCAAGGCGATCGCAGGCGCGCAGGCGGCGACCAGCAGAAGCGCCAACGCAAGCAACAGTGGTTTTACCACGCCTAATCTCGGTGCCATAGTGGCGCACCTCCAGCGGTAGGACCAATACGCCCCATGTGATAGGGCAACGCCTGCTTACCATGACGGCGCACCCGCCTGCGAAGTTCCCACGAGGGAAAGCGGCGTGCGAGTACTGGTCAGAGGTGAAATGTCGCTTTGCGCGTGAGAGTACAGGCAGTTTCGAAAGGCGATGCGGCGAGCGTCTGTCATATCCTCAAGCAGGCAGTGGTGACCGTCGGCCCTGATTGCAGACCCCTACCTTTAGGGAGGAGGATAGCGTCATCTAGAACAGATGTGCTACACTCCAGCGGTACGGCTTGAGGAAGCGCCTGCTCCTAGTCCTAGAGACCAGGCGTCCGTCCCATCGGGCAGGCCCCTCAGGCGTGAACGTCGTCGATTGGGACCGGCTTCGTCTGAGCATCCCCGCATGGGGAATGTCAAAGTGTCCAAAAGTGTCAATAGGAGAGGCAGCATGCGGTTTCTTCTCACTTCCGCTGGCATCACGAACGCGAGCATCCACAACGCGCTGGTCGAGCTACTGGGCAAACCGATTGCCGACTCCAACGCCCTCTGCATCCCGACTGCGGGATACGGGAGTTCTTATGGCAGTCCTGCTGGGATATGGCGTTTCATCAGCGGACAGTCCGCCCAACCCATGGTTGGACTGGGGTGGAAGTCCTTAGGCGTGCTGGAGCTCACTGCGCTGCCCAGCCTCGGTGAAGAGCGCTGGGTCCCCTGGGTCCGAGACGCAGACGTCCTGCTGGTGAACGGTGGCGACGCCCTGTACCTATGCCACTGGATGCGAGCGTCCGGCCTCGCAGACCTCCTGCCGTCGTTACATGAGACGGTGTGGGTAGGATTCAGCGCCGGGAGCATGGTGCTGACCCCCCGTATTGGAGAGGACTTCGTCGGGTGGAAGCCACCTACTGGTGACGACAGGACGCTGGGCGTGGTCGACTTCTCGATCTTCCCGCACGTGGACCACCCCGCTCTGCCGGAGAACACCATGTCCGCCGCGGAAAAATGGGCGGCCGACATCTCCGGTCCGGCGTATGCGATCGACGACGAGACCGCCATCAAAGTAGTTGACGCCGCCGTCGACCTCGTCTCCGAGGGACACTGGAAGCTGTTTACCCGCTAACTCCGCTGGGGCGGCCCTGAGCCGTACGTACTCCCGCGTGGTTGACTCGTTCGTGCCGCGGACAGGGATACTGCCGCCTTCACGCTCTCGCCTCTAGATTTGAGATGTCTACGCTTTGTAGACATCTCACCGCTCTCCGCGCCCCTCTGGCGTAAGGCTGCTGCTGTGGATGGCGATCAGCTCGCCAGGGTCGGGCAGCGTGCGCACCTCGACGCGCACGACCCACTTCACCCACTGGAATCCCCGGCGGTCCGGCGCGACCAGTCGGAGCGGTGCGCCGTGGTCGTGGCTGAGTGGCTCTCCGCTCACATGGGTCGCCAGCAGCGCCGCCCGCGCCTCCTCCAGCGGCAGACTCCAGCGGTAGCCCGTTACCGAGAGGAAGCTCACCCAGGCAGCGCCGGGCATTAGCGCCACGCCGTCGAGCAGGCGTCCGACACGCATCCCGCCCCAGCGTTGCGCGCTACAGAAACCGCCAGTACAGTCGAGCGTCGCCACCAGCTCATCGCCCGCCGCCGTCATCTCGTCGTAGCTGAAGGTGCGCGGCACAGCCACCGCGCTATCGATCCGCAGCCGCCAGTCTGTGGGAGAGATTGGCCGCGGCGCATCGGCTACCCAACTCGTCGCGGGGAAGGCGTTTCCGGCGTAGCTCTCAGCCTCGCGCGACCCGGTGAAGCGGCGATGCGAGCCGGGAGCATCCACGACGCGCTCGATCACCTGCTGGGCGGGCCAGAGGACCATCGCGCCACCGAGGAGTAGCCCGCCCCGCAGCATCTGGCGCCGTCCGCTCACGTCACGCCGCCGGAGCGGTTTCGCCCGCGCCAGCATATGTGACGCGATCAACACGGTGAGCGCGAAGCCGAGCAGGATGTGCCAGTTGAGCAGCCCCCAGTCGAGGAAATAGAGCGTCCCGCCTACCACCCATACGATGCCAGTGCCAAGTGCCAGCGCCACAATCACTACCGCCAGCGCGCCCAGCACAGTGCGCCGATCCCAGAGTCGCGGACGAGCCAGTCGGGGCAGCACCCGTCGCAGCTTGCCCCAGAGCAGCAGCGCCAGCCAGAGACCCGCCGCGCCGTGGGCCGCGAAGATGAGCCACTCCTCGGGATGCCCGCTGACGAGGCTGACGATGCCGGTCACGAAGGCCAGCGCGCACGCCAGCGCCAGGCTCCAGTCGATCAGTCGTGGCGACATGGGTCCGCCTCGCTCTCGTCCCGCTCCCAAACCCTATTCCTATCTCCCTTGCCTATTGCTACGCGCCCTATTTACACCCGCAGCACCACACCCACCGCCTCATACATCCGCCCGAAGTGTGTGGCGTCCGGGGCGGAGACGAGCCACTCCCACGTGCGCGGCGCGCCGACCAGCTGGAAGCGCGCCGCCAGGTCGTCGGGGATGGCGAGCACATCATCGGGCAGCACCGTCAACGTTTCACGTGGATCGCGTGCGTGTGGCCCGCTCTTTGGCGGCAGCAGGTGGCCCATGCGGTCGCTGGCGAGAATCGCGGCGCCCTCTGGCGCGAGCAGCCCGGCCAGCAGCGCGAGATGCCCCAGCGCGATGCGCCGACGGAACGATTGCGCCGCCTGCCGGAAGCGCGGATACGTCTCGCGCAGGTCAACCGCGTCGGGCGCATAGAGCGAGAGCGTATCCACCACATCCAGCAGCGGCAGGCTATAGAGTTGCGTCAGCACGAGATCGCTGAAGACGAGGCTGTAGCCCTGCGCAATCAGTCCCGGCAGCCGCGGCGGGTCAGGCACGGGGCAGCGCTCCAGGCAGGCCGCGGCGGCCTCCAGCGGTGCAGTCGCGCCGAGCCGGGCGAGGTCGCGCCAGGGCTGCGCGCGTAGCTCGCTGGCCAGCGCCTCGCTCACCCCGCCGGTGATATCCGCCTGGAGCAGGTCCACCCGGCTGCGCAATGACGCCGCCAGCTCATCGCGGGCGCGGGCCATTCCCGGCACATCCACGTCCACCAGCAGCACATGCTCGAAGCCGCGGGCAATCCGCTCCAGCGGCGCCTCGGTGCATGCGCCCGCCCCCAGCACCACCGCCCGCGACGGCCCGCCCGCCGAGCGCGCTGCCAGCGCATCCTCCACCAGCGCCGCGACGGCCCGCAGGTGCGCCGGACTATGGCGGCGATACCACGTCCGCCGCTCCGGCCCCTGCGTCCGCGGATTCTCCTCCGCCAGTCGCGCAATCCGCATAGATTCCCTGTCCTTTCCCCACCTTCATTGTAGCGATTGTATCGTTCGCGGACGCCAGTTGGCGAGCCAATCCATTGGTCCTTTGTGTGACGAATACCTGTGACGACCCCGTGAGGATGGCCTGGCTGCTCGTGACCACGTTGTGCCACCGTTGTGGTTACGTGACATTGCGTGGTCGGTTCTCGCGCACGCAGGATCGGCGCAGCCCGGGTAGGGATTCGGAGCGGGTTGAAGGAAATACGCGGCGTACTTTGTGGCGCCGTCCTCTGGCGACGTGCTCCTGATCGGCAGAGAGGCACGATTGCTCTGCGCCATGAAACCGACACAGCAGCAACGGAGGCATATCATGCTTTGGCGACGCATCATTTCAGGTGTAGCGGTTGCTCTCTTTGTGGGTATCAGTCTGGTCAGTAGCATTGGACAGGCTCAGGCAGCGCCGCTGAAAGCGCCTCACCTGACCAGCAAACAGATTCTTGCCGAGACTAGTATTGACGGGCCAGGGCTTGCCAAGAACATCGTCGGCCACGAGGGAGACAGCACGCTGGTGCTGGCATGGACGGGTACCGATCCCCAACACCATCTGAACCTGTTGACGAGTAACACCGGAAGCACCTGGATCAACAAGCGCACACTTGCTGAAACGTCATTCGTGCGCCCCGCGGTCGAGCGCGTGACCTACATGGCTGGCGGCGAGGTTGTCCTCGCATGGACCGGCACCGACCCGCGCCACACCCTCAATGTCCTCTGGAACGCCTATAACAACGGCAATTCCCCGATGAAGAAAGTGACGTTCTGGGGCGACATGAGTTTTACCGCGCCCGCGCTTGCGATGTCGGGTGATCGCATTTATGTCGCCTGGGCAGGGACCGACCCCAAGCACTCGCTCAACATCATGGCGCTCTCGCAACGCACGCTCAAGGTTATTGCCATCAAGCGCTACCTGCCCTTCAGCAGCAGTGCGCGACCGAGCCTCTCGATTGGGTCAGCGGATAGCCTGTTGCTCTCGTGGACGAACCAGGCTGGACAACTCTCCTTCGCCATCGGCGATGAGGCTTTCCACTTTGGCGCCGCCAGCGTCTCGACGAATACGAGCTCCGCGGGACCAGACTTCTTCTACGCCTTCAGCATCTACATCGGCGATGTGGTAACACCGAAGTATTGGTGGGCATGGACCGGCAAAGACGCAAATCACTCGATCCACATCGCGTTCAACAATACCACCGTCTGGCCGCCCGCCAGCAACACCACGACGCTCGGCGAATGGGCGCTGGGTGGGCCAGAACTAGGATGGAGAGGCCTGACATTCACGGTCGTTCTGGTCTGGACCGGCACCGACCCACACCATCATCTGAACATTGGCATGGTCAGCTCCGCATAGCCTGGTGACATCGTTCTCGGTTGTGAAACCAGGCGCTTTCGAGCCGGTCCGCTGTAAGTCCCCGTGGGCGCTTATGGTGGGGGCTGGCTCGTATAATACCTATGCGCATCGTCAGGAGCGCAGCGTGCGCCGGATAGCACCAGCCGGGGAGCGTCATCGTGCAGCGGAATACGTCGCGGCCAGCCAGCGCCAACAGCGACCACAGCGCCAAGAGCGCCAGCAACGGCCACAGCGACCACAGCGACCACAGCGACCACAGCCCGATTCGCCAGCAATATCTCGGCGTCAAGCAGCAGCATCCCGACGCCGTCGTCTTCTTTCGCATGGGCGACTTCTACGAGATGTTCGACGGCGACGCCGAGCTGGCCGCGCGCGAGTTGGAGCTGACGCTGACCCGGCGCGACTGGGGACGTGGCGAGCGCACCGCGATGGCGGGCATCCCTCACCACGCCGCGCAGGGCTACATCGCGCGTCTGATCGGCAAGGGCTACCGGGTCGCCGTCTGCGAGCAGGTGAGCGATCCCGCCCTCTCGAAAGGGCTGGTCGAGCGCGAGGTGATCCGCGTCGTCACCCCCGGCACCATCGTGGACCCGGCCATGCTGGCCGCCAAGCGCAACAACTACCTCGCCGCCGCCGTCCTCAGCCGCGACGCCGTGGGCCTCGCCTACACCGATATTACCACCGGCGAGTTCGCCTGCACCCAGTTTGCCGCCGCCCAGCCAGAGGTCGCGCTCAACCAGGAGCTAGCGCGCGTCCAGCCCGCCGAGGTACTGATCGAGGCGGCTGCCCCGCGCCGGATGACGCTGCCACGTGGGAATGCGCTCTCCCCCTATCCCTCTCCCCTAAAGAGGGAGGGGGAACCAGAACCAGACGCAGAACTCTCTGGCTTCCCTCCCCGCGTCGGGGAGGGGCTGGGGGAAGGGTCCACCGTCATCACGCCCTTCGACGCGCGCAATTTCCGCGAGGATGTCGCCCGCGACATGTTGCGCGAGAAGTTCGACGTCGCCTCGCTGGAAGCGTTTGGCTGCGAGCGGCTGCCCCTGGCGGTTCGCGCGGCGGGCGCCGTCATCGCCTACCTGCGCGAGACCCAGCGCGACACCCTGGCGCAGATGACCGCGCTCGAAACATACAGCACCAGCGGCTTCATGACGCTCGACGCCCACACCCGCCGCAACCTGGAGCTCTTCGAGAGCGGACGCAGCGGCGGCGTCAAAGGCTCGCTGCTCTGGGTGTTGGACGCCACATCAACGCCGATGGGTGGGCGGCTGCTGCGCCGCTGGCTGGCCGAGCCGCTGCTCGACCTGGAGCGGCTGCGTCGGCGGCAGGACGCGGTGGCCGCTGGCGCCAGCGATATCGCCCTCCGCGCCCGGCTGATGCCGCTGCTGGCTCACGTCGGCGACCTGGAACGGCTGATCAACCGCGTCGTCCAGCGGATCGCCATGCCGCGCGATCTGGTGGCGCTGGCGCAGGGGCTCGCCGCCGTGGACGAGCTGGCCGCCTCGCCGCACTCGCTGCCGGATGGGCTGGCTACCATCGCGCAGTCGCTCCAGCCGCTGCCGGAGCTACGCGAACTGATCGAGCGGGCGCTGGTGGATGAGCCGCCTGCGACGCTGAGCGATGGCGGTTTCATCCGCGCGGGCTACTCCACCGAACTGGACACCCTACTCGACGCCTCGCGCAATGGCCGCCAATGGGTCGCCGATCTGGAGCGCCGCGAACGCGAGCGGTCTGGCATCTCCACCCTTCGCGTCGGCTATAACAAGGTCTTCGGCTACTACCTGGAGGTCACCAACTCGCAGTTAGCCCGCGTCCCCGACGACTATATCCGCAAGCAGACCCTGACGACTGGCGAGCGCTTTATCACGCCCGACCTGAAGGAGTATGAGGCGCTGATTCTCAACGCCCAGGAGAAATCCGCCAAACTGGAGCAGGAGCTCTTCGCGGCGCTACGGAGCGAGATCGCGGCGCGCTGGGGTGAGGCGGCGCTGCGGACGGCGCGCATCCTGGCGGAGCTGGACGTCTTGCTGGCGCTGGCGGAAGTCGCCTCGCGCCAGAACTACTGCCGCCCCGAGCTGGACGAGAGCGACACGATTCACATCGTCGCCGGACGCCATCCCGTCGTGGAGGCGAGCCAGCGCGAGATTGCCTTCGTCCCCAACGATACCCAGCTTGCCACCGGCGATGCGCAGATCCTGCTGCTGACGGGGCCGAATATGGCGGGCAAATCAACCTATCTGCGGCAGGTCGCGCTGATTACGCTGCTGGCGCAGATCGGCTCGTTTGTCCCGGCGGAGGCCGCGCGCATTGGGCTGGTGGACCGCATCTTCACCCGCATCGGCGCGCAGGACGACCTGGCGACCGGGCAGAGCACCTTCATGGTGGAGATGGTGGAGACGGCGAACATCCTGCACCACGCCACCGCGCGCAGCCTGGTCATCCTCGACGAGATTGGCCGCGGCACCAGCACCTATGACGGGCTGGCCATCGCCCGCGCCATCGTCGAATACCTGCACAACAACAAACGCTGCGGCGCGAAGACGCTCTTCGCCACCCACTACCACGAGCTGGTCGAGGTGACGCGCATGCTGCCGCGCGTGCGGGCGTATAACGTCGCGGTGGCCGAAGAGGAGGGCCACGTCGTCTTCCTGCGCAAGATCGTTCCCGGCGGCGCGGACAAGAGCTACGGCATCCATGTGGCGCAGCTGGCGGGCATCCCGCGCCAGGTGGTGCGCCGCGCCGAAGAGGTACTCGAAGACCTGGAGAAGAAGGGCGACGCGCGCTCCCGGCGCAAGGCGATGCGCGAGAACGCTCCCACAGTGATGCCGCAGGCGCTACAGCTGACGCTCTTCGCCGCCGAGCCGGACCCGCTGCTCGAAGAGCTGAAGGTGCTGGCGATTGACGAGCTGACCCCGCTCGAAGCCATCAGCCGCCTCTACGAGCTGCAGCGCCGCGCCCGCGAAGGGTGACGGCGGGCGAGATGGGTGATGCCCCGGGTTCGCGGCATGAATGCCGCGGCTCATCCTTGCCCAGGCGAACAGCCGGTGGGGGGTGTTCTCTCCGAGCCGCCCTTGAAGCACGATGACCACGCGCTCGACGCCAGCCACTACGCCCTGTGCTCACCGCGTTGGGTCGTTCCCGCGCCACCGACGCCTGGGTCGAGCTGTATCTGCGGCGGCCCCCTCCCGGCCTTGCTGCGCTCGGCCACCCTCCCCCAGCGTACGCTGGGAGAGGGACTGATTGTGATGGTACGGTAGCCCCAGAGGGCAACGGCCCCCTCCCGGCCTTCGGCCACCCTCCCCCTTGCAGGGAGAGGGCATCGGCTACCAAAGTGGCAAATGGCCGCAGGAAGAACTGATCTGACGTTTCGGATGCTAGCCGGAATGCCGTGTACACTCAGCATAGTTCCCCTCCCTGGAAGGGGGCGGGGTCAGGGGAGGGGGTTCTGGCCCGCATCGCGAATACTCATGAGAACACGATCCAATTCGTCGTTGACCTCACGATTGGTGAAACGCAGGATGCGCACATTGTGTGCGGCGAGTACCTGGTCACGCGCCGCGTCGTAGTCTGCCTGGGCCGCGTGAATTGGACCATCCAATTCGACCACGAGGTGAGCGGCGGCGCAGTAGAAATCAACAATGAAGCCAGCGATCACCTGCTGACGTCGCCAGTGCATCCCATCGAACCGATGGGCGCGTAACTGTTGCCATAGACGCTTCTCGGCGGGCGTCATCGTCTGGCGTAAGGCTCTGGCTCGCTCCTGCTTGACTCGTTTTACGGGCAGCCCTCGAACGATGCCTGTATCGTTGGGGCGCTCATCGTGTGGCATGGACGCGGCCCCCTCCCGGCCTTGCTGCGCTCGGCCACTCTCCCCCAGCTTACGCTGGGAGAGGGGTTAGGGGGTCCACCAACACCACCTGCGCCAGCGTGTCCACCAGCCGCACCGTCTCGACGCTGACCGTCACCACCTGGCCGATGAGGCGGACGATGTATTGCGGGTCGTCGGCGCGGTTGGGGTCGCTCGTGATGCCGCTGCGGCTATCTGTGCTGACGTGGTACTGGTCGATAACCCATTCGAGGGCGGAGCGGTTGCCCAGCCGGTAGCGGTAGACCTCCGGCGGGATGCCCTCCAGCGTCAGCCAGCTATTGTATTCGAGCGTCGTCTTGTCGGCGGAGAGCCGCATGCGCTTCTCGCCCACGCGCCAGTCTATCTGCTCGCCCGGCGTCTCTTTGTGCGCCAGCGGATACTCCCGCGCCTGCTCGTAGCCCAGGTGCAGCGTGGCCAGCTCGCCGCCGATGCGCGCGACCTCGCGGAAGGCGTCTGCCCCGGCCACCAGCGGGATGCGCGGCAGCTCGCGTTTGAGGTTGGCGGCGTAGCGCTCGCAATACAAGGGATGGTGCAGCGCGCCGTAGACGTAGTGGAAGATGTCGCGTTTGGTCACGTCGGCCCCATAGGCCGCCTGGAACCGCGCCAGCGCCCAGTCGGTGATGTTCTCGCGCCGCCCGCTGCCATCCTCGTTATAGACGTAGTAGGGGAAGCATTGTGTACCTGCACCTGCGCCGACGAGATGAAGGTCGGCGATAGAGCCACTCATAAGGGTCATGAATGGCTTCTCTGAGCCAATAGCCGTTAGGCAGATTGCGGTATTCTCGCTCTCAGTAATGGGCGTCGGAAAAACTACAGGTTGCTGGTATTGTTCCTCGTTCCAAAAGTTATCGAAATAGAGGAACTTGTGCGTGAAGGGACGGTATAGGGAGCGGCGAATATGGGATGCGTTGAATTGGCTATGCCGATGCAGTGCCAGAGATGCTTTCACCTGGCGCGTCCATTTTATTCGCTCATCAGTAGTATCAATCAATGAGTCCAGATTTACCGATGAGCCTCGTCTCGTTAATACGTCAACAGCCTGGTTGTATATTTCAACAAAGACCTCGGCTTGTTTCTCTACCGAAGGCTTATCAAAGGCGTAAACGTGACTGTCACGATTAGTTGCAACGCCAAGTGAGTACGTTCCGAAAATTGTCTCGGTGTCCTGGTTCACGGAACTCTTCGCTTCTCGTGTGCCTGTTGGCAGAAATCCAGCAAACTCAGGCTGTAGCCCCTCGGTCAGCCACGTGTTGCGCTCGTCCGGCTCCAATTGCTGCCATTCGATGTCGGCAATGCTGCCGCGTGATTTCAGATGTTCAAGTTTCTCCTCTTTGCGCCAGTCTTCGGGCACGCGGTAATAA
>Ga0070713_100002029_pt1 | contig 13091 bp, 10 predicted proteins | sample LARL82metaG_FD_65465 | JGI IMG/M metagenome (GOLD analysis project Ga0070713, IMG submission 65465) | Corn, switchgrass and miscanthus rhizosphere microbial communities from Kellogg Biological Station, Michigan, USA - LAR L8-2 metaG | ecosystem: Host-associated > Plants > Roots > Rhizosphere ... | reverse complement strand
GCTCGAGGTTCTGGCTCGTGACGTACTCGATGGCCTGCCATCTCGTGAGGAGGTTGATGCGATTGCCGACCTTTGCGTTCCCCGCCACCGCGCCGACCTTGGCGTCGTGCAGCGGTTGCACCAACTCGGCGATCGTGTCGCTCGAGAAGATCGTGTCGGCGTCGAGACAGATCACGATGTCGTGCCGCGCTCGTTGCAACCCAAAATTGAGCGCGCTCGCCTTGCCGCCGTTCGGCTTTGTGTAGACGGCGACCTGCGGATGTGTCCCGTGGGCGGCCAGCGCTGCGTCGTACGTTGCATCGGAGGACCCGTCGTCCACGACGACGATCTCGATCTCGCCGTCGTATTCCTGCGTCAAGAGGCTGGCGATCGTGTGGCCGATCACCTTCGCCTCGTTGAAGGCTGGCACGATGACGCTGACCGGCGGCGCGTACGTCGTAGGCAGCGCGCGGTTCTGATGCTGGCGCACGCGCTGGATCACCGCGAGCGTCCCGATGATCACGAGGCGCGCGATGCCGAGGATCACGGCGAGCGTGAACACCCAGAAGACGAGCAGCTCCGTCATGCCAAGAACGCCAAATCCCGCGCGCCGAAGAGCGCGTCGTACGACGCTGACGTTCGCCAGCGCCGGCATCGCCTGGTCGCGCGTCAGGCCGGCGAGCGTCGACACCAAGACGAGCGTGTCGCCGCGGGCCCGAAGCGAATCGATGAGCGGCCCGAGCGCCCGCAGTGTGTTGGTGCGGTTGCCGCCGCCGTCGTGCAGCAGGATCACGTTAGCCGCGATGTTGGTGTCCGCGCCGCGCTTGGCGAATGACGCCAGGGTCTCGAGCATCTCGTCCCGCTTCTCGAGCACGCGAGCGATGATCGTGTCGACCGGCGGATTTCTCCAATCCTCCGAATCGACGTGCAGGCCGACCGTGAGGTAGTTGCGGTCCGATGCTAGCGCGACCGGCACGAGCTCGTCGGCGGTCGTCGGCTCGGCGTCGCCAAAATATGGTGGGCGGAAAAGCGCCGTCTGCCGGTTGAGCACCGACTCGATCAGCTGTTCGTTGAGCTCGATCTCGGCGCGCGTGCGGAGGTCCTTCGTGAGGCCGAGGTTGGGGTGTGAGTACGTGTGGTTGCCGACTTCGTGCCCCTCGGCGTACAGTCGCTGCAACAGATGCGTGTGCGTATCAGCGTTGACGCCGACGACGAAGAACGTTGCCTTCACGCCGCGCGACGCCAACGTGTCGAGAATCGGCGGCGTCCACGTCCCGTCCGGTCCGTCGTCGAACGTCAGCGCGACCCAGTGCGGGTGGAGCGACTGCACCCCGTAGCGCTTCACGATGAACGGCGTCGGATAGGTGACGAAGGCTTCGTCGGTCACCAGTGTGTTCGTGGAATCCGCTCTCACCGTGCGCGACCCGTTCGTCGGGCGCGCGCTGATGCGAATGATCTCGCCGACCTGCTCCGTCTCCGGGTAGTAGCCGGGAGGCACATTGCGCAGGCTGTCGGCTGAGGCCAGCGATCCGTCAGCGGTCAGCGCGCGCCACAATGCCGGATCTTCATCGCCCAGTCGCCACACCGCGCTGCCGGCGGCATGCAGCTGGCGAGCCACGCGGATCTCGTTGTAGGCCGTCGCGCCGTCGAGGTACCAGACGAGGTGTTCGGTCGAGTCCGGGCTCGTATATCGAATGTACGGATTCAGCGACGAGGCATCGAAGTGCATCACGGCGCCGCTATCGCGAAGTGCCGCGACGACTTCTTGAAAGTTCGTCTCGTCGGCGACGCGACGCTTGCCCGGCTCGGGCGGCGCGTCGGTCCAGTCGTACCCGTATGCGCCGAACATGAGAATCAACTTGTCCGGCGAGACAACGCTCGCGAGACGACGGGCGCTCGCCTCGTAAAAGCCCTGGCTGGCCACGGGGCCGGGATCGCCCGCGCCGTAGTGCTCGTCGAACAACATCGCGAACAATTTGTCGGACGACGCCGCGGCCTCTCGCAGCTCAGTGAGCCCGATATACGACGGAACTGCGTAGGTCGTGATCTTCTTGAGCGGCGCCAATGCCGCCCGCAGCTCACGCGTGAATTGCAGCGATGCCGCGTGAACGTTCACGGCGCTCGGCCCCACCTCGAAGTCGACGAGTGCGCCGCCAAGTCCGTAGGTGAGCGCCGCGCGACGGAGCTGTTCGACGGCGCGCGCGCGCGCCGCCGGTCGGCTCAACAGCTTCGTGAGCGCGTCTTTCTTGAAGTCGAGTGCCGATTGGTCATAGTTGCTCACCATGATGATGAGCTGCGGCCGATGGCCCGGCGGCTCGAGCGTATCGCGGACGATCGCGCGCGACGCTTCCGCCGTCGCGAGGCGAATGTCGAGCGAGTCTCCCGACGGGTCGACGAACGCCCACTCGCCGACGATCCAGTCGAGATGCTTGATGTTGAGGTCGAGCGATGCGTACGAGTTCTCGTCCCAGTTCACGTAGAAGCCGGCCATGATCGGCTTCGTCTGCGTGAGTGGCTTGGTGTTGCTGACCGGCGAACCGGGATTGCGCGACGCATGCCGGCCCAGCGGCGCCACGCCGGTGCGCGCGATCGCGCGATCGAGCAGACGACGGAGCGTGGTGCGCTCGCGCTCTTCCTTGCGCGTCATCGGTCGCGTGCGCGGGACGAGCGACGCTGGGTGCAGCTCGGGACCCAGCGCGTCGCTCAGGGTGAGACTCAGCGCGACGCCAAGGCCCAGGACGGTCGTCAGCACGCCGCCCACGAGGGCGACGCGTCGAATGCGTCGCCAACGCCGGCCGGAAGCGTCGATGAATACGGGGGACCGTTCGGTCATGCGCAGCAGGGGTGGGACAAGAAGTATACCCCGTTGCGTCCGCCGACGGTCTACTTACCGCGACGACTCGAGGCCCGCACGGATCGTTGCGAGGAGACACGCCCTCAGTCGATTGCGTGTCCCTCGCGTTACTACGATGCTCGTGGCGTGATCAGGCGGCCCAGAATCCGCAGAGCGCTCGACCGTCGGGCGACTCGCGGAGCTTCTCGAACGCACGCTCGCGGATTTGTCGGATCCGTTCGCGCGTCACTCCCATGAGCGCGCCGATCTTCTCGAGCGTCATCGCCTCCGAGCCTTCCTCGAGCCCGTAGTAGAGATAGAGGATCTTTCGCTCGCGCGGTGTGAGGTACTTCTTGAATACGCGATCGATGAACTCGCGCATCAATTTGTAGTCGGTGACTTCTTCGATCTCGGTGCCGTCAACGCCGGCGAATCGCTCGCCAAGCGTGGATGCCTCTCGATCCGACCGATCAATCGGCGCGTCGAGGGAGACTTCGGTCGCCGACATCTGCTTGGCGGCGCGGACATTCTCCGGCGTCTCCTCGAGCAGGCGGCTCACTTCGTCTTCGGTCGGGTCGCGCTTCAGGACTTGCGCGAGAATCGTCTCGGCGCGAGCGAGCCGGATGAGCTGGGAATTCTGGTTGAGCGGAATGCGTACCGATCGCGTCTGCTCGGCCAATGCCTTCAGCACGGCCTGTCGCACCCACCAAACGGCGTACGAAATAAATTTGACCCCCTGGTCCGGGTCGAACTTCCGGACGGCTTTCAGGAGGCCTTCATTTCCGATGGCGACGAGCTCGCTCAGGTCGAGGCCATGTCCCTGATATTTTTTTACGTAGGAGATGACGAAGCGCAGGTTGGCGGTAACAAGTCGCTCCGCCGCCGTTTCATCTCCTTTTTGCGCTCGTCGTGCGAGTCGGCGCTCTTCCTCAGGATCACTGATCAGCGGCAGTTTTTGAATATCCTGCAGATACTGATCAAATGCAGTCGACGGAGACGATCGGAAGTATCCCTTCGACGATCTGGTCTCGGTCACTTGCTCCATACACGCTCCTTCCCGAAAAACGCCGGTTAGTGGAGCGAGCGCTCGTCCGCTCGCGCGATGTAGAGCCCATGGTGGGGACGCGCACGATAATGTTGGGCTCCCGAAGCGTCAACAGAGAGTTACGCCAATATGACCGCGATACAGGCGAGAACGAGCCTATGTTGTTGATTTGACAGCACGTTGCAGGTTACTTCGCCGAAGTCAGGCGTGCGTGGCAATTAGGTCAGCCTGACCGAATTATTGCCGACAGACATGGAAATCCGGCAGTCGAGCCCGTCAGCTCGACACTGTTGCGACGCTTTGTCACACCATTCGGACGACTTGTCACGCCGAAAGGCGGACTCGAATCTTCAGTTCGTCGGTCCCGTGGGAGGCCGGCGTTCGACCACGGTCGTGTTCGTTGCGGTTCCCGAAGCGGGATCGCGCATCTTCGTTCGGCTCGTCGCGCTCAGCACACCGATGCCGAGAAGGACGATCACACCGACGCCGATCCACATGCTCGGGATGTTCAACAGATAGGCCGCGAAGGCGAGCCCGACGATCAAAATCAAGAAGCCGATGATGTACGATGCGAACGAAGACATGACTCCAAGCCCCAGCGTTGAGGACGCCGCGCTAGGTAAGCAAGTGATGCGCCGCGGCCGCTTTCGGACGAAGCGCGTCGCCGGACGTCAGGTGAGAATCTCCCGGACGATCTCATCATCCACGGGCACCGACCAGCCCCCGACAGACGACATCTCGCCGATGCGACTGGGCAGCGCATACTCGGATCGACCCGCGCGAGCCTTCTTGTCACCCCGCGTTGCGCGAACAATGTCATCGACGCTCATCGTCGTCGGGCGTCGCTCCGGCAGGCCGGCGACGCGTACCGCGTGTCGCACCCGTTCCGACGTCCCGTGCTCGGCGACCCCCAGTCGCTCGGCGAGCGCGCCCTCGTACGTCATCCCGATCGCGACCGCGTTTCCGTGAAGTAGCGAATAGCCGCTGCATAGCTCGACAGCGTGGCCAATCGTATGACCGAAGTTGAGGATCTTTCGCACGCCGCCTTCTCTCTCATCGCGACGCACGACATCGGCTTTGATCTCGACGCTGCGCGCCACGAGGTTGAGTAGGGCGTCGCTCGTAACGTCGAGGCGATCGATCGCGGCCGCTACGCGCTCCACGTCATCGAGATACGCCGCGTCGGCGATCACTCCGTGCTTGATGGCCTCGGCGAGACCAGCGCGAAGGTGCTCGAGCGGCAAGCTCGCCAACACGGCCGTGTCGGCGACGACGGCAGCGGGCTGGTGAAAGGCGCCGACGAGGTTCTTTCCCGCCGGCGTATCGACGCCGGTCTTTCCGCCGATCGACGCGTCGATCATCGCCAGGAGGCTCGTCGGCACCTGAACGTACGAAACGCCACGCATGAACGTCGCCGCGACGAATCCAGCCAGGTCACCAACGACGCCACCGCCCAGTGCGATGATCGTGGTGTCGCGGCCCGAGGATGCCGCGAGCAGCTCGTCCGTGAGACGGGCCCACGTCTCTCGCGTCTTCTGCGCCTCGCCGGCGGCAATCGTGAACACCGACGCGCGTGATCCGCCGAGCGTCGCGGAAATGCGGCCGGCGTAGCGCGGCCCAACGTTGGAGTCGGTGATGATGGCGTAGCGATGCGCCGGGGCGGTTGATTCGACGATCTCACCGATGCGATCGATGACGTCGGCCCCGACGGTGACGCGATAGGTCGGCAACGCGATGTCGCGCGTCGCCGTCACCACGTCACCTCGCCGGCGCCCGACCGCTTGTTCGCAACGCGAGCGAGCGTGAACAGCAGATCGGACAATCGATTCAGGTAGATGACGACCAGCGGCGGAATCTCGGTGTTCAGTCCGAGCTCGACGACTCGTCGCTCGGCGCGACGACAGACCGTTCGCGCGACGTGGAGTGCCGCGGCCTTCGGACTGCCTCCGGGCACGATGAAGGATCGGAGCGGCTCGAGCTCCGCGTCGCCGTCGTCGATTGCTCGCTCGAGCGCGCTGATGCGCGCGTCGTCGACGTTCGCCTTCTCGAGGTGCTGTCGCATCTTGTCGCGATCGGGTGTCGCGAGCAGCGCGCCGATCGCAAACAGGTCGCGCTGAATCGGCACAAGCACCTCGTCGATGCGCGGCATCTGCTCAACGGCGCGAACGAAGCCGAGGGTGGCGTTCAATTCGTCGACGTCGCCGTACGCTTCGACGCGTGGATGGTTCTTGAGCACGCGGCCGCCGCCGAACAGGCCTGTGTCACCGGAATCGCCGGTCTTCGTGTAGATCTTCATGTGCCGAGAAATGTAAGACGGCGCCTCGGAGCGCGCCGCGCTTCGGGTCTTACTATGTTTGCATTCATGCCTCTGCACGACATCAAAGACATCACCATCATCGGCGGAGGACCCACCGGGATCTTCGCGCTGTTTTACGCCGGAATGCGGCGCGCGACTGCCCAAGTCGTCGACGCGTTGCCCGAGCTCGGCGGCCAGCTCACCGCGCTGTATCCGGAAAAATACATCTTCGACGTGGCTGGATTTCCCAAGGTGTTGGCGAAGGACCTCGTCAAATCCTTGGCTGAGCAGGCGAAGCAGTTCCACCAGCCGTTCCACCTCGCGCAGCGCGTCGTCGGCCTGGAAGAGGAAGATGGGCACTTCGTCCTCGTGACCGAGACGGACCGATTTCCGTCGAAGGCGATCGTCATCGCGGCGGGTATCGGCGCGTTCTCGCCGCGACGGTTGCCACAGCAGTGCGCGCAGCCGTGGTACGGTCGCGGCATCTACGATGTCGTGACGGACCCGGAGGCCTTTCGGAGCCGACGCGTGCTGATCGTCGGCGGCGGCGATTCGGCGTTCGATTGGGGAACCCAGCTACTGGATCGCGCCGAACGCGTGACGATCGTTCATCGCAGCGATCGGTTCCGCGCCCACGGCGCGACGATCGCGCAATTCCAATCTGCCGTCGATGCCGGGCGCGCCGACCTGTTCACGTTTCACGAACTACTCGACATCAAGTGCGCGCCTGGCTCCGACCGGTTCTCGCGCATCGAACTTCGCGAGGTCAAGGCGAAGACGACCCGTGAGATCGATGCCGACGTGGTGCTCCCGATGCTTGGCTTCGTGAGCGATCTGGGTCCGCTCGCCGAGTGGGGGTTGACGCTCGAGAAGGACGAGATCGTCGTGAACAGCATGATGGAGACGGGTCGGCCCGGCATCTATGCGGCCGGCGACATCGTGACGTACCCGGGAAAGCTCAAGCTGATCGCGACGGGCTTCGGCGACGCGGCGACGGCGGTGAACCAGGCCGTACATTGGATTTACCCCGAGCGAAAAGTCGCACCCGGGCATTCGTCGAACATGGAGATCTTCGGGCAGAAGGACGATTAGGACGGAGGCGGGGCTCGGACGGCAACGCCGTTCTCCGTTTTCCGTTCTCCGTTTTCCGTTTTCCGTTCGTTGTCCGCATGAGCGTTTTCGGTCTTCGTTCTCCGCAGCGGGTCATCGGAAAACGGACCACGCAGCACGGAGAACGGAGAACGGAGAACGGAGAACGGAGAACGGAAAACATTAATCACTTTCCCGCCCCGGCCTCACTCCGTTTCCGATCGCGACCAGTCCTCGGGTCCTCGCTCCGACGGCGGTGTGAAGCCCTCGGGATGCCGGCGACGAAGCTTCGCTTCGTTTTCTCGAGCCACGCGCGAGAGCGGGATCCCGAGCGCGTCGGATGTCACGGCGAGACACCAGAGGACGTCGCCCAGCTCTTCGGTCAATCGCGACTCGTCGATCGTCCGAGCCTGAAATATACGTTTTCGTATCAGACCCAGGAGCTCCGCCGCTTCCTCGGCCAGTCCGGCGCTCGCGTCGAGGAGCCGGTCGCGGTCGTTCAATGTCGGATTGATCGTTCGAAGCGCGGCGCGCTGGTAGTCGTCGAGAGTCATAGGTCACTCGTAGCTGACCCGAGGGTCCGCCTTGGCGTATGCGAGATCGGTAATGAGGTTCACGAGAACGAAGACCGTGCTGAGAAAGAGCACGGCTCCCTGAATCGCCGGGAGATCGCGACGCGAGATCGCGTTAACGACGTACCGTCCGATCCCCGGCCAGGAGAAGATTGTCTCGGTCAGGATGCTGCCGGTGAGATACGCGCCAAAGTCGAGGCCGAGCACCGTGATGATCGGGATGAGCGCGTTTCTCAGCGCGTGCTTGAATGTCACGACCCATTCGCTGAGCCCCTTGGCGCGCGCCGTGCGAACGAAGTCGGCGCTCAGGGCCTCGAGCATCGCCGAGCGCGTCATTCGCGCGAGAAACGCGATCGAGCGCATGCCGAGCGTGAGCGCCGGCAGCGCGAGGAACCGCAGACCGCCGTAGCCCGACGGGGGAAGCCATCGCAGCGTGACGGCGAACAACAGGATGAGCAATAGCCCGACCCAATAGACCGGAAAAGAAATTCCGAGATACGCCAGCGCCAGCGCGAATCGATCGGCCAATCCTCCCGGGCGCCGCGCGCTGAGCACGCCGAGCGTGATGCCGACGATCGTGGCCAGCAGCATGGCGGCGCCGGCGAGCTGCAGCGTCTTCGGAAATCGCTCGCGAATGTCTTGCGTGATCGGGCGGTTCGTGATGTACGATTGCCCAAGGTCGCCGGTGACGACGCGCGCGACGTAGTGGCCGAAGCGCTGCGGGAGGGGATCGTCGAGCCGGAGCTGCGCGCGCAATCGCGCGATCGTCGCGCTGTCGGCGCGCTCGCCGACCATCGACTCCACGGGATCGCCCGGCGCGATATACAGCAGCAGGAACGCGACGACCAGCACGCCGAACAGCGTCGGAATCGACAGGAGGATCCGACGGAGGATGAATGCGCTCATCGCTTGGTCGTGTCGATCGTCACGTCGATCCACCGCTGCCCGTTGAAGATCACCGGCGGAACGAAATGGCGAATCCAGGGCTGCACCGCGTACAGCTCGTCGTAGAAATAGAGAAACACCATCGGCGCGTCCTTGAACGCGATCGAGTCGGCGCTGCGATAGAGCGCGTTCCGCTTGGTCTCGTCCAGCTCGTGGCGCGACGCCGTCACGATGGAATCGAGGACCGGATTCGCGTAGAACGACACGTTGCCGCCGGCGCCGCGGTTGGCGCTGTGCAACAACGGATACAAGAAGTCTTCCGCGTCGGGGTAGTCGGCGTACCAGTCCTTGAGGATCATGTCGGTCTGCCCTTTGCGCGCCGCGCCCCGCGACGCGGCGGACTCTCGCTGCACGATCTTGGTGCGAATGCCGACGGCGTTCAAATACGCCTGAATCGTTTCGGCGATGCGCAGATAGATCGGCGTGACCGACGTCCACAGCTCGATGTCGATGCCGTTCGGATGTCCCGCCTCGGCGAGCAACTGCTTGGCCTTGGCGGGATCGTACGGATACGGCGTGCGCGACTTGTCGAACCCGCCGAGTGCGGGCGGGACGACGCCGGCGGCGCGCGTGCCGCGTCCGCCGATCAATCGCTCGATGATGCGATTGATGTCGATCGCGTAGTTGATCGCCTGGCGGACGCGCGCGTCCACGAGCGGACCGCGCGTGGTGTTGATGCCGATGTACACCAGCTCGAGCGCCGGCGTCGACATCAGCATCGGCTTCTTGCTTTCATCGTCGACCCAATCCGACGCTTCGCTCGCCGGGATCTCGAGGATGTCGACGTTACCGCTCTCGTACTCGGCGACCGCCGTGCTCGGCTCGGCGATCACGCGGGCACGGAGCGAATCCGTCTTTGGCGCGCCGTCGAAGTAGAGCGGATTCTTCGCGAACAGGAGATAGTCGTCGTGCTTCCACTCGACGAGCTTCCACGGGCCCGTGCCGATGGGATGTTCGCCGAAATCACTCGGGACGTTGCTCGGAACCATCGCCGCGACGGGCATCGCGAGCATTTTGGTGAAGATGGCGAGCGGCTCGGCGAGCGTGACCGTGAGCGTGCTGTCGTCGCGGACGGCGAGGCCGGTGATTGTCTTCGCCGAATCGGCGTTGAAAGCCCGTGCGCCTTTGATGGGGAAGAGGAATTGGGCCGCCCCGCTCTTGGTTTTGGGATCGAGGGCGCGCTGCCAGCTACTCACCACGATGTGTGCGTTGAACGGCGAGCCGTCGTGGAACTTGACTCCACTCCGGAGATGAAACGTGTAGGTGAGGCCGTCCGGCGTGACGTCCCATCGCGCGGCGAGCGCAGGTTCGACTTTGGCGTCCGGCGTAAAGCGCGTGAGTCCGTCGAAGAGATAGCCGACGGCGCGTCCGGTGGGGACGTCGGTGGAGAGCGCGGGATCGAGCGAGCGTGGATCGTAAGTGTCGCGTGAATCGATCAGCTCATGCCGCGACGGTGCACCCGACGACCCGCATCCCGCGAGCACGAGTGAGGCTAGCACCGCGAGGAGCGGTCGTCTCTCTTCCATTGACACTGGCAAAGTGGCGCGAGAACTTACTGCATCCCGCCGTCAAGCGTCAATCAGACGCGCCCGCCGGAGACAATGCCGTGCGGGCGCGTTGTACGTCGGCACCGTAGCTCGATGACGGGTTGACGACGATCAGCGCTTCCCCGCGTCAGACGTGGCCCGGGGCTCACGAGGTTGGCATGTCTGCAAAGAGCGATCCGCGCGACGAGTCCGCCGGTGCCGAGTATTCGTACCGACGCACGCTGAGCGCCGGCGAGCTGCTCCCCGCCATCGGCGCGGGTGTGGCCGCCGGCGTGCTGGCGTTTTATGTGACGCGCGTATTCCTCCAACGCACGCCGCTCGCTGCTCGCGCCTTGCCGACGTCGCGCCGTCCGTCGCGCGGTCCTCGATCGCATGGCGGGTAATGCATCGCCGGCTTGACGCGCGGTTCGTGCGGCGATTCGCCGTCGCGACCCTGATGCTCGCCGCGGCGATCCCGTCCGCGGCGTCCGGCCAAGAAGTCGAGTGCGACAAGAAGGGCGAGATCGAGGTCCGGTCGCTCCGCTTCGAGGGAAACAAGACGTTCAACGACGATCAGCTGTCGGCGAGCGTGCTCACGACGCCGTCGTCGTTCTCCCGCCGCCACTTCAAGTTCATCGGCGCCAAGCGTTGCTATCCCGACATCGGCCTCAAGCCGGATGTGGACGCCTTGAAGGCGTTGTATCAAAACAACGGGTTCTACCGGACCGTTGTCGACACGATCGTGAAACCGGTCGGGACGGACGGAGTCGAGATCACGTTTCGCATCGGGGAAGGCCAGCCGCTGCAGATCGATTCGCTTTCGATCGCGGGGTTGGACTCCGTGCCCGACCGGGCGAGCATCGTGAGCGATCTGCAAATGCACATCGGTGGACGGTTCGGCTTGTTACTGCTGTTCACCGACATCGACTCGATCAATGCGCGGCTGCGCAACGCCGGATATCCGCGCGCCGAAACGTTCAAGTCCTACCGCACGCATCCCGACAGTTTGCGCGCCGAGGTCGACCTGCAGGTGAACACCGGGCCGCGCACGAGGATCGGCGCCATCGAGATCGCGAGAACCGGAGTCGAGAACAAACCGCCGCAGATCGACAGCGCGGTCGTGCTGCGAATGCTCGGGTTTGGCTCCGGCAATTGGTACAGCGATCGCGCGCTGTCGGAGGCGCAGCGCAACCTGTACAACATCGGCGCGTACCGACACGTGGGCATCGCGCTGGACACGACGGCGCAGCAGAGCGACACGGTGGCCGACGTGCTGATCGATCTGCGCGAAGATTTCATGCACCAGTTCGACCTCGAGGAGGGCTGGGCGACGCTCGATTGCTTTCGAGTCAACGCGCAGTACACGGACAAGAACTTTTTCGACGCTGGGCACCATCTCGAGCTCACGGGTCGCTTGTCCAAGCTCGGGTACGGTGCCCCGACGAGCTCGCGCGTGACGCGCAACCTCTGCTACCGGTCGCTGCTCGATCAGGACAGCCTCGCGAGCTCCAAGCTCAACTACTACGCCGGTGCTACGGTGCGCGAACCGACGCTGTTCGGCACGCATTGGGTTCCGTCGTACTCGCTCTACACGGAGCGGCGCGGTGAATGGAAGGCGTATCTCCGAACCACCGACGTCGGCGGTCAATTCACGGCGACGCGGAACGTCGGCATCGGCATGCCGCTTCGCGTGGGATACACGTTGGAAATCGGTCGGACGCAGGCGCAGCCGGCGGTGTTGTGCGCGCAGTTCGCGCGATGCGACCAGCAGAGCCAGGCGGACGTGCAGAAGCAGCTGCGATTCGCCGTCGCGAACGTCGCGCTGCAGCGAATCCGCACCGACAACACGATCGAGCCGACGCGGGGCTATCTCGTCGGCGGCGAGGTGCGCGGCGCCGCAACGGCGATCGGGTCCGATCCATCGCTTCAATTCTTGAAAGGAACGGCAGACGGCTCGTGGTATCACAAGCTGCACTCGCGTGTGGTGTTCGCGGGTCGCTTGCGCGGCGGCATCATCAGCGGCGGCGCGGCACACGACAGCGCAGCGAAGCTACCGCCTCCGCAAGAACGCCTGTACGCCGGCGGCGCGACGAGCGTCCGCGGATTCCAGCAGAACGAGCTGGGCCCGCTCGTCTATCTGATCAATCACAGTGACCTCGACAGCATTCCGCTCGGAAAAAATCTCAACGCTAAGGACACCACGTTCGCGTTCGTGACCAAGCCCGGGACGAGGGCGCTGCGGTCGATTCCGGTGGGCGGCAATCTGCTGGTCGTCATCAACGCCGAGCTGCGCGTCCGCGATCCGTTCTTTCCGGACCTCCTCGAGTACGTCCCGTTCCTGGATGCCGGGGCCGTCCAACAAGTCGGCACACACAACCTGACGCCGAGCAAGCTGTCGTATACGCCGGGGCTGGGGTTTCGAGTGTTCTCGCCGATCGGGCCCATCCAGCTCAACCTCGGGTACAATCCCTACGGCGGACGCCCCGGCACAGCATACTTTGCGACACCGGTGGATGCGACGACGAACAAAGCCCCGCTGGTGTGCGTGACGTCACCGGGAGAACAGGTGGTCCCCATTTTCATCACCGGGGGCCGACTGGTACAGGACTTCGCGGCTTGCCCGAGCACCTTTCGCCCGGCGCTGTCGTCGGGCTTCCTCAAGCATCTCACGTTTACGCTATCGATCGGTACCGACTTCTAGATGACCCGCCGCCGTCTGGTGGCGCTCGTGAGCGCCATCGTGCTCGTCTCGCTGCTGCTCCTCGTGTTTGCCACGGGGCTCTTCGTGACGCACACGTCGACAGGG
>Ga0070713_100002028_pt1 | contig 13093 bp, 13 predicted proteins | sample LARL82metaG_FD_65465 | JGI IMG/M metagenome (GOLD analysis project Ga0070713, IMG submission 65465) | Corn, switchgrass and miscanthus rhizosphere microbial communities from Kellogg Biological Station, Michigan, USA - LAR L8-2 metaG | ecosystem: Host-associated > Plants > Roots > Rhizosphere ... | reverse complement strand
TAGGTGTAGCGGGTGCAGCCGGCCCGGTGCCGCACCAGCACGTCGACCTCGGTCTCGTCGACCGTGAGCGGGTCGTGCGGGCCGCGCAGGTCACGCTCGCAGTAAGGGGCGTGCTCCAGGAACTGCCCCTTCGCCGAGAGATAGCGCTTCGGCGGGGCGACGTGACCGCGCGCCTCCGTCACGAGCGCGCGCAGCGGCTCGTCACCGCTCGGCACCCACCGGTGCGTCGTCGACGTCGGCAGCAGCACGTAGTCACCCTGCCGAGCGGTCAGCGCGCCGAACACCGTCTCCACCGTCGCGCCGCCGGACTCGACGTACACGCACTCGTCCCCGACCGCGTTCCGGTAGAGCGGCGACGGCCGGTCCGACACCGCGTACGAGATCCGCACGTCGTCGTTGGCCAGCAGCAGTTGCCGTCCGGTGATCGGGTCGGCCGAGCCGGTATCCAATTTGGACGTCCGCAGGTGCCGCGGCAGCAGTGGGTGGTTCGCCGTCAGCGCCTCGGCCGGCTCCTCCCAGATCCGGGAGTCGACGATCGCGGTCGGCAGGTGCTCGTGGTAGAGCAACGCTGACTCGGCCGAGAAGCCGTCGGCCCCCATCAGCTCCTCCGCGAAGAGCCCGCCGTCGGGCTTGCGGAACTGCGTGTGCCGCTTCGACGGCAGCTCTCCGACCTGCCGGTAGTAGGGCATCGTCGCCTCCTCTCCCCCGGGGGGACGACGCTGTCCCCCGCGCCGACACTCGAATACGGTGTCCGCCGTGTCAAGCTGGCTCCCGCTCCCGGCGAACACCGGCTTCGGCCCGGACGCGCTGCCGTACGGGGTGGTCGGCAACCGGGTGGTCGTCCCGATCGGCGACCGGCTGCTCGATCTCGCCACAGCGCTGGCGCGGGTCGACGGCGCGTTGGCCCGCCTGGTGGACCGGCCGACGCTCGACCCGCTGCTCGCCGCCGGCCGGCCGACCTGGGACGCGATCCGCGCCGCCGTGCGCCGGCTGGTCACCGTCGACAGCCCCGAGCACCGGCGCGCGGTCGAGGCCGCGCTGCGCGACCGGGGGCCGGCCCCGCAGCTGCCGTTCACGGTGGCCGACTACGTCGACTTCTACTCTTCCGAGCAGCACGCGACGAACGTCGGGCACATCTTCCGCCCGGACGCGCCGGAGCTGCCGCCGGCCTGGAAGCACCTGCCGATCGGCTACCACGGGCGGTCCGGCACCGTCGTCGTCTCCGGCACGCCGGTACGCAGGCCGCGCGGCGTCCTCGGCCCGGGCCGGTACGGGCCGAGCGAGCGGCTGGACATCGAGGCCGAGGTGGGCTTCGTCGTCGGCACCCCGTCGCCGCTCGGCGAGCCGGTCCGCGCGGCCGACTGGCGCGAGCACGTGTTCGGCGTCGTGCTGCTCAACGACTGGAGCGCCCGGGACATCCAGTCGTTCGAGACCCGCCCGCTCGGGCCGTTCCTCGGCAAGTCGTTCCTCACGTCGGTCTCACCCTGGGTGGTGCCGCTGGCCGCGCTGGAGCCGGCGTTCGTCGACCCGCCGGCGCAGGACCCGCGCCCGCTCGACCACCTGCGGCCAGCCGGCCCCGCGCTCGACCTCGCCCTTGAGGTGCGGCTGAACGGCGAGGTGATCTCCCGCCCGCCGGCCGCCGGGCTCTACTGGACGCCTGCCCAGCAGCTGGCCCACCTCACCGGAAACGGCGCGTCCCTGCGTACCGGCGATCTCTACGCCTCCGGCACCGTCTCCGGCGACTCGCCCGACCAGCTCGGCTCCCTCCTCGAACTGACCCGCGGCGGCCAGGACCGGCTGCACCTGTCCGACGGCACCACCCGCACCTACCTCGCCGACGGCGACACCGTCGACATCGCCGCCAGCGCCCCCGGCCCCGGCACCACCCGCATCAGCCTCGGCGCCGTGAGCGGCACCGTCACGCCAGCCTATTGATCAAGTCCGCGCTGGCCGGGTCGAGCTCTCAACCTCGCTGCGCCTCTACGCTGACGGTTCCTACTGCTCGTACGCGGCCGAGGTGGCGGCGCGCAGGACCTCCTTGACCGGGAGGCCGAGAGCGTCGGCGGCCCGGCGGACGTCCTCGTACTCGACGCTCACGTTGACGACGACCCCGTCCAGCAGGGCCCGCTTGGTGGCGATGCGCTCACCGCCGACTGTGACCCAGCCGGCGTCCCGGTCAAGCGCGGTCTTGCCCACCTCGACCGACCGGACGCCGAGCGTGCTGGTCCGGCGGAAGATCTCGGCCCGGACCGCGTCGACCGTCTCGTGTGGACAGAGTGCGTGCAGGGTGTGAGCCGGGCGACCCTTCTTCATCAGTATCGGGGTGAGCCAGGCGTCGCTGGCCCCGGCGGCGAGCATGCGGTCGAGCACGTCCGGCCAGAGCCGCGGGTCGAGGTCGTCGACGTTGGTCGCGAGTACCACCGCGGTCGTCGGCGCGCCGACCGGACGACCGAGCACGAGCCGGACCACGTTCGGCAGCTCGGCGGGGTCGCGGCCGCCGGCACCGACGCCGGTGCGGACGGGCACCAGCTGGGGCAGCGGTCCCCATCGGCTCACGGCCGCGGCCAGCAGGGCGGCGCCGGTCGGGGTGCACATCTCGTACGGGGCCGGCCCGCCACGGACCGGAGCGCCGGCCTCGGCGAGGATGCCGAGCACGGCCGGGGCCGGCACCGGGATCACACCGTGCCCGCTGCGGGCGGTGCCGCCGGAGCCGACGGTCACCGGCCCCGCCGTCAGCCGTTCCAGCCCGAGGGCGTGCAGGCCGGCGGCGAACCCGACCACGTCCGCGATCGCGTCGAGCGCACCGACCTCGTGGAAGTGCACGTCCTCGGCGTCGACCCGGTGTACCGCGGCCTCGGCCCGGGCCAGCCGGGCGAACGCGTCGAGCGCGAGGTCGCGGACCGGGTCCGCCAGCGCGGCCGCGGTCACCAGCGCCCGGACGTCGGCCCAGGTACGCCGGGTGGTGCTGTCGTCTGCGTCCACGTCGAGCTTGACCGCGCCGATCCCGTGACGCTCCACAGTGGACACCCGCAGCCGCACCCGCTCCGGCGCGACCGCGTCGACCGCCGCCTGCACCGTCTCGACCGGCACGCCGGCGTCGACCAGCGCGCCGAGCAGCATGTCCCCGCTGGCGCCGGCCGCGCAGTCGATCCAGCCGATCACCGGCCGGTCCTCCGGGCCACCCGGGCCGCGAACAGGCCGGCGCCGAAGCCGTTGTCGATGTTCACCACGACCACCCCGGGCGCGCAGGAGTTGAGCATCGTGAGCAGGGCCGCCACCCCGCCGAACGACGCCCCGTACCCGACGCTCGTCGGCACCGCGACCAGCGGCACCCCGGTCAGCCCGCCGACCGCGCTCGGCAGCGCGCCGTCCATCCCGGCGACGACCACCAGGCAGTCGGCCGCGTCGAGGGTCTCCCGGCTGGCGAGCAGCCGATGGATGCCGGCCACGCCGACGTCGGTGACCCGGGTGACCGCGGCGCCGCTGACCCGGGCGGTGAACGCGGCCTCGGCCGCGACCGGCCCGTCGGACGTACCGGCCGCCACAACGCACACGGTCCCGCACACCACCGGCAGCGGCCCGACGGCGACGCACCCGGCCTCGTCGTCCGCGGTCACCTCGTCGAACGACGCCCGCAGCGCCGCGACGAGCTCCGGCGCCGCCCGGGTGACCAGCGCCGCGCGCTCGGGGTGCGCCTCCCGCAACGTCCGCACGATCGCGACGGCCTGCTCGACGGTCTTGCCGGCGCCGTACACGACCTCCGGATCCCCGGTCCGCCCGGCCCGCTCGACGTCCACCCGGGCGAACCCAAGATCCTCGAACCCCTCCACCCGGCGAACATAGCCCGACGGGCGCAGCGGTCCTGTGAGCGGCGTTCCTGGTCCTACCGCAGCGCGCCGGCCGGCGGCCGGGCTGCCCCGGCGGCCGTCGGCCCGGCAGCGTGCGCCGAGCCCGAGACGACCATGACGATGATCGCCACGGCGGCTCCCAGTACGAGCAGCAGCCGGAACAGCGTCCCGATCAGAGCGAATATCGGCCCCAGCAGTACGCGGGCTGTCGCGATCAATGCCCCGAGCGCGAGCAGCAATAGCAATGCAGCCATCGCCAGCGCCACGGCGAGCAGGGAGTTGCCGGACAAGGCACCCCGGACCGGTTCGGCGAATTGACCGTTCGCAGAGATCGGAATGAGCGCTGCTTCAGACATGACGGACCCCTCGCACGACATTTGTGGTAATAGGCGGCGCCCACCGGGCAGCCTCGAATGGACCTGCCGAATGCACCGCTCAGGCAGGACTTCGTGCGGAGTGAACCGCTCCTCAGTAGCTCACTGCGGCCCGGAGCCGGGCCGGGTCAATACCTAGGGAGGACTGTCGAACGTGCCGCTCGGATCCATGCCGGCCCCCGTGTCGCGTGTAGCAGAAATGATCAATCAGTGTAGCAATTTTCTCCCGGACGCCATAACGATTCGGGCTCCGGTTCCGGCGCCGGTGAGCTGCGCCCGGAATCTGTCGATTGAATGTCCTAAAATTGCTCACGTTAACCAGCGCGGATCAGTCGGTCTCCGGTGCGGCCGCTGACGTCGACTGGAGAACAACCCTGAGGGCCTGAACCCTCGAGCGAACCCGAGCCCTCCACCCGCCCAACACGCCTGAGGCGGGTAGAGAGCTCCTCGGCTACTTCGGCGGGGGAGCACCGACCAGCGTGCCGAGCGGCGGAGGGACGGCGGGCGCCGTGCCGATCGGGGTGCCCGTGGGCACCGCGGTGCCAACGTCCCCGCTGCGGCCGCCCAGCTTCCCGAGGCCGACGAGCACGACGAGGGCGACGACTACCGCGAAGACCAGCACCAGCTTCAACAGAAGCCGCACCAGTGCGAACACCGGCTCGAGGAGCACAGCCACCGCCGCGAACGTCGCCCGCAGCGCCAGGAAGACGAGGACCATGACCCCGCCGCCGAGCGCGGTGAACAGTCCAGGGCCGCCGGCCGGCAGCTGCAGCGACTGCGCCAGCGCTGCATGTACATGATCGGGTTGCGGAGCTACCGTGAACACGCGACACCCCCGGGTGATCGCACGAGGAACGAAAAGAGTGGGCGCCTCCGGCTAGTCGGCCAAGACAATGGTCCGGGGGTGCCTGCTCTGTCTGCGGCCCTGGCTCAGCGGGAGCCGGGCGTCTCGAAGCGCCGTGGCCAAGTCCGTGCTCACGTCGGCCGCCGCATCCGCTTGCACCCCCTCTCACCAAAGTTCAGCAGGTTCTGCTGAAGTTCAGTGACAGCTCCTGTACCATACGAGCCATGTGGCCCTCAGCACAATGGGTTAGCGGGTCGTTACGCGACCTGTGGGCCGGTATGCGCCGAAGGTCTCCGTTGAACTCTTGTCAAGCATCATGAAGACGGGTACGGTTCGGCGTCTTTCACTGAAGTGAGCTGAACCGGTCGGCTGGGAGGAGAGCCCATGCCCCCGCGGCCGCAGCAGGAGACACCGTTGGGTCCGGCGGCGTTGGCTCGCCGGCTCCGGGAGCTGCGTCAGCAGTGGCCTGATACCCGGGTCACCCAGGGTGTTCTCGCCGACGCCCTCGACGCCAGCACCGCGTTGATCTCAGGCTGGGAGAACCTCAGCAACCCCTCCGTTCCGCCGGTCAACCGGCTGCTGTCGTACGCGACGCTGTTCGCGACCCGCCGCTCTCTGCAGGGCCGGCGGCTGCGGATCCTGCCGGAGGAGGAGCTGACCCCGGACGAGATCGCGGTCCGGGACGAGCTCTACGCGGAGCTGACGGCACTGCGCGACGCCGCGGGCGAGACCAGCTCCGACGTCCCGGAGCCGAGCCGCGGCAGCTGGCACTTCCCGGGCGGCGCGCCGATCCGACTGGTGTGCGGCATGCTGCCGGAGCGTTACCGCGGCGACTACGCATCTGAGGACAGCCCCAACTACAGCCAGCTGCACCGGCTGGCCGACCCGGACGCGCTGGTGGAGCTCTGGGGCCACGTCCGGATGGTCAACCCGGACTCGGACGTGCGGTTCATGTTCGCGGCCGACATGCGGTCGGAGGACCTCACCTCGCACGTCGTGCTCATCGGCGGGCTCGAGTGGAACCCGGCCGCCCGGTTCTTCACCCAGATCACCAACCTGCCGGTGAAGCAGGTCGAGGACGAGAACGTCGAGGACGGCGAGGTCTTCGAGATCGAGCGGGAGGGGCGCAAGCGGCGCTTCCTGCCGACGTTCCTCGAAGGTGACCCGTCGCTCGGGCTCATCGAGGACGTCGCGCTGTTCGCCCGGATGCCCAACCCCAACCTCCCGCAGCGGACATTGACCGTCTGCAACGGCGTGTTCGCCCGCGGCGTGCTGGGCGCGGTCCGCATCCTCACCGACGCGCAGCTGCGCGATGCGAACGAGGACTACCTGCGCTACCGGTTCGGCGACCGCTCCGAGTACGGCCTGCTGCTGCGCGTTCCGGTGTTCGGCACCGAGATCTCGACTCCCGACCTCAGCAACGACTACCACCGGCTGTTCGCGTGGACCGGCGGCGAGGGGCCGGGGTGAACGCCGAGCCCACCGCGCGGCACTTCACGTCCCACCGTTCGGTCCTCAAACCCGCTCCGGCCGCGATGGGCGCCGGATCGCTGGACGCCGTCGTCATGCCGGCGGCCAGGCCGGCGGGCCACCTGCTGCACGGCATGGAGCTCGCTGTCCTGCTCGGGTGCGAGTTCGTCGCGCTGTGCAGTGGGCAGGCGCAGTTGCCCGAAGCCGCCGGCCTGGCCCGCGAGGTGCCCGGGCTGTCCTGGACGCTGGTCGAGCTTCCGACCGGTTGGACCAGTGGGCTGCTCGACTTTCGCACTTCCCGCTTCCCTGCGGCGACGGCGCTCCGGCGCAGCGATCTCAGCACGAAGCGGAACATCGGGTTGCTGCTCGCCCGGATGGCTGGTTGGAAGCGGATCCTCTTTCTCGACGACGACATCCGGCTGGACGCGGCGCTTGTCCGCGAGGCGGCGGCGACGTTGCGCCCAGGGCGGGCGACCGGGATGCGCGCGCTCGACTTTCCGGATAACTCGGTCGTCAGCCACGCCCTGCGAATCCTGTACCCCAACCAACAGGATGTGTTCGTCAGTGGCTCGGCCCTACTTGTCGATACCAGTCGTATCGACTCGTACTTCCCTGACATCTACAACGAGGATTGGTTCTTCCTTTTCGACGCGGTGCGGCTTGGCATGGTGTCACAGTTCGGCGAAGTCCATCAGCAGGACTACGACCCGTTCAAGGATTCCTGCCGGGCCGCGCGGGAGGAGTTCGGCGACGTGCTCGCGGAAGGCCTGATGAGCCTTCTGCATTACGCCGGCGGGAAGGGCCGAGCGTTCACCGAAGGGTATTGGGAGGCGGTGCTCGACCAGCGTATCGCCCTGCTCGAGTCGACCGCCGGCCTTCTGGACGCCAAGGCTCCGTCCGCCGCAGGCTCAGTGCGTGCGGCTGCGGCCGAGACCAAGAGCTTCACCGGCGCCCTGCTCGCCCGATACGTGCGGCAGTGGCAGCGGGACGTCCGGCTTTGGCAGAGCCGAATCGAGACGCTGGGCAGAGCGCCGTCACTGGACGCGGCGTTGTGCCGGCTACGGCTGCCACACATAACCAAACGGTCGGGACAGGTCGAGCCGGAGTCGTTCCTCGCAGCGCAACGGATCACGTTCGAGTCGCTTGCGCTCACCGGTGCGACGAAAGCCAAGCCGCCGGTAGAGCCGGTCGGCGTCGGCGTTGCCATCGACTACCCACAGCCACACCTGCGGAACCTCGAGCCCGCGCAGATGCGCGACCATGTCGATGACGAGTCGGGTCGCGATGCCTTTGCGTCTGGCAGACGGAGTGACCCAGAGGGAACTCAGGTAGCGATCGGTGGTCGGAATGTCGTCGCCCGGCGTCGCACCCAGAAGCGCCTCCGTCTGCGTTTGATCATTGTCTTTCGTTCCGATCAGCCATATTCCGAGCGTCAACTCGGCGCGCCAGTGTGGAGGCCCGTACTGGCGTTCCGCGGCGAACGTGGACAAAAACGACGCAGGCGACTCGCTCAGGGCGTCGAGTCGCGCTGAACGGAGAAGGCGCCACTCGGATGCGGAGAGGAACCGTATGGACACGACAAGTACCTAGAGTGCCATGGAATCGGGTACGGGTGGAGTGGATAGGGTGCGCGGGGTGAGGCGGTACGCGTACCTCGGGCCGGAGGGGACGTTCGCGGAGGCGGCGCTGCGGACGGTTCCCGAGGCGGACGGCGCCTTCACGCTGCCGCAGCGGACCGTGCCGGCGGCGATCGAGGCGGTCCGCGCCGACGAGGCCGACGCCGCGCTCGTCCCGATCGAGAACTCGGTGGAGGGGTCGGTCGCGACCACCCTTGACGAGCTGGCCACCGGCGCGCCGCTGCAGATCGTCCGCGAGATCCTGCTGCCGGTCGTCTTCTCGCTGCTGGTCCGGCCCGGTACGGATGCCGCCGCGGTGAAGACCGTCGCCACCCACCCGCACGCGGAGGCGCAGACCCGGCGCTGGCTGCGCGACCACCTTCCGGGCGCCGACGTCGTGTTCACCGGCTCGACCGCGGGGGCGGCGATGGCGGTGGGGCACGGCGAGTACGACGCGGCGGTCGCGGCGCCGATCGCCGGTGTGCACGCGAAGCTGGAGCCGCTGGCCGAGGACATCGCCGACAACCCGGGCGGGGTGACCCGGTTCGTGCTGCTGACCCGGCCGGGGCCGCCGCCCGCACCGACCGGTCGGGACAAGACGACCGTGGTCGCGTTCATCCGGGACGACCACACCGGCGCGCTGCTCGAGGTGCTTACCGAGTTCGCGGTGCGCGGGGTCAACCTGACCCGGATCGAGTCGCGGCCGACCGGCGAGCTGCTCGGCCGCTACTGCTTCTCGGTCGACTGCGAGGGGCATATCGCCGACGCCAGGGTCGGCGACGCGCTCGCCGCGCTGCACCGGATCTGCGCCGACGTCCGCTACCTGGGGTCCTACCCGCGGGCCGGCGCGGCGGAGAACAAGCCGCTGCCGCCGGGCCGGGACGACACCGCGTTCACCGCCGCCGCGGACTGGGTGCGCACCCTCCGCAACGGCTGATCCCCACCCACCCCACCCGCTCCGGTGCCGCTGGGCGGTCTGACAGGCCGCGCTGCGGCGCCGGGACCGGTCCAGGTGCCGGCCGGTGACGTCTTCCTGCAATACGGGGGCGGGGATACGGGAAAGGATCGGAGCATGTCGCACTACCCGCCGATCACCCCGCACCTGGCCATCGATGACATCGCCGCGGCTCTGGAGTTCTATCCACGCGCGTTCGGCGCGACCGAGCGGCTGCGCCTGTCACTCCCGGACGGGTCGATCGCCCACGCCGAGCTCGACCTCAACGGCGCGTTGGTCACGCTCGGCGCGGCCATCAAGGAGTACGGGCTGGTCGCGCCGGACAAGGACGGGCCGGTCCAGGTGGCGATCACGCTGGCCGTGGACGACGTCGACGCCGCGTACCGGACGGCGATCGAGGCCGGCGCGACCGGCACGTCGGAACCGGCCGACCAGTTCCACGGCGACCGGACCGCCTCGCTGCGCTGCCCGTTCGGGCACAAGTGGATCCTGCAGAAGCACCTGCGGGACGTCTCCCCGGACGAGGCCCAGCGCCTGCTCACGGAGATGATGCAGGGAGCCTAGAGTTCACTGCGTGGCTGAGTTGCCGTCGGTGGTGCTTCGGGCCGCCGCCGGCGACCGCCCGTTCCGGCTCGTTCGCCGCCCGCCGGGCCCGGAGCTGGCCGACATCGTGCGCCACTTCTGGTCGGTCGAATGGTCGCTGCCCGCGGGAACGCACCACCTCCAGGCCGTGATCTCGCACCCGTGCGGCCACGTCAGCGTCGACGACCGCGGCGCCTGGCTGCAGGGCGTGGTCACCCGCCGCTTCGAGGTGCGGCTCGCAGGCGCCGGCCGCGTGGTCAGCGCGCACCTGCGACCGGCCGCGCTGAGCGCGCTCACCGACCTGCCGCCGGCCCGGATCACCGACGCCAGGCTGCCGCTGGCCGAGGCGATGCCGGACGCGCCCGACCTGGACAAGGTGGCCGCTGCCGAGAGCCAGGCCGCGGGCATGGAGGCGTTGGAGGACTGGTTCCGCCGGGTCGGCCCGACCCGCCGGCGCGGCGCCGAGCTCGTCGACGACGCGGTCGACCTGATCGCCGCCCGTACCGACCTGACCAGGGTCGACGTGCTGGCGGCCGAGCTCGGCGTGACCGTCCGGACCCTGCAGCGACGGTTCGACCGGCACCTCGGCGTCGGCCCCAAGTGGGTGCTGCGCCGGTGCCGGATCCAGGACGCGCTCGGCGTGATCGAGTCCGGCGGCGAGGTCGACTGGGCCGGGCTCGCGGCCGAGCTCGGGTTCGCCGACCAGTCCCACTTCACCAACGCGTTCACGGCACTGGTCGGCAGCCCGCCGGGCGAGTACACGAGAAGGCCTCAGAGGTAGGGGAGGCCTCAGAGGTACGGGCGGGAGTCCTCAGAGGTAGAGGCCGGTCGCCTCCTCGATCCGGGCCGCGGCGACGGCGTGCACGTCCCGCTCGCGCAGGATCAGGTAGAGCTGGCCCTGCACCTCGACCTCGCTGGGGTCGTCCGGGCTGAACAGCACCCGGTCCGCGACCTCGATCGCCCGCACGTGGTTGCCGACGGCCAGCACCTCGGCCCAGACCAGCCTGGTCGCAGCGACTTGCGCCGTGGCCGGGATGAGGATGCCGCCGGTGGAGCGGCGGTCGCCCTCGTCGCCGGGCGTCCTGACCAGGACCCGGTCGTGCAGCATCCGGATCGGCAGCCGGCCCGAGCCGGAAAGGGGTTCCGCCACGGAAGAAAAGGTAGTCAACCCCAGCCCAACTCGTGCAGCCGGGCGTCGTCGATACCGAAATGGTGGGCGATCTCGTGCACCACGGTGATCGCGACCTCGTCGACCACATCGTCCTCGGTCTCGCAGATCGCCAGGATCGCCTGCCGGAAGAGGGTGATCCGGTCCGGGAGCATGCCGCCGTAGTCGTGGCCGCGTTCGGTCAGCGCGACGCCCTCGTACAGGCCGAGCAGGTGGGGATCGTCCGGGTCGCCCTCCTCGACCAGCACGACCACGTTGTCCATCAGCCGGGTCAGCTGCTCGGGCACCTCGTCGAGGGCGTCGCCGACCAGCTCCTCGAACCGCCGCCGGGAGACCTCGATCACGGATCAAGAAAACCACGCAGAGCGGAACGGGACTCCGGCGACGTGGGTCCCGCCCCGCTCCGCGTGGAGGAGATTACTTCCTGAACGTTCCGGCTGGGTTATGTCGGTGGTCGGGGAAGACCGAGGCCGCGTTGCGCACGCCCAGCCAGGTGAGGCCCTCGATGAGCACGTCGCGCAGGTCGGTGGTGCCGCGGGTCTCGTTGTCCGGCCCGGAGGCCCCGATGACGGGGTCGCCGCCGCGAACGCCGCCGGTCGAGCCGCCGCCGAGCACCATGACGCCCTGGCCGTGCCCGTGGTCGGTGCCCTGACCGCCGTTCTCGCCGGCGGTGCGGCCGAACTCGGTCGTCGTCAGCAGCGACACGAACGGCCGCAGCTCGGCGCCGAGGTCCTGGAAGAAGGCGTCGAGAGCGCCCGCCGCCTCGGCCGCATGGTCGTGCAGCTGCCCCTTCGAGCTGGTGTGGGTGTCGAACCCGCCCATGTCGATGTTGACGAACCGCAGGCCGACCCTCGCCTTGATCAGCTGGGCCGCGGTCCTGAACGCCTGGGCCAGCCCGGAGTCCGGGTACTGCGCGGCCGGCTGGTACGCGGTCCGGCTCATCGCCCGTACGGTCTTGATCGCGCCGAGCGTCTCCAGCGCGGTCGCGGCCACCGGGTCCTTGTACTGCGTGTAGAACTTCTGCAGCACGGCCTCGGACTTGGCCTTGACCTCGTCGGCGCCGTTGAGGCCGAACGACTCGATCCGGTCGAGGGTCAGCGCCGAGGAGCCGGCCAGCGACTTCGGGAGGGTGCCGCCGACCATGACCGCGCTGAGCACGGCCGGGTTCGGCAGCAGCCGCAGCGCCCTGGCGGCCCAGCCGTCCGAGGAGGGCGTGTTCATCCCGCCCTCGAGCAGGTCCATCGCCTCGAAGTGGCTGTGCGTCCTGTCCTGCGAGTCGGCCGCCGGCACGTAGCCGAAGCCGGCCGCACCGAGCGTCGTGTGCAGGTCCTTGAACTCGTTGAGCGCGGCGATCCCGCGCGCCAGCGGGAACGCGGTCTGCGCCGTCTCGGCGATCGTCGGCCGGAGCTGCGCGTACTTCGGATTGCCCAGCAGCGGGAACCAGGTGTGCTGGTCGAGCCCCCCGCGGAAGCAGAGGTTGATCAGCACCCGCTGCGTCGGGGCCGCGGCCGGCGCGGCGAACGCGTACCGCGCCATCAGCGGCTGCGTCGCCAGCCCGGCCGCGAACGCGGTCGAGCCCTGCAGGAGCCGTCGCCGGGTGAAGCCCTTCTTGAACGGCTCGGCGAACGAGATGCTGTCGTCGCCGCATTCGCAGCCGGAGTGCAGCCCGACCGGTCTCTCCTCGTGCCGGATCGGTCCCTCGCCGAGGGACTGCTTCGTCGTCATGGTGGCGGAGCCCCCTCAGGTGTAGTTCAGGTGCGGCGCGGACAGGACGGTGCGCACGACCGTGGGCACGTCCGGCACCTGGCCGGCGGGCGTGGTCATCGGGCTGCCGATCGACTGGTGCACGGCGGTCACGAACCCCGGCTGCAGCGGCTGCCCGGTCAGCTGCCGGCCCAGGTTGGTCACCAGCCCGGCCTGGTTGCCCGGCCGGCCGGCCAGGGCGAGGCCGTCCGGAACGGTGATGCCCTTCCAGAACCCGCCCGCGGTGATGGAGTTCTGGTTCCAGCGGTCGAGCATGCCCTTGCCGGACAGCCAGGCGGCCTGGAAGTCCGGCTGCCCGTCCGGGGTGCCGCGGCCGTGCGGGCCGCCGCCGGCCTGCTCGACCTGGTAGCGCAGGTCGCGGACGCCCTGGATGGTGCCCTGGCGCTCGGCGATCGCCTGCTCGGCGCCGAGGTCTAGCCGGGACTGGGTGGCTCGCAGGGTCGCGGCCAGGTATTCCCAGCCGGTCCGATAC
>Ga0070713_100002026_pt1 | contig 13095 bp, 14 predicted proteins | sample LARL82metaG_FD_65465 | JGI IMG/M metagenome (GOLD analysis project Ga0070713, IMG submission 65465) | Corn, switchgrass and miscanthus rhizosphere microbial communities from Kellogg Biological Station, Michigan, USA - LAR L8-2 metaG | ecosystem: Host-associated > Plants > Roots > Rhizosphere ... | reverse complement strand
CTCCAGTAATCAGTGTTCAGTGAACAGTGATCAGTCTTTGATCCATAATTCGTCCGTAGAGGACGGTTGACTTACTCATAATGATGTTTGTCCTGGTGATCAGGATTGTCGAGAGTAATCGCAAAAGAAATGGCCAGTGCCACCCTGGCGTCGAGATCATAAGCCCGACGCCAGGAACTGACCACTGACCACTGATCACTGACGACTGGTCTTTACCGAGCGCCTACCAGGTCGTGTTCGTGCTCTTCCTTCTTGTTCTCGAGCTTGCTCTGGCCGCCGATGTTGACCTTGATCTGCTTCGGCTGGGCCTCCGGCTTCTTGCTCAGTTCCAGCTTCAGAATGCCGGCGTTGTAGCTAGCCTGCACGTTCGATGTGTCCACCGTCGAGGGAAGGGTAAAGGCACGATAGAAGCTGCCGTAACGGCGCTCAATCCGATGGAAGTTCTCTTCCTTTTCGTCCTTTTCGAATTTGCGCTCGCCTTTCACGGTCAGCGTGTTGTTCTCCACGCGGACGTCCAGGTCTTTCTCTTCCATCCCCGGAACTTCGAGCTTCAGAACGACCTTCTTGGCGTCTTCATAGATATCGACGGCCGGCACAAAGCTGGCAGTCGTCAACGGGCTGTCATCTTCGTTCATTTCGCGGAAAAGCGAGTTTACGCGATTCTGCAGTGCGACAACTTCACGAAACGGATCCCAACGAGTGATTGCCATGATTGTGTGTCCTCCAAACTGTGTTCTTGAGATTGCGGGCGGGGCGCACGGGCCCAGCCAGTCATTCAATCTGATGACACTATAGCATAAGAGATTCATAAAATATGAGCGTAACACGCTAATATTTATCACATCTCGCAAATTGCTGTTAATTAAGGTTTTGGAAGAGAGATAGGACGAGTTTCTTCCATCGCATCGGGCTCAATCCACAGGATTTCCTCTCCCATGTCTTCCTGGCGCCCCAGGCTCACTCGATCGGGCTTTCGATCCAATGGATGATCGGGTTGTCGCAAAGGCCGTCTGCAAATTCCCATTTTTTGGGCCGCCCGCGCCTTGGATGCCGTCCAGGCCTGGAATGTGTCCCGATCGCAAAACGCTGCCGCGTTCGACACGCAAGTCGGCCCTCTAGAATCGACGTAGATGATCCTTGTCTCCGGCCTGCCCCCTTACATGGACTGGCACTGGCTTTGGCTCACCGTCGCAGCCTTTCTGGCCGGTGTGTTGAACGCCGTAGCCGGAGGGGGATCGTTTCTCTTATTCCCAGCGATGCTAAGCATGAAGATGTTGCCGGTCCAAGCCAATGCCACCAACACGGTCGCTCTCTGGCCGGGTCAGCTCACATCCGTGGCAGCCTACCGCAACGACATACGCAAGAACTTCAGAGTCGCGATTCCCATGGCGATTGCCGGCCTGATCGGAGGCACCGCTGGAGCGATCGTCCTGCTCAACACGCCGCAGATGACGTTTCTGCACCTGGTCCCCTGGCTTCTGCTGATTGCCGCAGTCATCTTTGCCCTCAGCGGACCGGTCTCGCGCTGGCTTGAACACCGTAAGTTCCGACGCAACGTGGAGCCTCAATCGGGCGACGTGCACCAACCCCATATGACGGCAGTATTCATCGGCACCGTAGTCGTCTGTTTCTACATCGGCTACTTTGGGGCCGGCGCCGGATTCCTGATCATCACGCTGCTTTCGCTCTTCGGCTACCAGGACCTGAACGAGATCAACGCGCTGAAAGTCGTCTCGACCACGATGGCCAACGGAATCGCCTTTGTGCTTTTCGTGGTCGAAGGCCAGGTTGTGTGGCGCTACTGCCTGCTTGCGATGATTACGTGCGCAATCGGTGGATACACCTCTGCAAGCCTCGCGCGGAAGATTCCGCAACCCATCTTGCGCGGAACCGTTGTGATGATCGGGTTGGGCATGGCCGCTTACTTCTTCTGGAAAGTACGGTAGCCGCGGCCCGAGGCCGTCGTTATAAAGTGGTCCCATGGTGAGGCGGCACGTAGTTCCTCTTCTCTTATTCTGGATTGTTTTCAGCGTTACGCTGCGTGCCCAACTCGCACCGCGCGAGGCGGCCAAACGCTACACCGCTGCCCATCAACCCGAACTCGTTCGTCAGTTCAGCCAGTTTCTCTCCATCCCCAACGTCGCCGCTGACCCCGCCAACCTCGCAAAGAATGCAAATTTCCTGCTCGATGCGCTTCGCACTCGTGGAGTCGATGCCCGCCTGCTCACACTGCCTGGGGCGCCGCCCATCGTCTTCGGCCAGATCCTCACCGCCGGAGCACAACACACCATCGTCTTCTACGCGCATTACGACGGCCAGCCCGTCACGCCTTCCGAGTGGACGATTCCGCCCTTCGAGCCCGCCGTCCGCACCGTTGACGGCGAGGATCGGATCTTCGCGCGCTCGGCAGGCGACGACAAAGCAGCAATCTTTGCGCAACTCACCGCTCTGGATGCTTTGAAGGCCTCTGCAATCGCCTTGAGGGCCAACATCCGCTTTGTCTGGGAAGGAGAGGAAGAGGCCGGCTCGCCGCATCTTGAGCAGGTTCTCGAAGCCAACCGCGAACTGGTCCACGGAGATGTCTGGCTTGTTTGCGACGGCCCCGTCGATCAAGGTGGCAAACAGACTGTCGTGTTTGGCGCGCGTGGCGATGCGCATCTCGAGATCACGCTTTACGGTCCTCATCACGGCCTGCACAGCGGCCACTACGGCAATTGGGCTCCAAATCCCGCGATGATGCTGGCGCAACTCCTCGCCGGGATGAAAGACGAAAATGGCCGCGTTCTCATTCCGCATTTTTACGACGGCATCGCTCCGCTCTCTGCGGCGGAAAAACAAGCCCTGGCGCACGCTCCTGTCAACGACAAGATGCTCATGGACGCATTCTGGCTGGGACACACCGATGGCAATGGCGCGCATCTTCTCGAACTGATCAACCAGCCCTCGCTGAATATCAATGGGCTTTCCTCAGCTCAGACCGGACCACACGCGGCCAAGGTTATTCCGCCCACCGCCGTCGCCGATCTCGACCTCCGCCTCGTCGTCGGTAACGACTGGAAAATCCAGCAGCAACGCGTCATCGACTACGTTCGCGAGCGCGGATATTTCGTGGTCGATCACGATCCATCGAAGCAGGAACTGACCTCGCATCCCCGCGTGGCAAAGATCGTCTCTGACCCTGCGAGCTACAACGCCGTGCGCACCCCCATGGAATTGCCTATCGCCAAAGAAGTGATTGCAGCTGTTTCCAGCGCTCGCGGAGAGGTTGTGCTTCTGCCCACCATGGGCGGCAGCGTTCCTCTTGGAGCGATGGAGCGCGCCGCTCAAACTCGGACCATCACGGTGCCGATTGCCAACTACGACGACAACCAGCACGCGGCCAACGAAAATCTGCGTCTCCAGAACCTGTGGAATGGCATCGAGACCATGGCTGCGCTGATCGACATGTGCTGAGAAAGCGACGAGATGGGCTCGCTTTGCCGTCCTCCAACATGAGCCGATTCAGCGCCTCGCAACGGCAGCCAACTGCGAACTACGAACTTCGAACCACGAACTAGAATGGATAAGGAGCGTTTGTGGCCAAAGTACTCGAATCAATCGATCAGAGGCTCCGCGACTTCATCGGGAAGCAGAAGATATTCTTCACGGCTTCTGCGGCAGTAGGCGGGCGGGTGAACGTGTCTCCGAAGGATGGAGCATCGCTTCGGATCCTCGATGAGCTCAAGGTTGCGTATCTGGATCAGACGGGCAGCGGCAATGAGACTGCTGCACATGTGCGCGCGAACGGACGGTTGACATTGATGTTCTGTGCTTTTGAGGGTGCGCCGATGATTCTGAGGCTCTACGGATCTGCCCACGTGCTTGGGCGAAGGAGCACGGAGTATTCGGAGTTGCTTGCGTCGGCGTTTGAAGGAGTTGAGTCGCCGGGGGCGCGGCAGATCGTCGTGCTGGATATCGATCGTGTGCAGACGTCGTGCGGATATGGCGTTCCCTTGTTCGACTATGCCGGTGAGCGGGATACGCTTCGCAGGTGGGCGGAGTCGAAGGGCGATTCAGGGTTAAGGGAGTACCGGCGACAAAAGAATGCGGTCAGCATTGACGGGCTGGCAACGGGCCTGGTCGATGAGGACGAGGACGGCCACGGGTGCGGGGAAGTCGAACCACGAACTAGAATAGAACCATGAGTCACGAAGGCATTCGCTTCCTCAGCAAGGAAGAGCAGGCACGGAAAGATCTGGCGGATCAGCCGCTTTCTCGCGCGGCCGTTACCCCAGACAAGGTGCGCGTAAAGATCACCGAGGGCACGGGTCTCGAGATCGACTGGCAGGATGGACACAAGAGCTCCTGGGGATTTGCATGGCTGCGCGACGCCTGCCCGTGCGCCACGTGTGTTGACGAGCGGAATGCCCAGGGCCGCAAAGCCGGCCAACCCAAGCCGAAGCCGACAGCCGTCCTGCCGATGTACGCGCCGCCTGTCAAACCTGCCAGCGCGCATGGGGTTGGCCGTTATGCACTTCAAATCAACTGGGATGATGGTCACTCCGCCGGCATTTATTCGTGGGATTATCTGCGCCGCCACTGTCAGTGCCCGGAGTGCAAATTCGAAAATACCGAGAGTTCCGGCTCGCCTAACTGATCGCACTTCGCAATAGCGCAATCTGCAGATATTGCAGGAAGTTATAAGTTACGGCGGGACTCAAGATTCGCGACTTTTTCTCGATTCCACACTCGACTGCGTGGTAGAGTTGCTTTCCAAGAACCCCTGGAGGCGCGCGTGACTCTCAAGCAATTTGTTGCCAAGCAGTTCATCGATGTCATTCAGTGGAATGAGCCGGACGAGGGAATCCTCGCCTACCGCTATCCCATGCAGGACATGGAGATTCAGAATGGCGGCCAGCTCACGGTGCGCGAGTCGCAGATGGCCGCATTTGTGAACGAGGGCAAAATTGCAGACGTCTTCGGCCCTGGATTGCATACCCTGAACACCCGCAATCTTCCCGTCCTGACTGACCTGATGAACTGGGACAAGGAATTCGAGTCCCCCTTCAAGTCGGATGTCTATTTCTTCTCGACTCATCTCCAGATCGATCAGAAGTGGGGCACGGCGACGCCGATCACGATCCGCGACAGCGAATTTGGAGCGGTCCGCATTCGCGGTTACGGCATCTACTCTTTCCGCATCGCCGATCCGCGTACGTTTTTCACGCAGGTGAGCGGCACGCGGCCCACTTACTATGTTGGCGATCTCGAGGGCCAGCTGCGCAACACGATTGTCGCCCGCATGACCGACATCTTTGCCACCAGCAAGATTTCGTTTCTCGATATGGCGGCCAATCAGGCTGCGCTGGGCAAACAGATCGAAGCGGAGATGAAAACCAACTTCGCCACACTCGGCCTGGAACTCGCCTCCTTCGTCGTCGAGAACATTTCGCTGCCGGATGAACTCCAGAAGGTGATGGACGCGCGCATCGGTGTCAGCATGGCCGGCGACCTCAATAAGTACACGCAGTTTCAGGCGGCGCAGGCATTGCCCGTCGCCGCTGCAAACTCCGGCGGCGCTGCCGGCATGGGTGTGGGCCTCGGAGCGGGCGCGGTCATGGGGCAGAACATGATGGCGGCCATGAAACAACCTGCGGCAGCAGAGGCCATTGCGGCGGTGGGAGCGAAAAGATATTGCGTCGATTGCGGAGCTACAATTCCCGATGGCGCTCGCTTCTGCCCGTCGTGCGGAAGGGCCCTATGAACTGTCCATCCTGCGGCGCCGCCATGCGCCTCAACGCGAACGAAGACTACTTGAAATGCGATTACTGCAAGAGCATTTTCTTTCCCGCGAAAGACGACGAGGGTGTAAGCGTTCTGCAAGTTGCTTCCGAGGAGGAGTGTCCTGTATGTGCGATTCCTCTTATGCACGCCGCACTGGCCAAGATTCGGATGCGCTACTGCACACGCTGCCACGGCATGCTGATTCCCATGGCCGTCTTCCTTGCGCTGGTGGAAGAGCTGCGCTCCGGAGAGCCTGGGACACTGATTGCGCCCACACCCGATCAGCACGACCTCGCACGCAAAATCAACTGCCCCCATTGTCATCGGCGTATGGATACGCACTTCTACAACGGACCGGGGAACGTCATCATCGATGATTGCGATACCTGCGAATTAAACTGGCTCGACCATGGGGAGTTGATGCGCATCGTCCGCGCGCCCGACTATTCCAACCAGCGCGCTTTCGAGTCGTCTTAGCGCAACTTCCCGCGGCGCTCTTCACGCTGAATCGCCCGAGTGTCTAGTGGCCCGTTTCCAGTTCCCAAGGCCGCTTTGGCGCCGGAGCCTCGTCTTCTCGCCCGCGCAGACGGTCGTACTCATACACGTCACTCGTAGTGCCGAGCGACTGGTTGTAGAGGCTCTCCCCGCCCATCAACTTGGTCAGTTCCTCGCTGAATGAGTGGATGGCATGCAACTGGCCGGCGGTCGCCGGCAATTCATATTGCTGTGTCTTTATAAATTTCTGGTATCCCCGATCGAGCAGGCGTGCCACTTCACCCCGCACCAGGATTCCGGGCCGCTCGAAGAAGCTCACCGGTCCCGCATCTGCATTCGGCGAGGGAACCAGGATGGCTGCGACTCCAGACTTGCTGACCAGCATTGCGCCTGGGGCCCCGGCGAACGGAGAAACTTCATAGCCGTGTGTGCGAAGCGCTTGGAGAGCCTGTTCAGAGGTGAGGCGGGCGGCTTTTTTTGACATAACCAAATCTCGATCGCTGAATCAGAGTGGGTTCTACCGTTCTTTCAAGTCTCGCACACCGGGGGGTGCCGTTCTGCAATCGAGCCGCGCGCGTCGTGCGATTCACTCACGCCCAGCAGCAGCAACCGGGAATTTGACGGCGAATTTCGATTGCGAATGGGTGAGGCAGACGGTATTCTGCTTCTCCAGCCGGTCCAAATCCTCCCCAGGCTCCGGTACACCCGTCTCAATGGAGGTTAGTCATGAAGGGAATGTTCCCGAAGATGTATCGATCTGCGTTGGTCGCTTTTTCGTTTGCCATGCTCCCGGTGTTTATCCTGGCACAAGGGCATGACGAGAACAGCGCGACGGTTCGCTACTCGACAGCGAGTCTTTGCGGTAACTATGGAGCGGTCGCAACGTATGGAGCGAATGTGGCGCGGGCGCTTGGCTTCGAAGTGATGGACGGGCACGGGAAAATCACCGGCGCCGCCTTCGTCAATCAGCCGGGACCCAACAACATCAGAACAGTGGCGACTATCGGCATCACGGGAACTTACACCATCAACGATCAAGGTATTGGCTCGATGAACCTTACCATCGCTCTTCCAGGCGGAAGTACCGCCAACGTGACAGAGGACTTCGTGATCACGAAGTCAAAGACGGTGGACGGTGTCGCCATTGCCACGGAGATCGAGGATGCGCAAGAGGTGCCGAGCGCCGTAATCGACGATTCCAGCCTGGTGATCCATAGGTATACATTGCGCGGAACTCCGCGGTCCTGCTCCGCTCGCTGAGGAGAGCAGCACTTCCATTTCCCGTAACATGGCGCTTTACAAAGCTCTCAGCAACGGACTAGGATGCGCCCACATCCCAGAGCACCCGCGTTCCGTCTCATTTCCTCCCCTGTCGCAAGTGATCTCTGAGCAAGTCCAGGAGGTTACACATGAAACTCACTCCAGTTCTACTGGGGTTGTCGCTTGCCACTGTCGGCGCTTCGCTGGCCCCAGCGCAAGATGCGGCATCCACATCCGTTCCGAGAATCCTTCAGATTACCCGCGAATACACCAAGCCCTACAAAGGCGGCGCGGCCCACGACAAAACCGAGAGCGCGTTCGTCACCGCAATGAATCGCGCAAAATTTCCTGCTTATTATGTCGGCATGAATTCCATGTCCGGCAAAGCCCGCTCGCTGTACATGACGCGTTACACGTCTTTTGCAGAGTGGGAGAAAGACAACGATATCGCGGCCAAGGGGGCCCTTGCCGCAGACATAGAGCGCTCAAGCCTCGCCGATGGCGAACTTCTTGAGGAAGTTGACTCGGGGGTCTACAGCTACGAAGAAGAGCTCAGCTTCCACCCTCACAACGACATCCAAAAACATCACTTCTATCAGTTATTCGCCTTTCACGTTCGACCCGGACACGAGAAGGAATGGCACGAGCTTGTGAAGATGGTCAAGGACGCGCACGAAAAGGCCGGCGACAGCGCGCACTGGGGCATGTATAGGCTCATGTTCGGAGGCGAAGGCGGCACCTACGTCGCTCTTAGCGGCGATCCCTCCATGTCGGCCATTGACGACGCCTTCACGGGGAGAAAGAAGTATATTGAAGCTCTCGGGGGCGAAGAAGGAATGGAGAAAGCCGACGCGCTGTTTGGCGCTGCGGTCGACACTTCCCACTCCGAACTTTTCGCAGTCAACCCAAAACAAAGCTACGTGAGTGCGGACTGGATCAAGGAGGACGCCACCTTCTGGAAGCCGAAGACTGCGGCTCCAAAGGCCCAGGCGGATGCAGCCAAGCCTGCTGATGCAGCGGCCACCAAGCCTGCATCGCGCTGAAACCGGATGATCTATACCGTTGAGGCGGCTCCGGTCACGCCGGGGCTGCTTCTTTTTTTGGTACCCTGTAAGTGGACGCGGCGCGTCTCGACCGCATGCGCAGCTTTGTCAGCATTCGAATCGAATCTGCGTTCCAAATCCTCAAATGATTGAGAATCGAAATACGATGGCTACCGCTACCGACCCGACCCTTCTTCCTGAGTTGACGACCGACGACCTCTCGCGCTACTCGCGCCACCTGATCCTTCCCGAGGTGGGCATGGAGGGTCAGCGCAAGTTGAAGGCTGCGCGTGTGCTCTGCGTCGGTACAGGCGGTTTGGGTTCGCCTCTGGCCTTCTATCTGGCGGCCGCCGGCATCGGCACCCTCGGCCTCGTCGATTTCGATGTGGTCGACGCGAGCAATCTGCAGCGTCAGATTATCCACTCCACCAAAGATATCGGCCGCAAGAAGCTCGACTCCGCCGCGGAGAAACTGACCGCACTCAATCCCGCGCTGAATGTCGTGAAGCACGACACCATGCTTACCAGCGCCAACGCTCTCGAAATCCTCAAGGACTATGACATCGTCGCCGACGGCACAGACAATTTTCCGACGCGGTACCTCGTCAACGACGCTTGCGTTTTGCTGGGCAAACCGAATGCCTATGGTTCGATCTTCCGTTTCGAAGGCCAGGCCAGCGTATTCGCGACGAAAGAGGGACCCTGCTACCGCTGCCTCTATCCTGAGCCGCCACCGCCCGGCCTGGTACCGAGCTGCGCCGAAGGCGGCGTACTCGGAATCCTCCCCGGCCTTGTCGGTGTCATCCAGGCCACCGAAGTCATCAAGCTGATTCTCGGCAAAGGCTCGCCCCTGATCGGTCGCCTACTCCTGGTCGACGCACTCAGCATGCGCTTCCGCGAGCTAAAGCTCCGCAAGAATCCCGAGTGCCCGGTCTGCGGCGAAAACCCGACCGTCAAAGAACTCATCGATTACGACCAATTCTGCGGCATTCATCCGGAAACCAAAGAAGAGAAGGCCGTGAAGAATGGCATTCCGCAACTCAGCGTGAAGGAACTCAAGCAGCGCATCGACGGCGGCGAAGACGTCTTTCTCCTCGACGTGCGCGAGCCATATGAGTACCAGATCGCGCAGATCGGCGGAAAGCTCATTCCGCAGAACGACGTCCCGCAACGGCTTGCCGAAATTCCCCGCGACCGCGAAATCGTCGTGCAATGCCGTTCCGGCGCCCGTTCACAGAAGATCGCCGAGTTCCTCAAGCAGTCTGGCTATACCCAGGTCGTGAATCTCGCCGGCGGCATTCTTGCCTGGAGCGACGAAATCGACCCCAGGGTCCAGAAATACTGACAGCCCCCGCGCTCGCTGCAATTAGGATCGAACGATGATCAAGGTAAGTGTTCTCTACCCCAGCAAGCCGGGCAGCCGGTTCGACGTCGATTACTACTTGACTGTGCACATGCCGATGACTGCGAGGCTGCTCGGCGCGGCAGTAAAGGACACTTCCATCGAGATCGGCATAGGCGGGGGCGCCCCGAACCAGCCTGCACCGTATGCTGCAATTGTTGGTTTCACCTGCGATTCGGTGGAAGCGTTCATGGCAGCATTCACGCCGGTTGTCGCCCAGCTGCGGGCAGACATCCCCAACTACACCGATATCGAGCCGGTTGTCCAGATCAGCGAAATCCGCCAGATGTCATGATCTCAATGTGAAAGCGCCAACACTTGGCCGGCGCTTCGTCTCCACCAGTGCAGAAGCTCTAGCGTGCCAACTCAATCGGTCCGGCTTTGCTCGGTTCGGCGGGCTTGCCGTTCTCATCCATCTTGCCAAAGATCATCTTGCCGCTCGCCGTTTGCAGCACGCTCGTTACTGAGATCTCGACCGCACGGCCAATCATCTTGCGCGCGTGATCCACCACCACCATGGTGCCGTCGTCCAGGTAGCCGACACCCTGGTTGTACTCCTTGCCTTCTTTCAGGATGAGCACATTCATCTTCTCGCCTGGCAAAACCACCGGCTTGAGCGCGTTGGCGAGATCGTTGATGTTGAGAACCTCAACGCGATGCAGATGCGCCACCTTGTTCAGGTTGAAGTCGTTGGTCACGACCTTCGCTTCCCACTTCTTGGCCAGTTCCAGCAGTTTGAGATCGACTTCTTTGATCGACGGAAAGTCGTCGGGAACAATCTGCACCTGGAGGTTGTTGCTCGACTGCATGCGCTGCAGCATATCCAGCCCGCGGCGGCCACGCTGGCGCTTCGAACCGTCGGTGGAGTCAGCCACAATCTGCAGTTCGCGCAATACAAACTCCGGCACCACCATCATTCCGTCAATGAATCCGGCTTCCGCGATATCGGCGATGCGCCCGTCGATAATCACGCTGGTATCCAGCACCTTCGCGCTTTTCCGTGTGGGGCGATCGCCGGCAAACAGGGTGCCCAGCGCCGCCGGGTTCAACAAATCTCCCTTGTTGGCGCCAACCAGCAGCCCCACATACGTCATCAGCAGCAGGACGAAAATCTGCAGCACCGCCGACGTCGACGAGTTGAGCGGAGCGGATCGCAGCACCAGGCAGAATAGCGCCGCGCCAAAGATCCCCAGCACGCTGCCTGCCACCGCGCCGATAAGCCGTCGCAAGCTGAGCGCGCGCACGCGAAGCTCGAAAACGATGACGGCAACTGCAGCCAGCGCGCCGCCGGCGGCTCCTTGCCAACCAGGTACGCCAAACGGTTGAAGGAAATAACAAACTCCAGACAGTAAGGCAACAAAAAGAAAACGTACAAGTATGAGGTCCATATAAGCCTGCTTCCACTGGTGGGAAAGAACATACACCAGTCCGGGCACCGTTGGCGAGTATGCCCATCGGCCCTCTCACTCGTCAAGGGGGCGGGTGCGCCGCGACGCACCAAGGAGATTAGGCCGCAGTTACCACTGGGTGGAGAACCGCATCCACGCCTTCGCCCCTCATTTGAAAAGCAGGTCAGGAGGCCACGGCCAGTTCAGCGCTGACCAGGCGCGAAACCCCTTTGCGCGGCCCCCGCTTGCGAGCGCTCATGATCTTAACGCGCTCCAGCAACTCCTGCGGTGAGCAGGTCTTCTTAGCCAGCAGGGCATCGGCTCCATGGATCTGGCCATTCATCTTCTGCGGATCGCCCAGAATCACCATGGGCACGTGGGAGGCGATCTGTTTGAGCTTGAGAACCAGTTGGTCGCCGCTCATCTGTGGCATCGCATGATCCGCCAAAACGAGGTCAATCTGGTTATCCGCGAAAAGCGCGATTGCTTCCTGGCCGTTGGTGGCCGAGAGTACACGGTAACCGTTCGTTACCAGCATGAACTTCAGGACGGATAGGTCCTGCTCATTATCATCAACGCAAAGTATTACTTTCTTCGGGCGCATGTTTTCGGTTCCTGTTCCTGATCTTTGAATTTTTCTCATCCATTCCAAGGCGCACAACAGCTTCGCCCGTTGGTTGATCGGGCAGGCGCGTCTGGATCCGGGGCCGTCGGCCGCAACCGGGTTCCAAGCTATGGAACGGGGCACACACTAAGGCGTCCGAGCGAACGCACCAGTCATTCTCCAGACAGTGCGGCGCTTCAGACGACTACATGTGCAACCAATCCGCTAAGCGGAAAACCTCACTGCGGTCAGATTGTTGTATGAAGCCGTTATGAAAAACCGGAAGAACTTCCGGCTCAAACTGCGTTCAATGCTTGGGCAAGAGTACGGAGAGCGGAAAGCCGTGAAAAGAGAGAACAAGAAGCGAAACTATGCATGTAAACCATCTTGTAACAAAGGAAAAACGTGCAGAATGAACATAGAAAGTAACTTGGCCTGATTAAAATCTGTTGAAAGCGTGTGCATTACGACAGGAAAAGCTCCCCCTTTGCAACGCGAACTGTGCTGCCCCCCACGCGTACATCGCAGACCTTCTCTGAAATGACGTTCGCAGCCAGAAATAAATCGCTTGCGCGGCCAATTTCAACTCCCTGCTGAACGTGAATTTTTTTGCCCGGTGCTACCATGCCGTGACGAACCAGGTAGCTGATCGCACATCCTGCCGCCGAGCCCGTGGCGGGATCTTCGCCACCGTAAAACTGCATGCGCGCTCTCCATGCCGGATGCTCTTCACCAGTTGGCCCGAGAACGTAGAACCAGCGCCCGCCATGTTCGCGCAAATACTTCGTAGCCTGGTCCTGGTCGACTTTAAGGCGCGCCAGGGCCTCGTGCGAGCGTAGGGCGACGATGGCAAACGCTGTGCCCGTCGAAACCACCTGGGGCACAGTGGTGGCATGAAGTTCATCCAGCGAAAGTCCAGTGAGGCGCGCGACCGTCGCCGGATCGAGTGCTGCGCCAAACTCGGGATCGCGCTGCGTCATTTCCCCGAACAGGCTGTCCGCCTTGAAGCGCACGGGAACCGGACCGACGTTGAGTGCAAGCTTGATGGTGTCATCTGAGAGAGTCTCCGGGGCCGATAGCTTCAGTACGCTCGCCGTTCCCAGCGTTGGATGGCCGGCAAATGGAAGTTCTTCCAGCGTT
>Ga0070713_100002025_pt1 | contig 13096 bp, 8 predicted proteins | sample LARL82metaG_FD_65465 | JGI IMG/M metagenome (GOLD analysis project Ga0070713, IMG submission 65465) | Corn, switchgrass and miscanthus rhizosphere microbial communities from Kellogg Biological Station, Michigan, USA - LAR L8-2 metaG | ecosystem: Host-associated > Plants > Roots > Rhizosphere ... | reverse complement strand
CACCCACCATCAGCTTCTCGGACTGTACGAGGAGGGCGTGGCCGCGACCATCCTGGAAAAACTGGGCATCCGGGCCGACGAGGTACGGCGGGCCGCCCGGGAGATGTTCCCCGGCGGGGGCGAGCCGGATGAGCGCCTGCCGCCGGAATCGGCGGAGGCACGGCACGCGGTCGAAGGAGCGGAGGCGCTGGCCCGCAGGGCCGGGCTGGGCTACGTGGGGCCCGCGCACCTGCTGGGCGCGCTGGCGCTGGATCAGGGATCGCGCGCCAGGAGGGTGCTCGGGCAGCTAGGTGCCAGCATCCCCGCCATCAAGAGGGAACTCGAGTGCTACCTGAGCCCGGGAAAGCAGCGCCGACGCCGACGTGGGGGGAAATCGGCCGATCAGCACTGCTCGTTCTGCGGCAGGCCCGCTGCCAGCGGAACTCACATGGTGGCCGGCCCGGGCGTGTGGATCTGCGCCGACTGCGTCACGCTCGCCGGTGAGATCGTCGCCGAGCGGGCCGGACCCTAGGGAACCCGGCGCCCGGGCGGAGACCACCCGGACCGGCGGCGGACCCTGCGGCCGCGCCCACCGGCACGGCTGGTGTCACAACACCGCTCAGTACCTGGTGCCCTGTGGCACGGGCAGGGCGTCGAGGTCGGCCAGGTCGGCCGCGCTCAGCGCCACGTCCGCGGCACCGGCGTTGTCGGTCAGGTACTTCGGGGTCTTGGTGCCAGGGATCGGCACCACGTGCCGGCCCTGGGCCAGCACCCACGCCAGTGCCACCTGCGCCGGGGTGGCCCCGGCCCGCTCGGCGACCTGGCGCACCCGGCCGACGATCGCCAGGTTGGCGCGCAGCGCGTCGCGCTGGAAGCGCGGCAGCCCGCGCCGGAAGTCGTCGCGTGGCAGGTCGTCGGACGAGGCGAACCGGCCGGTGAGGAAACCGCGCCCGAGCGGTGCGAACGGCAGGAAGGCGATGCCCTGCCCCTGGCAGTACGGCAGGACCTCGGCCAGCGCGTCCCTGGTCCACAGGGACAGTTCCGACTGCACCGACGCCACCGGATGCACCGCCTGCGCCCGCCTGATCTCCGCGACCGTCACCTCGGACAGGCCGATGTGCCGCGCCTTGCCCGCCGCCACCGTCTCGGCCATCGCGCCCCAGGTCTCCTCCAGCGGCACCCGCGGATCAACCCGGTGGAGCTGGTAGAGGTCCACGTGGTCGGTGCCCAGCCGGCGCAGGCTGCCGTCGATCGACGCCCGCACGTGTTCCGGGCGGCCGTCCCGGCCGGCCCCGGGCGAGTTGCCGCCGGGGTTGGCCACCTCGACGGAGTCGGTGAGCAGGCCGACCTTGGTGGCCAGTACCGCGCGCCCGCGGTGGCCACCGGCCAGCGCCCGGCCGACGAGTTCCTCGTTGGTGTACGGCCCGTACGCGTCGGCGGTGTCGACCAGCGTCATGCCGAGGTCGAGCGCCCGGTGGATGACGGAGATCGAGGTGGCGTCGTCACGCGGGGTCTCCATGTCGTAGGAGAACGTCATCCCCATGCAGCCCAGGCCGATGACGCCGACCTCGGGACCCGTGCTGCCGAGCGTGGTGGTTCGCATGCCTGCTGTCCTCCAGATCTGCACGCGGTTCAGTCGGCTGTCTCGCGCCGGGACAGGCGCACCTCCTCGATATCAAGCCTGGCTTGTATCTGGCGCAGGACGATGTCGTCGATGCGGCGCTCGTCACGGAGCCTGAGCACGGTGGCGCGCTTGTGGGCCAGTACGGCCAGGCGCAGCGCGGTGTACTGCTGGTCGTACCGCAACGCGGGCTCGTCGTCGGCCCCGGCGTCGCCCGCGCGAAGCAGACGCAGGTGCTTTTCGTACTCACGGTGCAGGCGGCCGGACACCTCGGGATCGGTGCCGAGGCCATCGGCAAGTTGCGGGATAGCGGTGAGTGCTTCCTCGGTGGCGAGGATCTCGGCGAAGTGGCGCTCAGCCTGGACGGACGTGTCGCGGGGCAGCCGGGCCCAGCGCACCACGACCGGCAGCAAGAGCCCTTGAACCACCAGGGTCACCACGATGACGCCGGCTGTCACGAAGATGATCACGTCGCGGCCCGGGAAGGGTGCACCGGATGCGACCGTCTCCGGCACGGCGAGCGCCGCGGCGAGCGATACCGCGCCGCGGAACCCTGCCGTCGCGCTGACCACGCGGGACCGGGCGCCGACACGGCGCAACCGCTGCTGCGGGCGCCGGTCAAGCAGCCGGACCAGGTAGGGCGTGGTGAACAGCCAGGCGAACCGCGCGCCGACGACGGTCGCGGAAACGGCGATCACGGCGATCAGCCCCTGGGTGAGGGCGTCGCTGGTCAGGCCGTGGACCGCCACCTGCAGCTCGAGCCCGACCAGGACGAACAGGGCACCGTTGAGCAGGAAGGTGGCCAGCGACCAGAACGCCTGCGTTTGCTGGCGCGTTTCGGCCTGCCCCACCCGCGGCCCGGCCTGGCTCATGATGAGCCCGCACACCACGACGGCGAGCACCCCGGAGGCATGGATGGCCTGGGCGAGCAGGAACGCGGTGAACGGCGTCACGATGATGGCCACATTGGCCTGCAGCGGGTCGTCCAGGCGCCGGCGCACCTGCACCGCGAGCCATGCGGTCACCGCCCCGGCCACGGCCCCGCCGCCGTAGGCGAGCAGGAACAGCCCGGTCACATGCAGCATGCCGAAGTGCTCCTGGCCTCGGGTGATGCCCACCGCCAAGGCGTAGATGACCAGCGCGGTCCCGTCGTTGACCAGGCTCTCGGCACGCAGCACGGTGATGGTGCGGCGTGGCAGCATCCGGGCGAGCGCGCTTACGGCCGTCGCGTCGGTCGGCGCCACGGCCGCGCCGAGCACCCAGGCGGGCCCCCAGTCCAGTCCCAGGGCGTGCGCCACCGCCGCGACTGCCGCAGCCGTGGCGATGACCAGCCCCGTGCTCAGCAGCACGATCGTGCGCAGATTGCTGCGGATCTCCCGCAGCGATGTGGTGATGCTCTCCCAGTACAGCAATGCCGGGAGGAACAGCAGCAGCACCACCTCGGGCGGCAGGTGCACCTGGCGCAGCGCCGTGGCGAATCCGAGCAGGGCACCGCAGGCGAGCAGGAGCACCGGTGGGGCGACCCGGAAGCGGGGCGCGGCAAGGCCGCAGACCAGCACCGCCACGCCCAGTGTTACGACGAGTTCGAGACCAAGCAGTGTTTCCTCCAGCCACGGCCAACCCAGGAAGGATCAATGGTGTCCGTCCCGGCGGGATAAGGGCAATACGAGGGTGCACCGGCTTCGCCGGCGAGGATTAACCGTGCGCATCGGCAGCACGAGAACCACGGCCGTCGTTCGGCGGCCTCGTCACCGCAAGGGAGGAGACATGGGCAGCGCGGCAGCAGACACCGGCCTGCGGGAACGCATCACGGGCCTGATGGGGCAGGTGCGCGCCGAACTGGCGGAACTGGTGGCCATCCCCTCGGTGGCCGACCCTCGCCAGTTCCCGCCGGAAGAATGCGCCCGCGCGGCACGGTGGGTGCGGGACGCCTTCGCCGGCGTCGGGTTCGCCGATGCCTGGCTCGCGGAGATGTCGGACGGAAGTCAGGCCGTGCTCGGGTCCAGGCCGTCCGCGGACCCGGACGCGCCGACCGTGCTGCTCTACTCCCACTACGACGTCCAGCCGCCGCTGAATGAGGCCGCCTGGCGGACCCCGCCGTTCGAGCTGGCCGAGGTGGACGGGCGCTGGTACGGCCGCGGTACCGCTGACTGCAAGGGCAACATTCTCATGCACCTGGCGGCGCTGCGTGCCCTCGGTGACCAGGTACCGGTCAACCTGAAGCTGGTCATAGAAGGGTCGGAGGAAACCACCTGCGCCCTGGCGGAGTTCGTGCCGGGGCATGCCGACCTGCTGCGCGCCGATGCCTTCCTGATCGGTGACGGGGGGAACGCGGCCGTGGGCCAGCCGGCCGTCACGGTGACCCTGCGCGGCGTGGTGGACGTCATTGTGCAGGTGGACGCGCTCGCGTCGGAACAGCACTCAGGGGTATTCGGTGGGGCGGCTCCCGATGCCCTGGCCGCGCTGGTCGCGATGCTGGCCACGCTCCGGGATGCGCGCGGCAACACCACGGTCCGCGGGCTGGACAACACCCAGGTGTGGCCGGGCGCGCCCTACCCTGCCGAGACGTTCCGCGCGGACGCCGGCGTGCTGGACGGGGTGTCGCTGCTCGGGGACGGCGCGGTGGCGGACATGGTCTGGGCGCGGCCCGCGGTCACCATCCTCGGCATCGACTGCCCACCGGTGGTCGGGTCGACGGCCGCGATCGTGCCGCGCGCGAGCGCCAAGCTGAACCTGCGTGTCCCGCCCGGGATGCAGACCGGCGAGGCCGCCGAGGCGCTGGTCCGCCACCTGCACGCCGTGGCTCCCTGGGGAGTCCGCGTGACCGCCGAGATCGACTCCCCCGGGCAGCCCTTTGCGGCCAGGACCGGCGGGGCCGCGTACCAGGCAATGGCGGCGGCCATGCACGAGGCCTACGGCCGGCCGATGCTGACGCTGGGAGATGGTGGCTCGATCCCGCTGTGCAGCGCGCTCGCCGAGGCCTGCCCCGGCGCCGAGGTCATCCTGCTGGGCGTCGTCGAGCCGCTGTCGCTGATCCACGCGCCCAACGAGAGCGTCGACCCGGCCGAGATAGCGGCGATGGCGCTGACCGAGGCGCTGTTCCTGCAGCGCTATGCGGCCATGCGCGGGTAAGGCGGAATCACGCCGCTGGCCGGGATCCACCGGAACCGCAGGCGTCAGTCCGTGGCGTGGTTCTTCTTCCTGGCCGGCGCTGTCCCGCCGAGGAAATGCTCGATCGGGAGCGTGGCGGCGCCGAGCCCGACCGCGTCAGGGCCCAGGTGGCCCAGTTCAATCGCCGTCCTGGCGAATGGATGGCTCAGCGAATGCTGGCGCGCCGACTCGCGGATGGCGGGCAGCAGCCGCTCCCCGAGCAAGAGCCCGGCCCAGCCACCGAGGATGATCCGTTCGGGGCCTAGCAGGTTGATCAGGTCGGCGATGCCAACGCCGATGTACAAGGCCGTCTCGGTGAGGACCTCTTCCGCCGCTGGCGATGTCCCGGCCATCTCAATGAGCGCGGCGAGTGCCGATTCCTCGTCCTCGCCGGGCAGTGGGCGGCCGAACCGGTCCAGGATCGCCTCGGCACCCACATAAGCCTCCAGGCACCCGCGCGATCCGCAGCGGCAGGTGCGTCCTCCTACCGCGACGGTGGTATGGCCCCACTCGGCCGCGCTCGAGGTGGCCGCGCGCTGGGTGTTGCCGCTGGTGATGACGCTGGCGCCGACCCCGGAGCCGATCAGGCACACGACCGCGTGCCTGGCGCCCCTGCCCGCGCCGAACCAGAGTTCCGCCTGGCCCATCGTCTTGGCACCGTTGTCGATGTACAGCGGCAGATGTGTGCCCGACCGGAGCAGCCGCGTCAGCGGGACCGACTCCCAGCCGAAGGGCTGCCCGTGCACGAGCAACTCCGGCACGTCTTCGACGATGCCGGGGACCCCGACACCAACGCCGAGGACCGCCGAAGGCGTGACGCCCGCGCCGGTCATCACCGCGTCCAGCCCGGACAGTATCGCCGCGACGATCACTTCGGGGCCGTGCTGCCGGGGGTCAAGCGGATAGTCGGCCTTGGCCCGCTCGGTCATCATCAGATCGAACAACTCGACCAGGACCCGGGTCTCGCCGACGTCCACCCCGATGACGTACCCGTAGTCCGGGTTGATCTGAAGCAGCACGCGCGGGCGCCCGCCGTCGGAGTCCACCGAGCCGGCCTCGGCCGCGATGTCTTCATCGATCAGCTCGCGAATAACGTTGCTCACCGATGCGGCGCTGAGCCCGGTGGCCTCGCTCAGGTCGAGCCGACTGCACGGCTGATCGAAGTAGAGCGCCGACAGCAGCACTGACCGGTTGTCCCGGCGCAGGTCGCGGACGGTCGATCGGCGTCGCGCCAGCATCCTCTGCCCCTCCGCTTCAGGTCTTTTATCAAGAATCTTACGAAGTGCCCCCGGCACCGGGATGCCTGCCGCCGGGCGGTGACGGCGTACCGCCGGAGGCACTCGGAGCGAGCGGGCGGGGGGTGGCGGCGTCCCGCACCCCGCACCCGAGCCCCGCGGCGGCGTCCCGGTCAAAGTCCCGGCGGCAACCCCTTGACCGTTGCGCGCAGCGAAGTTAAATCTTGTTATGAACTAAGGCCTGAAATAAGAGAACCCCACTCGGGCCATTCCGCGACAGGTTTCACACAAGGGATGGGTTCGCCATGGCTTCCGTTGTCACGCATGCGTTCGGGCCGTTCCGGCAGCGGCGGATCTGGGCTTTCACCGCGGTGACGGCGCTTGCCGCAGCCGTGGCCTTAGTGGCGAGCCCGGCCAGCCGGGCCAGTGCCGCGGCGACGTTACTGTCGCAGGGCCAGCCCACGACGGCGTCCTCCGTGCAGAGCGGCTCGTTCCCGGCCTCGGCGGCCACCGACGGGAACACCGGCACCCGCTGGTCCAGCGCGTTCTCCGACCCGCAGTGGCTGCAGGTCGATCTCGGCTCCACCGCCTCGATCACGCAGGTCGTCCTGCAATGGGAGGCCGCATACGCGACCGCGTTTCAGATCCAGACCTCCCCGGACGGCTCCACCTGGACCACGATCTACTCCACCACCACCGGCACCGGCGGCACCCAGACGCTGAACGTGACCGGCTCCGGCCGGTACATCCGCATGTACGGCACCGCCCGCGCCACCCAGTACGGCTATTCGTTGTGGGAGTTCCAGGTCTACGGCTCGCTGTCCGGTGGCACGTGCGGTACCGCGAACGCCGCACTCAACCAGCCCGCCACCGCGTCATCGACCGAGAACGCCGGCTTGCCCGCCTCGGCCGCCGTCGACGGGAACACCGGCACCCGCTGGTCGAGCGCCTTCTCCGACCCGCAGTGGCTGCAGGTCGACCTCGGGTCCACCAAGAACATCTGCCAGGTCACCCTGGACTGGGAGACCGCCTATGCCACGGCGTTCCAGATCCAGACCTCTCCGGACGGCTCCACCTGGACGACCATCTACTCCACGACCACCGGCACCGGCGGCACCCAGACGCTGAACGTGACCGGCTCCGGCCGGTACATCCGCATGTACGGCACCGCCCGCGCCACCCAGTACGGCTACTCCCTCTGGGAGTTCGGGGTGTACACCACGTCCGGAGGCGGCGGCGGTAACACCGTCACCGTCACCAACCCCGGCAGCCAGACGTCCACCGTCGGCACGCCGGCCAGCCTGCAAATTCACGCCACGGATTCCGCGACGGGCCAGACGCTGACCTACAGCGCCACCGGCCTGCCCGCGGGCCTGTCGATCAACTCCTCGTCCGGGCTGATCTCCGGGACGCCCACCACCGCGGGCTCGTCCAGCGTGGCCGTGACCACCAAGGACACCACCGGTGCCTCCGGGTCGGCCTCGTTCGGCTGGACGGTGACCACGACCGCCACGTGCCCGGCGCAGTCGAACACCCCCAACTTCGGCCCGAACGTGTACATCTTCGACCCGAGCATGTCCAGTTCGTCCATCCAGTCCACGCTCGACTCGGTCTTCAACACCCAGAAACTCAACCAGTTCGGCACCCAGCGCTACGCCTTGCTGTTCAAGCCGGGGACCTACAGCGCCGAGGCCAACATCGGGTACTACACCTCCATCGCAGGCCTGGGCCAGAACCCGGACGACGTCACGATCAACGGCGACGTCACCGTCGACTCCTTCGACGGCACGGGCAACGCCACGCAGAACTTCTGGCGGTCCGCCGAGAACATGGCGATCAACCCGTCCGCCGGGTCGGACCGCTGGGCGGTGGCGCAGGCGGGGCCGTTCCGCCGCATGGACGTGCACGGCGGGCTGGAGCTGTACCCGGCGAGTTACGGCTACGCCAGCGGCGGCTACATCGCCGACAGCAAGGTCTCCGGCCAGGTCTCCTCGGTGTCCCAGCAGCAGTGGTACTCGCGGGACAGCAACTTCGGGAGCTGGAGCGGCTCGGTCTGGAACATGGTGTTCTCGGGAGTCAACGGCGCGCCCGCGCAGAGCTTCCCGAGCCCGCCGATGACCACGCTGGCCACTACCCCGGTATCACGGGATGTGCCCTACCTCTACGTCGACTCCAGCGGCAACTACCACGTCTTCGAGCCATCGCTGCGGACCAACGCGTCGGGCGCCAGCTGGGCGAACGGCCCTACGCCGGGCACCTCGGTGCCGATGAGCCAGTTCTTCGTCGCCGACCCGTCGATGAGCGCGGCGACCATCAACACCGCGCTGTCGCAAGGGTGCAACCTGCTGTTCACCCCCGGTGTCTACAACATCAACCAGACACTCAACGTCACCCACGCCGACACCACGATTCTCGGTATCGGGTTCCCGACCCTGATCCCCCAGAACGGCGTCAACACCATGCAGGTGGCGGACGTCAACGGGGTCCGGATCAAGGGCCTGCTGTTCGACGCCGGCACGACGAACTCGGCTGCCCTGCTGACCGTCGGCACCGCCGGCTCCACGGCCAGCCACGCGAGCGACCCGATCTCGGTCCAGGACGTGTTCTTCCGGATCGGCGGCGACATCGCTGGCAAGGCCACGGCCAGCCTGGTCGTGAACGCCTACGACACCATCGTCGATGACGTCTGGGCCTGGCGCGCCGACCATGGCAACTCCGGGACGGTGGGCTGGACCACCAACACCGCCGACAGCGGCATGATCGTGAACGGCAACAACGTCGAGGCGACCGGCCTGTTCGTCGAGCACTACCAGAAGACCGAGGTCACCTGGAACGGCCAGAACGGCAAGATCATTTTCTTCCAGAACGAGATGCCGTACGACCCGCCGAACCAGGCGGCCTGGATGAACGGTTCGTCCAACGGGTATCCGGCGATCGCCGTGGCCAGCAACGTCACCTCGTTCGGCGGCTGGGGCCTGGGCAGCTATTGCTACTTCAACGTCAATCCGGCGGTCAGTTCGGCCAATGCGTTCTCCTCACCCAGCACCGCCGGAGTGGCGTGGCACGACCTGCTCACCGTGTCGCTGGGCGGCGTGGGCACCATCACCCACGTCATCAACACCACCGGAGCGGCGACGCCGTCCAACACAACACCCAGCGACGTCGTCAGCTATCCGTAGTTTGGCTCCCACTCAGGCGGTGGTGCGGAAGGTGCGCCGGTAGACCGAGGGCGGGGTCTTCATGACACGGGTGAAATGGTGCCGGAAGGTCACCGGGCTGTCGAAGCCAACGGCCGCGCCGATCTCTTCGATCGACATCGCGCTGTGTTCGAGCGGTGGCAGGCTGGCCATGATCCGTTGGGTGATGACCCAGCGCAGCGGGCTGGTCCCGGTCTGCCGGTTGAAGTGCCGGATGAAGGTACGGGGCGCGAGGTGGGCCTGGCGGGCCATGCCGGCCACGGTGATCGGCTCGGCGAGATGTTCCAGTGCCCAGGCCATCGCGCGGGCGACACAGTCGTCGGCCGCCGGCTCGCTCACAACGGCCTCCACGAACTGAGCCTGGCCGCCGTCTCGGTGCGGCGCTACGACCAGGCGCCGGGCCACTGAGTTGGCGATCCGGGCACCGTGGTCCTTGCGCACCAGATGCAGACACAGGTCGAGCCCGGCGGCGCTGCCCGCGCCGGTGAGGATGTCATCTCCGTCCACATACAGCACGTCGGGGTTCACCCGGATCTCCGGATAGCGCCGCTGCAGCAGCTCCGCGTACTGCCAGTGGGTCGCCACCTCGCGGCCGTCCAGCAACCCGGCCGCGGCCAGCGCGAACGCGCCCGAGCAGATCGACACAACCCGGGCGCCACGGTCGTGCGCCTCCCGCAGCGCGGCCACAAGCTCCGGCGGCACTTCACCCCTTACGTCCGGCACCGCGACGACCATCACGGTGTCGGCCCCCGCAAAGACGTCCAAGCCGTTCTGGGTGGTCATCATGAAACCCCCGACCGCTCGCATCGGCTCCCGCTCCAGCGAACAGACCCGCAGGTCATACCAGGGGATTTCGAGCTCGGGCCTGGGCAGTCCGAAGACCTCCACTACCGCGCCGAGCTCGAAGGGGGCCATGCCGTCAAAGGCCCACACCGAAACGGTGTGGCGCCTGCCGGGAGACGCGAGGAGCATGGCGGGATCTTAGCGGTAGAGGGCGTTAATGCCACTGTCCAGGATGCCGTTCCAGCAGCCAAGATCTTGGTGTTCGCAGGAAACACCCGGCCACAGGAGTCAGAGATGACCACCACCGCCGCCCAGTCCCCCGCCACCAGGGCCCCCGCCGTCAATGCCGAGGCGCTGCAGCACTTCTCCGCCCGGTTGGCTTTCGAGACCGACGTGTCCGACGTCGCCGCGGACCTGGCGGCTGAGGCGCCGGGGATGTTGGTCGTCGACACACGGAGCCTCGAAAGCTGGAACCAGGGCCACGTCCCGGGCGCGATCCACCTGCCCACCTCACAGATTGCCAAGCAGGCCGCGGAGCTGATCGACCGGGACAAGACCGTGGTCGTCTACTGCTGGGGCCCGGGCTGCAACGGCGCTCAAAAGGCCGCTGTGGAGTTCGCCAGGCTCGGCTACACGGTCAAGGAGATGCTCGGCGGCTTTGAGTATTGGGCCCGGGAGGGCTGGGCAGTCGAAACCGGCATCGGCACGATCACCCGCCATTCCGTCGACCCGCTGACCGGTCCCGTCTCCGGCATCTCCTGCGACTGCTGAGCGGCCGCCCCGTGGCCCGTGAACTACGCCGGCCCACCCGGAGGAGCGGGTGGGCCGGCGTAGTTTGTGCCGGCTGAGAGACGAACGCTCTCAGCGAATCGTCACCGGCACCGGCTGCGAGGCGATCCCGTTCGCGACCACGACGAGGGTGCTCGGCCCGGCCGGGGTCGTGCTCGGAATGGTGAAGCGGGTGGACGAAGCGGCGCCGGGCGCGATCGAGACCGAGGTCCAGTTGCTCGTTCGCGCGTAGGTGACCACTCCGGAGTTCTCGTTGGTGATCCGCACCAGCGGGAAGTTGGTGTTTTCCTGCGCGTCGTCACCGTAGGCGGCGCCCTGGGAGAGGCCGGCGAGTTGCGTGCCTGACAGGTTGCCGGATTGACCTGGGGTGAAGCTGAAGGAGCTGATCCCGCTAATTGAGGGAGCCCAGGCCGGGTTGGGAGTTCCGCCGGCCGTGTAGACCTCCAGCTGATGGCTGCCGTCGTTGAACAGCACCTGCCCGTTCGGCAGAGCAAGCAGCCGCGTGTAGAACGTGGAGTCGTTGGCCGCGTTCGGGACGTTCGGGACCGGGCTCAGCGTGCGCGTGTTCGCGTTGAACAGGAAGAACGCGATGGGGGCGTTGAAGACGCACGGACTCACGTCGAACAGCACGTTGCCGTCGGGCAGGATGGAGCCGGGCCCGTCCGCGCTGTCATACTGCAGGCCGCCGATCGTGGGGATCGCCGGGCCCCTGACCCATCGCCCGGCCGCGTAGTCGTAGAGCGCGGTGGGTGCCGGCCTGCTGGTGGTGCACTTCTGGGGCGCGATCTCGCTTGACGTCCCTGCGCCCACGACGAACGTGTTACCACCCGGCATCACGACCTGCGGGCCGGTCTCGGCCGAGGGAGTGTTGATGGGTGACGTCACCGTGTTCCCCGCGAACGACCAGCTCAGGCTGCTCGGAGTGAACAGCTCAGTAGTGGGGGTCAGCCAGGTGTCGACGGTGAGGATCTGGCCGTTCGGCTCGAGCGTCCAGCTTTCCTCGTCGTTCGGGTCGTTCTTGCCGTGGCCCGAGAGCGTCAACCAGTTCAGGCCGGTGGCGTTGAAGAGGGCATCGGCCGTGCTCAGGGTGCCGTTCGGCGACGTGCAGTTCTGGCAGGCCTGGGACAGCATGAAGGTGCCGTTGGCGAGCACGTTGCTCTGGGCATCTCCGATGTTCGTCCACCCACTGGGCGGGGCAACCGACCGCCATGTGTTGGTGACCGGGTTGTAGATGGCGCCCTTGTTGGTCCACGACGGCGTTCCGCCCAGGTACTCACCGCCCTCGACGATCATGCGGCCGTCCGGGAGGATCGCCGAAGCGAAATACAGGGGGTTATAGCCCGAAGGCATCGAGGGGAGCTTGCTCCAGGTTCCGTTGATGTAGCTGCCCTTGGAGTCCGGCGTGAGCTTCCACCAGGCGCTCGTGCCTCCGGAGGGAGGCTCGACGTGGACCAGCACCGTGCCGTCGCTGGCCAGCAGCATCGTGCCGGGATCGAACGGAGCCGCATGCTTCAGTGCCACCCAGGGCGACGCTTGCCCGGCAGCGAGGTTCGGCGCCGCCGCGGCAGGCTTCGCACGTCCCACCGGCGGGCCCAGCTTCGGCCGGCCATGGATAACCGAGTGCGCGGCTCGGCTCACCGCCTGGTGTCCCCCGGAAGCCACGGCAGCGTTGCCGGGCACCAGGGCGGCCAGCACGGCGATCGGGGCGACCGCGCCGACACCTACCAGAGACCGACGGCTCAACTTAATCAAAGCCCCTCCAATCGGTTTGCTTACCGCTGAAGCTGGCCGCGGCCGGTAGGACGGAGGTGCTCATCCACGCCCGCTCGTGGCCATCCTCGGCAGATAGCTATCTGCACACCCTCCACTTAGCCTTACAAAGCTCTCAGATCGGCATCGTCGCTATGACCCCAAAGTCACGATTTCGGGTCGGACGGGCGGTGACCCGGCGGGCATCGGTGCGCGAGCGCAACGGCCGATCAGTTCACCTGAGCCTCTGCCAATGCGTTCGCTATCTCCCGCGTGGTCTGTTCCCAGCCGCGCAGGGTCGACCGCCGCTGTCGTGCGGCGGCCCGTAGCCGGCGCCGGTGGCGCTCGTCACCCAGCCAGTCTCCGAGCGCGGCGGCGAGGGCAGCCGGATCGCCGGGAGGGACCAGCTGGCCGGGGCGGGTGCCATCGGCGGTGGAGCCGAGCGCCTCGGGCAGCCCACCGACATCGGCGGCTATGACGGGTAGGCCGTGGGCGAGCGCTTCGGTGACGGTCATGCCGTAGGTCTCCGAGCGGGACGGCGCGACGAGCAGGTCGGCGGTGGTGTACGCGTGGCTGAGCGCCGCGCCGGTCAG
>Ga0070713_100002024_pt1 | contig 13097 bp, 11 predicted proteins | sample LARL82metaG_FD_65465 | JGI IMG/M metagenome (GOLD analysis project Ga0070713, IMG submission 65465) | Corn, switchgrass and miscanthus rhizosphere microbial communities from Kellogg Biological Station, Michigan, USA - LAR L8-2 metaG | ecosystem: Host-associated > Plants > Roots > Rhizosphere ... | reverse complement strand
TTTTCATCCTGACCGCTCTTATCGTCCTTCCTTTGGTTCATGTCTGGCATGGATACCGGCCCGCCTACCATCCTTTAGGACTCGTGCTGCCATCGATGACTCTGTTCAGCCTTAGCGTGTTCAGCAAGATGACTTTCGGAGCGCTCTCGGGATTTGAAACGATTGCCACCTTCGCGGGAGAATCTCACAACCCAGGGCGCAACATCATGCGATCGATCGTGATCACGGCTCCGATCATCGCCCTGCTGTACATTCTCGGCACCAGCGGCATCCTGGCCTTTGTTTCGCCCGACGCAATCGATGTGATCGGTCCGATACCGCAAGCTTTGCGCAGCGGATTCGCCGCGTTTGGCATCGCGCTCCCCATAGTCTCCGTCGCTATCCTTTTGCTGCTGCTGAACTACCTTTGCTCCTATACGTTGTATTTCTCGGCGAACACCCGCTTGCCGATGGCGGCAGGTTGGGACCACTTGCTGCCACGCTGGTTCTCGACGCTACATCCCCGGTATCGCACTCCCGTGAACTCAATCTTCTTCATGGGGGCTGTCGCCCTGGCCACCAGCATTGCCGTTCTGATCGGCTCCGGAAATCAAGAATCGTTCATTCTGCTGCAGACCTGGGCTTGGACGTTTTATGGCCTGGCATATCTGGTGAAGTTTGCGATCCCGCTGGTCTCGGCAAAGGAGAAGGGACTGCGTCCCAGACCATGGCTGCAACTTGGCGCTGCGACCGGATTTTTCGTGACGCTTCTATTCGTGCTGCTTTCTGTACAGCCCGTAATTCCGGTCGCAAGCAAGACCGTCTACTTGCTGAAAGTCGTTGTGGTAGTGGTAGGGGTTAACTTCCTTGGTTGGACAATTTATCGAACGAGTGGGCAGCGATCGACTTAAGTATTCGAAAGAAACGACGCCGACACATTCAGCGGAGAAATACGTGCGCTGCGTCCTCAACATGCACACTCGACTTGCGTTTTGCTCCAGTCGCCACGTTGTAGAGAACGAGCAAATGATCTTCAACGATCAGCAGTTCCTTGTCGTTAATCCAATCCACCAGAGTCTTGTGTGGAACAAAGGCAACTTGCTTCGCGGAGTCCTGAATTGTTTTGACTGCGACGGCAGGCAAGGCGATCAAGGCTTTGCGGATACTCTGTGACTCTTCCGGATTCGCCTCTCCCTCATCGGACAATTGAATGGGCTTGCCCGACTGTGCTGTGGCCGTGATCGTCATCGCAACCCGCGTCGAATCTGGCGATAGCTTTGCATTCGCTGTGAAGAAACTCACATCGTAGTCCGGATTCTTGTATGTCTCGCGCTCATCGAAAATGCTGACCTTCTTGGAGTTCAAAAGAACAATCGTCTGATCGTCGCTCTGATTTGACCAGCCACAACACCCCGTGTCTGGAATAGAGTTGACGATCACGTCTCCCTTGCTATCAACATCGAGAACGTGCTGCAGTGCTTCCGCGAGTGGCACCGCCGCCCACTTTCCTCCATCGGAGGCATAAGCTGTGGTCGATTTGTACAAGGTCGCGGCCTGTCCTGCGATGAACTGTGTGACGAGAAAGAACTTATCGACACCTGTATCAGGAACCCACACGAGTCCCGTAGGACAACTCTCTTCGCAAGAACCGGTCGTACAGCGGCAATCCGGAAGTTTGGTCGACGCAATCGCTTCGCGTCCCTCTCCTTTGAGGTCGGTTCGCCACGCTTTCCAAGTTGTCGTGATAGAGAGATCGACGCCTTCACGCTCCAAGCGGCGCGATTCGTTGGCGAACCAGTAGAGCGACTTGCCATCGGCCGACAGATGAGACACGGGCACAAGATCGGTGACTGCCTTATTCGATCCCGTGGTCTCGTTCTTTCTTTGGACGCCTTGATCAATCGTGACAGCTGCCCGGCCGTCCCACAGCCACATTTTGTGGGCTGCGGCTGCATCTTCATCCGAGAGCGGCAGCGATATGGGTGGTGCAAAGAGAATCTGTCCCGCTTGAGTCACCTCCACTGCTGTCGGAGACTTTACAGTTTCTGTTGGTACTTTCACCTTCTGCTTCAGCCCAAAGGTTGCAGGATCGTACTCGACCATCTCACCTGATGCCTGCAAGACCCAAAGGCGTTTGGTCTGCCCGAACAGCGCAGTGATCATCATGCTGGTCGCGATCAGAATTCGAAATGGAAATCGTATTCGGAGCAATTCTCTTGTTCTCGAGCAAAAGATTCTTATCAGGATATCGTCTTTGGTGGTATTTGATCTCAAACTCGCGAAGCCAAGTCTGTGATTCCGGAAGTGAAGCACATGCTGACGCACGGAAGTCCTTACTGCAAAATCGGGATCACCTATTGCGCCGCGTTCTGTTTTCAGGACAAATTTATCGTCGATATCCAAACCGACGCGCGAAAATGATAGGCTACAAAAACCGTGCAAGTGGGGGCGTAGCAGCTGGCGAAATGAGGTTCGGTTATCCCTTATAATGGCGGAACTCAAAGGGGGACGTCGTCGCTCGCTCGATCGCCGATTCTAGCTGAGCGATCCTTGCAAGGCCGCTTGCATTGCCCAACTTATGCCGGTTGACTCCACGCATCCAAAGCCAGGACTCGAGGCCGCAAGCCTGACGGACGTCGGACTGCTCCGGGCTAACAACGAAGACTCCTACCTCTATTGGGAACCGGAATCGGAGGCCGTGTTTCGCCGCAAAGGAAGACTCGCCGTCGTCGCCGATGGAATGGGCGGCTACGAAGGCGGACAGGAGGCCAGTCGGCTGGCTGTCGAGACTGTTCGCTTCGTCTACGATGCGAACTTCAGCAGTGATCCGGGGTCTAGCCTCGTTCTCGGGCTTCAGACAGCTCACCAGACGATCCAGCGCTATGCCGAGGAACATGCCCAATTCACTGGAATGGGCACAACTTGCACGGCGATTGCGATTGTGGACCATCAACTCTACTTCGCGCACATCGGGGACAGCCGCCTCTACCTATCTCGGGGCGCTACGATATCGCGTCTTACGCGGGACCATTCGTACGTCGGGCGCCTGGTCGAGACCGGAATCGTGCGGTCTGAGGATGCTGAATCCCACCCGCAACGTCATATCCTCACAGCAGCTCTTGGGTCCGGACGTGAGGTCATGCCAGACGCTCCTGAGCAGGCGATCCCCTTGCAAGAGGGCGATCAACTCATTCTCTGCACCGATGGCCTGTGGAGCGTTGTGGGGGAGCAGGAGATCTCGCGGGTTGTCCAGGCACATGCGCCGGCACAAGCCTGTCAAACTCTCGTTCGCAGGGCTCTGGAACTCGGCGGTCCTGATAATGTGACCGTGATAGTTCTGCGCGTTTCAGCCAACTAAACGTCCAAGTCCACGAGACTCGCTGAGGAATATTGAGGTGCGCAAGATCCTGCGCATCGAACCCTGATTTCCACAAGCGACGATGTCAGGCTCACGAACATTAAGTGCAAGCAGGTGCACATATCTCCGCAACATGCCTTGGCCCCCTCGGCAAAAGTATCTGATTTGCCAAGCACTTATTCCGGTCGCCCTCTAATTGGTTTGGCACATGGCTTGCTTTGGCATTATGTAAATAAAGTCTATTAGTTAAATGGACTTTATGGCATAATTCCGACAATGAAGATCTCCCAGAAAGGTCTCTACGCTCTCCAGGCCATGATGATGCTGGCCAGGCATCACCAGCAAGGCGCGATCAAAATCCGTGAGGTTGCTTACGAAGAAGCCCTGCCCGAGAAATTCCTGGAATTGATTCTGCTTGAACTCAAGAATGCGCGACTCGTGGAAAGTGTACGGGGCGCGAAGGGTGGGTATCAGTTGCGCCGGGCGCCCGATGAGATAACTCTCGGTGAAATCATCCGCCTGATTGATGGCCCCCTCGCCCCCTTCGGCGATGCTGATCAGTTGCGCGAGTTGATCGGCCGCGACCTGCCGCAGCGCGCCCTCTACCAGGTATTTCTCGATGTTCGTGATGCTGCCGCCCGCATTCTGGATCACACGACGTTGGCGCACCTGATCGCCAATGAGCTGCCTTCGATTAAAGCTCGAAAGCAGATTCAAATCCGCAAGAAAGAAACGGCAAGCATTCTTCCCATGGTTGTCGGAGGACGCAAAGGTGAGTAGACGGGTCCTATTGGTTTGGATAGCGTGCTTGGCTGTTACATCGCTGGGGTGGACACAATCCGGTCCCACGGTCATTCGTGTGGGCGCGTTTCCAAACATCACGCATGCCCAGGCAATGGTCGGCAAGGCCAATGGCTGGTTCGACAAGGCAATGGGCCAGCAGGTTAAGGTGCAGTGGACCAGTTTCAACGCGGGGCCGTCTGCGATCGAAGCTCTTTTCGCGGGCGCCATCGACATGACATATGTCGGCCCAAATCCCGCGATTAATGGTTATGTCCGCTCCAATGGCGAAGCCGTTCGCGTGATCGCCGGAGCAGCTAGTGGCGGTGCCTCACTGGTTGTGCGCAATGACTCCGGTATTAATAAGCCCGAAGATTTTCACGGCAAACGCGTCGCCTCGCCGCAATTCGGAAATACCCAAGACGTGGCATTGCGCAACTGGCTGAAGAAGAATGGCCTCAAGACAAACGATAAGGGCGGCGATGTCCAGATCGTTCCCATGGCCAATCCCGATCAGTTGACGCTCTTCCTGAAGAAAGATCTGGATGCTGCCTGGGCCCCGGAACCTTGGGCTACCCGCCTGATCCATGAAGGAAATGGCAAGCTCTTTGTTGACGAGCGCAGCCTATGGCCGAACGGGCAATTCGTGATTGGCCTGCTCGTTGTGAACACGAAGTTCTTGAACGCCCATCCGGACCTAGTGAAGAACTGGATTCGGGCACACATCGACCTCACCGACTGGATCAATTCGCACCAGACAGAAGCCAAGAAATTATTGAATGAGCAGATTCAGCGCGAAACGAACAAAGCGCTTCCGGCGGAAGTTTTGAATGAAGCGTTTTCGCGGCTTCAGGTCACTTATGACCCGCTGCATGCTGCGTTGAATACGGCGGCGCAGCAGGCCTTTGAAGACGGATTCCTCGGAAAGCAAATGCCTGACCTTTCGGGCCTCTACGATCTGAAACTGCTGAATGAAACTCTCGCTGAGAAAAAGCGAAAGGCGATTCAATGAGTGCGAACGTTCAACCCGTTTCACGCCAGTTCCCTCTACCGGTCGAACCGTTGCGAGACAGGGATGTAAAGCGCGGACCAGTCTCAGTCAGCGACCTTGACAGCGAGCGGCCCCGAGGCGTGCCCAAGGTCGGCCTGAGCGACATTTGCCTCAGCTACCGCACTCAGAGCGAAGAACGACTCCTCGCGTTGGATCACATCAATCTTGAAGTTCGTGCCGGAGAATTTCTCTGCATCGTCGGACCATCGGGTTGCGGCAAGTCCACGCTCCTGCACCTGATTGCCGGCCTGCAATCGCAAACTTCCGGTCAGATTCTGGTCGATGGAAAGCCGGTGCAAGGTCCTGGAACCGATCGCATCATGATCTTTCAGGATCACGCCCTGTTTCCATGGCTGACCGTCGGCGAGAACGTTGAGTTCGGAATGAAGATGAAGGGTGTTCCGAAGTTGGGGCGTCGCGAGAAAGTTGAGTACTACCTGAGCTTGGTTCATCTCGCGAAGTTCGAGAAAAGCTACATCCATCAACTCTCAGGCGGGATGCGTCAACGTGTTGCGATTGCGCGCGCACTCGCAACTGAACCGGATGTTCTCTTGATGGACGAGCCGTTCGCCGCACTCGACGCCCAGACCCGCGACCTTCTGCACGACGAACTCGAACGGATCTGGAGCGAGACGGGCCGCACCATCATTTTCGTCACGCATAACGTGCGCGAGGCCGTGCGACTGGGAGATCGCGTGGTCCTGCTGACTTTCCGGCCCGGACGCGTCAAAAACGAATTCCACGTCGATCTGCCGCGTCCGCGCAGCTTGGAAGATCCCGAAGTTGCGCTTGCGGCTCGGGCTGTACTCGATGAGTTGCGCGAAGAAACGAACCGCTCGCTGGAAGCAGAATACAGAAACGGCATCAAGCCGCGGATCCCTCCGGGAGCCTCCGAATGAAACGCACGCTTCGATACATCATTTTCTACTCGGCCCTGTTCGGAGTGTGGACGCTGCTGGCGAAGATGAAGGTCTGGCCTCCGTACCTGTTCCCTACCCCATGGGGCGTGGCCGAATCTCTGTACGCGGGCTTTCAGGACCACACGTATTGGATTGCGATCCGCGTGAGTATGCAGCGCGTGCTCATCGGCTACGGGATCTCAGTTGTGTTGGGGATGATCCTTGGCCTCGGCGTAGCGAGTAACAAGTTCCTTGAAGAAACCATGGGCGGACTGCTCGTCAGCCTGCAGAGTCTTCCTAGCATCTGCTGGTGGCCTCTGGCGCTGTTGTGGTTCGGACTGAACCAGAATGCGATCTTATTCGTCGTCATCATGGGATCGCTGCTATCGGTGACATTGGCCATGGAAGATGGACGCAAGCAGATGCCGAAGATCTTCGGACAGGCCGGAAGAAATCTCGGCGCCAAAGGATTCAAGCTGTTCTGGTACGTCCTGCTTCCGGCCAGCTTGCCATTCATCGTCTCCGGCTTGAAGCAAGGCTGGGCTTTCGCATGGCGCTCTCTAATCACGGCAGAAATGCTCTATCTGAGTCTCGGCCTCGGCCAGGTTCTCATGATGGGACGCGACTTGAACGATATGAGTGCGGTCATCGCTGTTATGCTGCTGATCATCGCCATCGGTTATATCGTTGACGGCGTGGTTTTCAAGGGCATGGAGCGGCATTTGCAGAACAAGTGGGGCTTGACGCCGGCGTAAGCGCATTCCTGAACAATCTCAAAGCATCGTTTGAAATGCGAGGTAGAGGTTTTTCCGCAATCTCTAGTATGTTGATTATGATAGTTATTAAGTAGCTGGATCTCCCAGCAGACTGCCGGTCTCGCCGTTCCGGCAATAAGTTCCCCCAGAAATGCAGTGGTCGTTTGACGCCAAAAAGGAGAGGACTGTAATTCCATGAACCGCAATCGCATGCCCCTTGTCACAGCCTTCATGCTCGTTGCTCTCAGCTCGAGCGTTTGGGCTCAGACTCAAACCGCGGCCAACACTGTGCCCACCAACCCGACGGCCGTCATCACAACCCCGCCGCAGCCCGCCGTCAGCGTGGCCGACATCCAGGCCTTGAGAGACGCTCTCGCAGCGCAGCAACAACAAATCGAGGCGTTGAAGCAACAATTGCAGCAAAGAAATGAAGTGCGCACCGTTCAATCTAGTGTTGATCCCGCGACAGCGCCGGTGCAGCAGGCTGCCGCCATCTCAATAGTTGAGAACTCAACTCCGTCTCTTACCGCTCCTACGTCCTCACCAACACCTCAGGAACCAGGCAACGCGGCGAGCGGTCCAGCGCCTCAAAATGTCCAAGCGGGAAGTTCGGACGAACGGATTCGTAACCTGGAGCGCGAGATTAAAGGTCTGGGGCCGATCTCTTTCAGCGGCGACGTTCGTCTGCGTGCAGAGCCCTTCTTCGGAGGACCTGCCGACCAATCGCAGGACCGGGTACGCGCTCGCATTCGCGTTCGCTTTAACGCGCTCGCCAATCTCGGCTCACAGTTCCGGACTGGCATCACGCTCGCCAGCGGCGATCTCAACGACCCGACGTCCACGAACCAGAACCTCACCGGGTTCTATACGCGCAAGCCAGTGGCGTTGGACCAGGCTTTTGTGGAATTCAGGCCGAACGAGTTCAAGGCTCTGACCCTGGTCGGCGGAAAGTTCCGTTATCCGTGGTTCAACACAGAACTCACCTGGGACAAAGACTTGAATCCGGAGGGTGCCGCAGAAACGCTTGGCTTCAAGCTTGACACGCCTGTGTTGAAGCGCATCGCGTTTATTGGGTTCCAGCTGCCGTTTGCTGAGATCGCAGGTACCTCGTCTACGGATAAGCGCATCAGGCAGCAGATCACGTACGGCGGGCAGTTGCAGACTGCCTGGCAACTTGGACCAAAAGTGGTTCTCAGCGCGTATTCCGGCTACTACGACTTCCGGGGAACTGATTCGGTTGCATTCGCCCTTGCCAAGGCGAGCAGCAAGAACCCGCAGACACCACTATCCGGACTGCTCACGCTCAATTCCGGCAATCCGGTCCAGGATTCCACATACACCACTACCGCCACCACGATTATTACCATTGACGACACCGCCTATCCGACGGGAGTTTCGACAGTCTCGAACGCGCAGTTCGCTTCGAAGTTCGGCCTTTTTGACAACATTGCAAAGCTCGACATCAACACTGGTCATCCGAAGCTGCCAATATCGTTTATCGGTGACTATGTGCAGAACACGGAGGCGTGCGCGAATCTCGTAAATATCCAGGTCGTTCCCGCCAATACCGCGACAACTACTTACAAGCAGACAGTCAACGCGCCCTGCAAGTCCAATCAGCGTCGCGGGTATTGGGCTGAAGGCAGAGTGGGACGACTACAAGAGAAGGGTGATTTCCAGTTCGGCTACACGCATCTTTACATCGAGCGCGAGGCCGTCCTGGGCAACTTCAACTACAGCGACATCCGGCAGGGCACCAACGTCACACAGCATCGCGTCGACATGTTTTATCAATTTGATCGGAGCGTGCAGTTGGGATTCACCGCTTTGATTGGACGTCCGCTGGCATCGACCGAGCCTTGGCTCGCTCGACTACAGTTCGACACCGTTTACATCTTCTGAAGTGGCTTGATGAGTGTTCTGAAGCCTTGCCTTCAGAATGGCTGCCGGTCCGGCTTTGGTTTCTCTCCTTTTCCGGACCGGCAGTTCAGTATCTGCGCTTAAAATCGTACCCAGGATGGTCGCATGAATTCCCGACGAACGTTCTTGAAAAGCCTACCTGCATTAGCCAGTTTGGCAAGCTTCCCGACGTGGGCGCAGGCAGGTAGCCGGCTCGATACTGTTTCCGTCCCCGGGGAAGACGGAATGATCGTCCGCTCTGCCCGCTTTTTCGATCTTGAAACACCAGTCGAATATCTGAATACCTGGCTAACACCCGTTCCCCGCTTTTTTGTGCGCAATCACATGCACGAGCCTGTCGAGCTCGATACGGCTGGATGGCGTTTGTCCATTGGCGGAGAAGTTGAGAAGCCGCTGACTCTGTCTCTCGCTGACCTGTCGAAATTCGAAACGCATTCTGTAGTCAACACGCTGGAATGCGCAGGCAACGGGCGCGGGTTCCAGCGCCCCCAAGTGCCGGGGATACAGTGGGGCAAAGGAGCGGTCAGCACGGCGAAATTTTCGGGACCGCGGCTGAGCGACGTTCTCCAAGCGGCAGGGCTGAAAGCGTCCGGCAAACACGCGATGTTTCGGGGTCTCGATGAAGTTCCGGGCAAAGTGCCCCCGTTTATTCGTAGCATTCCCATTGAGAAAGCACTCGATTCCGACACCCTGCTCGCGACTCACATGAATGGTGCGCCACTGACAAAGCATCACGGCTTCCCTTCCCGCGCAATGGTTCCCGGTTGGATTGGAGCAGCATCTTGCAAGTGGCTTACGGAAATCAAAATCCTCGATTCGGAGTTTGTCGGTAACTTCATGAGCCCGGGTTACCGCCTTCCGAATCAGCCGGTAAAACCGGGCGAGGCGATGAAGCCGGAAGACTCGCATCCAGTCACTGGACTGAACGTGAAATCGGTGATCGTTGGTCCGGCGGATGGTTCACACGTAAAACCGGGAAGAATCGCTGTACATGGAGTCGCATGGGCCGGGGAGGCGAACATCGTGAAGGTTGAGATCTCGACCGACGGGGGAGCATCGTGGAAATCAGCGACCCTCGGGCATGAGCAGGCTCGATATGCGTGGCGGCTCTGGCGACATGAGTTCGCGGCGAAAGCTGGAGACTATGCAGTCCTCTCGCGAGCCACGGACTCGACCGGACGCATTCAACCTTCAACTGCTGTGTGGAATCCGAGCGGCTATCTTTACAACGCTGTCGATCAGGTGAAGATTCATGTGGCTTAATGTGAAAAGGTTCGCGACGCTGTGTGTAACGATTCTCGTCCTCTCAGCCCCGTTGTTGTGGGCGCAAGCGGATGGCCCTCGAGTCATCATGGGCGTGCAGAATCCGCCGCCGATACGGGTTCCGGACGATCTGCCTCCGGGCGGTATGCAGGGGAAAGCAAAGACCGCCTGCCTGGAGTGCCACGAGGCACGGATCATTCTGCAGCAGAGGCTGAGTAAAGCTGCATGGACAAAAGAAGTGGACAAGATGGTAAAGTGGGGCGCGGTTGTCGACACCAGTGATCGGGATCCGCTGATTGATTATCTGAGCACCAACTTCTCGCCAGACACAGCTCCGTATGTGCCGCCACGCAGCGAAAAAGAAACAGGCAGAAAAACGGCAAGCGGTACAGCAAAATAAGCTTCATTCAAAGACAGCAAAGCGCCACCGACCCAGTATCTCGCAAGGGCGTTGGATACTACGGTAGCGCTGCCTTTGCAGAGCCCAAATCCTTGAGCTGAGTATGGATCCAGAGATGCCCTTCTGACAGTGCATTATTGGATACCTCGCTGGGCCCAGCTGCTGAAGCCGCGCTACACCGGACGTGATTTTCTCTCGGTGGGCGTCGCTTAGAGGATCCTTTCGTGCGGATAGCCGGCATTCACGAGCGCCGAAATCAACTCGGCAATGTGATCGGGCCCGCGCGTCTCCATGGTGATGTCGATCGCGGTGTCGCCCAGATTCACCCCGTGATACGCGCGGTCATAAGCCGTCTCAACAATGTTCGCGCGATGCTCGGCCAGGATTCCCGTCAGTCGATACAACGCGCCGGGATAATCCGGCAGATGCACCCTCAACCGCACAAGCCGCCCATCTTTCACCAGACCGCGCTCAATGATGCGCGCCAGCAGCGTTACATCGATGTTCCCCCCGCACACCAGGACTGCTACCCGCTTGCCCTCAAGGGCCAGCTTGCGGTTTAACACAGCTGCCATTGCAGCCGCTCCGGCTCCCTCCGCCAATGTCTTCTCGCGCTCGAGAAGAAGAAGAATAGCGTTCGCAATCTCCTCTTCCTCGACGGTCACGATGTCGTCCACGTATTTCTGAATGAGCGGCAGGGTCCGCTCTCCGGCGCGACGCACGGCAATCCCATCGGCAATGGTCTTTGCCGCCTCCAGCGTCACCGGCTTGCCCTGCTCCACCGCCGCTTTCATCGACGGAATCCGCGCGGGCTGGACTCCGTAGACCTTGACTGAGGGTTTCGACTCTTTCACTGCACAGGCGATGCCACCGGTCAACCCACCCCCTCCGATGGGGGAAACGACTACGTCGATATCCGGATGCTGCTCCAAAATTTCCAAACCCAAGGTTCCCTGCCCCGCAATCACGGCGTCATCGTCGAATGCATGAATCAATGTGAGGCGATCGTCTCGGCTTTGCTCGACCGCTTTTTCGTATGCCTCGTCGTAATTCGTCCCGTGCAACAGGACCTCTGCCCCATAAGCCTTCGTCGCCGAGACCTTAGTAAGTGGCGTAGGCATTGGCATCACGATGCGGGCATGAACGCCATGTTTGCCGGCGTGGTAGGCCACTCCTTGCGCATGGTTTCCTGCCGACGCGGCAATTACACCCCGCGAACGTTCCTCAGCCGTCATCGTCAGCAACTTGTTGAGCGCGCCACGCTCTTTAAACGCTCCTGTCCGCTGCTGGTTGTCGAGCTTGAGGAAGATGGAGTTGTCGGTCAGCCCAGAAAAGGACTCCGATCGCGGACAAGGCGACACTCGGATGTTCGCGCGAATCCGATTCAACGCAGCGTGGATATCGGAAAGTTGGATCATCGGCCCACGAAGGAATCTATCAGAAAGGGGCCGAGGTTTTCTGCGTGGACCTAGTGCCTGGTGGCTTCTTCTCTTTCAATCCCGAGGCAATTCTAGAATCGCCAAAACAATCCGCCGAAAACGAAGTAATTGTGCTGGCGAGTCTTTCCGGTGGGAGCGAGCGGATAATCCGGTATCCCGGACCAAAAGTCGCGCATCCCACCCCGCATGCTCAACTTCCGCCAGACTTTTACGTCGAGCCCGATTCCGGCTTCGAGCGTCCCAGTAGTGGTGTTCTTCCCTGGATTGGCACCTCCGAAGAGCAGGTTAGAATTCTGCGTAAAGTGCGTGACGCCGCCGCCGATACTCACCCACGGGGAAACAGCTGTCAGGGGGAAGAAATTCACGCGTACCGCAGGGGTCACAAATAACTCTTTATATCCCTCTGGAACCACCGAATACAGGTACTCCCCTGCATTCAGCTTTACACCCCTGTTGTAGGCAACCACGCCCTCAGCCGAAATGCCGAACAGCGGGGTTACAAAGAACCTGCGGGCGTACTCACCTTCAAATGTCAGCCCCTTGCCGGAGTGGATCGTAGGGTTTGGAATGGGCGCTTGAATTCCCTGATCGCTGATGAAGACGCGTCCGATCGCGCCGCCAATCTCGTTTTTCTCGTCCTGCGCTGCCGCGCTCGCCAGGAATACCGCGATAAAAAGGACCATTACCCATAGACTTTTCCCAGGCATTTGCCCTCCGCGAGCCTTACTTCTTTAGGTTGTTAAGGCGATAAGAGGTTAGCCTAGCATTTTGAGCTGTGGAAGAGACTATCTTTTATGGTTCTGTCCGACTCCTGAGTTCTCCGGCCTGCCTGAATTCTCCTGAGTGCGCGCCAAGGGTAAATGTACGCGGATGCTAAAATAGTAAGATTGCATGCTTGTGAAGGACCTCACTGTTAGCGGTTCCCCTGAGTTAAAGAAGCAAAAATCTCCGGAGAATACGCCGTCGGAACACCCTAAGTCTGCCTTGCCGGGTCATGCCCCCCAGAAGGTAGGATTCGTCAGCTTGGGCTGTCCCAAAAACCTCGTCGATAGCGAAGTCATGATGGGCATGCTGGCCCGCGCCGGCGCTGAACTCACCCGGCGCGCAGAAGACGCCGACGTCATCGTCGTGAATACCTGCTCGTTCATCGATAGCGCACAGCAGGAGTCCGTCAACACGATTCTAGAAATGGCTGCGCACAAAACCGCGGGTAGAGCGAAGAAGCTTGTTGTTGCCGGCTGCCTGGTTGAGCG
>Ga0070713_100002021_pt1 | contig 13102 bp, 10 predicted proteins | sample LARL82metaG_FD_65465 | JGI IMG/M metagenome (GOLD analysis project Ga0070713, IMG submission 65465) | Corn, switchgrass and miscanthus rhizosphere microbial communities from Kellogg Biological Station, Michigan, USA - LAR L8-2 metaG | ecosystem: Host-associated > Plants > Roots > Rhizosphere ... | reverse complement strand
ACTCGAGAACATGTTTTACATCAGCCAGACGGTTGGGGCCTTCGCCATTGTTGGTTCCCTGCTGTTCCTCGCAGTCGAAATGCGCCATACGAATCGGGAAACTCTCCATCGGACTGCCGAGGAGTCACTGCAGAGGTTACGTGACCTGGAGCTCGAAATGGCGGCCGACGGTGCTCAAAACCAACGAGAGCTTCGTTCTCGCTTTCCGCGGACATACGCAAGCACTACTTCCACAAGGCATTTCAAAAGTGGGCGGACGAGAGAATCGCAGCCGTCAAAAAGAACGCAGTTATGCCCTGCCTATGCCGGGAAAGGGCGGCTCAGGGCTAAGCGCACTCGGCGCACTGAGCCGAACGGAATTGCCAGCAAAGTCGCGCTACCTCTCCGGTACCTGGTGGCGCAGCTACTGGTGTGTGACCTGATCAATCACTACCGCGAACGAGCCGCCCACGTTTCCGCTCACGCCGAAATCCAGTTGGGCAGGGCTGACGGTCTGATCGAGCGTAGCAAGACCGGTGAAATTCACACCATTTGCCACCGCAGCGCCCCCTGTGCAGTTTGACAGCACAAAGCTTATCGAATAGGCATTGTACTGCGCGTTAATAACGGAAATCGTCCCGTTGAGAACGCATCCGCTCGCAGGATCTTGCTCGAACATAACGCCATTGCCATCGATTGAGAGCGTATCGCTTCCGTCGGTGTAATTGCCGGCTACCGTCGCGAGCGACGAGGCTGTGTCGTACGAGTTGGAGAAGGTCCAGGTTTCGGTGTCCGATGGCAGCGCCGTTCCCTTCGACGTCATCCCGGACACAGTGATGTTCAGGCTGGACCGTTGGGAGATGGTTCCGGAGATAGTGCCCGTAGCAGTCGTCGAACCATCCGGATAGCTGCAGGTGGTGTTGACCCCGGGAACGGTTGTGTATTGAACACTCTCAACATTTATATTCGCGGAGATCGAATCTCCGGTTACCGAAGCCTGTCCAAATCCGACATCCGCGCAGCCATTGTTCTGGTTCTGCGAGGCGAAGTAGAGCTCACCACTCTCACTGACAACGGCTACGGATTTAATCATGTCTCCTGTGTTGGGCCCCGAGGTCACCGTGTGCTGGGTCGTCCAGATACCGCCCGGCGACTGGTTGACCGGCGGGGGTGGATCACTACTGCTGCCACCTCCACATGCAGACAGGCCGGCAATGAGCAGAAGTGGTGTGGCAGTACGGATAACAAGTCTCATGGATGCCAGGCGCCTCGGTATGTATACCCTCAGGGGCGCGGCATTATGTTGTCGCGAGCGCAGCGACAACCGTGACGACAATCCCGTCACCCACTCAAGATATGAGATGGAGTTCAAATTCCGTAGGACGGGACTGACGCCTTCGACCCAGTCTAGCCGCCTGCCCGAGCAGTCCCGGTGCACCGTGCGCGAGCTGCACGCCATGCTCAGGCGCGACACGGAAGCCAGGTGCTCTACAATTTCCGCCTAGCGGTCAGGGGTAAACATGAAGCGCGAAACACGAGCGCTGACAGTGTTGTCCGTGTGCGTCTTACTCGGGTGCGCCACTCGTCCGCCAAAGATTGAATATGAACCCGGGCCCGCCCCGTACTCTTTTGACTGTGACGCACAGTCAGGATACTTGCAGGAGTTCAACATCCATGCTCCGAATGGAAAGCTGAGGCTGGCCGGATTTATTGAAATCGAATCCGTACACACGCCTCAACATCCGAAGTGGCGTCCAATGGTTTCGATATCTCTGCAGGGTCCGACGCAGGAACCTCTCGTAGGATTTTGGGGCGTAATCAATCCAAGGTTGCCAGAACAGTTTTTACTCGCCCTGCGGAATGGGCTTAAGCCTTCGGATAGCCAGCTTTTTATGGCCTTGGGAGTAGGCGATCCGCCGATTGCCTTTGCGCTAACCATGAATGAGTCGCGCCAGCTAACGGCGTCGGTAGGTGAGGGGAAGGACACCATTCAGGCCGCGCAGTTCGACGTGGTACGTGCCAATCTGAGTTGCTCTGGCGTTCATGTCCGGTATTCCTACGTAACAGTAGGTCCGGAGTAATTCGATCAGTGAGATCGCCGGCTCGGCGTTCACCGTAGCGAGATTGCGCGCCGTTCGCTTTCGCTGATCGGCCAATACACTTTGCAGACGGCGCAATACGCCTCGATGTTGCTGCCTGCGTTTAAGCGGAAAACCACAGTCTGGCGGGAATATGCCTGCTGAATCCTGTCCTTCAGACACATCGGACAGGTCGCTACAAATCTGATTGGCGCGCTCCGAACCAGTGGATTATTGGCCGCACGAGTCTTGGCCTTACCTGCGGGGAGATCGCCCTTCCTTTCTGTCACGCCTTTCCTCCTGGAACGATCCAGCCCGCCTGACTACTGAGATGTAGCAGCAGGATGTGTCCCTGATTGCCAGAGTCGTGCTCGAGGTACAGCAGCCCTGCAGCAGTGACGCAGAGACGGGAATGGTACGGATGCCGCGTGGCGTTCACTTATCGGGCTCGCAGCCATTCGATACGTCGGATTCGACTTACGCAACATGGGCCTTGCAGGGCGAGCAGTAAGCCAAATCTAGGCAGAAACCATCAGCTGTACGTACCGAAATAACTGCGGTGGCTGTTTAGGAACTGGTCAGGATGTGAGCCTCGCAAATCAGAACGGCCAAACTTGAGCAGGCGTTTGATGGCGCGTGTGAATGAGCGCATACATTGTCCCCATGCCGGCTGTCATGCCTACGGTTGTTCTTCTTGGCCACAATCGCACGGAGATGACGGCGTTAGTTAGGACGCCTTTGGCCGTCACCCGGACGCTATTGCAGCCACGCCTGATCCTTTGCATGGAGCACGTTATGACTAACGGCTTTGCAGCAGCAGGTGCGGAGCTGCGGTCGGCGGTGTCCACCAGGCTCATGCGCCAGAGGTGAAGCTATGGTCAGAAGCCAGTGGCTGTTTTTCCGCGAAATTTCCCGGCCCTGGTGCTTCCAAACAAGCGGCCAGCTTCAAGGGACACTACCCAAAGGGCAACGCACAGCAACGAGATGACCGTCCAGGCTATCGCGATCCGCAGGGCAAGCATCAACATGCTGTGTGCTCCATGCAAAGACACTGCGCGATCATCAGATACCCGGCGCACATGGCGCACCATGAGCCGCGTCACGTCCTCTTGACAGCCCGCGAATCTGTTAAAGATTTTCTTTACGCGGCTGGGATCGGCCAGAAATCCGACTGAACATATCCCGCTCTCGGATCGCTGATATCAGGGCATGACAGGCAACTCGAGATATGAGGGCATATTCGGCGAGGAGTAAACGCGCTGTGTCGCGCGAGCGAAGTCTGACTCCAGCGCCTGATAGATGCTCGGGACGAACTTTTGCGGGTTGCGGTCAATCAATGGAAACCATGTTGACTGGACTTGCACCATGATCCGGTGAGCTTTCAGGAAGACATGATCGTGGTCGCGCAGAGGAATGTTCCATTCAACTGGTCTGTTTGGTACGAGAGCATGAGGCCTCTCGTAGCTGACAAGGTAACGGCCGCGGCGCACTTCCATCGCGATGGGTAACTCGTAACCATTGAGAGACTCGGCATACTGCCCCGGCTTGGGTCCTTTGTCGGCGTTCCAGTCATTCTTTTGCACGTTCTCCGGAAAGACATCGATCAGCTTGACGACGAAATCGCTGTCGGTTCCGGAGGTCGACGCAAAGAGCTTAGCCGCGAGCGGCCCGGTGATCGTTATATCGCGATCAAGTGGTGCGCTGACGAACGACAAAACGTCCGGTCTGTTATCGACGAAGCGCTGGTCGGCTGCCTCCCAAGTCGGCCAGTCGCCACCCGGATAGGTCGGTGTCATGGGTCGCTGGCGGTACGGCACCGGATTCGCGGGATCGGAGACATACTCCCGGTAAGTGGTCGCGGTCTTGCTCAGTTTCGGCGCCGTGAAAGAGAGCGTCCCGTCCGCCTGCAAAAAGAGCTTCGTCGGTTTGGCTTCTTTCGGTGGCCAAGCCGGGTAAGTGTGCCAAGTGTTCGACCCGCTCTGAAACGTGGTGGCCCGCCACGCCGGCTTCTCCCCGCTGCCGTGAAGGTAATACCGAAAGAACGGCGCTCGAATGTTTGCGCGGAACTCCGCCGCGGTCTGGTGCCCTCCGAATCCGACGATGCCCAGTTTGTCACCCTTCCCCTGGTCCCATTGCCCGTGATGCCAGGGCCCGGTAACTATGAAATTTGTTTGATCGGGATCACTCCTCGCAGCGTGGCGAAAGATTTCCCAGGGTCCCCAGGGATCTTCCTGGTCCCAAAAACCAGCGACGTTCAGATTCGGGACCGTCGAGGCGTGGAGTTGATTGACCCAGGCCGCCCGTTGCCAAAAATCATCGTAGTCCGGGTGTGCAATGACCTGGTTCCAATAGGGAATCGATCCGCGCAGATACTTCTTGTTGACGTTGGAAAGCGGCCCGAGCTCCAGATACCACTGGTATGTGTCATAGGTCTTGAAGTCAAAATATGTGTTCTTGGTTTTTTCGGCTTCTTCCAACACTGCATATTCCACCGTATAGCTCTCGCGCAATGCCCCGAAGTGGTGGAAATCATCGTTCATCCACTCGTCGGCGGGCGACGCCTGCTCGCTGATCGCTTTGAGCGCGGGGTGCGGAGAAAGCAGGCAAACACCCGCCAGGAAGCCGTCGTAGGACGTCCCCCAGATTCCGACCCTGCCGTTGTTGTTGGGGACGTTCTTTATCAGCCAATCAATCGAGTCGTACGCGTCTGTGGCCTCGTTCACGGCCGTCAAGTCAGCTGGGTCTGGACTCGCGTTCATTGCGAATACACCCTCGGACTTGAAGCGTCCGCGGATATTTTGAGTCACGAAGATATAGCCGTCTTGCGCGAACTCCTTGTATGAATAGTCGGCTTGGACGAACTCTTCGGAAGAAGTGGGAGTCTGCTTATCGTCAGGCACACCGTATGGCGTGCGCCGAAAGAGAATGGGCAAAGGGCCTCGTTGCTCCACTGGCGTGAGAACCACAGTCTGCAGGTGCGCGCCATCGCGCATCGGAACCATGACTTCCTGAAACCGATAAACTGGCTTCGCAGGCGCGTGCTGCTGTGCGGCCGTAGTTTCATGCCGACCGGTGCATGCTGAGCTGACCACACAGACGAGCAGCACGACAGCCATCGGAATGGAGTGCCATCTTTCAGCGCTCACGTTCACCCCCATTGACTCGACGTCGTGCGCTATGGCTCTTCGAAACCGGAGTGTTGCGCTAGCTGTTTCGGATCAGCAGCCGGACTTGCCAGGGACAGGCCTCACGGCAAGTGGCCGTAGTGCCGATGCAGGCCTTGATTGGGTGGTGCCGGGAATAGGACTCGAACCTACGACCCGCGCATTACGAATGCGCTGCTCTACCAACTGAGCTATCCCGGCCCCGCTGCGGAAGCCCGGGATTCTACATTTTTCTACGTAACCGGATCACGAGGTCGATGCCCGCCACCTCGGTCCCAGGCGGCGCCGGGGGCAGGCGGCTGAATTCCACCGCGGGCACAGGAACATCGATCAGGGCACCGGTCTCCAAGTCGTGGAAGTGGTAGTGCGGGTCGACGTTCGAGTCGAACCAGGCGCGCGAGCCGTCCACCGAGAGCTGACGGATCAGGCCGTGCGTGGCAAAGAGGTTGAGCGTGTTGTAGACAGTGGCCTTCGAAATACGCGCCCCAGCCGCACGCAGCTGGGCGAGGATTTGCTCGGCCGAGCGGTGCTGCGGGACCGACAGCAGCAGCGCTGCAATCCGTACCCGCTGGGCGGTGGGACGTATGCCGCACTCGGCCAGGCGGTGCTCGCAACCGATCGCGCCGGCGGCACCCGGCGAGGCAGTCAATTCCATGGGGCGGAGATTATAGGCTGCCGGCTACGCTTGGGCGAGCTTGCTTTGCAGGTGCTGCGCCAGCTCGGCGATGGTTGGAAAGTCGAACAGCTCCGTCAGGTCCACCTTACCGGGGTATTCCCGGTCGATCTGCTCGTGGATCTCGATGAGCTTGAGCGAGCTCGCGCCGATCTCGAACAGGTTGTCGTGGATATCGACCCGCTTGCCCTCCAGTGCAGCGTCGCAGATGGTTTTCAGCTTGTCCTCGATCGCCGTGCGCGAGCCGACCTCGGGGCCCTGTTGGGAGGCGCGCAGCGCCGCGAGCTCGCGCAGCTCGGCATCGAACTCCCCCTCGGCGTAGCTCTCCTCGAGCAGGTGCCGTTGGATCTTTCCGCTCGTGGTCTTCGAAATGCGCTTGACCGGTATGACCTCGGCCACCTCGAGCCCGGTCTGCTCGTTGATGAGCCGCGAGACCTGCCGGGCGAGGGGCAGGAAATCCTCGAGCGAGCCCCGATGGAGGACGAACACCACGAGCTGCTCGATCTCCGTGTTACGCGGGCGCACACCGGCCGCCACCACCTTGCCGAGCTCGAGACCGGGGGCGCGTTGCGCGATGGCCTCGAGATCGTGCGGGTAGTAGTTCTGGCCGTTCACGAAGATGATCTCTTTGGCGCGGCCGGAGATGTAGAGCTCGCCCTCGTGAAACAGGCCAAGGTCCCCGGTGCGCAGCCACCGATCGGCGGTGAAGGCGGCAGCATTCGCCTGCGGGTCCTCGTAGTAGCCCCGGGTCACGTTGTCACCCCGGATGTGCACGTGGCCGATGCGATCGGCGGCAAGCTCGACATCCTCATCGTCGGCGATGCGCACCTGACAATAGGGGATCGCGCGTCCCTCGGACACGAGCTGCACGGCATCGCGGTCACTTGCCGCGACGGGCTGCACGGTGCTTCCCGCGTTCATCTGATGGCGGTTGAGCGTGAGCACGCGCAACGGCGCACCCACCTCCGGGAAGCTGACTGCGAGTGAAGCCTCCGCGAGGCCATATACCGGGTACATCGCGGTGCGCGCGAGCCGCGCCGGTGCGAGGCGCGTCAGGAACTCGTCGCACAGCTCGACCGAGATGGGCTCGGCGCCATTGAAAATGAAACGCACGGCTGAGAGGTCGAGGCCCTCCACCGCACGGTCTCCGAGGACCTTCAGGTAGTGCTTGTAGCCGAAGTTCGGCGAGCACAGGATCGTCGCGCGTACGCGCGCAGCGAAGGTGAGCCACAGCAGCGGCCGGCGAATGAAAAGCTCGGTCGGCATGAGGTGCGCATGCACGCGGTTCGCGAACATGACCAGGTGGAAGCCGATCAGTCCCATGTCGTGGGTGAGCGGCATCCACGAGAGGCTCACGTCGTTCTGCGTGAAACCAGCCGCCTCGGTGGCCCCGCGAGTGTTGGCGAGAATATTGCCGTGCGTGAGCACCACTCCCTTCGGATCGCTCGTCGAGCCGGAGGAAAACTGAATGAAGGCGACATCGTCTGCGCCGACCCGCTGCACGCTGCCGGCGCGCGAGATGTCATCGAGGTTGTCGACGAGGAAGGTGCGCGCGCGCAGCGGTTCGAACACATCCTGTTCGCCCGCCTGCGCGGCGAAGGCGCCGATGCGCTCGAGCGAGCGGCGTTCGGTATAGAGAAAGGGCTTCCCCAGCCGGCGTGCGATGCGCAGCAGCTTGTGCCGGTGCTCATCGCTGATGCCGAGTGCCACGGGCACCGGCACGATGCCGCCCAGGATCGCTGCCCAGAAGACGTCGATGAACTGCTCGTTGTTGCCGAGGAACAGGATCAGCTTGTCGCCGCGGCGCGCACCGAGTTGCTGCAGGTGGTAGAGGATGCCGACCGCGCGCTCGTACAGCTCGGCGAAGGACACCTCGCGAGCGTCGTTCTCGCCCTCCAGATAGGTCAGAGTGCGCTCGAAGCTGCGGTTGTTCTCGATGAGTTCCGTGAGGGTCGTGACTTTGGGATTCACCGGGCTTCCAGCCTCATGTGCAGCGGATGACGGGTGCGCAAATTGATCTGCGCCTCGAGCTCGAGCGGCTTGTCGGGTATATAGCGCAGGCGATAGCGGCGCGCGACCTTGTAAAGGTGCACGAGCATCTCGTACAGCGCAAACGTCTCGCCGATGCAGTGGCGCGGGCCGGCGGCAAAGGGCATATAGGCGAAGCGCGGCCGCTCGCTTTCCTGCTCGGGGGCGAAGCGCTCCGGGTCGAAGGCGTCGGGGTTCTTCCAGAAATGCGGGTGGCGGTGCAGGAGATACAGCGGCAGCAGCACGTTGGTGCCCGCAGCTACCGGATACCCGCCGAGCGCATCCGGCTCGATCGTGCGCCGCGACAGCACCCAGCCCGGAGGATAGAGGCGCAGCGACTCGTCGATGACTTGCCGGGTGTAGCGCAATCCCTCCATTTCCGTCAGCGAGGGCGCCGGAAGGTCTGCGGCGGCGTCGATCTCGGCATGCAGCCGTGATTCGACCTGCGGGTGTTGCGAAAGCAGGTACCACGTCCAGTTGAGTCCACTCGCGGTGGTCTCATGTCCTGCGACCACCAGTGTCATGATCTCATCGATCAGCTCGCGCTCGCCCATGGGCGCGCCACTTTCCTTGTCACGGGCGTTCATGAGCATCGCCACGTAGTCCAGGTGCTCTTCCCGGGTGGCGCGGCGGTGCGCAATGAGCCCGGCCACGAGCTTGGTGAGCGAGCGGAATTTGTAGGCGAACTGCAGATCGCGCGACTGCTCGCGGGTGACCACCTCGAAGGGGTTGCCGCCGAGCTGCTGCGAGAGGCGATCGAGGTCGCGCCCGAAGATCGAGCGCAGCACGATCTCGAGCGTGAGCTCGCTCATCTCGTCGGTGAGATTGATGGGATCGCCGCTCCGGGCGAGGCGCTCCCAGCGCGCGATCCAGCGGTCATTCGCCTGTGCAATCACCTCGGCGAAGGTGGTGATGACGCGACGATGGAAGAGAGGCTGCATCATGTAGCGCTGGCGCTTCCACAGCTCCCCCTCGCTGGTCATGATGCCCTTGCCGAGCAGGATCTTGACGCGGTCGAGCCCCACGCCCTTGGTGTAGTTGCGATGGTTGGAGACCAGCACCCGTTTCACATCGTCCGGGTGGTGAATGACATAGGTATAAGATCGCCGGGCCGGCACGTACACCCGGTAGGTATCCCCGTGACGTGCGAACAGCTCGATCATCCGCTCCAGGGAGTCATCCGTGGAGCCGACGTCGAATTGCAGCTCAGCCTCGGGGGGTGTGCGGTTCGCGGGTGCGGCGGAGATCATGCAAGCTATTGAAAGCCAAAATTTAATCTTATATCAGACCGACCTGCGCGGTCAGTGGCGGCCGGAGGCAGCCAACGCGTTCGCGCGCCGTCTACCCTACGCGCGGCGGCTCGCGCTGCACCCGATGCGCAGCGAAAGCCGTGCGAGTCTCGCCGGGATCGCGCTTGCGCTGCGTGCACTTCGGCGGCTTCTCGGCCGCACCGTCGAGCCGAGCGAGATCGTATTCCAGCAGGGAGAGAAGCCACGCCTCGCTGCGCCCGCGGCACTGGCAGCACCCGCAGCACTCGCCGCCGCTGATTCTTCGCATACACGCGCGCGCACCGCGCGCTGGGAAGAGGCCGGTGCGGATTTCAGCATTTCGCACGCGGGCCCCTGGGTCGCGTGCGTTGCGCTCGCGCGCGGGCGAGTCGGATTCGATCTCGAGATGGGTACCGAGGAGCGCATCGCTGACTGGGTCGTGAGGGAAGCGGCACTCAAGGCGAGCGGGCAGGGTCTGCGCGCACTCAAGGAGGTCGAGGCCCTAGCGATTCATACCGGTCGCCTGAGCTGGCACGGCGGAATCTGGCACGTGCGGCGGCTGGAGGGATTCGAGCGCGCCTGCGCGTGCGTCGTATCGAGCATCGAAGTCCACGAGGTAGAGGCGCACGCTATCGCGCTCGCGGAGTTATTTGACTCATGAGCGCGAACGACGGCGGTGGTCTGCGCAATACGCTCTACCGCAATACCACGCGGTCCGGACGGCGCATGACCCCTGCACGGCGTCTGCTCTACGCGATCGCCGTGCCGCTGGCCATCGCGCTCATCCGCAGCTGGTGGCGGCTGTGCCGCGTCGTGCGCATCGAAGGCCGCGAGCACCTCGAGGAAGCGCTCGCGCGCGCGCCCTCAGTCGTGCCCTGCTACTGGCATCAGCATCAGCTCTACTGCGGGAAGTTCCTCATCGAGCAACGCGGGCTCACCCCGGGCTGGCTCATCAGTCCGTCTGTGGACGGAGAGCTCGGCGCCATGATGGTGCGCCGCTTCGGGGGCGCCGTGATTCGAGGCTCATCCACGCACACGGGAGCACGGGCGCTGCGCGATTACTACCAGGCTCTGGTGCGGGACAACATCTCCCCGGTCATCACGCCCGATGGTCCGCGCGGCCCCCGCTTCAAGTTCAAGCCTGGAGCGTTGCTGCTTGCGCAGATGTCGGGCCGGCCGATCCTGCCGATCTCCTACGCGGCTTCGCGTGCCTGGCTCATCAAGTGGGACCGGTTCGTGATCCCCATGCCCTTCGCGCGGATCGCGATCGCGATCGGGCCGCCGTGCTATGTGCCGCGGGTGACCGATGCACCCACCCTGGAGCGCCTTCAGCGTCAGATGGAGGAGGAGCTCAAGCGGGTTTTTGGCGTGGCACAGGAGGCGCTACGCAAGGTCCGCTGAGGTCACACCCTGGCGCAGGTGTGCCACTCTCTTGGGAGTGTGACAGCCTGGAGTGTCACAGAGCCTGGAGTGTCAGCGCCTGGAGTGTCAGCGCCTGGAGTGTTGCGACCGCGGATATTCTGTTAACTCGCGAATAGCTGAGCGAACAGTGCCTTAGCTTGTGTTCCTCAGTCAGTGTGCGAGAATCCCCTGCAACTACTTGGAAAGCAGCCACCGCGTTAATTGATCCAGTCCGTGACAGAGCGTCACGTCACAGCGCGAACAATTGACTAGGCTCGCTTCCTCGGGTTGGTGGGGAGGTCTGAGGTCAATGACGACTCCGCCGCCGGAAAAGCCGGCGGACTTCACCGCGTCAGACATTCTTTCGGCCGACGCCTGGACCGGAAGGTCCGCCAAACCTTTCGTCGGCATCGACGTCGTATGCACCAAGATCGCGGTGGACTTCCAGAACATGCGCCGCGAAGGCATGGAGGACTGCGTCCGGCGCAACCTCGAGCTATTGCGCGGCGCAACAGGCGCCGACTGTGCCTTTCTCGCCGCACTCAGTCCCGAGGACAGTACCTTCACCGATGTGCAGCTTGCGCGCAGCGCCTTCGCGCAATGCCGTCCCGAGGGGCTCGCCGGCACGAGCCTCGACACCTTCCCGTGGCTGAAGGGCCGGATCGAGCACCTGCGGCTCTCGGAGCTGCGCGATAGCGGCGCCCCGCGCAGGGACCAGCAGGCCGAGGCCGCGAAGCTCGCCGAGCTCCACATTGGCTCGGCGCTGCTCGTCGCGCTGCGCATCCAAGGCAGGCCCGCCGGATTCCTCGCGCTCGCGCATGCGCTGCCGCGCGGAGCGTGGGACGTCAATCTGCAGTTGCTCATGAAGCTCATCGGCACGAGTCTCGCCACGGGACTCGAGCGCATCCGCACCGAGGCGCGCCTCGCCAAGCTCGAGGAGCGCACCAATCTCTTCCAGGCAGCCGCCAATGACGGCCTGTGGGACTTCGATGTCGAGAGCAACGAGGTGTACTTTTCGCCGCGCTGGAAGGCGATGCTCGGCTACGGCGACGACGACATGCGCGGCTCGCCCGACTGGCGCAGCCTCGTCCACCCGGATGACCTTGCGCGCGTGCAGTCCGCGATCCGCGACCACGTCGCCGGCAAGACACCGATCTTCGAGAGCACCCATCGCATGCGCCACCGCAATGGCGAGTGGCGCTGGGTCATCAGCCGCGCTACCGCCCGCGTCGACAAGCACGGGCGGCTGCTGCGACTCGTGGGTGTGGAGCTCGACATCACCGAGCGCAAGCTCTACGAGGAGGCGCTGTTCCGCGAGAAAGAAAGCGCGCAGATCACGCTGCAGTCGATCGGCGATGGCGTCATCACCACCGACGCCTCATCGACCATCGACTACATCAACCCAGTGGCGGAAGAGCTCACCGGCTGGCGGCTCGAGGACGCCATGGGACGGCCGGTCGAGGAGATCTTCCGCGCCTTCCACGAAGAGACCTGCGAGCCGCTCGAGAATCCCCTGTCCGTGTCCATCCGCCGCATCCGCCCCATCAAGTCGGTGCGCCCGATGCTGCTCATCAGGCGCGACGGCAACGAGCTCTATGTCGAGAGCACCGCGGCGCCGATCCGCGATGGCTCGGGGCACGTCGCAGGCGGGGTGCTCGTATTCCATGATGTGAGTGAGTCGCGCGAGCTCAATCGCCGCCTCTCCTATCACGCGAGTCACGATTTGCTCACCGGACTGGTGAACCGGCGGGAGTTCGAGAGCCGCCTCGAGCGTGCGCTGAAGAGCGCCAAAGCGCGCGAGGCCTCCTATGCACTCTGCTACCTCGACATCGACCAGTTCAAGATCGTGAACGACACCTGCGGCCACTCTGCGGGCGATGCGCTGCTCGGCCAGGTGGGTGCGCTGCTGAAATCCAAGGTGCGCTGGCGCGATACCCTCTCGAGGCTCGGCGGAGACGAGTTCGGCATTCTGCTCGAGAGTTGCTCGCTCGATGAGGCGATGCGTACCGCAGAGACCCTGCGCGAGGGCGTGCGTAACTTCCGCTTCACCTGGGAAGATCGCGTGTTCCGGCTCGGCGCGAGCATCGGCGTCGTGCCGATCACCGCCGACAACGAGGACGTGGCCTCGATTCTGTCCGCCGCCGATTCCGCCTGCGCTGCCGCCAAAGAGAGCGGCCGCAATCGCGTCCACAGCTTCGCCGAGAACGACATCGAGCTCATGCGGCGGCGGCGCGAGATGCAGTGGGCGGCGCGCATCAACGCGGCGCTCGAAGAGGGGCGCTTCGAGCTGTTCCGCATGGCCATCCAGCCGCTGCAGCGCGCCGAGAGCGGTGCGCATTACGAGCTGCTGTTGCGGCTGAAGGATGAGACCGGGCGCATCGTCGCGCCGAATGACTTCATCGCCGCCGCCGAGCGCTACGGTATCACCCCGGCGATCGACCGCTGGGTGATCGAGAATGCCTTCCGCTGGCTCGTGTCCGAGGCCGATGAGCGCGAGAAGCTGCTGCAGTG
>Ga0070713_100002018_pt1 | contig 13105 bp, 10 predicted proteins | sample LARL82metaG_FD_65465 | JGI IMG/M metagenome (GOLD analysis project Ga0070713, IMG submission 65465) | Corn, switchgrass and miscanthus rhizosphere microbial communities from Kellogg Biological Station, Michigan, USA - LAR L8-2 metaG | ecosystem: Host-associated > Plants > Roots > Rhizosphere ... | reverse complement strand
GCTGGTTCATCAGCTTAATGATTCTGGTGAGCCTCAGCATCATCGCCGCATCCGTGCAGCGTTTCCCCAATGCCTGGCGTTTCTTCGCACGCCCGTACAAGAGCCCTGACGAAGGTTTCCGGCGGGTCTTGCCAATACAGGCACAGATTCCGGTGTCTGGCGAGGAACAAGGACTGAGCGCCGCGGAGCGCGCCTTTCGACATCTCGGGATGAACGCGGAACGAATCGTGCGCACCGACAGCTTCTCGCTGTTTTCGGAGCGCAATCGCATTTCCGAGATGGCGGTTTACATCGTGCATGCCAGCCTCCTGTTAATCTTCACCGGCTTCATTGTCGACTCGCTTTACGGGTGGCGAGGATTCCTGATGCTGAGTCCCGGAATGTCCAGCAACCAAATCGAGATGAAAGATGGTTCGAAACGGACTATTCCCTTCTCCATCCGCTGTGAAGGCACTGGCGAAGAACAGTATGCGGACGGCAGTCCGAAACGGTGGTGGTCGAAACTTGCCGTAGTCGATGGCGGCCGGGAAATTTCCAGCAAGGAAATCGTGGTGAACGATCCGCTGGTCTATCGCGGGCTGCGGTTTTACCAAGCCAGCTATGGCCGTACTGGAAAACTCGATGCATTGATTCTGAAGGCCACGCCCGCGCAAGGCGCGAGCCGGCCATCGCAGGAAATTACGCTGGCCATGAACCAGACCGTGGCACTCGATGCCGACACCGATGTGCGACTGGTGGAGTTCATCCCCGACTTCGTGGTGCAAGACGGCAAAGTGTACGCACGCAGCCGGGACATTGTGAATCCGGCAGTGCACATGGTTGTGACCTCGAAGAAGGCCGGGGCCAGCGTGAACGTTTGGCTGCCCGAAATTCCTGGCATCGACGAAAACGCGGCTTCCCCTTACGTCTTCGATCCGAAGGACCTGAAGACCGGACGTTATACCGGACTGCAAGTCTCGCATGAGCCGGGACAGTGGGCGGTGTGGGCAGGAGTTGTTGTGATGGCCATCGGCCTGACCTTCGTGTTCTACGTGGTTCACATGCGCTTCTGGGTTGTGCCCATGCACGACGCGACGGGTCGCACGCTGCTGTGGGTGGGCGGTACTGCTAATCGCAATCGTGACGCGTTCGAACAGAAATTCAAGAACGTAGTGGAGCAGATTCAAAAGGAACTAAAACCCGGGTGCGGGATTTCGGCCGAGTCAAAGGTCATATCGATTGCCGGAAGGTGAGTCCGGCTACGGAGGAAGTGTATGGCACGCGAAAAAGTGGAACAGCATCCCGCGACCGGCAGCACGCTGGTCGTCATGGTGGGATTAGGAATCGCATTCCTGCTGTTTATCGCTTTTCTGAATGTGGTCAAGAGCGGAAATATTCTGGGCGAAGCCAACCTGCTTTATGCCGCGCTGGTATTTTATGCGGGTGCGGGAGCGTTATACCTCGGCTTCGGCGTCACGGGGACCGATTCTTACGTGAAGTACGCTTCGCTCATGACTTGGGCAGGACTGCTGGCGAACACCGGCGCGGTCGCCCATCGCTGGTATGAGGCCGGCCATCCCCCGTTCGCGAGCATCTATGAAATGTTGCTGAGTTTCGTCTGGACCCTGGCGGCACTCACTTTGATCGCAGAAAAACGCTACGGAGTAAGGGTGATCGGCACTGTGACCATGCCGGTCGCGATCGTCGGGGTCATCCTGATGCAGCTTTTGCCCAGCGATATCCGGCCGCTGGTCCCGGCGCTGCAATCCACTTGGCTGCATGTGCATGTAACCCTCGCGATGTTGGCCTATGCCGCGTGTGCGTTGAGTTTCGCGCTGGCCATGATGTTCCTGATCCAGGACAAAGTGAAAACGGAGATATTTCTGGCCGCCACTAGCATTTTCAGCGTGGGAATTTATGCCGCGATCCTGACTCGCTTCGAAAAGTGGGGCGGCTTCAACGTCATCGCCTGGGATGCGCAGAATAAAGCGGAAGTGTTCGTCTCTCGCGGCGTTCGCTTGTTTGTGACCATTCCCGATCTCGGCTGGCTCATGCTTTTGGTCTTCGCCGCAGTGGCAGCGCCTCTAGTGCTTTATACCTTGTCGCGAGTCAAGAGGGCGGAGAAATGGTTGGCCTTAGCCGACCGGGCAGTTTTCATCAGTATTCTGCTGCAATCCCTTGCCTTGGTATTTTTCCTTGTGCGCGTGCGCGACGGACAGTATCCTTCGCTCGATGCCGAAGGCTTATATGCCACCAGCCTGTCGGCGAGTCCATTTATTCTCTCCGCACTGGTGGGCGGCATCTTTGCCAACCTGCTTTATCTTCTCCTGCTATGGCGGCGCCAGGATTTGGAAAGGCTGCTGCCCGAAGCCGACACTCTCGACCGGATTACTTATAAAACGATTTGTATCGCGTTCCCCCTGCTCACCCTGATGATCGCCGCCGGCGCCTACTGGGCCAACCGGGCCTGGGGTTCCTATTGGAATTGGGATCCCAAAGAGACGTGGGCGGCGATTACATGGCTCGTCTATGCCGGATATCTGCACATGCGCATTACTCGCGGCATGCGCGGCCGGGTCGCAGCGTACTTTGCCGTTCTAGGCTTCGCCGTGGTGATGTTCACGTTCTTCGGAGTTACGTACCTGCTGCCAGGTCTGCATGCTTATGCGTGAAACTCTAACGGAAACGACAATGGCGGAATCGCCCACAGATCAAGAATCCTCTGACTCTACCCCGCGCTCGCGGACCAGTTTTTTCAGCACGGCATATTCGAGCGCAAATGTGCTGACGGGACCGATTTCGACCGGACCCGTGCCAGAGGCTGCCACGCCGCCCGACACAATAGGACAGGACCCCGAACTACCCTGGCTGCGCATCAACTGGGAGATCAAAGCTCTGGTTCCGATCGCTTGCGTGCTGCTCGGGGGCATGTTGCTGTTTCTTCTAGCAACTCTGTCCTGGCGTGATCCCGAGCGACATCTCATTCTTCTGGTCGCCGGCGCCGGAGCGGTCGCCATTTGCGGAGCGTTGTTAGTCGTGCTCACCTACACGGTGCAGAGACCCATGGTCGAACTGCAGCAAAAGATTGCGCAACTCGGCAGAGGCGATCTGAGCGTGTCGGTCAGTTTCGCGCGGCGCAACGATGAAATCGGCGATCTTGGCCGCAACTTCAATCAAATGGTCTCGCAACTACGCGAAAGTCGCAACGAGATCGAACATCTGCACCGCACCCAGATGTCTCGCGCCGAACATCTGGCTACTCTGGGAGAAATGGCCACCGGCCTGGCCCACGAAATCCGCAACCCGCTGGCGGGAATCGCGGGAGTTATTGAGATCATCGGCCGTGATTTACCCACCACCAGTCCGGCCCGTTCCGTGGTCCGCGACGTTCGCCAGGAAATTGCTCGAATCAATCACATCGTCACGGATCTTTTACAAACCGCTCGTCCACATCCACCCAAGGTTCGCAAGACCGATTTAAATACCACGGTCGAGCACGCTGTCATGCTGGGACGCCAGCAGGCGCTGGCAAAGTCCATCGAAATCAGCATGCATAAAGACCCGTCGCTGCCAGAAGTGGAACACGACAGCGATCAGATTCACCAGGTGCTGCTCAATCTGCTCCTGAACGCTTTGCAAGCCATTAGCCCGGAGGGAAAAGTCTCGGTGACCATTAAGCAATTGGGCACCGATGCCGTAATCGAAGTAGCGGACAACGGCCGCGGCATTGCTCCCGAAAATTTGCCCAACATCTTCCGACCTTTCTTCACGACCAAAGGCGATGGCACCGGATTGGGTTTGTCGCTGGCCCGGCGAATCGTGGAAGATCACCAGGGTCGAATTGATGTTTCGAGCACGGTCGGCCAGGGGACAACGTTTATGGTGATTCTGCCTCTGCAGCGAACCGCGACAGCTCAGGTTGATTCGGTTTAATACAACAACTCATTCGCATCTTCAGGACGCCTCGGCTGGTTTGGATTGACATCTTATTCCGATCCTCAGGCAACCATGGTCCAGCGTGTTGTGCGAACGCGTACCCGTCCGTAGTAAGCTAAGCCAAGCATGGCTGCGGACAAGATCCTGGTGGTCGATGACGAGCGCCTGGTGCGCTGGTCGTTGCGCCAGAAGTGTGAAGAGTGGGGATATCTCGTGGTCGAAGCCGCAGCCGGCGAACCGGGCCTTCGGCTGGCCCAGCACGAATCTCCCGACCTGGTGCTGCTCGACGTGCGCATGCCAGACATTAACGGCATCCAGGTTTTGGAACAGCTCAAAAAGGGTCCCGACGCCCCGGCGGTGATCATGATCACCGCCGATCCCCAACTGGACGACGTAAAGACCGCGCTCAAGCTCGGCGCGTACGACTTTATCGGCAAGCCCCTGGATTTTGAAGAACTCCGTGTGACGATTCAGAATGCGCTGGAGGCGTCTCGTCTGCGCACGGAAGTGAAGTCTTTGCGCGGTGAGGTGCGCCGTCAAGGCGGTTACCACGAGGTGGTTGCGGTCTCGCCGAAAACTACCGAGCTGATGAGCTTTGTGCAAAAGGTCGCGGCCAGCGAAGCCACCACCATCCTCATTCAAGGCGAGAGCGGCACGGGCAAAGACCTGATTGCCAAGACCATTCACTACGAAAGCACGCGGCAAAACGGTCCATTTGTCGCAATCAATTGCTCGGCTATTCCGGAAACTCTAATGGAGGCAGAACTCTTTGGGCATGAGAGAGGCGCTTTCACCGACGCCAAGCAATTGAAGAAAGGCCTGTTCGAGACGGCCCATGGCGGTACGCTATTCCTCGATGAGATCGGCGAGCTCTCGCCGCTGCTGCAGGCCAAACTGTTGCGTGTGCTGGAAGACCAGGTGATTCGCCGTGTGGGAGGCGTGCGCGATATGCAGGTGGACGTGCGCGTCATTGCCGCCTCCAACCGCGACCTGGAGCGGGCGGTTCGCGAAAGCCATTTCCGCCAGGACCTCTACTACCGCCTGGCCATCATCGCCATTTTCATTCCACCACTGCGCGAGAGGGCCGAAGACATCTTGCCGCTGGTGGATTTCTTCATCGAATGGTACAACCGCAAATTCAGAAAATCGGTGCGCGGGATCAGCCCGGAGACTCGACGCTTGCTCATGGCACATAACTGGCCGGGAAATGTTCGCGAACTCAAGAATTCCATCGAGCGCGCGATGATCCTCGAAGAGGAATCCGTGTTGCGGCCGGTCTACATGCCATTCGCCGTGGGAGAAGCCGCCCGCAGCGGCTTGACAGCATTCGAGCATAGCAGCGCGTCCGGGGATGCCGGCGGCAAACCCCTGGCCAACGGCCGCGTCCTGCCCAGACTCTACATTCCCGAGGAAGGGACATCTCTGGAGGAAGTGGAGCGCGCTATGGTGGAGCTCGCCATGCGGCAAGCCAACAATAACCAGACTCACGCCGCCCGCCTGCTTGACATCAGCCGAGACGCGCTGCGCTACAAATTGAAGAAGTTCGATCTTGTTCCCGGCGACGAAGAGGCTGCCGACTCCGTACCCGCCGAAGGCTGAGGCAATCTCACCAAAAACACACCAAAAACAAATGAGGGCCCCGTTTCGGGAGCCCCCGTGGCGCCATATGAATGGTTATGAAAAGCGCCGTTTCCTGAAATTCGCCTTAACCGCGCGAGGCGTGCTCTTTCGCCTTGGCGATGTACTGCTCGACTTGTTGCCTTTGAGGATAGTTGGGATTGGACTTCAACAATCGCTGCCAGGCTTCCACGGCACCCTTTGGATCCTGTTTGCCCTGCCAGCGTACCCATCCCAGATTGAACAGCGTCTGGGGATGATCTGGGCGGTATTGCAACGACGTTTCCATCGCTGCCATCGCCTTCTCGGCATTCCCGGTGTACCAGTAGGCGGTGCCCATATCTGTGCGCACATCCGGATTGTCCGGATGAATGGCTAGCGCACGCTCGTAATACTGGATGGCGCTCGGGAACTCCTTTCCGTCGTAGAAGAGGTTGCCTAGCTTCACCAACGAATCGAAATCCTTGGGATCTTTATTCAGGGTCTCGAGGAGAGGCTCCGCCGCCTGCGCCAGCGACGCTTGTGCATTGGGGTCGGCCTGAGCCTTGGAAGTCCCGGTTTGCTGACTCGCGGCGGAGGTGGCGGACTGTGCTGTAACCGAAGACGCGGATCCTCGAAACAAATATCCCAGGGCCACGCCCAACAGCAGACAAAAGGCCGCGAGCAAGTAGGCCTGCCTCCCCGTCCATGCTTCCGCTCCGGTCCCAACAGGGCGGGCTGAATTAGTAATTGATTGCGAGTCTCTGCTGTTTCCTTCGCTCATTTTCCCTCTCCGATTTGGTGCCGACAGCCGCCCGCTGGGGCGATCCCAGGCGGAACAGGCGCGTAACTACGGCGGTCATGCGCTCCTGTTCCTCCTTCTCTGGAAGTTCCTTAAGTTCGCGAGCCAAGGAGCTGGCAATCGTCTGTATGACCTGTGATGTGATTGCGTGAAGCGATTGATCGAGCTCCCGAGTAAAAGGACCGCGCTCTTGGGTAAAGGACTCCAGTTCCTGCCGGCAAATTTCGTTCAGTCGGCGACGTAGCGCCACAATTGTGGGCACCACAGTTTCCGCTTCCAACTTGGCGCGAAAGGCCTGCGCTTCCGCGGCCACAATCTTCTCCGCCTCCGCGATCGCTGTCTTTCCTTCAGGGTTATCCTGGTTCACGGCGCGTTCCAGACCCTCCAGGTCATAGAGCAGAATTCCGTCAACCCGGCGCACATCGGACTCCACGTCGCGGGGCATTCCAATATCCAGGATGAGCAGCGCTACCCGGTTTCGCTCGATAGCAATTCTTTCGGCCTCCTCACGTGTCAAAACCGTGTGCGAGCATCCTGTCGCGCTGATGACGATGTCGGCCTGCAGCATGTGTTTCCAACGATCCGACAACAGTGCCGGGGTCCCCTCCAGCTTCTCCGCCAATTCCTGGGCTCGCGCCGCCGAGTAATCGATCACTACGATGGGGCGGGCCCCACTGTCGGCCATCTCCCGCGCCGCCATTTCGCTCATCTTTCCCGATCCCAGCAGCAGTATCTTCCGGCCTTGCAGCGAGCCGAAGATGTCCCGCGCCAAGTCGTGGGCGGCAGTTGGAATTGAAACAACTAGCTCGTCGATCCGGTTTTCCTGACGAACCCTCTGAGCAATCTCCAGAGCTTTCTCCATAACGGCCCCGAGGCAGCGACCGCATGCAGACACCGCTCGCGCCTGTTCCCAGGCGGTCTTCACCTGCGTCAGAATTTGCGCCTCGCCCAGTACCAGCGAATCCAGACTCGACACCACGCGAAAGAAATGAACCAGCGCAGCCTCGTCGAGCAGTCGGTAGAAGTGTTCCCACTCCTTGAGCTTCAGACCGTGCTCCACACCTAGAAAATGCAGCAGAGAATTTGCCGCCAGCGTCGGCTCACCGGCCCAAATCAAGAATTCGGTTCGGTAACAAGTCGAAAGGACTAAGATTTCCTCAATACCTTCCGCCCGGCTCAATTGGCGCAGAACCTCGTAACGCCGCGTCTCGCCAATCCAGAAACGCTCCCTCATGGCTAGGGGAGCCGTCCGGTGGTTCAGTCCGATCACCATGAATGTGGGGTCCAAGACGAATACCTCAGCCGCAAGTTACAACCATGAAATCGCAAGCCGCATGCCAAAGCTTCGGAAACCTTTGCGAAGTGGCCGGCTTTGTTTTCAGTGATTTGTCCTGGGGAGGAATAGATCGGCCGGGATTCCCGCCAGGTCGGCTGCGGCATATGGCGCGCAGTGAGAGTTTTTTCACGCCATCTCCAAGTCCCACATTCCCTTAGGGATCGAGTGCAATCACGGGCCCGCGTGACCGTGATCACTGACCGTCACCACGGTCTGCGTTCAAACTGCATGACGATTAGCACATTCTTATCGAGCCTGAAAACTCGTTCGGGCGATTCTCCTGCTTCTACGCCCCCGAGATGAGGCTGCTGAATTTTGAAAGGAAAAAGCAATCATGAAGATGACGAAGCTCGCAATCCTGATCGCGATGATCGCTGTCGCGTTGTTCTTGGTACTGCCCAACCTTTCCTGGGCCGCCGATGACGGTGCCGGAATCTACAAAGCAAAGTGCGCTGCCTGCCACGGTGCCGATCTTGCTGGAAAGCCGGCTGCGAAAATTCCAAGCCTGATTTCCGACGATGCCAAGAAAGCTTCCGACGCCGATCTGACCGAAATGATCGCTGACGGCGGCAAAGCCAAGAAGGCAAGCCATGCTTTTGCCAGCAAAGGCGTGACTGCGGATCAGATCAAGGCAGTGGTGTCTTACATTCGCGAGGCGCAGAAGAAGTAGTCGGGCCGAAGGTGGTGGGATCGCTGTTCCGCAAGGCGAACCTGCGCCGCCAAACCAGGCGGCTGCCACTCGATACGAGGGTACGTAATCCGCTCGCCGGCATTCTCTGGCCGTGAGCCGGGCCTGCCGGATGTCCCTCAACGTTCGCCATTTCGTGGAACAGCCAACGCCCGGGCCTACGTGCTCACCCGTAGGCCCGGGCCTTTGTTAAGCCCTCTCCCTCCCAGGTTGCAAACCGATCTCGCAGCTCTTTTTGAGAAATCGGTCACGGTCGGCTGTGATTCTAATCACAGCCTTTTCCCTTCTCCGACGCTACCCTGAACCTGCTTGTTGGGGTTCTTGCAGAAAGTTTTACGCCGAAGGGGGAGCATCATGGTCGTCGCTAGTACGACTCCGAACATGGGCCGAATCGCCCATGACTTTTCCCGCAATCCCATGCTGGTTTACTGGGAGATGACGCAGGCTTGCGGCCTGGCCTGCAAACACTGCCGCGCTGAAGCGATGCCCACGGCGCATCCACTCGAACTCACCACCGAAGAGAGCCGGAAATTCCTGGGACAACTCGTGGCCTTTGGTGATCCCCTGCCGCACCTGATCCTCACCGGAGGCGATCCGCTGAACCGTAAAGATATTTATCCCCTGATCGATTATGCCAACGGTTTGGGCCTGGAAGTTTCCATTACTCCGAGCGCAACGTCGGAATTGACCAACGAGGCCATCACTAAGTTGCAAGCTCACGGAATTCAAAGCCTGGGACTGAGCCTCGACGGCTCCTGCGTGGAGAAGCATGACAACATCCGTGCAGTCCCGGGAACGTTCGAGCGCACCATGGAAGCGGCCCGTCATTGCGGACGCCTCGGCCTTCCCATCCAGGTCAACACGCTGGTCGCCGAAGAGACCGCCGAGGATCTCCCCGCGATTTACGAATTGTTGCGTACCAGCTTTCCGGTCATGCGGTGGAGCCTGTTCTTCCTGATCTCGGTCGGTCGCGGCAAGGCCTTGAATGAAGTCTCACCCACGCAAGGCGAATCGATTATGCGCTGGGTCTTCGATCTTTCGCGGAATTCGCCGTTTGCCGTGAAGACGACGGAGGCGCCCTCCTATCGCCGGATCGCCATCGACATGATGCGCTCGTCGGGCATGGCCGCGCCCGACATGAAGACCACTTCGGTTTACAAGGGATTCCAGATTCGCGACGGTCACGGCATCGTCTTCGTCTCCAACCTGGGTGACATCTATCCTTCGGGATTTCTGCCTCTGCGCTGCGGCAACGTACGCACGGGATCGTTGGTCGACGTGTACCGCAACTCTGATATCTTTCGCGGCCTGCACTCCCCAGACACGTTCCATGGCAAGTGCGGCGCCTGCGAATACAGCCACATTTGTGGGGGATCACGCGCCCGCGCGTTTGCTTATACCGGCGACGCGCTGGGGACGGACCCGTTCTGTCCATATGAACCCGAAAAACGTCCTGAAACCGGAGTGACCTAGCGACGGCGGTGCGGCCTACGTGCAATAGCCTCCTCTATAGCCCACGAGCGCTCAAGAAGGCGTGGTATGAAAGCGGAAGGTCGCCCACCAGCGCCTGCGGCGCTACATGGATAAGCTACAGACAATCCTAAGTGATCCTTCGTGGAGTTCAGGCCGGGGGGAGGATCCGCTTTCAATACAGCGTGATGGGCGCCACCACGCGTGTGATGGTTCCGCTCGGACTCGGTTGATCGGGTTTCAGCCCGCTTCGCATCGAGGCGAACAGCCCGAGCAACTGGCTGAACATCACGTCGAGCACCGGCCGATAGTGATCGGGAAAACCTTCCCTGCAATTTAACGAGAGCGAATAATCCACCAGCGACGATAAGTCTTCACTGCCGCTCGCCGAGATGGCGACTCGAGCGCGCCCCAAACGTTTGCGATCGATCTCTCGCAGCAGATCGAGTTCGTAATTGCGACGGCGGCTCTCGCTGGATAAAAACGCTACAAAGAGCGTTTGCCCGTCCACGCTTGACAAAGGGCCGTGCCGCAATCCCAGCGGAGTTTCGGCCAGTGTCGTGACTTTGCCTCCAGTGAGTTCCACTACCTTGAGCGCGGATTCGTCAGCTACCGCCCGCAAAGCCCCCACTCCGACGAAGCAAGTTCTGGTACATCCCAGCAGGGTGGTGGCGGCGGCAACTTCGGCTGCAGCCGGAAGGAACTCTTTGCCCGCCTGGACGATTTGCTCAACGACTTCGCCCCATTCGGCAAAATTGTCCAACTGCCCGAGGCACTGACCGGCCAGCAGCATGTTGGTGAACGAACTGGTCATAGCGAGCCCGCGATCATTGACTTTGTCGTCGAGAACGATTGCGACAGTACGGTCGGGATGGCGCGCGCATAGTTGTGCCATCGGGCCGTTTTCATTGCACGTGATCACCACATGCCTGATGTCTGGACGGCGATCGAGGGCCTGCTCGAGCAAAGCAACTCCTTCGGGACTCTGGCCGGACCGCGAAAACGAGATCCAGAAATAATTTTCACCCGCACGATGGAAGTCTTCGAATTCCGTCAGCAGCGTCGTGCTGGGAAGCGGCCATACATCGCATCCCCAGCGCCGCCGGAGTAAGGGTGCCAGTGCGCGCCCCGTATAATCCGAAGTTCCCGCTCCTACCAGGTAAACGGAGGGCGAAGATGGGTTGTCCGGGCTGATGCCAGCCTGGCTCAGAAACTGGCTCAGTTCGCCACGCTGCTGCCGGCAACGATCATAGGTCTTCGACCAGGTGTCGGGCTGCTGCCAGATTTCGCGAGGCGTGTGCAGAAGCCCGCGTTCGTTTTTTTCCTGCTCCGGCAACTCCAGCAGGGCGCGTAATGGGTCGGCCAACGTTCGATTCCTCCCTTTGAGGACACTGTAGTCTATTACAGTCATCGCTTTAGAAACATCGGCCCCAAAAAACCGGGGGCGCGGGAGCGGCATCTCCGCACTTTTCTCAAACCGCGTGCGGCCTTTCAGCAACTAATCAGCCGGAAGCGTGTTTTTCATCCCGAGGAGATCATCATGAGTCTTGGTTCGCATCGCTTGAGTTCGCTGTTGCTGGCAGCCGCTCTGAGTTCGTCATTGGCAGGATTTGCCTGCGAACATCACCACTACTATCGCGTGTACGATCCGTACTACACGGACTATCACGATTGGAACAGCGGAGAGGCGGTCTACTACAACCAGTGGGCGGATGAAACCCATCGCGACCGGCATCGCGACTTCCGCCAACTTCCGCCCGAAGAGCAAAAGCAATACTGGACCTGGCGTCATAACCACGGCGACCATGATCACGACCGGGACCGCGATCGGGACCATCGCTAACCTGTGGCGCAGGCTCTCAGCGGTCCAGCGCCCTGAGAGCCTGCTGGGTAGTGATCAGCCTGGCTCCCATCCGCTCCAGTTCCGCGACGGCCTTCCTGCCATCGTCTCCTTTCAAAGTTTCAATGGCATCGCGCACGACCGCCACGCGCCGCCCGCGTTCGAGCAGACCTTTGGCCGCAAAGCTCACGCAATATTCGGTCACGACACCAAAGACCACGAACTCAGCTGCGTTTCCCAGTCGTTTGAGCAGATCCTCTACATGCCGGCTCTCAAATATATTCAGCGTCTGTTTCTCGAGCAGGATTTGCTGGTACTGGGATAAGTCGTCGGGCAGCTTCGCATCCGCATCATTCGGCACTCGCGCGACTTTGTCGGTTAACGCTTCTGGAACGAGTTCTGCCCCTGCGGTTCCCTTCACGCAATGTGGCGGAAAGATTTTGAACTCGGGATCGTTCGGAGCATGAAAACATCCGTGTGAAACCAGGAAAATGCGACCCTGCCGCGCCGCGTCGGTAAGGCGACGGATGTTGGGTAGCAATTTTTCCGCGCCCGGCACATACAAGTTACCGCCGGGCAGCATAAAGTCGACCTGCACATCCACTTCCCAGAAAATAAAATCTCGCGAAACCATAGTTTCCCTTCCCAAGCGAAGCCATCCCCTTATAATTTACGATTCCGCGGACCAGGGCAACGACTCCAAATGACTCACGAACTCACAGGCATATGCCAGAAAGTTTCCACGTGCATTGTCCTTCTCGCAACCTGCTTCGCCATCGTAGCGCCTGCAGTCGCTCAGGATGTGATTCCCGAGTGGTGCCGTCCACTCCCGCGGCCTGAGTACAAGAATCTCGAACGCGCTACCATCCACGATCCCTGGTTCGAAGTCTATAAACCGGCACGCGGCGTCTTCGCTATCTACGAACCGCATCAAGCGGAAGAGGTCATCAGCTATCTAATCGTCGGCGAGCGGCGAGCCTTGCTGTTCGATACCGGCATGGGCATCAGCGACATCCGAAAAGTTACCAGCGAACTCACAACTCTGCCAGTCATCGTGCTGAACTCCCATACGCATGACGATCACGTAGGCGGCAACTGGCAGTTCAACACGATTTATGGCATTGACACCGACTTCACGCGCAACAACGCTCGCGGCTCGCGCGAAGACGCCCAGGCCGAAATCACCCCGGATCAGATTTGCGGCGCACTCCCCCGGGACTTTAACGCCAAGGCGTATGCAACCCGGGCATGGAAGATCACAGCCTACACCCACTCTGGAGACCGCTTCGATCTGGGTGGCCGCACGCTTGAGGTCATCGGCACTCCCGGCCACACCCCCGACGCCATTTCTCTGATCGATCGTGCCAACGGCCTGCTCTTCACTGGAGATACTTACTATCCCGCGCCGATCTGGCTTTTCCGTCCGGAGACCGATCTCGACGCCTACGCCGCATCGGT
>Ga0070713_100002017_pt1 | contig 13106 bp, 9 predicted proteins | sample LARL82metaG_FD_65465 | JGI IMG/M metagenome (GOLD analysis project Ga0070713, IMG submission 65465) | Corn, switchgrass and miscanthus rhizosphere microbial communities from Kellogg Biological Station, Michigan, USA - LAR L8-2 metaG | ecosystem: Host-associated > Plants > Roots > Rhizosphere ... | reverse complement strand
AGCTGCGTTTACGCGAACACGATCTCTTGGGCATCGCCCACCGCTCCGCTCCCGATGGAAATGGACCCCCGGGTGGCCTTCGAGCGGCTCTTCGGCGATGGCGGCACTGCATCGGAGCGGCTGGCCCGTCGTCAGGCCGATCACAGCATTCTCGACGCCATCATGCAAGAAGTAGCGCAGCTGAAGAAAGGCCTGGATCCGAGCGACAAAGCCCGGCTCAACACTTATCTCGATGACGTGCGCGAGATCGAGCGCCGCATTCAGAAAATCGAGAAGTACAATTCCAGCGGAGAGGCGCGCGCTCTGCCGGAAGCTCCTGTGGGCGTGCCGGACTCCTTCGAGGAGCACGTCAAGTTGATGTTCGATCTGCAGGCCCTCGGCTTCATGGCCAATATCACCCGAGTGTCGTCGTTCAAGATGGGCCGTGACGTCAGCTCCCGCGTCTTTCCGGAAAGCGGCATTAAAACGCCGTTCCACGCCCTATCGCACCACGGCGAGAATCCGGAGAAGATCGCGGAGTTCGCCAAGCTCAACGCGTTTCACGTCAGCATGATTCCGTACTTCCTGAATAAGTTGAAGAACACGCCCGATGGCGACGGCAACCTTTTGGATCACTCGCTGGTGCTCTACGGCAGTCCCATGGGCGATTCCAACGTTCATGAGCACAAGCGGCTGCCACTGTTCCTGGCCGGCCACGCCAACGGAAAGATTAAGGGAAATCTTCACGTGCGGTGCCCGCTCGGAACTCCCATGGGAAATGTTTTGCTGACCCTGTTGCATCGGCTCGGAGTCGACGCTCCGAGCATTGGCGACAGCCACGGCGAGGTTGCAATCTAAGCGCGAAGTCACGAGACAGGAGCCAGAATGAAAACTCTAATCGGCGGATTGTGCATGGCGCTGCTCCTCGGGGCAGCTAACTCGGATCTGCGCGTTCCCGAGGCTGCTCAGCAGGGCGATGGACCAGCGGTTCGTTCTCTGTTGCAGGAGAAGGCGGACGTAAACGCCGCCCAGGGCGATGGCATGACCGCCCTGCATTGGGCTGCATTCAAGGACGATCTGGAAACGGCTCAACTGCTGCTTCAGGCCGGCGCGAACCCCCAGGTCACTACTCGTATTGGCGCGATCACTCCCCTGATCATGGCCTCTAAGAACGGTGACGCAGCATTGATTGCTGCTCTTATCAAGGCGGGCGCCCAGGTGAACGCAGCCACCACCGATGGGATGACCCCTCTCATGGCGGCAGCGGTGTCCGGCAATGTGGAAGCGGCTAAGGTTCTTCTGGATCACGGCGCAAACGTGAACGCGCAGGAAGCGAGTCACTCTCAGACGGCTGTGATGTTTGCGGCCGCGGAAAATCGGGGCGCCATGATTTCGCTGTTGGCAGCGCGAGGCGCTGATCTGAATGCCAGCACTAGCGTCATCAAGCTGGAGGCCGCCAAGCTGGACGATGACGGCAATCCCATTCCAGTGAAAAAAGGCGATGAGACCATCACCGGCGGCAACAGCTTCATGGGCGGCATGACTGCGCTGCTCTTCGCGGCCCGGGACGGAAATCTGGATGCAACGCGCGCTTTACTCGAGTCGGGCGCCCCTATCAATCAAGTCAGCGGCGGCGAGCACAGCACTCCGCTGGTGATTGCGATCGCCAATGGACATTATGAGGTTGGGAAATTCCTCCTCGATCACGGCGCGAATCCGAATATCGCAAATATGGATGGTCTGACGCCTCTATATGCCACCATTAACATGCAATATGCGCCGGTATCCTGGGCCCCCAATCCACTGACCGACCAGGAGCAGATAACTCACCTGGACTTGATGAAAGCGCTATTGGAGGACGGCGCCGACCCTAACGCGAAATTGCAGAAGAAGCTTTGGTTCAGCCCGTCTTCCCACAACCAGCAATGGATCAATCCCGTCGGTGCGACCGCGTTCTGGCGCGCGGCCCAAGCTACTGACGTCGCGGCCATGCGTCTTCTGGTGCAGCACGGCGCGGATCCCAAGATCCCGACCACTGGTGGCACCACGGCGCTCATGGTGGCTTCCGGACTCGGCTGGGCCGGCAATTTCTCCCAGACCAACACCGGGACTTGGCTGGATTCAGTGAAATATTGCGTGGAGCTGGGCTTGGATGTGAATGCCGCCGACACGCAAGGCTACACTCCGCTCATGGGCGCCGCTTGGCGAGGGAGCAATGACGTCATTCAGTTCCTGGCCGATAAGGGCGCAAAGCTGGATGCCCGGAATAAAAAGGGATGGTCGGTAACCGACATGGCCAACGGGCCGGCTCTTCGCAGCAGCGTTCCGATGACCCATCCGGAAACCATCGCGTTTCTGACGAAGCTGGGCGCTCCTCCGCTGACTGAGATCCAGGGGGAATCGATCCTCGGCAGCACGCGCAAGGCTCGCTACGGCGAGGACAAGAAAGCTACGCCGGAAAAGCCGCCGGCCGCCCGGCAGTAGCCGAGTCCCAGGATCATCGAGGAGACCGACCGTACATCCTCGATTCGACCGGATAACCGGGACTACGACCACATCAGTTAGTCATGGCCTTCGCCGCTCCCGGACTCATAGCGATCATGCTGCGAAAATTGTCCCACTCGGTGAACTGCGTTCGCGCTACGATCCCGCCGAAAATCCATCCGCCCAAGGCTGGCTAGCGTCGATCTTCACGCCAATATCCCCAAGAACTGGCTTTCTCAAAATCGTCGTATTTGGCGCGGGGTGCGCTTTGGTCTGCAAATGTCGAGAACAGGGCGGTAGGCCGCGATCCGGTCCGTCCGGAAATATTGCGAAAACCGTGCGGGTCACGGCTCCATGTTGATATTGGCAACCCGGAATCTGCCACTTGTCGTTCCGGAAACGGTGATCGGGAACGGTATCAGGCGTGCCGCCCGGGAGCGTTGCCAGAATACCCAAAAACAAAGCGGGATATTATGTAATATGAGCTGTGAAAAGTGCGAATTGCTTTCCAGGGCTGAGACTGCGGCTACGCTTCAGGCCGCCGATGCGGAAGCCCGGCTTCAGGCATACCATCCTGAACCGCCATTCGGTAAAGTTGCGGCTGAAGAGCTAAAGCGTTGTCAGCGTGCCCTGGAAGAATCGCGAGCGGCAGTCAATCTGACACGAACCAGAAGGATAGAGCACGCGGGAACACATTCGCTCACGATTTCAAATTAATCAGGGCCGGTCGGCCGGATCTCGATGCGCCGTTCCGTGGCGGGCTGCTAGTCGTGTGGTGCTGGAGGCCATCGAGCCTGAGTCGCCATCGAGTAAGACGGCGCCTGGCGGTTCCAACCGGCTTTCGTGAGACTCGCTCCGCATCTTGCTGACGGGGCCACACGAACCCAGTCCACGTCTGGTGGTAAGCTGAAGAAAGTCCCGCGTTCGTCCGATCTTCTCCCTAGGCTACCTGGATCGTTCGTAGGTTATACCTGTGATTTCAGCTCTCATACCGAATTCGCTCCGCATTCTCCTGCTGTGTGCCCTTTGTACCGGAGTAGTGCGCGCTCAAACCCTCACTATGGTCTCCGGCAACGGGCAACTGGTTGCCACACAGTCGCGGTCGAACAATCCGCTGGTGGTGCAAGCCAAGGATGCTTTCGGACATCCAGCGCCTAATGTCGCCGTAACGTGGGCCATCCCGCAGGGCGCCGGGACCATCGTTGGTGCCAGCAGCACAACCGACGCGAACGGTCAGGCCAGCGCAGGTTTTCTAGCTACCACTCTCCAGCCGGACGCCTCCTTTCTGAACACCACTGTGACGGCTAGTAGCGGATACGGGACTGTCGGTTTTGCCATCACCACCGTGGTCGCGACCGCTCTACAACCCAGCGTCTCCATCGAACTTGATTCACCGCCGCTCGACAATCCAAATCTGACAGCCGCCGCTGGAAGCACCATACCCGCCGGCGTGGTTGTCCGCGTGTTCGCCACAGCCGGGGTCTTTTCAGGTACGCCCATTCCGAATGTGGGTGTTCAACTTATCTCTGCTGGGGACTCGTCCACTCCCGCTGGCGCTTTTTGCGCTGGCCTGACCGGTACGGTCCTTACCAACAGCCTGGGGACTGCGACCTGCGATCTGGTAGTTAGTGGCGCACCGGGTACTATTCAACTTAGAGCTTCGGTTGGAAGCGTCCAGTCGACCCGTGCATTTGGTCTGACGATTGCCCCTGGACAGAGTTGCGCGTATTCGCTTTCGGCGCTCAGCCAATTTTTCAGCGCCAACGGCGGCACCGGAACGGTGAACGTCGTTACCTCCTCCGGGTGCGGATGGAGCGTGGTCAGCAACGCGAACTTTATCGTGATCACATCGCCTGCTACCGGTATTGGCAGCGGCAGCGTTTCTTATAGCGTGGCACCGAATAATGGGGCGGGACGTGCCGCCACTTTGTTAGTCGCCGGGCAAACCTACACGATTAATCAAACCGGTAATTCAGGGTCGCTCACCATCCCGGCGCAGAATCTGCCGGCCGGCGCGCTTGGTACGTCTTACCACACCACTCTCATGGCTAGCGGCGGCACGCCTCCCTATACCTGGTCTCCGGCCGGACCCATATCGACATCCGGACTGGCGCTTCATCCAACCGGTGACATAGATGGTGCGCCCAGTGCGATTGGCACTTTCTCATTCGTGGCGGCAGTCGCCGACAGCGCCGGCGCCACACAGGCCCAAAACTTCTCGATCACTATAAACGTCGACTCTACATCATCCGGATTCGCCATCACCAATAGTTCCTTCCCGGTTGGCGTCGCCGGCCAGGCCTATCCGCCACAGTTGTTGAACGCGCCCGGAGGCTGTGTGAATCCTTTCTCACCTCAGCCCGGATTCACCGTGACCAGCGGAAATTTGCCGGATGGCCTCAGTATTCAGTCCAACTCCGACGGAACGCATTCTATAACGGGCACGCCCTACAACCCCGGGCAGTTCAGCTTCACATTAACGGCCACCGACGCCTGCGGAAAGACCGCCACCGCCGACTTCTCAATAACGATTACGGGAACGCCGCTTGCCCCCCAGATGCTTGTGAGTCCTGTCTCGTTGGCCTTCACGGTCCAGTACGGAGCCGCCAATGCGCCTGCGGATCAGACGCTCACGATCAGCTCGGGTGGTGCTTCCCTGAATTACGCCGCGGCCGTTGTCAATCCACCGGGTGGCGACTGGCTGATTGCCAAAAGCGCTGCTAACGGGAACACGCCAGGCGCCTTCACGGTGGGCGTCTCGGATTTTTCGAACCTGGTGCCGGGCGATTACTCCGGTTCCGTCACCATCGCTTCTTCTGCATCCAATAGCCCGGTCACTGTTCCGGTCAAGCTTACCGTACTGCCGGCCTCTTCACTCACTGCGGATCCGAGTGCCTTCACCATCGATCAAACCGTCGGTAGTTCTTCGATTGCGCGCCAGGACATCAGACTTGCGAGCGGAACTACTTCGCTGCCGTTCATTACCGTCGCGACCACCAATAAGGGCGGGCAATGGCTGGCGGTCAGCACCAACCAGGGCAACACGCCGACCACGATTACGGCCATCATCAACTCCACTGGATTAGCAGTGGGACAATATACAGGCGCCATCTCGATCATTCCAGCATCGGGCTTGGCGCAAACAATCGCGGTCACGCTCAACATTTTGTCGTCTGCGACCTTATCGGCCAGCCCGACGCTGCTGGCTTTTAACTATCAGGTAGGCGGAAGCCCGCCAGCGCCTCAGACTCTGGCGGTTAATGGCAGCGGGACACTGCTCAATGTCTCAGTCTCGACGGCTACGCAGAACGGCGGTCCCTGGCTTTCTGTGAGTCCGTCGAACGGCGTTACTAACATGAATCTGACGGTGTCCGCCAGTCCAACTGGATTGTCGCCCGGGACCTACGCCGGCACCATTAACATCACAGCTTCCGATCCTTCGGTTCCTCCGCTCACGATCGCGGCAACGCTGACGGTGACCGACCCAGGACCAGTGATTGCTACCCTCACGAACGCGGCCAGTTATGCCCAAGGTGCAGTGGCGCCCGGAGAAATCGTGACCATTTTCGGGTCCGGTATAGGACCGTCCACGTTGATGAAAATGCACATCACCGACTCCGGAACCATCGACACGAATCTGGGTGGCACACAGGTCTTCTTTGACGGCTATCCCGCCCCGCTAATCTATAGTTCGGCCACGCAAGTATCGGCGATCGTCCCCTACGAAGTTGCGGGTAGTCTTACCACCAGCATGCTGATTCAATATCAAGGATTTTCGTCGAATCGCTTGACAGTTCCCGTACTGGCTTCAATGCCGGGAATCTTCACGCAAGGGGCTTTGGGTTCCGGCCAGGGAGCTGTCGTAAACCAGGACAACACCGTCAACTCCAGCCAGAACGGCGCGGACCCAGGATCGATTGTCAGCATCTTCGCCACCGGCGGCGGACAGACCAAGCCACCGAATGCGGACGGATCGCTAGCCACTGACGCGCGGTCGACCGAGCTGCCTGTCAAAGTTCAAATCGCGGGAGAGACCGCTGACGCGATTTACGCCGGTACTGCACCTGGAGAACCTGCCGGAATGTTGCAGGTGAATGCTAGAATCCCGGCCGATGTCGCGCGTGGAACCAACGTCTCGGTGGTAATCACGGTCGGCAATACTGCCAGCCAATCGGGTGTCACGCTGGTCATCAAGCCGTAAAGCGGCCGCCTTTACTTCTTCCTGCGCACTCACTCGACGTACACTTAATTATCGATGCATGAGAACGGACAACACTTCGTCGCAATCGTGGGTGGCGCGATTGCGGGTTCGGTAGCCGCGGAGATCCTGGCCGACCACGGAATCCGAGTAGCGGTTTTTGAACAGAACAAGCGGCCCTACGGAAAGATCGAAGACGGCCTGCCGCGCTGGCACATTGAACAGCGCAAGCAGGAATATGGCAACATCGACGCTCGTTTGAAGAAGCCCGGTGTCTTTTTCATTCCGTCCATCAAACTCGGGCGCGACCTGAACTTTCAGGAGCTTTGCGATCACTGGGGATTTTCCGCCGTGATCCTGGCCAATGGCGCCTGGCGCGATCGCGAGCTGGGCATCCCAGGCGCCGACCAATTCGTCGACAAGGGCCTGGTTTACCAGAATCCCTTCATCTACTGGTACAACCACAAGAATGAAAAGAGTTACGCTGGCCCCCGCTACGATTCTCCCGACGAGGCCTTGGTGGTCGGTGGAGGCTTGGCGTCCATCGACGTAGTGAAGGTCTTGCAAATCGAGAATTACGAGCGCGCGCTCAAGGCTCGCGGCATCCAGACCAACATGCACGAGCTCGAAAAGAAAGGCATCCCGACCATTTGCAAACTACACGGCATTCGTCCGGAGGACTGCGGCGTGAAAGGCTGCCTGCTGATCTACCGTCGCCGGGAGCAGGACATGCCGTTGGCTCAGCCCCCTGATAACGCTACACCGGAGCAACTTGCGAAGACCGAATCGATCCGCCAAAAAATGCTGCGCCTGGCGCGCGACAAGTACCTCTTTCGATTTCAAGAGCGCAGAGTTACCACCGGATTTGTAGTCGAGAATGGCCGATTGGCAGGCCTGAAAGTGGCCGAGACACGCGTGGAGGGCCGGAAAGCGGATCCCATCCCGGGCTCAGAGCACGAACTGCGCGCGCCGCTCGTGATCTCTTCCATCGGCTCGGTACCGGAGGCCATACCGGGCATCCTCATGAAAGGCGAATACTATACGTTTCAAAACGATGCTCTGCCGCAGTACACCGGCAGCGAGCGTGTCTTCGGCGTAGGTAACGTAGTAACCGGGCAGGGCAACATCCGTGTTTCGCTCGTGCACAGCCGCGAGGTCACCACGCAGCTCATTGAAGATTACATTGGCGTGGGGAATGGTAACGCGGACTTCCGCGCCTTGCATGCGCGTGCCGAGGCACGCGGCGCCGCCCAGGCCGAAGCTGTCGAGGAGCGCGTTCGGTCGCTGCCGTCACTCTCTCAGAGCGAGGTCGCCCGGCTAGAACTACGCATCCGCAATCTGCAGGAACGAGTCGGTTACACCGGCGATTACGACTCCTGGATCGCCCGGGAGACGCCGCCCGATTTGGAATAGCTCAGTCACCCGCTCAAAGCACCACCCTCGCTATAATCGGATTGTGAAAGGCCCAGCTATTGCCGTCGCCGTTGCCGGCCTGTTCGTCGCCTTGCTCAGCGGCTGCAAGAAAGATATCAAGAACGACGATGCCGTTCGACAAGGCATCATAAATTACCTCTCCAAGCGTCCCGACCTGTTGTCGATGGACGTCAACGTCACCTCCGTTGCCTACCGCCAGGATGAAGCCACAGCTACCGTGAAATTTCAGGCCAAGGGCAACAATTCGCCCGGCGCCAGCATGACCATGCAGTACGTGCTGGAGCATAAAGGCAGCGAGTGGAGTGTGAAGGGACGCGCCGGCGCCAACGAACACGGTGCGAACGGACTGCCGCAAGAAGCACCCGCCGCTGGCTCTATCGGCGCGATGCCCAATACTGCGATGCCAAATACGACCATGCCACCCGGCCATCCCGCTGTGGCCAGCCCCGCGCCCGGAGGTTCGCCATCCGGTGCTCTGCCGCCCGGACATCCGCCAGTCAGTTCCGACAAGAAGCCTGGATCATCCAAATGAAACGCATCGCCGTCCTGGGCGGCGGCCCGGCCGGAGCATTCGCGGCTGAGCGCCTGGCGAGAGCCGGTCTCGATACGCGCGTTTTCGATGAGAAGCTGGCTTGGGAAAAGCCCTGCGGCGGTGGTCTCACTTATAAGGCTTATCGCGATTACCCTTTTCTGATCAAAAACGATACTCCTAAGAAAATCATCAACGACACGTTCCTCGCTGCTCCCAAAGCAGGCGCCGTGAAGATGGCCCTTAGCCGCCCCTTGGTGATTTACTCGCGCCTGGATCTGAACCGCATGCTGCTCGATCGCGCCCAACAGGCCGGTGCGCAATTGGAGAAGACGCGCGTGCTCGAGGTCGAACGCACCGGCAAGGGTTGGTTGTTGAAGACCCGGCAAGGTTCGCTCGAGACCGATTTTTGCATCATCGCGACCGGCGCGCGCAACCCGCTCCGCAACGTTGGAACCGAGTGGACTGCCGCCGACACGATGTGCGCGCTCGGCTATTACGTGCCTTCGCAGCAGGATCACATTGATATCCAGTTCTTGTCGAATCTGGAAGGCTACATCTGGGTGTTTCCCCGCTGCGGTCATCTTTCTGTTGGCATTTGTGGAAAAGGTGAACCGGCCCATGCATTGCGAGCGCGGTTGGAGCGCTACATGGAAGAGAAGGGCATCGCGTACAAGGGCGCGGCCTTCTACGGCCATATGCTCCCGTCTCTCGAAACCTCCGGGTGGAAGAAGAACCGCGTGGCGGGCGATGGCTGGCTGGCAGTGGGAGACGCGGCCGGATTGGTGGATCCTATCACCGGCGAAGGACTGTACTACGCTATGCGTTCGGGCGACTTGGCTAGTCAGGTGGCGCTTAACGAATCCCATTCCATCGCAGAAAAGGCGCACGCCTATCGGAATCTGCTCCGCAACGAATTCATAGCCGACCTCGAATTCGGCGCAAGCATCGCCCGCCGTGTATTCGTCGGCCGATTCCTGTTCAGTACCGTGCCGGCTCGCATGGTTGGATTTGTGCGCCGCAGCCCACGCTTCCGCGGGCTCATCGAGGACTTGTTCGCCGGTACCCAGCCGTATCTCGGTCTCAAGAGCCGCCTCCTCAAGAATCTGAACGGCACTCTGCAGGAGGTGATCATGAATTTCTTCCTCCAAAAATTGATCGCCGAAAGAACCTGACCGCTAAGGTTATGGACCGCCGCCGTTCCGAAGCCCTCTTCACCCGCGCGCAGAAGCTCATTCCAGGTGGTGTCAACTCGCCTGTTCGCGCGTTCCGCAGCGTCGGGGGCACGCCACCTTTCATCGCTCGTGGTGAGGGATCGAAGATTTACGACGTCGACGGCAACGAATACATCGACTACGTCCTGTCGTGGGGACCGCTGATCCTGGGTCACCGGCCGCAAATTGTCACCGACGCCTTGCGCGAGGTCCTCGAGATCGGCACCAGCTTCGGCGCGCCTACGGAACGCGAGGTCGAGCTGGCCGAACTGATCCGGGAATGCGTTCCATCGATTGAAATGGTCCGCCTGGTCAGCTCGGGGACTGAAGCCACCATGAGCGCGTTGCGTGTGGCACGGGGATTCACCGGCCGCGACCTCACCATCAAGTTCGAAGGCTGCTACCACGGCCATGTTGATTCGCTGCTGGTGAAGGCCGGCTCTGGGATGGCGACGCTGGGCATCGCCGATACGGCCGGCGTACCGGAGTCTTTCGCAGCAACCACGCTGGCGCTGCCGTTTAACTCAATCGAAGCTGTGGAAAAGGCGTTTAGCGAACGAGGGGACAAGATCGCCGCTGTAATTGTTGAACCGGTGGTTGGCAACATGGGTTGCGTGCCTCCGCTGCCCGGATTCCTTGAGGCATTGCGAAGCTTGACCTTGCGGAACGGAGCGCTCCTCATCTTCGACGAAGTCATGACCGGCTTTCGGCTGGCGCTCGGCGGTGCCCAGCAGCGCTTCTCGATTAAACCGGATCTCACCACCCTCGGCAAAATAATCGGGGCCGGGCTGCCCATGGCCGCTTACGGCGGGCGCGCCGACGTAATGAACAAAGTGGCGCCCGTTGGACCTATTTATCAGGCCGGTACGCTTTCCGGCAATCCGTTGGCCGTCAGCGCCGGGATCGCGATGCTGCGCCACCTGAAATCGCATCCCGAGATCTATGAAACGGTCGAACGGCGGACGGCGCAGCTCGCCTCGCAAGTGCCTCCAGGCATTACAATAAATCGGGTTGGATCGATGTTTACTTTCTTCTTTTCGAGCGACCCGGTGACCGACTGGGAATCGGCCAAACGCTCGGATACCGGGCGGTTCAAGCAGTTCTTCCACTGGATGCTCGATCGCGGTATATATCTGGCGCCATCCCAGTTCGAGGCTGGGTTCGTTTCGTCCGCCCATACCGGGCCGGACATCGCCCGGACGGTGGCTGTCGCCGGGCAGTTCTTCGATCAACTAAAATAGGGGGTATATGAATAACAGCACGGCGAACCCGGCTGAACTGGGGTTTGGAACCGTTGGTCTGGACTTGCCCGCTTGGAAGAAAGCCCTCAGCGCTACGGCTGCCATACTGCTGGCCATTCTCTTTTTCGTATCGGGCGCCTGGAAGCTGAGCGATCCGTTTCAGTGGGCGCAGATCCTGGGCGAGTTCCGCGTTCCGGCCAGTCTCGCTTTGCCTTTTACCCTCGCCCTCGGTATTGGCGAGATGTTGGGCGCCGTTCTCATCACTGTGCCACGCTTCCGCAGATGGGGAAGCTGGCTGATCGCCCTGCTGCTGGTCGCTTTCATGATCTATATCGGGGCGAATTACAACACGCTCGCGGGCAAAGAGTGCAGTTGCTTCCCCTTAGTGAAGCGCACCATAGGCCCCGCGTTTTTCATCGGCGACACAGTTATGTTGCTCATGGCTGGGCTGGCCGGTTGGTGGGCGAGGCCGTCGGAAAATATCCGGGGCGCGTTCGTGATTCTGGGCGCGGTGGCAGTCTTTGCAGCCGTCTCACTGGGCGTCAATACCACGCGTCAAAGTGGTTTGAAGGCTCCTGATTCGATTACTGTCGATGGAAAACCATTCTCACTGGGCGAGGGAAACATTTTTCTGTTCTTCTATGACCCGGAGTGCATGCATTGCGACGCGGCTGCTCGCAGGATGTCGAAGCTGAATTGGAAAGATACGAAGGTGATCGGAATTCCCACTCAGGATCCCCAGTTTGCCGCATCTTTTCTGAAAGACACCGGATTGCGCGCCGGTACCTCCAACGATCTGCAGCCATTACGTTCGATATTCAAGTTCCAGGACGCTCCGTATGGTGTGGCCTTGGTGCGCGGACGTCAAAAGGTTGCAATTACCGCATTCGAAGGGGATGAACCTGATGCGGCGCTGCGAAAAATCGGCTTCATACAATAAGTCCGGGGAGAATAAAGAAGCCGCTGTGGGGCGCCTATGTAGTGCCCGGTCCAGGCTCACCAGCGAAGACCAAGTTCACGTCTGAATCAACTCCAGAGTTCGAGTCATTAAAGGAAAGCAGCGCCTTTGTCGCCGATTCCAACAGCGCTGGAGCGATCGCACTGAAATCCACGCCGGCGTAGAGCCGCCGCAGTTGAAATTGCCATTTCTTTCGGAATGCCGCCCGCCTCTTGGCCTGCTCCTTGACGGGAACATTTCCCAAACCACTTAAGTCCACCAATGCATCTACCAGCGCGCTCTCGCTTCGGACCAGGCGATAGAGGCACCTGCGACTGGCGCTCAATCGCTGCACGGTTTCGATGATTCCTGGCGTGCGTTTGAGCGAATAATAGCCGGCCACCTCCTCGAAACCTCCCCGCCGCAGCCCGGCCTCCACTCGCTCCAGCAACGGGATCATATTGTTCTTCGCCCGGCGGAACAGGATGGCCATGAGGGGCGGATTTAACACATCGTAAGTCAGCTCCGTCCGCACTCGTCCGCGGAACGGGCGGCTGGCCTGATAGACCAACATTGGATAGGCCGACTTCCAGTCGCGGAAGCGTTCCAGGTTATGGAAGTAGACCGCCGGAACGTGCGCCCGCAGAGCCGCTTGTAGCGCTACGGATATTCGAGCGAAAGTAGGCAAAAATGCAGCGCTGCGCTCAGCCGGCAATGAAAGCCAGCAGGCGTCCGGCTCCGGACAAACGACACCTGGAATAATTGCTTGCATGCTCCCTTGCTTGCGCACTGAGGTCTGTTCGGAGTATACGAACGAGCGTCAAGCTTTCTGCAGAATTTCCGGGCGTTAGATCCTGCCAAGAATTGAAAATGCCACAAACTAAGGGATCTAGTGCGGGTTAAACATTTCTACATAGACTTGTGACCGGCTGATACGATACGTGATGATGGCGCGTCTCCTCCAAGGGCACCGGTGAAGCGATTCCTGCGGCAATGGTTACGGGGCGGGGAAAACCTGGATGCGCACCATCACACCAGGCATCGGACGCATCCGTGGTATTTGGTCATTTGGCTGACCGGCGTCGATTAT
>Ga0070713_100002012_pt1 | contig 13129 bp, 8 predicted proteins | sample LARL82metaG_FD_65465 | JGI IMG/M metagenome (GOLD analysis project Ga0070713, IMG submission 65465) | Corn, switchgrass and miscanthus rhizosphere microbial communities from Kellogg Biological Station, Michigan, USA - LAR L8-2 metaG | ecosystem: Host-associated > Plants > Roots > Rhizosphere ... | reverse complement strand
TGGCCAGCCGGATGCTCCCGCTGCGGTGCAGGGACACGGGCTGCCCAGTCTCCGCTTCCAGGCGCTGGTACAGGTCAAGGCTGTACATGAGCAGCTTCATCAGGTTGAGGTTGGGCGTGAGCTGGGTGCAGAGCCCGGCCGCGTGCCAGGTCGAGCCGCTGGTGAGCTCGTCCTGCTCGACGAGCAGGACGTCACGCCAGCCGAGCCGCGTCAGGTGATAGGCGACGCTGCAGCCGGCAATCCCGCCGCCGATGACGAGAACTCGCGTCCGTCTGTTCACGCGGCCAATAATAACGTATTATTGCTGCATGCCCGCGACTGACCGACGTGCCGAACTACTCGAGGCGGCCGTCAGGGTGATCCAGCGGATGGGCTTCGAGCGAATGCGCTTCCGCGACGTCGCCACGGAAGCAGGCGTCTCTGTCGGCTTGCTGCAGCATTACTTCGAAACCCGCGAACGGCTCGGCCGCGAGGCGTTCGCCGCCGTATGCGGCGCGCGCGCCGCGAGCGTCGCGGCTCAGGCAGAAGACGGCGGTCCGGCCTGGCTCCGGATAGAACACATGCTGGAGTACGCGTTCGAGCCGGCACGGATCAGGGAGCGCGCCGCCACGTGGCTCGATCTCTGTGCCTCCGCGAGCCGCGACGGCGAGTTGCGGCGCGAGGCCGCCCGGGTCCAGGATGTCTGGCGAGTTCCGCTGGAGAAGGCGATCGCCGACGGGCAGGAAAGCGGGGAGCTCGAGCCGCGAGTGAATCCGGTGGTGGTGGTCGATCTCCTGCTCGCGGCGATTGACGGCACCGAACTGGCCGCCACGATTGATGACGTCCGCGTGCCCCCGGACCAGCTGCTGGCCGCCACCCTCACGGTGGCGCGCGACCTGCTCGGCGTCCAAGCGGCGCTGGACGGGCCGTTATGAGTACAGCGGGGGTCCTCGTCACCGCCGAACCGGCGGCGCAAGCCGAAGTCGGGGCCCTGCTCAGCGAGCTGATCCGGATCAACACGTCTAATCCCACCCACCCGGAGCGACCCGCGGCCGAGTGGGTGGCAGGCAAGCTCGACGAGGTTGGCATCCGCTGCCAGCTCATTGACGCCGCACCCGGCAGGACCAGCGTCGTCGCACGAATCGAAGGCCGCGATCCCCGCCGGCCCGCGCTGCTCGTCCACGGCCACCTCGACGTAGTCCCTGCCGACCCTGAGGAATGGTCGGTGCATCCGTTCTCCGGCGACGTTACCGACGGGTACGTCTGGGGACGAGGGGCCGTGGACATGAAGAACATGGACGCCATGGTCCTGGCCATCGTGCGCGACTGGGCGAGGAACGGCAAGCGACCAGACCGCGACCTCGTCCTGGCCTTCGTCGCGGACGAGGAGAGCGGAGGTAGCGCGGGCTCCCGGTTCCTTGCCGAGCGGCATCGGGAGCTCTTCGCCGACTGCGCCGAGGCCATCGGCGAGGTCGGGGGATTCAGCGTGACGCTCAACGAGCGCGCTCGGCTCTATCTCATCCAGACCGCCGAGAAAGGCCTCGACTGGCTGCGGATCAGGGCAAAATCGCGGCCAGGACACGGCTCGATGCTGCATGACTCCAACGCGGTTACCCGGCTGGCCGCGGCGGTCTCCAGAATCGGGGAGCATCAGTTCCCCATCGCGGTGACGGATACCGCTGCGGCACTCTTCGATACGGTGGCCGAGATTACCGGGGTCCGCTGGGAGGCATCCGATACCGAGGCCTGCATGGCCGCGCTGGGAAGTTTCGCCCGGATGCTGGGAGCATCGCTTCGTAACACAGCGACTCCAACCATGCTCGAGGCCGGATACAAGGCCAACGTCGTGCCCTCGACCGCCGAGGCGACAATCGACGCGAGGTTTCTGCCCGGCGAAGAAGACGCGCTCCTGTCCGAGATCGACCGGCTCATGGGCCCGCACGTGGAACGCGACCTCCTGTTCCGGGGTGATGCCGTCCACACCTCGTTCACAGGAGCGCTTGTCGACGCAATGGCCGACAGCCTCCGGGCTGAGGATCCGCTCGCGCATGCCGTTCCGTATCTCCTGAGCGGCGGCACTGACGCCAAGGCGTTCGCGGCCCTGGGAATCCGCTGCTTCGGATTCTCACCTCTCATGCTGCCGGCCGAACTGGACTTCACGGCCCTGTTCCACGGAATAGACGAGCGCGTGCCAGTGAGCGGGCTGAAGTTCGGAGTGCGAGTCCTCGAGCGACTGCTGGCTACCGGCTAGATCACCCGTCGACCACTTATGGAAAGGAGCTGGAGTGATTCAGGTCACGGCTTTGTTGTCTGGGCACCCAACGTCCGACATCTCGGCATTGGCCGAGCGGCTGAAGTCCGCGGCTGCCGCGGCTGACGAACGCAAGCTTGCGGTGCGCGGGCTCGTCGTATCGACGGTCCTTAAGTACCTGACCGGGCCTAATGACGTGCGCGCCCTGCTGCAGGTCTGGGCCGACGGCCCGGCTGACGGCGGCGAGGTCCTCGACCTAGTCCTGCCCGGCGAGGCGTGGAGCGACGGCCCGGTTGACGCCTGGGCGGTTCGCGAGCATGTCTATAAGCAGCCTGTTGAGCGGCAGACGGCCGACGCTTCCCTGGACGGGGCGAAGCTCGCGGGCACGGCTTACCGACGCGACGACTTCACGCTCGAGGCATTCTTTGATTACTGGCGAGACGTGCACTCCCGGATCTCTGGCAAGGTTCCCGGCCTAGGCGGATACGTCGTCTCGGAGATTCGCGAACGGGCCCGCGGCGAATTGGCACCTGACGCGCTACTCGAGTTGTGGTGGCCGGACGAGCGGACGTACGAGGCGTCGGCTTCGACTTCCGAGCAGGCCGCGGCCTGGGAAGACGTGCCGAGGTACGCGAAGACCACAGGGACCTTCTGGCTGCTGCGCGAGACGGTGCTCATCCCGCCCCCGCCGACCGGCCCGGGCGCGCTCGAGGCGGCGGGATGACTCCTGACGCTTCTGCTGATGCCAGTGCGTCGCTGCTCGTGGTGAACGCGAACGTCATCACTATGGATGACGAGCGGCCGACGGCCGAGGCCGTGCTGATGGTCAACGGCCGGGTCAGCAAGGTCGGCTCATCGGCGGAGCTCAGGCCGACCGCGGCCGGCGTAACGGTCCTCGACGTCGGCGGGGCTACGGTCCTGCCCGGTTTCATCGATGGCCACACGCACTTCGAGATGTCGAGTGTGAGCCTGGATCACTACGTCAACGCGCAGACTCCGCCGTTTCGCAGTCTCGCCGAGATCGCGGACGTCATACGGCGGGACCGCGATCGCTGTGCCCGATTCCCGTGGATCGTGTGCCGCTCTTCGTTCGGGATGCAGCACAAGGTGACCGAGGGACGGCTCTTCACCCGCAGGGAGCTAGACGCGGTGGTCGCGGACAAGCCTCTTGTGGTCTTCGCAGGTCTGCACGTCTCCATGCTCAATACCGCCGCGATGGCCGTGCTCGGCCTGCTGGAAGGTCCGCCGCCTCCCGGTGTAACAGTGCACCGCGACGAGACGGGCGAGCCGACCGGGATCGTGACCGAGATCTTCAGCAAGCTGCCGGAATGGCAGGCCGAGCTGGTAGCCGCGGCCGTCTCCGCGCACCAGGAAGACATCCTGCTGGCGAACGGGGTCACGTCGATTTCGTCGATTCCATTCGCCGGCTCAGAAATGCGCGCGGTCCGGCTGGCGCAGCGCACAGGAGATCTGGCGGTTCGCGTCCGGCATTATCCGGTCCATCCGTGGGGCGCGAGCCTCGACAGTTTCGCCGAACTCGGGATCGAAAGCGATACAGGAGATGACCACTACAGGTTCGGCGGCGTAAAGTTCTTCGTCGATGGCATCGGAAGCGACGGGCTGAACGCCATCATAGACGACGTAAAATTCACGCAGGCGCAATTCGATGAGCTGGTAAGAAAGGCTGACAGCCTCAACCTGCAAATCCTGACTCACGCCTTTACGCGGCGAGGCATAATGATCGCGGCCAACGCGGTTGAATCGGTGCGCGCCAAGTCCCCGGCGGTTGACAGGCGGCATCGTATAGAGCATGGAGGCGACTATGTCAACCTCGATGATCTCGACTGTATCCGGGCCAGCGGGGTAAGTCTTGTCACGTCCCCGCACTTCATATACTCCGGCGCTGTTGAGATCGCTCCGCCAACGCCGCTGCGGTCACTGATTGACGCCGGTTTCCGGCCTATCGGGGGAACGGACACCACCGGGACCGTCCTGGAATCGGCGTCCCCGCTTTTCAACGTTGCCTGTGCTGTGACCCGACAGCGGCAAGACGGAACCCGGTTCCGCCCGGATGAGGCCATCACCCCGCTCGAGGGCCTGAAGATGTTCACGACTTGGGCGGCTTATGGCGCATTCGAAGAGAGAGCAAAAGGGAAACTTGCGCCCGGCTACCTCGGTGACGCGGCGATTCTTTCGGCCAATCCGCTCGCAGTACCAGTGGAAGATCTGCGAAGCATTAAAGTCGAAGGCACGATTATCGGAGGAAGACTCGCATATTCGGCTTGATGGCATCCTTTGGATGACGCGGCGGATCGCGCGTCTGGACCGGTCCGCCTCCGAGGTGGTCAGGGCGCTCAACCGATCCGGTGTCTAGGAGCCGTTCGCGATCCGATTCGGCAACTGAGCACATCGCTCAGTCGTGACATCCGGCGCGGTCACTCGCCGTGGCGGTGGCCGACCAAAGTCATCGTGTCGTCGGTGAACAGTTTGCCACGGTGAACCTCTATCGACCAAGAGGTCCGATAATAACTAGGACCAAACCAAGTACCAACGGCCCCAGATTTCGCCGGATCGAGCCAGACGTCCCCGGACACTAGGGCCGCTCTGAACTGCGGCAACCGGACCTAATGCGACGTAGTCAGACGAAATCATGCTGCATGGCATGCAGAAGGTCAGGGGTTCGAATCCCCTTAGCTCCACCGATTTATCCGGACCTCTGTTCCATTGTTTAGAACCAAACCCAGAACCTAAGCGGTCGAGCGATGGAGCCAGACTCAGCGACAGTCGAGCGGCAAGACCGCGTCATCAAGGCTCTCGAGAATCGGAGCCCGCGCTTGGTTGGCATGTACAATTCGGCCCTGAACACGCTGCGCGGCCGATCAGAACTACGGGATAAGGCTGCACACGTCTCGGTGGTCTGCTATTGCATGCGCGAACTGATGCTGAATCTTCCCGCAGCGATGGACGATAGCGCACTTCAAAGCCTGAGTTCAGGAAGACGGCATCAATCAGGACAACTTTGCCGCTCTTGTTACCGGCGGGAGCGATACCAAGCATCCCGCACTTAAGCAATGGAAGGATGCTTACAGGTTCCTTGTGAAGTGGGCGCACCTGGACCCGCAACGATGGCATCCACCCACTCCACGCCCTGCGCGACGCCATGGCCGGAGATCCCTGGATGCCCCCGCAAAACCTCCACATCAATCACAGGCCTAAACGGAATGGTCCTCTTTCCTGGGAACGGCTCGGGGGTCGCGAAGCCTGTAGACATGCCAGCCTAATGACCGCAAGACGATTGATATTGCAGCGGGCCGATGTACTCGCGCCATTGCGAGGGTGTGAGGCCCCCAACAGTGGTGCAGATCTGTTCGATTGCGTACTGGAGATTCAGGTTCCAGAGCCGGGTGATGCCGTCGCTGCTGCCACTGGCCAGCGTGTACCTATCTGGGTCGAACGCCAACGCATAGACGGTGCTGCCGCTGCCACTGGCCAGAGGCTGGCCGAGCAGCAGGGGGTGTGCGGCGTCTGCCACATCCCAACGCCCGATCGTACCGTCCCCGTTGCCGCTGGCCAGCGTCCGCCCATCAGGGCTGAACGCCAACGCATAGACGGTGCTGCCGCTGCCGCTGATCAGGGACTGGCTGAGCGGCCGCGGGTGCGCCGGGTCGGCCACATCCCACAACTGGACCGCGCGTGTCAGGCTGCCGATGGCCAGCGTGTGTCCATCGGGACCGAACGCCACCGCCAAAATGCTCTCGCCACTGATGGTGCCGCCGCTGGTCAGGGGCTGGCCGAGCGGCCCGGGGCGCGCCGGGTCGGCCACATCCCACAGCCAGGCCCCGTCGAGATTGCCGCTGGCCAGTATGTGCCCATTAGGGCTGAACGCCAACGCATAGACGGAATTGCCGTTGCCGATGGGCACACGCTGGCCGAGCAGCCGCGGGTGCGCCGGGTCGGCCACATCCCACAACTGGACCGCACCGTCGCCATTGCCGCTGGCCAGCGTGCGCCCATCGGGGCTGAACGCCACCGATCCCACGACGTTGCCGCTGCTGCTGGTCAGGGGCTGGCCGAGCAGCCGCGGGCGCGCCGGGTCGGCCACATCCCACAACCGGACCGTGCCGTCGTTGCTGCCGCTGGCTAGTAGATGCCCATAGGAGCTGAACGCCACCGCGGAGACGAGGGCGCCGCTGCTGCTGGTCAGGGGCTGGCCGAGCAGCCGCGGGCGCGCCGGGTCGGCCACATCCCACAACCAGACCGTGCCCTCGTTGCTGCCGCTGGCCAGCGTGCGCCCATCAGGGCTGAACGCCACCGCATTGACGTCGTAGCTGCGGCTGGCTAGGACAGTCTGGGGGAGGCGCCATAGCCGGACCGTGCCGTCGGCATAGCCGCCGGCTAGGGTGCGCCCATCAGGGCTGAACGCCAGCGATTCGACCGTGTTGCCGCTGCCGCTGGTCAGGGGCTGGCCGAGCAGACTCGGGTGCGCCGGGTCGGCCACATTCCACAACTGGACCGCACCGTCGGCGTTGCCGCTCGCCAACGTGTGCCCATCGAGGCTGAACGCCAACGATCCGACGGCGTTGCTGCTGCCGCTGGTCAGGGGCTGGCCGAGCAGGCTCGGGTGCGCCGGGTCGGCCACATCCCACAACCAGACTGTGCCGTCGTCGTTGCCGCTGGCCAGTAGGTGCCCATGAGAGCTGAACGCCACCGCCTCGACGGCGTTGCCGATGCCGCCGGTCAGAGGCAGGCCGAGCGGCCGCGGGTGCGCCGGGTCGGCGACATCCCACAACCGAACCGCGCCGACCAAGCTGCCGCTGGCCAGCGTGTGCCCATCAGCACTGAACGCCACCGAATTGACGGTGTTGCCGGCGCCGAAGGTAAGGGGCTTGCCGAGCGGCCGCGGGTGCGCCGGGTCGGCCACATCCCACAACCGGACCGTGCCGTCGTAGTTGCCGCTGGCCAGTAGGTGCCCCTGAGAACTGAACGCCACTGAAGTGACGGCACTGAACCTGCTGCTGGTTAGGGGCTGGCCGAGCGGCTGCGGGTGCGCTGGATCGGCGACATCCCACAACTGGACCGTGCCGTCGCCATTGCCGCTGGCCAGCGTCCGCCCATCGGGGCTGAACGCCACCGCGAGGAGGCTGCTGCCGCGGCCAGCGTTCAGGGGCTGCAGGGGCTGACCGAGCGGCCGCGGGTGCGCCGGGTCGGCCACGTCCCACAACCGGACCGCGCCGACCAGGCCGGCCAAGCTGCCGCTGGCCAGTGTGCGCCCATCGGGGCTGAAGGCCACCGAACGGACGATGTGGCCGGTGCCGGTGGCCAAGGAAAGGGACAAGGGCGTGTTCTCCGTGCTCAGCAGCCGTGAGGCCAGGTCGGATGTTGGCTGCAGGCGATACGCAGCGAGGTTCAGCTGCGCCGCGAGCGATGTGTCACTAGAGCCAAATTGGAGGGCTTCCGCGATGACCTGATTGTGGATGGCCTGGTCACGCTCCTGTATCGCCTGGTTACGCTGAACGTAAGCAAAGACCCCGCCCAGGACGGCAACCAGCATGAGTACCGTCAGCGCGGCTACTACGCTGTAAACCCAGCGCATGGTGATGCGATGCTGCCGAATCGCCTCACCATAAAGCAGATCCTTAGACTTATTCCGCAACGGGGCGGCCAGGTCTGCAACTGCGTCTTGCATTCGGTTCTGATAGTCATCGCTCCTTTCATAGACGCGAACATCACGCAGATCAACCCACCTGGGCTCGTCTTTAATCTGCTTCAAAGCGGTCGGCACAATAGACGAAGATGAACGACCCCATGCACGCGAGGATCCGCCCCACGACGGAGTGCCGTCCGTAACGGCAATCATTAGATGCTCACTGGCATTTGGCTTGTTCGCCAGCCACCACCGAATTTCACGGTTAACCCACGGGGAGCGGCCTGCCGCCGGTGAAGCAAGCAGGATCATCCATGTCGACGCCTCCATCGCTGCCTGGACTGATGCCCACAGGTTCGGGTTAGCCGCCAGACTGGCATCATCCCGGAAGACACGGAGGGCGTGCATGCGATACCAAGGCTTCGCGAACCGCTCCAGACTCCGTTGAAGTCTTATCGCAAGTTCCTTATCCAGCTGATGGCTATAGGAAATAAAGGCGTCATAACCAGTTTCACGGCCTATACGCCGTCGAACGAAGCCCAACATAATAATCCAGCAGTCACCGGGGAAAGGGAAAGGCTCAGGAAATCATCGTCAGCTGGAATCGAAGTGTCCTCAGTATTACCACCAGGTTCGATGTAGTGAAGGACGGTCTTGGCCAGGAGGCCTTGAGAAGTATCGGCGTGTTCCGCTCCTTCCGTGTTGACGCCAACGAAGTACATCAAAAGCCCGCCTGTTACCCGGCTGCCCAGCTGATTCAACAAATTCAGGGACAGCTGCCACTCTATGCCGTAGAACATATGGCCATTTCTTACCATATCGATCTTGCGGACGAACCATTCAGAGCTCTGTGTTGGCGGCACGCTGGTCAGCTTGAGGCGGCTGACGGTTGCGGCGATTGATCCGAGCTCCGGCATGCCGGTGGCATCGCCTGCAATCTGGCCGGCGGCTCCAATGACTGGCTGGATTGCCGTGAAGTCCTTCGCGAGTTCCTCGCCCCAGGTACGCTCGTCCTGCACGGGGGCCAAGTGCTTGACAGTGGCAAGCACCTCGGACGCCCGCCAATTGGAGTCGGCCGCGAAGTAGAGGTATACATGCGCAGCGGGATCCGCCAGCCGATCGGAATCCTGTTGGCCTTCTTGTGCATGTCCGACCCTCAGCAAGCTCCTCCCGCGCGGAGGATCCGAGGACAGTGGCGCCGAATATCCGAGGGACCAGACGTACTCGTAGAGGCCCGCTCCCTTTGCCGGAGGCGTTCCGGCTACAGAGCTCACCGCCGGTTCGGTCTCACCGTAGACCTCGAGCCACCCGGCTCTTCCTTCTTCGCGCCTGTAAGCGTCTTCGACCTGCTCGGGGAACTGAGCCAGCTTGAGCATCATTCCTCCTGCTCGGTTGCTACGGCGCTGCTCCGTCGACAGAACGGGGAAGGTCTGGCATTCAGTCGGCGAATGCTAGCGAGCCCTAGCTGCCTGTAATTGCGATCGCCTCGACGATTCTGCTGACCGGTATGTTGGCCAGCTCGTTGAGCTGGCCAACCGCGGCGGCCGACGGTCCCTCGTACACCGAGAAGACCACCTCCTCGCCCGGAATGAGCGTGCAGCTGATACCGCAGATGCGCGTTCCCTCCCGGCTCATCTGTTCCATCACTTGCCGACCCCTATCAAGGGCTTCGAGAAGCAGCTCGCTCGTCACGCCAGGCCAGTAACGCTCGACCAGGTACGTGGGCACGCTGGTCCTCCCTTTTCAGGCGACACTACCGTCGCCCAGGCGGACGCGAATCCCCTGAATCAGTGAGATTCCAGGGCCGGTGCCGGGTGCGTTCGAGGGCGGGAAGAGGGTTCTCACTGGTTCGTGGATGTGTTAACCCAATCCGGGGGTGGAAGATGGATCGGGGCTGGTCGGGCGGGATGCGGAGGTCGCCGAGATCTGGGCGTTTCTCCGGCTGCCTCCAAGGTGCCGACGGTAGTGCTTGTCACGGGCGATGCCGCGATCGGCACCGGCTCATATCCCGGGTCGCGTCACGATCCGCATCGCTGGCGTGATGGTCGCAGGAATGGTAGATGCCCGCGATCTGATCACCGCTGACCTGACGCTCACCCTCGAAGCCCAGCCACCGTAACCGGCAGACCCCAGCCTTTCAGCCTCTAAGTCCGCGGACCGCGACGACCGACGGTCCCCATATACCCAGAAGACCACCTCTTCACGGGGGAGAAGGACGCAGCTGATGTCACGGTCCGCTGTCTACCTCTTTATACATCTGTTCCATGACACGGCGGTCCGATCGAGGGTTTCGAGGAGCCGTTCGCCTGTCACTCCGCCCAGTACCAGTCGACCAGGCATGTATACACACCGACCCTCCCTTTTCAGGGAACGCTACCGTCACACAGGGATGCTGGAATCCCTGAATCAGGGAAAGTTAAGGTCTGCTTCAAATTGCGTTCCCGGACGGCGAGAGGGGTTCCCGCCGGTAGCTGAATGTGTTATCCCCGATACGGGGGTGGAAAGGTGGATCCGGGGCTGGTCGGGCGGGATGCCGAGGTCGCTAATATCCTGGCGCTTCTTTCGGCTACCTCCGGGGCGCCGACGGCGCTGGTTATCACTGGTGATGCCGGGGTCGGCAAGACCACGGTGTGGCGATACGTGCTTGGGGCCGCTTCGGGCTTGTCCCGGGTATTGTCGTGCCAGCCGACCTCTGCAGAAAGACCGCTGGCTTTCTCGGCGCTTGATGACCTGTTCGGGAGTTGTGCCCGGGAAATCCTTCCAGCGCTCGCGGGTCCCTCGCGACGAGCCATGGAGGCCGTGCTTCTCCGTGACCAGTCCACGGAAGCCCTGTCGCCTGCACCCGTGCAGGATGGTCATCCGCCTCCCGAGCGGCGGGCACTGGCGCGCGGGGTCCTCAATGCGCTACGGATCCTTTCAGGCGGTTCACCGCTGGTCCTAGCCGTAGACGATGCCCAATGGCTGGACCGTCCCTCTGCCAGAGTGCTGGAGTTCTGTATTCGCCGACTGGACGGTGAGCCCGTCTCGATCCTGCTGACATTCCGCACGGAAGATCCGGTCCCGCTCGGCCTGGACCGTGCCCTGCCGCCGGATCGGCTTGCCCGCGTGCAACTGGGGCCGCTGACTCTGGGTGCTATCGCCGAGATCCTGCGGTCACGGCTGGGGGAAGCGCTGCCCCGGTACGCCCTCACCCGGCTATACGATGCATCCTCCGGAAATCCGTTCTATGCCCTCGAATATGCCCGGCTGCTTCTCGGTCAGCCACATATCTCCCGGACCAACGAGCCCATTCCTATCCCGCGGAGCCTCCGTGATCTTGTCTCTAGCCGCCTGCGCCGGCTGGGGCCAGATGCACGCTGGGTGGGCCGGCTGGTCGCGGCGTCTTCCGATCCGCGCGAGCGCGTGATCCGCGCGGCTTGTGACGACGGGGAGTCCTGGACAGCGATCGATCAGGCCATCGACGCCGGCATTCTCGAGCGTGACGGTAACGCGTTGCGCTTTACTCATCCGCTCTTGCGGTCTGTGCTTTATGCCGAGATGACGCTGAGTCAGCGCAAGGAGATACATCAGCGTCTGGCCGCGGCGGTTGAGGGCGTTGAGGAACGCGCCTGGCACCTGGCCCTCGGGGCGGACAGGCCGAGTGAAGACATCGCCGAGACACTCGACAACGCCGCCACGCACGCGGCATCGAGGGGTGCGCCGGAAGCCGCGGCGGCATTGGAGGAACAGGGCATGCGGCTGACGCCCGCAGGCCGGGCCGCCGCGCTCCGCGACCGGAGCGTACGCGCCGCTGACTACTACTTCCGCGGGGGAGATATCGCCCGCAGCCGGGAGCTGATCGAATCCGTCCTCACCGCTTGCCCGGGCGGCCCGCACCGGGCACCGTTGCTCGCCCGGCTTGCCACGATCGATTACCACCAAAGCGGCTGGCCAGTTGCCGAGCAGACGTTCTGCCGGGCAGTGGAACAGGCTCCGGACGACCCTGTCCTGTGCGCGCACGCGGAGCAGGAACTCGCCTTCGCCCGGATGGTGGCCGGTGATCTGCCGGCCGCCTCCCGCTGGGCAGCAACATCACTGCGCTCGGCTGAGCGGGCGGCTGCCCCCCGGCTGATCGCGCACTCGCTCGCCCGCATCGCCCTCTTCGAGTTCCTCCAGGGCAACGGGGTCCAGTTCGATCTGCTCGACCGGGCCGAGGCGCTCGAGGCGTCAGCTCCCAAGGAGCCGGTCGGGCGGCTCCCCATGCTCGATCCCGCCCTGGTTACAGGCATGGTCCTCAAATGGTGCGACCGGCTGGATGAGGCGCGATTGAGACTGGCCTCCCGGTACCGGCTCGCTCTAGACCGCGGCGATGAGGCTTCGCTGCCATTCCTGCTGTACCACCTCAGCCAGCTCGAATGCTGGGCCGGGAAATGGGATGCCGCCGAAGAATACGCGCTGGAAGCCTGCCGGGTGGCCGACGAGACGCAGCAGCAGGCCATGCGGCCCGCAACGCTTTACTCGCTCGCGCTCGTCCGCGCCCACCGCGGTCAGGTACGGGATGCCCGCGAACTCGCGAACGAGGCGCTCGTCCTCTGCGACCAAACCGGGAACGTTCCGGTGTCAACCATGGTGACCGCCGTTCTCGGCTTCGTCGCACTCTCACTCGGCGACCACGAGGCCGCACACGCTCAGCTAGGCCCGCTCGCCGAGGCAACGGCAGCCGCCGGCCTTGGCGAGCCGAGCGTGGTGAAGTTTCTTCCCGACGAGATCGAGGCACTCGCCGCCCTCGGCCACGTCGATCTGGCGCAGTCGCTCGCGCGGCAACTACAGGCACGAGGGAAGTCGCTCGGACGCCCTTGGGCGCTGGCAACGGCCGCTCGATGCCGCTCCCAACTTGCCGCCATCGACGGCGACTTCCAAGAGGCTGGTGCAGCCATCGACCAGGCCCTCTCCGCGCATAGCCAGCTTCCGATGCCGTTCGAGCTGGGAAGGACCCTGCTCGTCAAGGGGATGATCGAGCGGCGGGCCAAGTGCAAGTCGGCGGCCAGGGACTCACTCGGCCAAGCGCTGAGTATCTTCGAACATCTGGGGGCCCCACTGTGGGCCGCTAAGGCCAACCAGGAAATCTCCCGGATCGCGACGCGCTCCTCCGCCGATGGACTCACCGAGACCGAGCGCCGCATCGCCGCGCTGATCGCGCAAGGTCACACCAACCGAGAGGTCGCCTCCGCGATGTTCGTCACGGAGAACACCGTGCAGACCCACGTCCGGCACAT